>Ga0114976_10001747_pt1 | contig 13569 bp, 13 predicted proteins | sample S_130805_EF_Meta_FD_87319 | JGI IMG/M metagenome (GOLD analysis project Ga0114976, IMG submission 87319) | Freshwater microbial communities from Lake Simoncouche, Canada to study carbon cycling - S_130805_EF_MetaG | ecosystem: Environmental > Aquatic > Freshwater > Lake | place: Lake...
AGATGGATCGCAAGGTACAGCCAAGGCGATTGAGGGACATCGTCACCACGGGGCTCTTTGAGGAGCTCCCGCGGTGTGATGCACCCAATCGAGAGGTGGCCCTTCGTCTCCGAGTCCTCGACAAGGTTGGGGGCACGGTGGGCATTAAGGCCACAGCGCTGCGCCAGGTCTTTGACCAGGCGCAGCGTGGAGAGACGCGGATCCTGCAAGGGGTCGCGTATCTTCATGGGAATTTCCCCGTTGAACAGGAGGTAATCTTTGTCTTCTGGTCGGGGCGAGGAATTCCGTGGGGTGAGAGCAACGAGCCAGTTCGGTTCGTTGTAGTTCGCCTCACGCCAAGGGAGCAACTGGGTGTCACCAGCCAGCGGCAGGTCTTTTCGTTCCTTCAGGGGATCGTGAAGGCCAAGTTGGCAGAGCTCGGCGATGATGAGGCAGCGCGGAAGCAAGTCCACGCTGGCCTCCTCAAGATCATTGCCGAGATCGATGGTGTCTCAAGCCTCCCGCCCTCTGAGAACGCTTTGACTTCGGTCGTTGCCAATCACTAGGGTAACTAACGTACGGCCATCCACCCCCCGGGTGAGGCGGTCGTCAAAGGTTTTTTAAGCCCACAAAGCTTAATCTATCCCTAAACGCCGCCTCATCTTTATCTCATCGCTGTTTGCTAGCCTAAACTGCAGCTAACTTTGCTTTATTTGAGCGGGGGATTGGACTAAGATACCAAAGCATTCGCATCAATTTTTTGGGTCTTAATTCTGTATGATCCCAGCAGCTCCTGAACTTCCGCCCACCCCAGTCCAGCTTCCCCATTCGTTTTCGAAGGTCACAGAGCTCCTGAATCAAGGGGTTGCTGATGGCGTGTTCCCAGGGGCAGACCTCTTAGTGGGGCGAGGGGGAGAGGTACTATATCGTTCGGCAGTGGGCTCTAAGTGGGCCAAGGCTCCTGAGGGAATTAACAATGAAATGTCGCGCGATACGGTCTTTGATATCGCTGGTCTCACCGGGCTAGTGGTAACGACTACGCTCATTATGAAGTTTGTTGAAGGTGGCAAACTAAAGCTTGAGGATCGAGTATCGAGGTTTCTGCAGGGCTTTAGCGTTTCAGGTAAGAGTGCAATTACCGTTGAACATCTTTTGGCGCATGCGTCGGGGCTTCCGGCCTGGGCCCCATTTTATGAAGAGCTAGTGAAGGCAAATGGGGCCAATCGCATCGGCATCCTTACAAGTCGGGGTGCGCGTGATTATATCTATAATGCCCTGAATCGACTGCCAACAAAGTTTGAGCCAGGAGAGCGACAGCTCTACAGTGACCTGGGGCTTATCCTGCTTGGGGAGCTCATCGAGACCCTCTCGGGATTAACCCTTGATAAAGCTGCACAGAAGTTTCTGTTTCAGCCACTTGGCATGAAGAGCTCAAGCTATGTAGAGCTTGCGATGATAAAACGGCGTGGCATTCATCCGGTAAAGGACCGTATCGCCCCCACCGAGGAGTGCCCGTGGCGCAAGCGGGTGCTGTGTGGTGAAGTGCACGATGACAACGCCTGGGCGATGGGTGGCGTTGCGGGGCATAGCGGAATGTTTTCAACCGCCTCGGATCTACATCTTTTCGCCTCAGAGATGCTTAAGGCTTTCCGTGGACAGAGTCAGTTTTTGCGACGTGATACCATTATGCGATTTTTTACCGGGCCCGCGGCGTGTGAGGCCGAGGGCGGATATCGATTGGGGTGGGAATCACCAAACCGCGAGAACAGTATGACTGAGTCGGGATTAAGTGAGCTTGCGGTGGGGCAGTGTGGATTTACCGGTTGCTCGCTATGGCTTGAGCCCACCGTTGGAGTTGATGTTGTTTTGATGACGAATAGAATTCATCCCTCACGCTCCAACAAAGAGATCCGCTCCTTTAGGCCCAAGCTCCATAGCGCCATCCTTGAAGCTCTCGCTGGGCATTAGCGGGGAACATCTTTGTTGACTATGCTGCGCCGTTTAATCGGTAGGTGCAGCGCTGGGTACTTTTATCTTTTATTTGCAGATCACTTATGAGTCTTTGGGATAAATTGGCCGCGGTTGAAACCCGCTTCGAGGAATTAACACACCAGCTCTCATCCCCAGAAGTAGTGAAGGATCGTGCGCTCTTTGAAAAATTCTCACGTGAGCATCGTGACCTCTCAGAGGTGGTAGCAACATTTCGCTCGTATCGAAAAGCCCAAGAGGAGCTTGAGGGGGCTAAGGAGCTTGTTGCCACCAGCGATGCCGAGATGGCGGCCATCGCGCAGGAGGAGTTTAAGATGCTCCAAGGGGAGCTTGCGGGGCTTGAGCAGCGTCTTAAGCTGCTTTTAATCCCAAAAGATCCCAACGATGAAAAGAATGTCATCATGGAGATTCGCGCCGGCACAGGTGGCGATGAGGCAGCGATATTTGCTGGGGATCTCTTTCGGATGTACGCCCGATACGCTGAGACCAAGGGCTGGAAACTCCAGCTGCTTAGCTCCAGTGAATCATCGCCAGGGGGGTACAAAGAGGTGATCGTTGAGGTAAGCGGGCAGGGGGTCTATAGCAAACTCAAATACGAGGGCGGTGTCCACCGTGTGCAGCGCGTGCCAGCCACTGAGGCCCAGGGTCGAATCCATACTTCGACCGTAACGGTGGCGGTGTTGCCCGAAGCTGAGGATGTGGATGTGCATATCGAGCAGAAGGATCTGCGCATCGATGTGTACCGTTCGGGCGGTCACGGGGGACAGAGTGTAAACACTACCGACTCAGCAGTGCGAATCACCCACCTACCCACCAACACCGTTGTTGCCATTCAGGATGAGAAATCTCAGATAAAAAACCGTGAAAAGGCGATGCGGGTGCTGAAAGCGCGTCTTTTAGATATGAAGCAGCGGGAACAAACTGAGGCTCGGCATGCGGATCGTAAAAATCAGGTGGGCAGCGGAGAGCGATCAGAGAAGATTCGCACCTATAACTACCCCCAGTCACGAGTGACCGATCATCGTATCGGACTCTCACTCTATAATTTGGCCCAGATTGTAAACGGGGATCTTGAGCCGGTGATTGAGGCGCTTGTGACCTATTATCAGGCCGAGGCACTCAAAGGGCAGGAGAGCGCCGTCGAGTAACGGAGTATATGGCTACACTGCGCGAATTACTGCAGGAGGGAGTTGCCGCACTTACCGTGAGCTCCCCGACTCCACGGCTTGATGCCGAGCTTTTGCTTGAGACAGTCACCGGGCACTCGCGTGCCTATATGGTGGGGTTTGGTGAGCGCGCTGTTTCTGCAGCGCAAGAGCAACAGTTCCGCCAGCTCATCGCTAGGCGCACCGAGCATGAACCGGTGGCATACCTGATTGGGCGGAAGGAATTTTTCGGCTTGGATTTTACCGTTACTCCAGCGGTGCTGATCCCACGGCCTGACACCGAGGTCCTCGTGGAGCGAGCCATCGAGCACCTAGAGAGTAATCGTTCAGCCACCAGGGTCCTAGACCTTGGCACCGGTAGCGGATGTATAGCGCTCGCAGTGGCTTCCTTTGCGCTCAAGGTGGGACGGCGGCTTGAGATACTAGGAGTTGATAGGAGTGAGGATGCTCTGGCGGTTGCTCGCGAAAATGCTGGTCTTCACGGACTAACTGAGATGGTATCTTTTCAGAGCTCGAACTGGTTTAGCGCTCTGAGCCCTTCGGCCGGTTCCTTTGATCTGGTCCTTGCAAATCCGCCCTATATTCCAGAGGGCAGCACGGAGTGTAGCCCTGAGACTGCTTTTGAGCCGGCCACTGCGTTGTTCGCAGGGGAGGACGGTTTAGTCGATATCAGAGCGATCCTAAGCCACCTACCGCAGTATCTAGCCACGAAAGGGGCCTTTATATGTGAGGTGGGGCTAGACCAAGCGCAAACGGCGCTTGAAGTCTGGAGTAATCTGCATCCCGAGCTCTCATGCCGCACCGAGATCTTAAGAGATCTAAGCGGGTTAGAGCGATGCATCGTCATTGCTCGTCAATAGTACGAAACAAATCTTAATTTTCTCCGAATAGGTAGTGAGTAGTGACCCTTTGATAACAGGAGGGTCTTTTTAACTATCAACGAGGTGCCTCTATGATTTCGAATTCAATCAATAACATTCTCACGGGGTCATTGACCGCTCTTACCAACCAGGCGAAAAGCGCATCCAAAGATTTCGAGGGAGTATTTAAAAATCTAGACAAAGCCGAGAAGGGGATGCAGGCTGCAATTCGCTCGGGTTCGCCAGAGCAGATGTTCAACGCGCAAGAGAACTTTAAGAAAGCGAATCAAGCATTTGAGATGATGATGGCGATGCGTAACGCTATCAACAAGATGATTGATTCGATTATCGAGAACATGAAACGAATTGGTCAGTAGTCCACCGATTCTCGATGGTGATGGTCTAGTCCTGCGGTGTTTCATTGTGGGTGCTTAGTGCCATCGCTACTCCTGGGGAATCACTGAGTTGGGGTATGCCGTCTCGCTTTGTCACCGGCAAGCATTCGCCGGTGACAAAGGTTCATCGGCCTCCAACCACAGATATGCGCCAATAGTTGAGCTCCTGCTTATCGCCCCGTACAAGCGGTGATAGCTCAGCAGAGCATGGCAAGCTCCCAGAAAATCCCCGTCTCTACCCCTCAACTACCCATTAGTTGAATCGAGAGCGATACTTCGGTATGCTTCTTTGGCCACCGACATGCGCTCTAGAGGGAGCCAGTTAGGTGTACGAAAAGTTCAGTTTAGGCGCGTAGCTCAGTTGGTTAGAGCGCATGCTTCACACGCATGAGGTCGGTGGTTCGAGCCCACTCGTGCCTACCATGATAACTGCTATCCCGATATAACTGCTATCCCGACTTCGCTGCGCGAAGCTCGGGAAAACGCCCAGGGAAACCCTGGACCCGATCCCACCACTACCATTACTTCTCGAACCGCCGATTCTCATTGAGCGATGCGAGCCAGCGAGCATCGCAAGGAGCTCGCTCAGTTTGCGTGAGCGAGCGGTATGTCCAGTGGTTCGAGCCCACTCGTGACTACCATCATTACTCGATCTTTTGGACCGCGACCGTCTCGGTCGCAATTGCTGGCAGATGAACAAAGAAACTTAACAATTCCCTGAGCGGCAATATAACTTTTGTGTTCTTTTAAGCACTGCAGTAGTTCGATTAAGTCTGAGTTCACGTTCGTCCCTTCCCATAATTTTCCAATAATCGACCACCATCTGCCAGCTAATCCCCTGTTTCTGGGCTGGGGATAAAGGGGCAAACAACTAGGCGTGCAGCCTCTCCCAATTGGCAGTATCAAATGGGCCCATACATAGTAACGGTAGGTTTGCGAGCGCGATCTCTACTCTTCCCTCGTCGTTTCTTTCTGACGGCCAATACGATTTAGCTTTCGTTGCCCTGATTCCCTAGCATAGCAACAATAAAGGAGCGTGCGAGATAGTCGCTGCCGCATCGCGGCTGTAAAGGATTACTACCGCGCCTTTTGCTACTTCCTCACCCTGCCCAGGGCAGTTTGCCTCTCTCGGGAGCTCTATCAGGACGATGGTTTTTTCGAGATGCACTGGTGGGACGGTATGGTGACCGTCACCTTATCTAAAGATAGGCAATAAATCCGCACTGTTTGGGCGTAAGATTGCAAAATTTATGGTTTTTCGTCATTCTCTGGGCTTGGGCTGCGTGGCCTGAGCATCATGCCGCGGCCAATCCGAACATGCACAAGGTTAGGTTTATTCCATGGCAAAAAGACGAGTTGCAGTAACAGGGTTAGGGGTAGTTTGCCCGATCGGAAACTCTGGGCCAGAGGCCTGGGAAGCCGCCATTAACGGTAAGTCCGGGGTGGCGCGGATCACCCGTTTTGATCCCACCGACTTTAGCGCGCAGATTGCCGCAGAGGTCAAAAACTTCGATACCTCCAAATACTTTGAGACCAAGGAGCTCCGGCGCTACGATAACTTCTCTCAGTACGCTATCGCCGCTGCTCAGGAGGCCTGGGATCATTCAGGTCTGGAATCGGCTGGGTACGAGAAGTCCCGCATCGGCTGTATCTTGGGCGTTGGTATTGGCGGACTTCCAATCCTTGAGAAGTTCCACACTGCCTTGATTGAAGGGGGCCCACGCAAGATCTCTCCGTTTCTTATCCCCGCAATGATTAGCAACCTTGCGCCAGGTAACATCGGTATCCGGTTTGAGGCCAAAGGAGTAAACTACACCGTTACCAGTGCCTGCACCTCGTCCACGCATGCAATCGGCGAGGCATTTAGAATGATCTCTGATGGGCTACAGGATGTGGTGATCACCGGGGGCACTGAGGGGGCTGTGTCGCCACTTGGTGTCGGTGGATTCTGCTCGATGAAAGCGCTTTCTACTCGTAACGATGCCCCCGAAAAGGCGTCCCGTCCGTTTGATAAAGATCGTGACGGCTTTGTGCTAGGCGAAGGTTCGGCGATCTTGATTCTTGAGGAGTTCGAGTCCGCGCAGCGCCGAGGAGCAAAGATTCTTGGCGAGGTTGTCGGATACGGCTTCTCATGTGATGCCTACCATATCACCGCTCCGAGTGAGGGTGGGGAAGGGGCGATTGCTTCGATGCGAATGGCGATCGAGAATGCTGGTATCACCCCAGAGCAGGTGGGGTATGTCAACGCACACGGCACCTCAACGGATGCAAACGATGTCACCGAAACTGCTGCCATCAAGCAGCTTTTCGGAGCGCATGCAAAGAACGGGCTGTTAGTGAGCTCGACTAAATCGATGACTGGCCATCTGTTGGGCGCAGCAGGCGCGATCGAAGCGTTCTTTACGGTGCGTGCCTTGCAAGAAGGAATTATTCCGCCAACTATCAATCTCGATAACCCCCAAGAGGGCTGCGACCTTGATTACGTGCCGCACAAGGCTCGTCACAAGAAGGTGCAGTACGCGATCTCAAACTCCTTCGGGTTCGGCGGCACCAACGCCACCGTTGCATTCAAAGCTGTTTCGTAAAGCATTCGCGTGGCTGCAGCGCCCAAAAAGAAAGCTGAAAATTCAGAGAAGGACTTCCTCGCCCCCAAAAAGCGGGCTGAGGATATTCTGCTCGGAGCGCTCGGATTTGGAGAAGATGCCCGAATTGTCTCAGTGTATCGTACCGCGCAGGGATTCGCTGGTGTAGGCGCCTGGCCCGATGGCGAAGAGTTTTCCTTTGAGAGTGAGGAGCCTCCTAGTGAGCTTGAGCTATGGGCGCTTGGAGTGCTTACGCCCTAGGCGCGACGCCGAGGGGCAGAGAGGTGCCAAGGTGCAGCTCTCACACAGAGGATTGCGGGCCTTACACTGTCGCCGTCCGTGCAAGATCAGGGAGTGATGTAAGGTGCGCCACAGTTCAGCCGGGAACGCGGCTTTGAGTGATTCTTCGATTTTCCGTACATCTTTTCCGGCAGCAAGCCCCAGACGCTGTGAGACGCGAAACACATGGGTATCGACTGCCAGAGCATGACCACTACCTAATTCGGAGACAACTACACTGGCAGTTTTTCTGCCGACACCCGGCAAGGTAACTAGCTCCTCGATGGTCTGGGGTAAGAATCCATTGAAATTAGCAACAACCAATTTACCAAGCGCCACAAGATGCTTCGCCTTAGTGCGATAATAGTTCACCGGACGAATTATCTTTTCGATGGTTGCTACATGTGCTTTTGCCAGCGACTCAAAATTAGGATAGCGGCTGAAGAGCTCAGGCGTTACTTCGTTTACTTTTTTGTCAGTGCACTGCGCCGATAGTACTACCGATACCACCAACTCAAACTCGTTGGCGAAGTTAAGCTCTGATTCGGCTGCTGGGTAGAGCTGCTGTAGCTCGTGAATCACAGCAGTGCGCCGACCCTGTTCCTTCTCTTTTAAACGCAGTACCATATCAGTAGAACCTAGTTTGTCATAATACACGCACTTTGTATCTTTTTGAAATAATTAGGAGAAATACCATCGCGTGCGGGCTGTCGTCGAATTTATCTAATTCTCGAAGCAGGTTAGGTGCGTTGTAGTATCTAACCTCAGGTATAACCCCGGAATCTGTCTACCATGCAAAGAACCCCGCTCTATTCATACCTAGAGAAAGTTGCCGCGGGTGATGCGAGCTATCGATCCAAGCTCTGCCAGCAGCTTGCAGACAGACTCATCTATGTACCGATCCTGGAGCGCCAGTCTAGTCGTGCTGCTGTTCCAGGGCAGCTTAAGGTGCAGGTGGTAACACTAGTCGACGGCGACCGTGACCAGGTTTTGCTCTTTACTACTGAGAAGCTCTACAAGAGCTGGGCGGTGACGTTCCCCCAGCGCACCTCGTTTATTTCCCTTTTGGGAGGGGATTTCTGCGCTGCGCTGCGCCGTGGCACATCGGTAGCTGTGGATGTGGGTACTGGATATTCTGTGGTACTTGATGAGGATGCGGTGCGCGAGGTTGCATCATCTGGCCCTGAGGAGCAGAGCGCTCCTGCGGCCCCGCCAGCGGCACGCCCGGTCAATGACCTGCGTGGACGCTCTGAGCCCACCTCATTTATGCAGCGGCCAAAGATGATGCCCTCGGGCGCTGCAGCGTTACCCACGCCCCAAGAGGATTCTGATGATTCTGAAGAGACGCTGCCGCCATCAACCTCTCCACTCTTTGCCGGAGCTTTTGCTGCTGGCGCCGAGCCCAAGAGTAGTGCTGCTAAAAGTCGCCCTGCCTATGATGAGGATTACTCAGATGAGCCAAACCCCGGGATTCAATTCTCGGCCGGGCAGCGCCCTGTGATCTTCTCGCCCGATTCCGACTCTAATCGGGTGGTGCGCGATCGCGAGGACCCAGACAAGAAGCGACGCAAATCTTTCCTCAAATTCTTAAAAGGTAGCTAGCAGTTACAGTGAGCGCGCCAGGTCGGCGTGACTTGCAAACACCTCGGCCGATAGCTCGTGCGGCTGATTCTGTGGTAGCTCGTTTTCAAACATCTCGTTGATGCGGCAGAACGCCTGAAATAGGGTCTCCTCTGAGACGATGCGCTGCTCTAGAGCTTTGGCAATCGATTGTGCCATATGGATCGAACGTTGATCGTCTGCGCCCGGTTGTCGCGCAACGATGAACATATCACATCCGACGTTGAGCGCCTGCGCAATTATGTTGCCCTGCTCGAAGTCCTTGCTGACCGCTTTCATATCAAGGTCATCTGTCACTACGACCTTTTTGTACCCAAGCTGACCACGCAGGAGCTCCGTGATAAAAAACCGTGACATCGTCGCAGGAGTTTTCGGGTCTAAAGAGGGGAACAGGATATGCGCTGTCATAATAAGGGATACCCCGGCATCGATGAGCTTTTGGAACGGCAAAAGCTCTCGTTTCCACATCGCCTCTATCCCGAGGTCAAGCTGTGGCAGCTCAAGGTGTGAGTCTGTTGAGGTGTCGCCATGGCCCGGGAAATGTTTGGCGCAGCCTAGGACCCCTTGACGCTGTAGCTCGGTCAGATACGGCACAGCAGAGGCGATGACCTCTTGCGGCGTCCGGCCGAACGCGCGCTCGCCGATGATCGGATTATTGGGATTAGAGTGGATGTCTGCCACCGGTGCCCATGACACATTAATCCCAAGCGAGCGCAGCTCCACCGCGTGAGCGCGGGCCACATCCGCAGCGCGTGCTCCAAAGCGCATCGCGTTTGGAAACACCGTGATTGGAGGGGGAAGCCGGTTGACCCGCTCACCCTCATGATCGATTGATATCAAGAGATCTTCACGCTCGGAATACTGCCGCACCTCATTCACAAGTGCGCTCAGTTTCTTCATCCACTCAGGATACGAAACGGTGTGGTCGATGTTGCGCTTAAGGAGTAGGATTCCAGCAGGCCGCAATGCGGCCAAAAGCCGTTTATCGGAGTCAGTCAGTGAGGTACCCTGCAGACCGATGATAAAGTGGTTGCCAAACGAGGTGGCAGTGGGCTCAACTGAGAATTCAAGACTCATGCAACTTCCCTTAGAGAGGTTTGATGGGTCAAGGGTAGCATCGGTGCGACTTTGCCGCATCGGCAAGATGTATCAGGGAAGCCCATCCCCAGGGGAGGGCGTTTTCTCCCTATCGCACCCGTGCTGAGATCTAATATATTGATATTAAGGGTCTTTTTTGCGCCCCGAAATGAAGAAACCCCACATTTTCCTCTGTTTTAAGGAAATCTAAGCCGATAAAGGAGGGGAAGGGTTGGTTTTTTATCCTTGTATTGAATCGTGAGAGATTTTGAGACCAAGGCTATAGAGGCACGCGCGTGGGAAAGCGCCAATAAGCTCGTGCGCAGCGCAGGAGATATCTCCCGTGCATTTTCCCTGTGTATACGCTCACTGTTTCAAGACGGGCGCACGGTCGCCAATAGCAGATTCACCTTCATGACCGGATATCATCTCGATCGGCTGTTACGTAGCCCCTCCGTGGTATCGCATCTCTACTTTGCGGCCCGCACATACCGTCCAAAGCAGCTATCGGAGCTCAAAGAGTGCACCCCGCGGAATCTCGCCGAGCTTTTTAACCACGGTGAGCTCGCGGCTTTGCTTATGACCATGTACATGCATCGGCATATCGGAAGATGGCTTGATGATGAGGATCGAGAGCCACTGAGCATGAAGCTGCAGCTCTACATGGATCTGGGCCTTCCGCTTGGAGAGACGATTCCGTCGCTGGGGTCGATGCGAGCGTTGCTGATTGGTGCAGGGAGATACCTTGGTTGGGGGGTGCTGGCGCTGCGCGATCCGAAAGGATTAAAGAAGTATCGTCTTGATGCCAAGGTAAAGGGTAAGCCCTACGATATCGGTGCCGAGATGCTGCAGTGGGGCACCTCACATGTTCACATCGGAGCCACGATATTTCAGCTCTTTGGCTTTGGAGTAGTCACAGCGCAGGGATATCAAAGTGCTATGCTTGCGCCCGCCGAGCAGCCCCTCAGTGATGAAGCGCTACGATTTAGGGTGGCGGCACAATGGCTTGATGCACTTATCCTAACAGGGGATGTCCCCCAAGGTTCGCTGGGAGATGATTTTATTCTCTCCGATGAAAACACCGATAGCTTTGTGCAACGGGTGCAAGCACTGCTGGACTCAGGTAGCGAGTTTTCTTGGCTCAGTAAAAGGCATGGAGACATAGGCCCAGAAAAGACCTCTGAGCTACTATTCACCCCTGCGCCGGCGGTGACGCGTAGAGGTCGGAGGGCTAAAAAAACGGAGTCATTAGACCAGGAGGTCGATGGTTCAGAGGAGAAATAGCGCTTCGCTGGTGTAATTCGGTCAACTATGGTTAAATTGAAAGCAGTTCACCGACGAGGGAGGACCTCCCCGGCGAGTGATAAAATAGTTAGTAGTTAGCAATAAAGCAGTTCGGTAAAGCAGATAGTAAGCATTCACTGGTAACAGGAGTGACTTTGTATGTCGGCAAAACTCACTGAGGAGCGGGTCACCGTTCCCTCAATTCTTCTCCGTAAACAATCCGGTCGGAAAATCGTTGCACTCACCGCGTACGATTTTACATTTTCACGTCTTATCGATGCCGCAGGGTGTGACGTCATCCTTGTTGGTGATTCCCTCGGATGTGTAATCCAAGGCGGTGGTACAACCCTGCCCGTCACCCTTGATGAGATGGTGTACCACTGTCGCTGCGTAACGCGGGGTGCCTCCCGGGCGTTAGTGGTGGGGGATCTTCCGTTTATGTCATACCAGGCTAGTATTGAAGACGGTATGCGTGCTGCCGGGCGACTGGTGAAAGAAGGTGGTGTAGCAGCGGTAAAGCTTGAGGGAGGAGTCGCTGTCGCGCCACTTATCGAGCGACTAAGTAGCTTCGATATCCCCGTGATGGGGCATGTAGGACTCACCCCTCAGTCGTTCCATCGCATGGGAGGGCATAAGGTGCAAGGTCGCGCCAAGTCGCGAGTAGGCGCAGCTACTCCAGGCAGCCGTGAGCAGGTGATAGCTGATGCAAAGGCAGTAGAAAAAGCCGGTGCCTTCTGCATTGTGCTCGAAGGGGTTCCCACGGAGCTTGCTGCCGAGATAACCGCAGAGTTAGAGATTCCCACCATTGGAATCGGAGCAGGTGCTGGATGCGACGGACAGATACTAGTCTCGTATGACATGCTGGGTCTCGGTGGGGGAGAGTATCCGAAATTTGTAAAGCAATATGCCGCGCTAGGGGCATCGGTTACCGAGGCGGTGGAGCGGTATTCCAGTGAGGTGCGTAGTGGAGCATTCCCCGCACAAGAGCATAGTTTTTCTGCGGTAGCGCGAAAGAAAGTCGCGCTGATTAAATAATATGGGGGGCACGATGGAAACGCTTCGCAAGGTGCTACGCTGCAAAATTCACCGCGCTACCATCACCGGCGCAGATCTAAACTATGAAGGGAGCATCACCCTTGCCCCTGAGCTTTTAGAGGCGGCTGGGCTGGCTGAGTACGAGGCCGTCAATATCTGGAACGTCACCTCCGGCACCCGATTTGAGACCTACACCATCAAAGGCGAGCCGGGCTCCTCCGACATCTGTGTTAACGGCGCAGCCGCGCACTTAGTGACCCCCGGTGATATCATCATTATCGCCGCATTTCAGATGATCGCTGAGTCCAAGCTGGCTGGCTACGAGCCAACGGTGGTGTTTGTCGATGGGCAAAACCGCATTAAAGAGCTTCGCCCTGAAGTGGCAGGGCCAAAGATGCCGCCCTCTGCTGTCAGGGTATAAAACCAAGCGCTACGGCAGCCAGTTGTCTTTAGGCCACGGTAACGGTACGTTTCTACCTTATTGTGGGCAAAAAAAAGACCGAACCAGCAAAACCCAGTGAGCCGAACGCTGCCGCGGGCGGGGTTAAGATAATTAGCGAGAACCGTAAGGCGCGCTTTAATTACCATATCCTTGAGGAGTTCGAGGCTGGGATAGTGCTTACTGGTGCTGAGATTAAAAGCATCAGAGTGCATGGAATTACTCTTAGCGAGGCGTATGTACGGCCCTACAAAGAGGAGATCGTGCTGATCGGAGCGCACATTGAGCCGTATAAATTCGATGCCTCCACAGAGTATGTGCCTACTCGTACGAGGAAATTACTGCTGCATCGCTCCGAGATCGATAAGCTACGCGGCAGGGTAGAGCAAAAGGGGCTCACGATTGTGCCGCTTAAGCTCTACCTAAAGCGCGGTATGGCAAAGCTCCTGATTGGACTGGCCAAGGGTAAAGATAACCCCGATAAGCGCAAATCGATTAAAGAGCGCGAGGGAAAACGTGAGGTAGCTCGGGCTATTAAGGGGCAACGATAGTCGCCCGCAGTAAAATACGGTATGTTCAAGGGCTTCCCGGCATCTAAAGGGAAGTAGTGGTAGATCTGGAAAACGATGGTTATTTGTTCTCTTTAAGGGGGTGTAAAGGTATCGACGAGCCCCTTTAGTTTGAAAGCTCTTGGCCATCCTGGCCGCGAGCTTTTGAATCGGAAGCAAATGCTTCCGTGTGTTGCATCCGTGCAACACAGAATCTCGTCGATGGAGTGAGTTTTGTGACTTTTAAGGGGGTGTAAAGGTATCGACGAGCCCCTTTAGTTTGAAAGCTCTTGGCCATCCTGGCCGCGAGCTTTTG
>Ga0114976_10001752_pt1 | contig 13557 bp, 18 predicted proteins | sample S_130805_EF_Meta_FD_87319 | JGI IMG/M metagenome (GOLD analysis project Ga0114976, IMG submission 87319) | Freshwater microbial communities from Lake Simoncouche, Canada to study carbon cycling - S_130805_EF_MetaG | ecosystem: Environmental > Aquatic > Freshwater > Lake | place: Lake...
GGCCGATATCGTACTGATCGAAGAAAAGGGTTCGGGGATCAGTCTGGTGCAGGAGTTACGTGGAACGGGGATCCCGGTCACGCCGTATAACCCTGGACGGGCGGATAAGGTGCAACGGTTGCACACGGTAAGTAATCTGGTGTACAACGACATGGTATATATACCGGAGTCGAAACAGCGAAAGGGCGAGTTCGTAACGTGGGCGGATGAGTTCGTATCGCAGGTGTGCAGCTTTCCATTAGTGGAGCACGATGACTATGTGGATACGTTCAGTCAAGCGTTGAGCTTGTTCCGCGATCAGAAATGGCTGACAGTGGACATCGATATCGATGAACCGCAGTACTACAAAAAATCCAGGGTTAACCCGTATGCGATATGACGCTTGTGGTTACGATGATCCGGTGGTAAAATCGGACCAACCGTATTCGGGGAGGCTCATTCATGGCATCGAAACCGCTTGATAAGAGTAAGATGTCGTGCAATAAGCCCCGAGCTACGCCAGATAATCCGAAAAAGTCGCACGTAGTCAAGGCGTGTTTCGACGGCAAAGAAAAGATTATCCATTTCGGTCAGCAAGGTGTGAAGGGTTCGCCGGAAGGCAGTACGCGGAACAAGGCGTTCAAAGCCCGCCATGCAAAGAATATCGCCAAAGGTCCGTCGAGCGCGGCTTATTGGGCCAACAAGGTAAAATGGTAATCAAGGAACACTCTCATGGCTGATTATCCGCTCAGGAAGAATGCAGGCCGTGGAATGGCTGGTCTTTCACGTGCTACTGATAAATACGTAGACCCGCGAGAAGTACAGGCGATGTTTGCGGACGTAGCATCCGGAGTCGGAGTACCGTTTGCTGATGCCGCCGCGAATTATCTTCGTGGTAATATAGAAGGTGCGAAAGAGTCGGCAGCTATCGAGGGAGCGTTGTCCGCGATTCCTTTGGCAGCGGTTGCCGCCAAGCCGGTCTACCGAGCTGCAAAAAGAGCTGTTCCCGGTGCTCTCGAAACTGTCAAACGGATGGCCGATGAAGCAATAGAGCGTGAAACGCCGATCGGCCAAATACTAGAAGCTACCGGGCCATCATATGCGGTTAAGAACAAGGGCGGTAATTGGCCGGTCACGTACCCTTCGGATGACCCCCTGCGTGATTTGAAGATGTGGCCGACTATTTCTGGTCAAATTATTAACGATGCCGCTGGTCGTGACATTTTCAGCAGTTATCTCAGGCATAACGAAGATAGCCCTTCTTGGGTGGATCTGCATGATTGGACTCGGGAGAATTATCCCGAAATTTATAAAGATATTCATCCTCCAGAAGACACCGCTCTCAATAACTGGATCGACCAGAAATTAGGGAAATATATTCGGAATGAGATGGGTACGCCGGAAGATCCGCTGCGCCGGTTGATCGAGGAGCGTGGGATCACCCATATAGATCCTCAGATACTGGAAGATACATTTGATAGCGCCGTTCGATCAAGGCGTTTAGGTCCTAACAGTGATGATGCCCAAATAGTCGGGGCAAGAAGGGAACTCGCTGGTTTTCCGAGGGGTGGGGTTGCAGCCGAGAATTTCCGTGGGATACCGAAAGAAAATCTTAGCCCCGAGGAATTGGAGAGTCTTAAAGACCGCTATCGAATGGCTGGTGGGTGGGAAGAATTAACGGACGAATCCATCATAAATAGAACTGCTGGGGACATACTAGCGAAACAAGGGTTTCCCAGAGAAGATCAGATGGTCATGCTGAATCCGTGGATACGCAAGGTACCACCGGAAACGCCAATTCACACCACTAGAACTTTCTCAGATGTACGCGGGGATTTTCCAACGATTTCGAGTTTAAAATTTAATTATCTATTGCATGACTTGTACGGGGCAATGAGTCCCAATTCGGCGTTACCCTTGGAATTACGAATTGCACCCGACGATCTGGCAAAGATGAATGTGCCGCAAGCCGTAGAGCGTGCGTCAAAGATCAGGGATTGGACTACGGAAGAAGCGGCTAGGGCTGAACGGGCTGGAATGCTCGAGAACCTTAAGGCGTCTCCTCGTGCCAAGGACGAATCGCTTAACTTGTCGTTCGTCGACAAGCCGGGTGGTACATGGGTGGATATTCCGGAAACCACGGACGAGGCAGGTCATAAGATATGCACGTCGATCGGCAAGAGTGCCGGTTGGTGTACTCAGCACAGTAACCTCGCACGAGAGTACGGGTCCGGAGACAATCGCTTGGCGGCGTTGTTAGACTCCGAAGGTCGTCCGCACGTACAAGTAAAGATCTCCAAGAATAAGATGTATCCCCGGCACGAGGACACTTTGCAGTACATTCCCGAAGCCGAACAGATCGTGCTGCGGGAAAACCCCGGTATTGATCTTGCAGACCACGACGCTCAATCTACAGTAGCCGGTGTGGCGTCGAACCTTGCCAGAGAACGTCAAGCCCCTCATATTGAGGAATTGAAGCCTCCGCAAAATTCGTTTGGTAGTGACCAGTCTCGCGAGTATGGCAAACGCGACCCCCGATATCGCCAAAAGATATCGGATTCTGTGTTAGACTTCCTGAATAACGGTGAATGGTCTCACGTTGCTGATCTGGAGCATTATAATATCGTCGATACCCACCCCGAACACGGTAATTGGGAAAAGACGATCAGAAACGGTTTGAGTTATGATCCTAGCTTCAGCGGGGTTGCGGATATTGCCCGAACCATTAGAGAGAACAACCCGGAACTTCCGCGTTTTATGTACAAAGATGAATACCGCAATCTGGTAGATGAGGCTGGTTACGCCGAGGGCGGTCACGTCAAGGGTTACGCTATGGGTGGTTCGGTCGGGTCACCCGGGTTCAATTTCGAGCACATCAGCCTGTTGGCTGACGCACTGTAAGGATTAACATGGCACAAGAAATGGATGACCTTCAAGAAGGTGAAATGGTCGAATTGCCGGAAGAGATGTCCGATGTCGAGGATACCGAAGACGGTGGTGCCATTATCAAGCTAAGCGAAGATGAAGAAGTTCGCAAGAATGAAGAGCACTTTGCGAATATCGTCGACGAGATCGACCAGTCGCTTCTTGAGGATGTCGGCCAAGACCTGTTAGAAAAAATCGAGAAGGATAAAGATGCTCGGAAAAAGCGTGATGAGCAGTATGAAGAGGGCATTCGCCGGACTGGCCTTGGTGATGACGCTCCGGGTGGTGCGCAGTTTACCGGAGCTAACAAAGTCGTTCACCCGCTGCTAACCGAGGTCTGCGTCGACTTTTCGGCGCGGGCGATCAAGGAACTGTTCCCGCCGAACGGCCCGGTGCGGTCCAAGATTCTGGGGTCGGTGGATAGTCAGAAACTGCGAAAGGCTCGTCGTAAGACCGAGTACATGAACTGGCAGTTAACTGAGCAAATGTCGGAGTTCCGATCGGAACTTGAACAATTAATGACTCAGCTACCGCTAGGTGGTGGTCAGTACATGAAGTTGATGTGGGATTCGACGCGTCAGCGTCCGAAAGCATCTTTCATCCCGATCGATGATATGTACCTGCCGTTCGCTGCGAGTAATTTCTATTCAGCAGAACGCAAGACGCACGTACAGTATGTGACGGCTGCGGAGTTCAACAAGCGGGTCAAGACCGGTGAATACCGGGACATTAACCTGACAAACCCGGGCGATATCGAATTTTCGAAGGCCAGCAAGGCTAACGACAAGATCGAAGGTCGGGAAGAGATGGAGTATAATGAAGACGGTTTGCGAATCGTTTTCGAGGTGTACACTTGCGAGGATTTGGAAGACGAAGGTCGTCGTCCGTATATCATCTCGATCGACAAGTTCACCGGGGAAGTGGTGTCGGTATACCGCAATTGGATGCCAGACGACGACACCCATGAAGAGCTTGAGTGGATTATCGAATTTCCGTTCGTGCCGTGGCGTGGTGCTTACCCGATTGGCATGATCCACATGATTGGTAGTCTGAGTGGTGCAGCTACCGGCGCATTGCGGGCATTGCTGGACGCTGCTCACATCAATAACATCCCGACTCTGCTGAAGTTAAAGGGCGGTCCGGGCGGTCAGACGTTGAATCTGCAGCCGACTGAAGTTACGGAAATCGAGGGTGGTATTAATGTTGATGACGTACGTAAGATTGCAATGCCCGTGCCATTCCAACCCCCGTCACAGGTTTTGCTACAGCTCTTGGGCGTTCTGGTTGATGCAGGAAAGGGTGTAGTCCAGACCACGTTCGAAAATCTGCGCAGCAATGACCCGAATCAACCGGTCGGGACAACGCTGGCGTTGATCGAACAAGGCATGGTGGTGTTCTCGTCGATCCATTCGCGTTTGCACAGTTCGATGGCGCGGACGCTGAAGGTGCTTCATCGGATCAACTCGTCCTATCTGACCGAAGAAATTATCGCTAAGCAATTGGGCGATGCGATCGATATTCACCCGGACGATTTCGACGGTCCGCTGGACGTTATTCCGGTCAGCGATCCGAACATCTTCTCGGAAGCGCAACGTTTCGCCCAAGTGCAAGCTATCATGCAGCGTCAGGCTCAGGCCCCGCAGATGTATGATCCGCGCAAAGTCGAGGAACTGTTCATCCAACTGCTGAAGCTGCCGGAAGGTACTTCGGTGTTGCAGCCCGGACCTCCGGAAGAGGACATCAATCCGGTTACCGAAAACGTCATGGCATCCAAAGCTAAGCCGATCGCGGTCCTTGATAACCAAGACCACTTAGCGCACTTGAAAGTTCACTTGGCTTTCCTACAGTCGCCGTTACTTGGTCAGAACCCGACTGTTATGCAGCCGTTCTTGACTTTCATGCTCCCGCATATCAAGGAGCATATCCTGGGCTACTATCAGAAGTCGGTCACTCACGGCCTGAAGGTCGCTTCGACTAATAATCTAATCGACAACACCAGTAACCTTCACCAAGCGGATGTTATCGTTCATGCTCAGCAAGTGTTTGAACAGACCCTTGGGCCTGAATTAGTGCAGCTCATGCAGCAGATGATGCAGCAGTTGCAGCAAATGCAACCGCCGCCCCCGATGGATCCGTCTCAAGCAGCGGTTCAAGCTCAACAGATTCAATCGCAGCAGAAGGCGCAGTCTGACCAGCTTAAGGCTCAACTCGAGCAGCAGAAGATGGCTATGCGTCAGCAGGAACTGCAATTGAATGCTCAGCTTGAGCAGCAAAAGATGGTAATGGATCAGCAGGAGTTCCAGCAGGACGTTCAAGGAAAGATCGCCAAGATGCAGAGCGATCTGATGGAGAAGCAACGTCGTGAGCAAATGGAGCTTCAAGCCCAGATCCAGAAGGTCAGACAGGAAGACGCTGACCGCGATATGCAAATGATGATCGAGATGAATCGTCAGGAGCGCGAAGATGCGAGAACCCACGCCGAAATCATGGCTCGTCTCGAGATGAATCGTCAGGATAATGAAACCGCTAAGCAGTTATCTGCGGCTGAAATTATCAGTGGTGATAAGGTCCCGTATTCTACGGGTACCGGTTCCAATGCTAACCCCAACCCGTAAGGAGAATATGATGGCCGATAATCAGCAAAAGACATCGCAAGCCGTCAAGCCGCATAAGCAAATGGCCATGGGCGTTAAGTACGACGGCAAGAAGGTGCCGGGTACCCCGCCGCCTAAGAGCAAGTGTCCCGCATGAGGCTTGATAGACTATACCAGAAATTGAAGGCGGAGCAGGATGCTTTGGCATCCTCTGCTCTGCGAGCACCAAACGCCCGTGATTCTTTCGAGTATGGAAGAGTCGTTGGTATGTATGCAGGGCTGGAAAAAGCCATTGCAATTTTAGTGACGTTAAACAACGAGGAAGATGACGATTTATGACATCTGAAAATGAAGCAGTATCGGAGATCGAATTTGCGTTTCCCGAGGCAGACCCGGGGATTCAACCATTCGGCAGCAGAGTGTTAGTACAGATCCGTACTCCACGCAAGACCAGCAAGGGCGGTATTATCATCGACACCGGTTCACGTGACACTGAAAAGTGGAACACGCAAGTGGCCAAGATCATTAGTCTTGGGCCGTTAGCATTTAAGAATCGGAACACGATGGAGTCTTGGCCCGAAGGGTCTTGGTGCGACAAGGGCGATTATGTTCGCGTTGCAAAATACGGCGGCGATCGTTGGGAAGTTCCTTTGTCCAACGGCGAAACGGCGATGTATGTGATTTTTAACGATCTCGACATTATTGGTCGAGTTACGGGTGACCCTTTGGCCATCCGTGCATTCATCTGAAGGAGATGACCCATGGCTGAGAAAAATGAAGTCCTAACCGAGGACGATGACAAGGACGTAGAGTACGTAGTTCGTGATGAGCCGGAAGAGTCCCAGGACCCAAGGACTGCGGAAGATGACGACGATGATGACGACGACGATGACTCGCGGATGGTTAATTCCGACTCCGACGATGAAGAGCGTGAACAGATTCGTGAACGCCGTCGCCAGGAAAAGAAAGAGCGCAAGGAACGTCGAGATAAGGCGATTACTCGCGACAAGACCGAGTTAAATTTCCTTCGTGACAGGAATGATGAACTTGAACGCCGTATGATGGCGATCGAGACCAACATCAATAAAACCCAACTGGATACGGTGGACCAACGTATTCGGCAAGCGGTTAATAAAGTCGAAGCTGCCGAGCAAGTTATTGCTAAGGCCATCGAAGTCGGCAATGGTGAGGATGTCACCAAAGCGATGCGTTTCCGCGACCAAGCGGTGAACGAAGCCAGACAGCTGCAGCAGATCAAGACCGCGCAAGAACAGCAAGTCGCTCAACCGCAACAGAAGGTCGACAACGAGGTAGTATTTCATGCCAAGGAATTCGTGAAGGATCACCCTTGGTACGACCCGCAGGGTAATAACGAGGAGTCGGCTGTTGTGTTGGCGATTGACACTCGTTTAGCTCAAGAAGGTTATGACCCACGTTCCCCGGATTACTGGACCGAGTTGCGCAATCGCGTGAAGCGTCGTCTTCCCGAGAAGTTCGATGCTCCTCCGCGCCGCAAGGCCGTTGGTGGACCAGCGTTGGGTGGTTCCAGTGAAAATGCTGCCGGACGCACCAACCGCCGCGAAGTGTACATCAGCCCGGAGCGTAAATCAGCGCTGATGGAAGCTGGCGTATGGGATGATCCGGTACTCCGTCAACGCTATATCAAGCGTTACATGGAGTATGACCGGAATAACAAGGGCTAATTTAGCACTTGACAGGAATTTTTCCAGCAGTTATGATTGTAGCAATCGCTGAAAGGAGCGAGTAATGAGCACACCCGATGAACGCTTGAAAAGAAATGTCGGAGAAGGTCGCGGCAGCCGTGCGATGGAAGATCGCGCTACTACCGAAAACCGCGATATTAGCGACGATGATCGCTTAGAGATGTTTCGTCAGCAGTTCTTCCAAGCTGCACTTCCTGATTTACCGAATATCCCAGGATACCACGTATGCTGGTTGACTACCACTAACCCCCGCGATACAGTTAATATGCGTATGCGTTTGGGGTATGAACCCGTAAAGCCGGAAGACGTTCCCGGCTGGGAAGCCACCTCCATTAAAACTGGTGAGTGGATCGGTTTCATCGGTGTCAACGAGATGTTGGCTTTCAAGTTACCGATTTCTCTTTACGAGAAGTTTATGCAAGAGGCACATCACGATGCGCCGACCCGCGAACTTGAAAAGCTAACCGATACTGCTGAATTCTTGCGCGAACAAGCCGAGAAGACTGGTAGCTACATCGTGGAAGGTGATGGTATGCAGGATATGCGGCGTAATGTCGGTCGACCCGTTTTCGACCTCACTTAAACCGTATACAAGGAGCACGAAATGCCTTCAGTAAGCGCACCGTTCGGCTTCCGGATTTCGTTCCACAACAGTGGTCAAATGCGTCCGAAAGCTTACACGATCGCCTCCACCTATGCGACCAACATTTTTTCAAATGATCCGGTCAAGTTAGTGGATGCGGGTACTGTTCAACTGGGTACCAGCGATGGCACCCGCACTGGCACCACCGATGGTATCAGCCTTTTAGGTACCCTGGCTGGCGTCGAATACCGCGATACGACCGGTAAGCCCTCGATCTCGCCTTATTGGATCGGTGGTACTACCGCAACCGAAATCACGGCTTATGTTTATGATGACCCGGAAACCCTGTTCGAAGCTCAGTTCACTAACCCCGGCACCGCTGGTACGGATAGTGTTCAAGCTTACGTGGGTGAACAGGCTGATTGGACTGGCTACACCGCTCCGGGTGGTTCGACCCGTACCGGTCTGTCGTCGTCCTATCTGGGCGCCGCTGTTGGTTCGGGTACCGGTCAGTTCCAAATCACCGGTTTCGCAACCGATATTAATCAATCGTTGACGGATGCGTATGTTGTGGCGTATGTTCGTATTAATGAACACGCTTACAAGTATCCGACTTCACCGGTTTAAGGAGGCTAGACAATGGCTACCCCGATGCGCAGTACAGACTTTCGTAGCATCGTCGAACCGATCCTTAATGAATCGTTCGACGGTGTCTACGATCAACGCGCTGATGAATGGAAGGGCGTCTTCGACGAAGTCCAAGGTATCAAGCGTAACTACCATGAAGAACCGGTCCTTTACGGTTTCGGTGCCGCTCCGGAACTCCCGGACGGTATGGCTGTCACCTACCAGTCGGGCGGTGTGCTCTTCGCACAGCGCTACTGGTACAAGGTCTACGGTTTGGCGTTCGCGCTGACCAAGGTCCTTGTCGAAGACGGCGACCACATCCGTATTGGCCAGACCTACGCTCGTCACCTCGCACAGTCGTTGGTGGAAACCAAGGAAACTCTCGCTGCTAACATCCTGAACTATTCGTTCAATGGTTCGTATGTTGGTGGTGACGGCGTTTCGCTGGTCAACACCTCGCACCCGATTGTGAATGGCGTGTTCAGCAACCAGTTGACGACCGCTGCGGCCCTGTCGCAAACGTCGCTCGAGCAGATGCTCATTCAGATCCGTCAAGCCGTTGACAACAACGGTAAGAAGATCCGTCTGACCCCGCAAAAGCTGGTTCTCAGCCCGTCGAACGTGTTCCAAGGCGAAGTTCTGCTGAATAGCGTTCTCCGTACCGGCACCGCCGACAACGATCTGAACCCGATCAAGTCGATGGGTCTGTTGGCTGGCGGTCAAGCCAACATGTCGCGTCTTACCTCCACCACTGCTTGGTGGGTTAAGACCGACGCTCCGGAAGGTCTGAAGATCGTCATGCGTCGTGGTCTCGAGAAGTCGATGGAAGGTGACTTCGAAACCGACTCGATGCGTTACAAGGCCACCGAGCGTTATGCTCTGGGCTGGACTGACCCGCGCGCCGTTTTCGGTACCGCTGGTATCTAAGTAGTGACTCCCCCGTTCGGTTAACTCCGGGCGGGGGATTTTCCGGGTAAACCGGTGCAACAGACAGTCCCGGCTGACGTCATGCAGACTGTTGCGCTTAACTCGCATGAGAGGAAATAAAAATGGCTTCTACGACTTTTACTGGACCGGTCACTTCGCTGAATGGTTTCATCGGCGCTATCACCGGTAATATCACTGGTAACGTTACTGGTAACATCACCGGCGACGTTTTTGCTAGCATTCAATCATTGAGTGGTGCTGGTGCGGTCAACCTGACCGACATGATGACCTCTTTGACCACCACTGGTGCTTCGCAAGCCCTTACGCTTGCCAATGGTACCGTTGGTCAGATCAAGATCATCACCCACACCGTTGATGGCGGTTCGGCTGTCCTGACCCCTACTACCAAGATCGGTTTCAGCACCGTCACCTTCACCGCCGTTGGCGACACCGTGATGATGATTTATACCGCTGCTGGTTGGGCTATTATCGGTGATCGCGGCGTTACCATCGCTTAATAAGAGCCTCTATACTTAATAAGGAGGTCTTATCATGGCTGATGCCGTAACTTCGCAAACGATTCTTGATGGTGAACGCCTGTTCATCGGCAAGTTTACGAACGTTTCAGATGGTACAGGTGAAACTGCCGTTGTAAAAATCAACGTCTCTTCGCTTTCTCCGAGCGCATTCGGTTTTGCTTGCAATGGCGTCAAAATCAACAAGATTTGGGCGCAAACGCTTGGTATGGGTGTGGATATTCTTTGGGATGCTACCACAGATGTGGTTTGTGAAACGATTCCAAGCGATGTGATGTATCACATGTGCTATGATTCTTTCGGTGGTATTCCAAACAATTCCGGCGCTGGTAAAAACGGTAATGTTCTCTTTTCTACGGTTGGCGCGGCCAATGGTGACCGTTATACGATCATCATTGAAGCGATCAAGACTTACGCTTCGGCTTAAGGGGATAACAAATGGGCGCACCCTCGTCAACCACACTTTATGGTCAGTTTGGTCCTTTTGAGCTGCAAGTTGCTCGCGGCCAAATTCAGGGCCATTCGATTGTCACTGTGTCCGGCTACAACTCAGATGTTGACACCGCATGGGAAATGATTACCCCTGTGGGGGACTTGTCTTATCCCGCTGCCGCGTTGCAGATGACTGTGAGTTCATCAAGCGCTAGCGATGCAGCGGCAGGCACGGGTGCGCGAACTGTGCTGATTACGGGGTTGGATGCTAGTTATGCGGTTATTTCCGAAACCGTAACGATGAACGGTCAAACCGCGGTAACGACCACAAATTCATTTTTACGCATCAACAGCATGTTGGTGACAACTGCGGGCACTGGATTGGCAAATGCGGGCACCATTTACATTGGAAGTGGTGCCGTAACCTCTGGTGTCCCTGCAGTTGTTTACAATGTAATTTCTGTTGGTTACAACAACGCAACATCAAGTCAATACACCATCCCTGCTGGATATACTGGATATTTGGTTATTGCGCGGATTGGTTTGGCGCAAGACACTGGAACCAGCCTGATCACCGCAAGAACGCGGTTTGTTGGAATCAACGGAATTGCTCTCACTGGGCCGTTGATTGTCACCAACAACAGCATTTCAACCCAACCTTTTCCTTACCCTATTGCAATTGCCGAAAAGACTCGCGTTCAAGGTGAAGCAATTGGTGGTGCGGCAAATAACGAGGCCGCTGGTTTCTTTGAACTTGTTTTAATAAAAGACAACTTGAGCTAAAGGTTGGTCATGGAAATGATCTGGAATTCTATCTTATCACTTGCAGTTGGACTATTAACTTGGGTTCTTAGAGAAAAGTCGGAAGAGCTTAGCCGCGTTTCTATTTTACTCAACAAGACCCGTGAAGAAGTAGCAAAAGAGTATGTAACCAAAGCTGAAGTTCATGCGGACATTAACCGTGTGATGAATCGCTTGGAAGTACTTGATGCTAAGCTAGACCGTCTAATCGAAAGTAACCGGCTCAAAGGAGTCTAATCATGGCTTGCAAATACGTTAAAGATTTCGACTTTCCGGAAAGTGCAGGCTTTTCGGGTTCTTGTGGTAAAGTAGCCGTTAAAGGCTATGTTCGCGGCGGCAAGGTCGCTAAGCCGATGTGCGAAGGTGGTCGATACAAGGAAGGCGGCGAAGTTGGTAAGTCCGATCTTGCCCAAGATAAAGCTCTTATCAAGAAGGCTTTCAAGCAGCATGACGAACAAGAGCACAAAGGCGGTAAGGGTACCGAACTTAAGCTCAAGAAGGGTGGCGTGATTGAGAAGGATACCGGTGAACGGTATGCTAGCCGCAAAGAAATGATGAAGCATGAAAGCGAAGAATCGCCCCGTATGCGGCGTGAAGAGATGATGAAGAGCCGTTCGATGACGAATCGTGATCCTCGCGTTCCGCTTATTCCTCCCACTGGTGGCCTGGGTATGATGGGAATGAAAAAGGGCGGTAAATTCGAAAGCAAGATGGGCAAGGTAATGGGCGAATTCAAGGAAGGCAAGTTGCATTCTGGCGGTTCTGGTAAAGTGGTAAAGAACCCCAAGCAAGCCGTTGCCATTGCCCTTTCCGAGGCCCGCAAAGCTTCTAGCAAGAAGTAGTAGGGCGTGGTATAATCGACCCACGGTTGCTGGATGAGCAGCCATTGATAACCCACGGGAGTATTAATGGCTTACTCTGGCACCATTAGCACCACAGTATTTGACACGAGGCGTGTGATCGACCACGCCTTACGGCGATGTCGTGTTCCTGCTCAACGCATTACCTCTGAAATGCAGAACATTGCTCAGGATGTCCTGTATTTGGTTCTTTCGGAATTAGCATCGGTTCGTACTCCGTCTTGGTGTATCGAAAAGATCATTTTACCGTTTTACATTAATCAGCCCATCGTACCTTTGCCCCGGGGTACGGTTGAGGTGTTGAACGCCAACTACCGTTTTCTTCAAGAAATAGATAAGGTGTTAAACAGCCAATCAAGTACACAGGTTGTGTACGGAACTGGCGGTTTGATGGTAAGCACAATAGGTATCAAGTGGGACGCGGCTAGTGTTCCCGTTACTTTGTACATTTCGGATGATCTGCTCACTTGGGTTGAGGTAGGGTCGTTCAGTGATGCCGCCGTACAGGGTGAGTGGGTATGGTACGATATCTCGCAGCCTTTAGCCGCGAATTATCTTAAAATCGTAGCTACGTCGACGATAGACTTTCAATATATTTACCTTGGTAACACACCGAATGAAGTACCGATGGGTGTGTTGAACAAGGATGATTACGTAGCACAGAATAATAAGATCTTCGCTAGTCGACCCACTACCTATTGGTTCCAGCGGAATCTTATTGATCCCGTGATGAACGTTTGGCCAGCCCCGAACGCGGCTGCTGAGTATGCACAGCTAATCGTTTGGCGTCACCGGCAGATTATGGATGTGGGGACGCTCCAGCAAGAATTAGAGATCCCGCAGCGGTGGTATGAAGCAATCGTCGCCCTGTTGGCGTCGAAGCTAGTCATAGAGGTGGAAGGGACGGATATGAGTCTCTTTCCGACGTTGTCCCAGTTAGCAGAGGTCGCCATCCGAAAAGCTTGGGATGGTGATAATGATGGCAGCGCCATGAAAATTCAACCTTGGATATCGCCGTATACTAAATAATGGCTAAATTCCTCGACACCCGTGGCAATTCTACATATGGCGTAGCTTTATGTGCCCGGTGTAGTCGTAAATTTCCGTTGGGTGAACTTACCCAGGATCCTAATTATCCGAATTTGATGGTTTGCAAGGTAGACGTAGACCAATATGATCCATACCGTTTAGCCCCCAGACCGGCAGATAAGATCGTGTTACCATTTGTCCGTCCGGACCTTCCGCTAAATCAACCGCAAAGCGGTCTTATTAGTGAGAATGGGCAAGACTTCCTCATCACCGAAAATCGAGAGGATTACCTAGTGTCTAGGTAACGCATATGACATCACCGAATAGTTTAATTCCGACTACTATCCTTCAATTACCGGAAGATCCGTCTCCGTCTAGTAATACTTGGATGGCGTACGTCCATGACGGGGTAACGTACAAGGTTCAAGTAAGTTCGGTATTGAATGTTTCGGGCGTTCCCACCACAAGACAAGTTATCGCTGGTAGTGGCCTTACTGGTGGTGGTCAACTTTCCAGTAACATTACTCTTAGCGTTGCCCC
>Ga0114976_10001755_pt1 | contig 13549 bp, 23 predicted proteins | sample S_130805_EF_Meta_FD_87319 | JGI IMG/M metagenome (GOLD analysis project Ga0114976, IMG submission 87319) | Freshwater microbial communities from Lake Simoncouche, Canada to study carbon cycling - S_130805_EF_MetaG | ecosystem: Environmental > Aquatic > Freshwater > Lake | place: Lake...
CAAGTAGAAGAACTCAATTAGAACTTGCAAAGTCGGATTTACAAAAAAATATAGAAAGCACTTGCGGTAAACAACCCATTGGATGCGGAGTTCAAGTTTTAGGTTTAAGAAACGATTGTAAAAATTGGGATGATTGTAGAGATGAGGCGGTTCAATATCAAAGAGGAGTACAAGAGCAAATCCTACAAATGCAAAGAGAACTTGCGGATTTAGAGGCAACTAAAGTCCAATTGGATGCTCAAATAGCAAATGATAATAAATCATTGGAATCCGACCAATTAAAAAATGAAAATAAAAAAAATTGGATTATAGGAATTTCGATAGGATTTGGACTTATATTTTTTGCATCAATTTTAATTTACGCAACAAAAAAAAATAAATGATAACATTTGACAATATAGATGCCGTAGATGGAAGCATGGATTGTTTTCTAATGGCGGATGGTGGTAATTGCCAAAAACCTTTTGGATATGCGCTTGACCCATTGAAATTGAGAAAGGCATCAAGAGAATATGATGCGTGTGTTGCGCAAACTCAAACGGGAGTAACGCAATGTGTAAAGCCCGTTGGCTATAATTTAGATTTATTGCGACTTCGCCCCGCTTCAAAAGCGTATGACGAATGTATGTTAAATCAAAGCGCAATGATTCCTCCTATGCCTACACCCGATGGAACAACAACCGATACGGGAGCGGGATTAGATACAAGAGGAGCAACATCCGATGGCGGTACTGGACTTCCAACTTGGGCGGTAGTAAGTATTATTGCGGGTGGAGTTGTTGTATTGGGTGGAATTGGATATTTTTTACTAAAAAGAAAATAAGAAAAAATAAGAAAATATGAAAAAGGGATTTGATAATTTTAGTGCCGTTGATAGCCAATCAAAACAAAACAATGTCATCAATGATGAATACTTTAATTTGGGTGGTTTTTTAGGTAATGTAGTTGACACTGTTACTGGAGCCGTTCAATCGGGAGTGCAAACTATTGGCAATGTATATGAAAGTGGATTAGATGTAATTCAAGGTCAAACAACGGGGGCGAATCAAAGCGGATGTGTTCGACCATTGGGCTATGCACTTGATAAATTAAAACTAAGACAATCATCGAAAAACTACGATGCTTGTTTAGCTGCCGCAAATGCCGTTGACCCCGACACCCAAGCGTTTCAAAATTTAATCGCTCAATTACCACAAAAATATCAAACCGCTCTTGAGAGTGCTAATTTAAGTTTTGACTTAAATGCTACTCAACAACAAGCATTGATTGATGTAATTACGGGTATTGCAAAAAATAGCGATTTGTCGGGTTCGGCTAAATTGACAAATGCAATTAAGGAAATTGAAAAAGTATTGCCTTATTTGAAAGAAGCCCCAGCTATGACTTCGAGTGCAAGTGCGGGTACGGGAGGAGATACAAGAGGAGCAACAACTACGGGAGAGGGTCTTCCTACTTGGGCAAAATGGAGTATTGGTATTGGCTCGTTAGCCGTAATCGGAGTAGTAACCTATGTAATCATTAAGAAAAGAAAGTAATATGTGTAAATGTCAAGATTGTAATTGTAATGGAAGTGGAAATGAGTTTTCTAACTTCTATGATGAATTTACGGAAGGTCGATATGCTAACTTCACCGCAAATAGTGGCGCTCAAAATCCAAGCGCTACTCCCGATAGTTCTAATGTGAATTATGCTCAAGTCTTGCAAAGTTTCCTTGCGGGATTGGGAGGGCAAGGCGTACCTACTCAAGCTAATCAAATGGCGGATGCGATTGTTATTGCTTTGAAAGGACAAATCCAAACTATTAATTCTAATAGCACTTTAACGCAAGACCAAAAGGATGAGCAAGTAAAGGCATTGTTAGATACGGCAATTCAATCCGCAACTACAAATCCCGCTTTAACGCAAGACCAAAAAAATAGTTTGGTAAGTCAAATACAAGCGCTATACCCTAATAAGCCACCCGTATCGGGTCAATTTTGGCAAGAGAATAAGTATTTTATCATTGCGGGTATAACTATTGCGGTTGGAGTAACGGCATTTTTGATTTGGAAAGGCAAGTCGGGTAATAAATCGTAAAAATTGATATATGAATACGGCTCAAAGTGCTTTAGGATTATTTGGAGTTGATACACAATCCAATGTAACTACAACCCCTGGCAATACTCAAACCATATCAAAAGGAGTATCAACAAAGTGGCTTGTAATAGGCGGTGTTTTAGCCATAGGTTTAGTTTTCGTATTAAACAAAAAGATTAAATGAACAAAGATATTTTATCAAAAGTCTTTATTGGCTTAGGTGTTTCGGCAATAGTAATTGGCATTGTTTATTATTTCAAAAAGGGAATTGACAACCTTATTGAGATAGGTATGGATTTTAGTAATTTCCGTATTCAAAGTGTTTCTTTGAATGAAGTTGTTGGAAGTACCGACTTAAAATTATCCAATCCAAGTGATTTAGGATTTGAAGTTACCGATTACAAGATTGATATTATTGTTAATGGAGTGAATATGCTTACGCTAAACGCAAATGATATTAGCGTTAAGATTCCATCGAGAGGCGTTGTTATAGTTCCGCTTGAAATACGTTTTGACCCTAAGAAATTGGGATTAAATGCGGCGTTATTGTTTGTTCAAATGTATAGTCAACAAGCGCTTAATACTCAAGGTCTTGCAAACACTAAGATTCAATATCTTGGAACATTGTCGGGTAGATTTGCGGGATTGTCAATAAAAAATATTGAGGTAGACTACACTCAAACATTTTAGAATTGGTTACATTTGTGTTCTAAACTACACAAATAATGATTGATTCAATAGTGGAAAGCACGATGCGTAAGGCAATCTTACGCTTTGCAAAGAATAAAAATTCCGAGCCGAACCAACATCAAATCTTAATCGCTTACGACACCAATACTCTTGCACCTAAGTACAAGCATTTGAGTGTTAGTGGTTCAAAGGAAATTCCTTTTTTAGAAATATTGAATGTTAGATTCGATTTGCTCAATCGCGAAATGATGGTTGCTCAATTTATTAGCAAAACATTTCAAAGATATGCAACCGAATATGAAACATTGCCTCAAAACATTTTTGTTATCATCGCATTGAAGTCCGATGATGACGAAATAGAGTTATCTTTGTATAAAGGTAATGAGTTTAAAAAACAAATAGATTTAGAACAATTAATAGGAATGTAATATGTTGAATATTAATCAAAACGCAATTTTTAGGAATTTAAACGATGGTGATATTGTAACAATCACTAACGCAAGAGGTATAAGTGTACTTGCTGATTCAACGGGGACAGTAACAATTGAAACATTAAACAATGATGGAACTGTTGCTTCAACAATGGATTTACCCGCGAGTCAAAGTGTAGAAATAACGGCGGATGGCGGTAACTTGTTACAAACAATTCGCGTGACTTGTAATGCTGATACCGCAAATCTTGTTACTCTTGGTGGTAGCTTAGAAATTGAATAATGAAAGCAATCGACCCAAGTAATAATTACGGAGGTGGCAAAGTAAAATTCTTTGCGGGTGGTAGTGGTGGCGGAGGTGAAACCATCGTATTAGTACCAATTATGTTTGGTAGCAATGAGGTTTTCACGATAGGCGGAGGTGGATTTATTCCATTGAATGTTAGTTCATATATAAATCAAGGCAGCATTCGCAATAGTGATTATGATAGCGACTCTAATGCGTCTTCTTATTTGCCAACAATTGATGTGGCGAAGCCATATTATTATTATGCTTCAAATGGATGGATAGGAACGGAAGGAGGCTTAGTAACGAATGTAGTTGTGCGATTGACACTTTATATAGATGATGTAGAATACCAAACAATAGAGGTTGAAATGTTAGGAGGTAGTACGGCTACCACGTTTGAGTTTACAAAAGCCGAGCCATTGAACGCATATCCCGTTAGTAGATATGGAATACTTGTGACTCAACAAAGTGGAAGTGAAACTTCTTTTATTGTAAATGTAAACAATACGTTTTTATCGGAATACAATAGCCTTGAGCAAAAAACGGAATTTTTTACATCGTCAAATCTTAATGAACTTGAGATAACATCAGCTCCAAGTGGTGGGTCAGACCAATTTTTTAGTTTTGGTGGACAAACCAATGCGGTTAATGGATTCCCATCGCCAACCTATAAATCTATTTTTGGCGGTCTTGTCACAACGGAAGTGAGAAAAATATATATAATGTTTTCGGAGTCTTTTGATGCAACGGGAGGAGGTGAATTAGCAATAGCCGTTATAGTAGATGGTATCATTTATGATGCATTCTCTTTAACGGATTTGTATGACCGCTATACTCCATACGAATTTGAATTATCTACTTTTGCCGTAGCAACAAATGGAAATGTTTATTTAAGAATATCAAATAGTACGGCGGAAAGATGTTTCATATTTGAGATTGGTATTTGTGGTTATGAATTACAAAATGACTAATTATGGAAAAAATAGCATTAAAGAATACCCAACAAGGCTCTTCTAATACTTATGAATTATCGAGAGGCGAAAAAAGGCAACTAATAGAATCTTCGGGGGCGTTTCGAGAAATAGACCCCGAACAGCAAGTTGATTTTTACATAACGGGACAATACCAAAGAAATGGAAGTTCTTATGACTTACCATTTAATATTTTAGTTCACGAATTTGTGTTGTATTTTGGTCAAGCGAGTGGTGAGAGTATGCTATTTAGAGTGCCAAGCATTTATACTCAAACCTTTCTCGCTCCGAGTGGTGCGGGAGTAGTGGTAATAACTCCGATTGAACCCGTTTTAATTGATGTCGCAGCAGGAGTAAGGATGAGTGTGACAAATTTAGAGACAACGCCAATTGGTTCTTTACCCGTTTTATCAAGTTGGTGCTTTACTTATAGTTTGCGATAAAAAAATGGGATTACTCTACCAATATCTAAACCTACTCAATATGAGTGCGGGTCAAAGTAAAACGCTTGAAAACATCATTGCGTTTACAATCTATGCCGATGGTGGAGATTGCACATTAACGACTTCAACTTCGGGCAATAACACGATTACCATTCCGCAAGGAACGGGATTCAATGCTCAATCTACTTCGAGTAACTTGTATAAGGATGTAACAATAACTTGCGTTTCGGGTAATGCTCGACTCGTATGGGTGGGATAATATGGCAAATCTACAATTCTTTAATTTAAAGAGTGATGGAAGCGGTGGTGGCGTTACGGATGTAACGGCTACTCCTCCAATCACATCAACGGGTGGAGATACTCCGATTATTTCAACATCAATGAATACAAATCGTCTTATTGGGCGTAGTAGTGCGGGTGTTGGTGTAATGGAAGAAATACAAGTTGGTGATGGCTTGACTTTAAGTGGTGGTGTTTTAACCAATACCGCATCGCCTACTCCAACGGGTTATTATTTATCAATATCAGATAGTACAACACAAGAAAACCCAACTGCTAATACTCCAAGAGCAGTAAAATTTAACACAATTGATTTAGCTAATGGCTTTTCATTACAAAATCAAAATGCGGTTTTTACGGGTACAATAAACAATGGTGGTGCAGGTTCGGGTACAACTTTAAATGTTACAAATGTTGCTTCGGGGACTATTAAAGTAGGAATGGTTCTTACGGGTGGAAGCATTACAAGTGGAACTTTTATTTCAGCTTTTTTAAGTGGAACGGGAGGTGTAGGGACATATATTGTTTCAATTTCTCAAAATAGAACTTCGGCAACTTACACGGGTACTATGACTTCTCAAATTGTTGTAGCTAATACGGGGATTTACAATTTACAATTTTCATCACAATTTGATAAATCGGATTCGGGTGTAGATTACGTTGACCTTTGGTTAAGAAAAAATGGAAGTGATGTAACTTCAAGCGCAGGTGCTGTTTCTTTACAAGGAAATTCTCCCGCTTATATGATGGCTTCTTGGAATTATGTAATTGAGTTAATTGGTGGAGATATAATCGAATTATATTGGGCAAGTGCAGATATTAATTTGCAAATTTTTTCAAACACAAATCAAATATCACCATATCCAAGACCTGCAATACAATCAACTATTTTAACAATTACCCAACAATCGGGTATTATGGCGGGTACGGGCATCACCGCTTTGAATGGTTTAACTCCCGATGTTCAAACTTTTGCTACGGGAACTACGGGAACGGACTTTAATATCGTTTCAAGTGGCTCAACGCATACTTTCAACATACCATCGGCATCCAATTTGGCGAGAGGTTTAGTTTCAATACTTGCTCAAACATTTGCGGGAATAAAAACATTTTTGTCCGCGCCTATTTTCGATTCACTAACGGCATCTCGAATCTTAGCAACAGATGGTAGCAAGGCGGTGCAAAGTCTTGATACTACTACATATCCCGATTTAACGGAATTGAGTTATGTTAAAGGAGTAACGAGTGCCCTACAAACGCAAATCAATAATAAACAAGCAACGATAACGGGCGGTGCAACAACAATTGTTAGTTCTAATTTAACGGCATCGAGAGCATTAGCGAGTGATGCAAGTGGCAAAGTCGCGGTAAGTGCAACAACAAGTACCGAACTTGGATATGTAAGTGGTGTTACAAGCGCAATTCAAACGCAATTAAATGGTAAACAAGCTACCTTGCCATACACACCCGTTTACTTATATGCCAAAAATAGTTCTACTTTTAGTTCGAGTGGTACGGGTTCTCAAATATTGACTTCATTGCTTATACCCGCTAATACTTTTACAACGGGTGATGTTATTAGAATTACCGCAAGATTCAAAAAAGCGGGAACGGCGGGTACTACTCAAACTAATATGCTATTAAACACATCGGTGTCGACATCGGGGGCAACAGTTTTTAAAGCAAACGTATTTAATAATACGACTTTAGCAAGTGGTATGCAATCGGAAGGTGTTATTATAAACAATACAACCAATACTCAATTAGCTTGGACTGCAACCAACTTAGGTACAACCGACCTTGTAAACTCAACGGCGGCTTGGCAAGAAGCCGTAGCAACAAATTGGACAATAAATCAATATTTGATTTTCTCTTGCAATCCTAATGGAGCGGGAGATGTTGTTTCTTTAATCTTTTATCAAATCGAAAAATTATGACAATAGTAGCGTTTAGTAAAATAGAAAATGGATTGATGTTTAACAATAAAGAATGGTTTTTCACCTATTCTATGTTGCCAAAGGGATATGAAATTCAAGGAGGCGATGTTGCTATTATAGAGTTAAATAATCAAGTTGTAATGCTTTGTTGTAAAGACTCTACGATTGATGGATTAGGGTTCTCTAATATTCAAGATGAGATAGATTACATATTAGGATTGTAAAAGTTTCAAAACTTTTGATTCGTAAGCATTTTTTTTCTCGTACTTTGTGATATAAAGATTTTGCAATATGCAAGAGAACATAGAATTAAGAGAGCAAATACGGGAATTAAATTCCAAAGTAGATAAGATACTTTTCGTGCTAATAGGCGATGAAGACTTGGCGCAACAAGGCTTAGTGAAAAAAGTAGATTCTCACGATAAATGGATTCAAGAAAAAAAGATACACGATGCTAAAGTCATTGCCATATCAAGTGGCGTATCGGGATTAGCTATCTATCTTTTGAATTTTTGGATGACAATGAAAGGAAACGGATAATGAGTTTAACAATAGCGTTACAAAACACGAGTGATACGAACCAATCTATAACTCTATTTAATAGTGGTGGATTAGGTTCGGCTTCTTTTATAACAACGAACTCTTCTTTTACCGCTCAAAGTCAAAATATTCCCGCTCCAAATGGCACTCCATCATCTCAAGTTGTTAATGTAGGTGGTGAATTTTACTACGATTCGGTTTTCAATCCCTCTACGGGTTATTATTTTGGAAGTGTGGGAACTACATTAGGTTTTACCGCTACAATAAACGGGTCGTCTTATAGCTATATAACCGCTATTGGTTCGGTTGCAAATAGAACATTTGATGATATTCAAACATTCTTAACTAATATTTTACGAAATGATGGAACTAACCCAAGACCAAATGCTCAAGTTGTATTAAGTGTATCTATTGAGAATGGAATTAGTTTTTTGAATGGATTAGTTTTAGATACAATTCAATCAAATGAATCCATTGTTTACAACAATCTTTTTCTTTATTACAATTCAACCGCAATTGGACTTGGTGGTAGTAATGCAATACCATCGGCATATTATAATCAACTCTACACTGCCGCACCTGGTCAACCATCCCCAAGACTATATCCAATACAAAGTCCTAATACAACAATTGCCGATGAAGATGGGTGGCTTATTATTCAAGGAAACAACTTAACAACATCGACAAGTTGCACTTTTATTTTTGACGATAGATATTTACAAGGAGTATTTCCTACGGGGGGTACTCAAGCCTTTTATTTTGAATTTCAACTAACCAAAGTCTTAAATGCGGGCAATTTCATTTTGCTAAACTATCCATCTTTAACTCTTATAACCGCAATATCGGGTAATACATTAGCCGTACAATCTTTTTCGGGCATTACGCCAAATGGAACGGCAATAAGTATAGTAAATTCTTTAACACAAAGTCCCGCTTGGAATGGGCAATTAAAAGTTCGGGTTAGACCACTAACGGGAGCGCAAGCACCAAAAGGAACTAAAAGCATTTCATTATTGAATCAAACAAATAGTGGCGCTACATACCTATCAACTAATCCAAATATACTTGGTAGAGTTTCATCTAATGGTGTAGGACTTACGGAAATATTAAATTCAACAATAGGTAATTCATATAAAGTTACTTCACTATATATTTGGTCGGCTAACCCTAATCAATTAATTCAAAACATAACCTATGGTACAATAGATGCCAATGGTAATATTGCCGAAACAAGTTTGGATGTAGTTATCGACCCATTTGCTCAAAACCAAGTTGCATATAGGACAAATGGTATGGATAATTTCATTATTGATAGTAATGCGATTATTCAATTTACTTTGTTGGCACAAAGTTAGGTAAATATGAAATTTGAATACGACAAAGTTGGATTTGATGAAATCAAATTGATTGATATGGGATTAGGAGATTTGCTTCAAATACAACAAGCGGAAAAGGAACTCCTTGATATGCAATTAGGAACACCTGGCGCCGACTCCGATTTTACTGATTTTTACGCAACCCAATAATATGGCATACAAAATAACGAACTATACAAAGCAACAAGCGAAAAAACTTGGCGTTTCCGTTAAACCGAGTAGCGTTAAGGGTAAAAAGATTGATGTTTTCAAAGGTGATAAAAAAGTAGCATCGGTTGGAGCATTAGGAATGAATGATTATCCTACATATAAGGCAAAGGAAAGAAGTGGTGAAGTCGAAAAAGGAACGGCGGAAGAGCGTAGGAAACTATATAAGATTCGCCACAAAAAAGATAGAAGTATAAAAGGAACAAAAGGCTATTATGCCGATAAATTATTATGGTAATGACACCTCCAACAATAAGCAATATGGTAAGTATGGGCGCACCATCCTCAACCAATACGAGTTCAAAAGCATTGAGCGACCCCAACAAACAACAAAGATTGGAATTGCTCACATATATGAAAGCGCATTTCGATTTGATTGCGGTAACTCTATTAGTAGGTTACTTGGGATTTGCTCTTTACAATGAAGTACAAAAGAATAAGTAATGAGAAATTTTTTATCAAAATATAAGTGGTATATCGTTGGGGCAATTAGTTTAATTGGTCTTGGTGTTGCTACGGCGTATGCCATTGATAAAATTACCATTGTGAAAAACAAAAATCCTAAGAAGTTATTATTTGTAGGGGATTCAATTACTACGGGTGATTCCGCATATCCATCAAAAATAAGAAGCCAAAAAAGTGATTTGCAAATAGATACGCTATCTCAAGTCGGCAAAACTACATCTTGGATGCTTGATAACTTGAAAACAAAACTTGCATCGAGTAAATATGATAGGGTATATATCTATGGTGGAATAAATGATGTGTTTTCATCCGTTCCTATTGCTACAATAATATCTAACATTCAAGAGATGGTGGACTTAATAAATGAAAATGGTGCGGATGCTTTTGTAATTGAGGGTTACGATATTGATGGGTTTATGGATTATCAAAAAATGCCCGTAACTCAATACGTTTCAATCAAAGAAGATTACTTACCACTCATTGAAAAGTATAAGCAATATCAAAACAACATTGCAAATATTATCAAAAACGCAAATTTTGTAAAACCAATCAATCTTGGAACAAAAACAAGCGATGGCATACATCCAAATGGAGAAGGTCAACAAATTATAGCAACCGAAATATTAAAAACAATATAAAAACAAACAATATGAAATTTTTTGAATGGTCAAAAGGATTTTTGTCGGAAAACGGACAAGCATCAAGTAAGAGATTTGTAGGAGTATTTAGCGCAATTATTTTGTGTTGGACTCTTTATTCTAATCACGATGCGGTAAATGAGCCATCGGATGCTTTAGTATATTCCGTAGCTACTTTATCCGCTGCCGCATTAGGCATTAGTGCTGCCGAAAAAATATTTAAAAAGACTCCTTCCGATAAGAATGAAGAATCTATCTAAAGAAGAGTTACTTAGTAGATTAGAAGCAATTAATAGAAGTAATGCTATTATTTACTTTGACCTTAATGGGGTTATACTTGGCGTTAATGATATTTTTCTTGAAGCGATGGGTTACGGCAAAGGTAATCATGCGGATATTATTGGCAAAAAGCATAGCATTTTTGTGTGTGAAGATTACTCAAGGTCGCTTGAATACGAAAAGTTTTGGGATATATTAAGGAGCGGTAAGTATTATCAAGGTGAGTTTGAGAGAAGAAAAAAGGATGGAAGTCTTATCAATCTTCAAGCAACTTATAATCCTATTTTTGACGAGGATAATAAGATTACCAAGATAATGAAGATTGCTACCGACATTAGTGCAATAGTTAGTAGCAAGAAGCAAATAGATGCAATCAATAGAAGTACGGCTCTTATTAGCTTTAACATTGAGGGCTTTATAACGGATGTAAATCCTATCTTTTTAGAAACTATGGGGTATAAATCCGATGAGAAAAATAAAGTCATAGGAAAACACCATAGCATTTTTGTTAGTTACGAGTATTCTAAGACCGATGAGTATGCTAAGTTTTGGGAAAGTTTAAGAAAGGGCAAGTATTTTGATGGAATATTTGAAAGAAGAAGGGTAGATGGGTCTATTGTACATCTACAAGCATCTTACAATCCCGTTTTTGATAGCAAAGGAAATATCACCGATGTAGTTAAGATTGCAACCGATGTTACCGATGCCGTAAACAATAAGAAGAAAATAGACGACCTTTCAAAGAATTTACAAATAGAGTTAGATAACTCACAAAAACTTAAAAATTCAATAGAGATAGAAAAGGATGCAGCTTTGAATGACTTAGACGTCATGATGAAAAAAAGTCAAAGCGAATTAATAAAAGTAATCGTTAAAGTTGCTTTGTCGGTGATAATTGGCGTTGGAGTTGTTACAACAATACTTTATTGGATGGCAATAGTTACAAGTAAAGACACGCAAATAATCGGGTCAACGTGGAGCAATATGTTTAGTGTACTTTTGACAAACGCCTTTTCAATAGTAGGAACAATTATGGGTATCAAGTATGCTACTCAAGATGGAAGTAAAGAAAAAAAATAATCAAACTAAAGAATAACAATTTAAAAATTAAAAAAAAATGAATCCAACGGACAAAATTTGCAAATACCTTACTATTGGTGAGGTCATTCGCTCGGAAAGTGCAAAACGCAATAATATTTCTAATATGCCAACGGCGGAACATTTAGAAAATATGAAAGCATTGGGAACAAATGTTTTTGATAAGGTTCGTGAACACATTGGAAAACCAATTGGATTAAGTTCGGGCTATCGCTCGGAGGCTTTGAATAATGCGATTAAGGGTTCGTCAAAAACAAGTCAGCATTGCAAGGGCGAAGCCTTTGATATTGATGCCGATATACATGGTGGAACAACCAATAAAGAAATATTCGATTTCATTCGTCTTAATCTTGACTTTGACCAAATGATTTGGGAGTTTGGAAATGATGCTCAACCCGATTGGGTTCACGTTTCATATAAAAGAGGCGGAGGGAATAGAAAATCTATTTTGAAAGCTATCAAAGTTAATGGTGTAGTAAAATATGTAGCTTGGAAGTGATAAATAAGACGAGAAATATCATTATCATTGGTTCTATCGTTGTATTATCATTGGTTGGTTTATCTTTTATCAATTATCGTAAAAGACGAATTGCTACTATCTCGAAATTATTTGAGGGCATAGAAGAAGTCGGAAGCAATCAAGGTTTCGCAAGTGAAACATTCCAAAAAATGATGAGCGATGCGGGATGGAAAAACGGAGAGGAGTGGTGTTCTTACTTTGCTAAATTGGTTTATATCAAAGCATTGCCATCTTTGGAGAGTGATATTCGTAATTGGTTTTCGGGGAGTTCTCAAATGACTTATAATAATGTTGCGAATGGCAAAACATCTAAATTTGAAATAGTAGAAGATGGAAAGCCAATGAAAGGTGATGTTGTTATTTGGCAAAACAAAAGCAATACGGGTACGGGTCACGTTGGCATTGTTGTAAAAACGTATTTGGGTAATCCGAATAAGTTTGATGCGATTGAGGGGAATACGAATTATCAACCAGGATTTAGTGGGCAAGGTCAATTAGTAGATATTGTACCCCACGAAGGAAAAGTAGGTGAATCGGATAGCGTATATAGTAGTAAAATCTTGAGAGGGTTCATTCGTTTAAAATAAGTGATGAAAAAAGCGGAAGTATATGCGACTTTGCCTCTAAAGTTATTTATTGCCAATCGTGGATATAAAACGGGTGATATTATTATGGCTACTTCCGAAGATTTCCCTTTGATAAAACATAGGGGAATCGTTGTTGTTGAAGAGGATGGACAAGTCAATGTATTTCATAATGTACCTTCTCTCAAAAACATTCGTGGCGGTAGCATTGTAAAAGAAACTTTAACGGATTGGACAAAGAATAGATTAATAAAATCCGTTGAACCAACAAATCTTACCAAAGAACAAATAGTACAAGCATCAAATACTCTCGGAGATAGGTGCTTTGATTTATTTTCGTTTAATTGTGAGCAATATGCCTATATGGTAAAGGATGGTAAACCTAAAAGTCCTCAACTTGTATGGTGGGGATTGAGTGCGGGTATCGTCTTATTGGGTATTGGTGCTTGGTATTTATTAAAGAAAAAATGAAAAGAGTAGGTCGTAAAAGCGTAGCGCAAACCCCATCGCCAAAAAAAGATAAGGTTTATGGTTCAAAAACGAACAAGCCAAAATCGGCGAGTTCAAAATCAAGTGCCACACAAATTCAATTTAATGATTCGCTCATTGATGCAATATCTAATAAGGTAAGTGAGTATAATGAAAATAATCCTAAAAAGAAAATTACCATTGCAACGGCAAAAGCCGTAGTTCGTAGGGGTATGGGTGCTTATAGCAATACACATA
>Ga0114976_10001756_pt1 | contig 13549 bp, 16 predicted proteins | sample S_130805_EF_Meta_FD_87319 | JGI IMG/M metagenome (GOLD analysis project Ga0114976, IMG submission 87319) | Freshwater microbial communities from Lake Simoncouche, Canada to study carbon cycling - S_130805_EF_MetaG | ecosystem: Environmental > Aquatic > Freshwater > Lake | place: Lake...
ATGTACCATCCAAAGCTTCAGGCTTTGGCCAGTAGATCCGTAAGAAAGCTGCAAATGGACCATTGGGTGCTGGCAGCCAATTAGATTCTTTAGCAGCACCTGGACTATCTTTTTGAACATAAAGAGTGATACCACCATCAGGATCTTTTTTGAGATTTGGAAGCATTGGTGAATTGATTAAATAGCGATTTAATTTATTTGCAACTAAAAGGCTTTCAGGCAAGTTATACATCGTCATAGACCAGAAGGCGTTAGCTGGTGGCAACTGACCTTTCTCAAAGCGAATGGTGTAGTTATTTTGTGAGGCATCTAAAGGTTTACCATTAGAGTCCAATTTGTAAACCGGATAAATAGCCTCATCTTTTGAATTTCCCCAGATACCCATTTGAGCACCAGTCATCCGGTACATATAGTTATTTTGTAGATGTTCACGAGTACCAAAAACCTGTCCAGATACGACTTCACCAGTATTGACTTTGGTTTTGATAAAGTCTTCATAGGATACCCAAGCATCTAACATACCATCGGTATAGGCTTTTTTGAGATCAGAATCCATCGTTGCAAAATCAATTTTTTGATCTGCACCTACTTTAATTTTTGCAAAATTTTGCATGAGTTCAGTCTCAGTTGAATTTGTCGGGCAAAACTTTAGTACAAAATTCAGGAGGTTATAAAATTCAGGCGAAGTCTTTTGATCATCTCGGCTAATGGGTTTTAAAAAGTCAATTGGTGGGGCTGGATTTGGCGCCGGCATTGTAGCTGCCTCACCAAGAAATTTTGATAAAGTTTGAGCTTTATAAGCTGCTTGTATTTTCTTCACGTTTGGAAGATCAGCTGAATTCATTAATTGGGTTCTAAAAAAGCCAAGGCCTAATTGAGTTTCTGACTGAATTACCTTGGTAATACCTTTGGGAGTCTCACCTTTCCAATCAGGCCCAGCAATCATGAAATGACCACCATCATTACCGGTTGACCTAGTACCAACATAGGCAAAATTATGGGTATACAGATCAATCAATTGGATACTCCAATAACGCTTCGCGTCCATCTTTGGCACAGTGATAACAATTGGCTCTGTTCTTAGATCTAGTCCGAGGTGAGAGTAGGGAGTGTCAGAATTTGGCGTTTGCATTGCAGTATCTTCAGGTGTTGCAACACGATCTGTATTGATAATAGTATTCCACTCACCTTTGTACTGAGAATCTTCTTTATTGACAAAAAAGGAATATAAAATCCGATAGTTATCTACTATCGGAAAGCCATAGATATATGCATCTTTTGCAATGCCTTTTTCCATGGAGTAATCTTTTGGAACTGGAGCTTCAACTTTAGGTTCTTCTTTTTTTGAGCACCCAATTAAGGACAAAAGACCAATCATCAAAGCACAAATCAAGCGCAGAAGATTCTTATTAGATAGCATGAGTTTTTTCCAATCGAATATTAAAGATAATTTACTTTAAAGCATTTATATTTATATTTAGTATTTATTTGTTATAAAAAAAATAACGATATGATGTTTCATCAATTTGCTAAAGTGTTAAAAACAAATGGATAACAAGATGCGTATTAGTTTTGAGTTAGTCATTGATTTTTGGTTTGTAGAAATATCCCCTAAACAATGGTGGGTAAAATCCCCTGAATTTGATCAGATGATTACTCAGCGGTTTGGTGAGATTCATCGACAAGCGAATCAATGCGAATTATTTACATGGCGCAAAGAGCCACTTGGGCGTCTGGCTGAAATCATCATTTTGGATCAATTTTCAAGAAACATGTACCGTGATACCCCAGCTTCTTTTGCGAGTGACCCATTGGCTTTAGCCTTGACCCAAGAGGCGATAGAGCAACACGCGGATCAAGAACTTACCGCTGATCAAAAAGGATTTTTATATATGCCGATGATGCATAGTGAATCTCTGAAGATTCATCAGTACTCGAAGGCTTATTTTGCGCAACCAGGATGTGAGTCCTATGCAAATTCCCAACAACGACATCAAGATGTTATTGAAAGATTTGGCAGGTATCCACATCGCAATTCGATTCTCGGACGAGTTTCTACACCAGAGGAACTAGAATTTCTGAAGCTTCCCGGATCATCTTTCTAGGGATTATTCTTTTTTGCTTCAGTTAATTCTTGAGATAATTTCGTTTGAAATTCGACAGTTTCTATCCGGCGTTTTGCCTTTTCAGACTTTCCATGTGCGCCAGCATTTTTATGGAGTTTTGCCATATTTTTTGCAACAGGATTTTTAACGACAGGCTTTTTCATCTAGAGATATTGAATTGATACTATATTTGCATAATCAAGTTATAAATTATTATTTCATGAAATTTTTAACGGTAAAAGAAAAATGCCATTTTTAACCCTAGATGCTCCATTGGTATATTCCTTAAAGCCGCGGATGATCACGCGGGATTTTACAATCGAAATCGAACAAGAAAAGCGTGTCGTCGCTGGCAAGGTTTGGCACTCCCAAGCGTCTTCAGGAATGCGTCCTTTGCTATTAATAGGCCATCAAGAAACAGAGAATAAAGATTCGAGTGAAATTCACGACTTTATTAAATTGATATGTGGCAAATATGGTTTTGTTGTCGCTCTGATTGATGGACCGATTCATGGAGATCGACGGTTTGGTACCACGGATGAAGATTTAATGGTTCAAGAATTTGATCAATTATGGAAGGATGGAGACGAAAGTATTTCACCGATGGTGTTGGATTGGAAACTAACTGTTGATGCCCTTTGTGAACTGAGTGAAGTCGATTCGAGGTGTATTGGTTATTTGGGTATATCGATGGGTGCAGCTTATGGCATTGAGGTTGTAGCGACCGATTTAAGAATTAGTGCGGCAGTTTTTGGTCAGTGGGGGACACATCGCAGCCATCAAGAAAGAATGCTCAAGTCTGCTCGAAGAATCAATTGCCCATTAGAGTTTTATGCTCATGCAAAAGATCGCAATCTTTCATATCAACAAGAACTATTTGAAACTTTTCGTACTGAGGAAAAAGTATGGAAAACTTTTTCAAAGTCTAAGATTTACGACAACTCAAAAACAATCGATCAAATCGCTAATTTTTTTGTTGTGCAACTCTTGGATCGATATTTATATTAATGTTGTAATACCTTTACTCAGGCTGCGCTGGCGCAACTGCTGCCCCTTGTATTTGATGTCTTTTTAAGGCATCCGCAACAAATCCTGTGGCTTTCATGCGCTCAACATAATTTTTTAAATAAGCCTTTGTGGCATCACTGACATCCTTATTAACACCCATGGACTGATTAATTTGCATAAATCGACCTGGTAACAATCTGATATTGGGATATGTTTTCAAATCCATTTCTAATTGTTGTTTAACTCCTGCGCCGACCTCATAGCCACCACTGACAAAAAATTCTACAACTTTTGGTGACGTTGGGGCATGCACAATTTGTGCGTTTTTAATTTCACGAGTGAGATAGAGATCGTAAGCGCTACCTTTGCCAACGACAATTCTGTTTTTCGCTTGATCAACTTCTTCATTTGCTTTGATTGGAGAATTGCTTGGAACTACGTAAGCGCCTTCAATCACAACATAAGCATTCGTAAATGTAATTTCTTTACCACGCACAGGATCAATAGCAAAGAATCCAAAGTCAGCCTTTTTATTAGCAACCGCGTCGACTGATTTCCCAGCTGAATCAAAAACGACCAGCTCCAGTTGAACGCCAAGTTCCTTTGCTAAATTCTTTGCCAGGTCAATCGACACACCGTAAGGTTCAGATTGTTCAGAATCTCTTTTGGCTAGGATTGGGTTTCCAACATTAATGGAGGCGCGGATCTTTCCTGCAGGAGCAAGTTCGGATTGAATCGCTTGAAGTGGGTTAGCTTGTGTCATAGAAGTAAAAAAATGAAGAGTGGTTGTAAGGACAAGTATGATTAGTCTATTCATAGTATCTTAATATATTCTTTCGTTATTCGTATCAAAACTATTATATGGAACAAAAAGTCAGTATTGCTCAAAAGGGCCCCAAATCGTTAGCTGAGCTCTATTGGGCCCTGACTAAATTGGCATTGCAAGGCTTTGGAGGTGTTTTTCCAGTTGCCCAGCGTGTTTTGGTCGAAGAGCGAAAATGGTTCACTCAGCAAGTATTTTTGGAAGAATGGGCTGTCGCTCAAGTGCTTCCTGGTCCGAATATTGTTAATTTATCAGTGATGTTCGGAAGTAGGTGGTTTGGTGCTATGGGAGCATTAGTAGCAGTTGCCGGTATTTTTTCGATGCCCGCTTTATTGCTTATTTTAGTGGCGATCTTTTTTGAACAGTTTCGTGAATACCCTGCTGTTGCAGGTGCACTGCATGGTATGGGAGCAGTATCTGCAGGTTTGATTGCTGGAACTTCACTTAAAATGGCGGGGAGTTTAAAGGCACATCCATTGACATTTTTTGGCGCGATTGCTTTTACAGTGGTGACCTTTATCCTTTTGGCTGTGTTTAAGTTTCCCTTGATACCAGTTTTATTAGTGATGGGCACATCAAGTGTATTAATCACTTACTTGAAGATTAAACACTCTCATGGTGTAAAGGGGGGGGAATGAACATATCATTGAGTGATTGGTTAACGGTTTTACTTCATTTTGTGTCGATGTCCTTGTTTGCAATTGGAGGGGCTATTGCGCTGATCCCAGAGTTTCATCGTTTTTTTATTGAAGAGCATGCATGGTTAACTGAGTCACAGTTTTCATCTGGAATTGCTCTAGCACAAGCATCTCCGGGACCTAATGCTTTGATGTTAGCCATGATGGGCTGGAATTTTGGTATGAACGCCACTCCGGCAGGTTATTCACATTTTGTCTTTGGATTTTTTGGCTTTGTTTCTTGTCTTTTGTGTGTGTTGACACCCTCCTGTGTCTTAACCTTTACAGCGACACGATGGGTGCAAAAGAATAACGAAAAAATGGGAGTTATCGCATTTAAAAAAGGCTTAGCACCAGTTGTTATCGGTTCTATGTTGGTCTCAAGCTGGGTGATTGTGCGCGGCGATTTTGTGCTGGCAAACAATTGGCAGGTATGGCTCATTGCGCTTACAACACTTGTTCTAGTTTGGGGTACCAAGATACATATTTTATGGCTACTCGCGGGTGGCGCAGCAATTGGTGCGAGTGGCTTATTGGGCTCTTTTTAGGCGCTGGAATTTTTCGACACATCTTGCAAGACGTTCTGCAGAGCACGAATTGAAGTCAAACCAAGCCACGCTCTCTGGATCACTTGCCACACCTTCAGATACGGGTTCCAGTAGGAAAGCAAAGTCAATGTGAAGGTGTTCCAGTTCTTTCTTTTTTGGATTTGCGGGAATAAGGTGAACATCAATATCAATTGGTAAATCCCTTCTCCAAAGTGAGGATGGCGTGGATAGCCAGCCTGTTTCTTCTGCAACTTCTCGAATAGCACCTTCAAGAGGCGATTCACCAGGGTCGATATGCCCACCCGGCTGAAACCACTCTTTAATATAGCGATGATGAATTAAGAGCATGTGTTCATCGCGAATCAAGATACCACTACCGGTTATATGACCGGGTAACAGATTTCGGGGAAATGGATCAGTAACTGACTCTAAAAAGCCCGTTTTCTCGAGAAGTTTTGGCGCTTCCATTGGAAAAGCCAAACAATATTCTTGAATGACATGCCACATACGCATTTACTTTTTCCGGGTTGAGCGAATACCTGGACGGGGCGGCAGGCCAGTATGTTGCGTCAATATGGTTCCCTTAGTTGGGCGCTTGGAAGAGCGTTGCTCATTCTCTGGAATCGTAAAGTCTCGTGGATTGTTAATCGTTTTTGAGCTAATTCGACTGCGACTAGCGACATTGGCACCAGCAACTGCCGTTGAATTTTTTCTGCGAGCACTTTGATAAGTACCGTCTGTCTTTGGCTGATAGCTAGGAATCAAGTGATGTTTACCATTGCCAATTAAATCAGCACGGCCCATTTTTTTCAGAGCCTCACGCAGAAGTGGCCAATTGTTAGCGTCATGGTAACGTAAAAAAGCCTTATGTAAGCGACGTCTTTTTTCACCGCGAACAATATCAACAGTTTCACTATCGCGCGTAACTTTTCGCAGTGGGTTTTTATTGGTATGGTACATCGCAGTAGCGGTTGCCATTGGGGATGGATAAAAGGTTTGTACCTGATCTGCTCGAAAGCCATTCGACTTTAACCAGACTGCAAGATGCATCATATCTTCATCGCTCGTGCCGGGATGGGCCGCAATAAAGTAGGGTATTAAAAATTGTTCTTTACCAGCTTCTTTGGAGTATTTATCAAAGAGCTCTTTAAATCGATCATAGCTACCGATGCCAGGTTTCATCATTTTATCGAGTGGGCCTGATTCAGTATGTTCGGGAGCAATCTTTAAATATCCTCCCACGTGATGCGTAACGAGTTCTTTAATGTAGGCTGGAGCTTTAATTGCCAGGTCATAGCGTACACCTGAACTGATTAAAATCTTCTTTACACCTCGAATGGTTCGTGCTCTTCGGTAGAGCTGAATCAATGGCGTGTGGTCAGTATTCAGATTGGGGCAAACATCAGGGAATACACAAGAAGGTTTTCGACAATGCGCCTCAATCTCAGGTGATTTACAAGATATTCGATACATATTTGCTGTTGGACCACCAAGGTCAGAAATCACACCTGTGAATCCTGGAACTTTATCTCGTATATCTTCAATCTCACGGATGATGGAGTCTGAAGATCTATTTTGAATGATGCGACCTTCATGTTCTGTAATTGAACAGAAAGTACAGCCACCAAAACATCCGCGCATGATATTGACTGAAAAACGAATCATTTCCCAGGCAGGAATCTTTGCATCGCCATAAACCGGATGAGGAGCCCTTGCATAGGGTTGATCAAAGACAAAATCCATTTCTTCGGTAGTCAGTGGAATGGGAGGTGCATTTAACCAAACATCTCTGATGGAAGCGCCTTCACCATGTTGCTGTACAAGTGCGCGGGCATTTCCAGGATTGGTCTCTAGATGTAAGACGCGATTCGCATGCGCATAGAGAACAGCATCACGTTTAACTGCTTCGTAACTAGGAAGTCGAATGACGGTTGTGTCACGATTTAATTTTTGTTTTTTAGGAATCTGAAACTGAATCGGTTGTTCAGTTACCACTTTTTGGTCAGATGCATCCGATGATTTAGCACAAGTTTCACCCTGAGCTGCCGCTTGCTCATCTGGCATTAAATATGGATTAATCGGAGCATCTATCTTTCCGGGTTCATCAACTTCAGACGAGTCAATCTCTAAAAATTCTTTGGCAGAGGTGCGACGAATAAATGCTGTACCTCTTATATCGGTGATATCTTGAATCTTTTCACCATGAGAAAGACGATGGGAGATTTCAACTAAAGCTCTTTCAGCATTGCCGTATAACAAGATATCTGCTTTTGCATCAACCAAAATAGATCTACGAACTTTATCTTGCCAATAGTCATAATGGGCAATTCTTCTTAAAGAAGCCTCAATGCCTCCCATAATGATCGGAGTTTGTGGGTAAGCTTCTTTACAGCGTTGTGCGTATACCAAGGAGCATCTATCAGGTCGTTTACCGCTCATGCCCCCGGCAGTGTATGCATCATCTTTACGAATTTTTCGATCAGCTGTGTAGCCATTGATCATGGAGTCCATGTTGCCAGCAGTCACACCAAAATACAAATTAGGCTCACCTAGAATTTTGAATGGATCAGCTGATTGCCAATCTGGTTGAGAAATAATACCAACCCGAAAACCTTGAGATTCAAGCAACCTACCAATAATCGCCATACCAAAACTAGGATGGTCTACATATGCATCGCCTGTTACGATAATAATGTCGCAACTATCCCAACCGAGTATGTCCATTTCTTTTTTGGACATCGGTAAAAATGGCGCGCGACCATAACATTCAGCCCAAAATTTCGGATAAGAATTAAGATGGGGCGCAGAAGGAATGGAAAATAAATTGCGCGGAGCGTTCATAGTCGCATATTCTAAGCGATTCTAGACATTTATGCCTAGTTAAATGATTTATCATGAAATTCCTGTAACCTTTTAAACAATGAGTTCAATTTCTAAATTGATATGGTCAGTTTCCAAAGAATACTTCGTTTTTACGTCCTACTGTTGGTGCTTGTTCTGGCTGGTTGTGCGAGCCAACAAACGAAAGTGAATCAGTCACGACAAATATTTGCTATGGGGAACTTACCTGCAGCATCAGCTGCTATTGTGCAATCCATCCCTTCAAAAAATAATGTTTATAACTTGGAGCAAGGTAATATTCTGCGTTTGATGGGGACCCATCGCTTAGGTCAAAGTAATGCCGAATTCTTAGCAGCCGATGCAATCCTTCGTCAAAATGAGTTAACCCGGTCCACCATTAAATCTTCGATATCCAACGTTGGTGGATATTTTTTAGCTGAAGGAATTGGCAAAGATTACATGCTCAAAGGATTCGAGGGCACTTTTTTAGCTTATTCGATTGCTTTAAATCATGTGTTACTGGGTGACTGGGATAACGCTCGCGTTGAAGTGATGAAAATGGTCAAGCGTGAGCAAGATATTGCTAGTTTTAATGAGGTTAAGTATCAAGCAATTGCTGAAGCGCGAAATAAAGGGATTAATGGGATGCAAGGAACCATAGATAATCGAGTCCTACAAGGAAACCCAATGATTAATGGTTATCCAGTCAATACGATTTCTGACCCACAAACGATGAGTTTAAAAAATTCATATCAAAGTGCTGCAGCACATTATTTAGCGGGTTTCATTTTTGAAAAATTACGCGAACCCTCCCTTGCGGCCCCAGGCTATAGACAAGCTATTGAACTCCGTCCTGACGTACCTTTTTTGCAAGACGGTTTGAAAAATCTGGATGCAAATATCACCAAGCCGATCAATACTTCGCTAAGCGGCACAACGGATACCTTATTTGTTGTTGAAACTGGTTTTTTACCCTTTATCGATAACTTTAAATCGAATATTCCTATTCCTATTAGTGGCCAAATTCGATTTGCGACGGTATCTTATCCATTTATTGCTCCAAATACAGAGCTATACAATCCAGGACAAATTGCTATTCGAGGTCAATTAATCAATTTAAATATGGTCACTAGTGTTGACAGTATGGCGAGGCGTGATTTGCGAGATGAAATGCCAGGTTATATGATCCGTGGAGCAAGTAGAGCCGTTGCGCAAATTTTGGCTCAAATTGGAACCCAAAGGGCTGTTCAGGGCAATAATCCGGACAATTCGAACCAAGCTACATTAGGCGCAATTGCAGGTTTGATCACAGGTTTGACTATGTCTGAAATCAGCTCAGCAGATGTTCGGCACTGGTCTAATTTACCAGCTAATGTTTTTCTAGCCCGTGCTCAAATACCGAATGGCTTACAAGATTTACTGATTCGAGTCCCAAGTGGAGCCATGGTTGGTCGGCAAATCCATTTTCAAGGAGATAAAAACATCTTGTATATTCGGATTTTTAGAGACCGAGCCAGTATCATGTCAAGTAACGATATTCAGGCTGGTTTAGGATCAATCGGACAGCCTATCTCTTTTGTTCTTAAAAACCCTACAGCTCCTATAATTCCTCCTTCAAGTCAACCAATATTAGAGCTTAAACGTTGATATGTTAGATTTGATAAAAATGAATTGAAATCAATTGAAATGGTGCTTTTGTGAAAATAGTCAAACTTATCAACCTAGTTGCATTATCAGTAGTAATGATGCTCGTCTCTTGTTCTTCTTACATCGATAAACATTCCGTCAAAATGGGCAAGACTAGTGATATCAAAATTCAGGATATGAAGAGTTTTGATCGTAATGGACTCTTAGTTGCGCAAGCAATCATTAAAAATAACGGAAATTCCAAGCCTGTACAGTATCGTTTTCAGTGGTTTGGAGATAAAGGTGAAAGAGTTTGGGGAGATGAGGCATGGAAGCCTTTAGTTATTCCTGAAGGGCGAACAGCCATGATTGAGGGAGTGGCTCCAAATTTGGAAGCCTCAGAATATAAAATTGAAATAGATTCATATTAATTAGGATTGAGGTCATTATGCCAACACGTTTTTTAAAGCTAGGATTGATTGGAGTTTCCAGTTTATTCTTATTTGCCTGTTCTTCAGCACCAAAAGTTTCATACCAGGATCCGAATAAAATTGAAACCATATCAGCAGACTATGGCGTTACTGATTTGCAAATGTTAGCCGAATCTATGACTAGATCATTGTTACAAACCCGTGTCATTATGAACTCTCCGACGCCACCGATCATTACTGTTGCGCCAGTAAAAAACAAAACCAGTGAATATATTGATACCAATTTAATAACGAATAAGATTGAGACACAACTTCTTAAAAGTGGACAGGTTCGTTTTGCGGTTAAAGCTACAGATATGTCCACACAAGTTGGTGAGTTAACGCGACAAAATTCTGGGATGTATAACAAAGAGACAGCTAGTAAGATTGGGAATATGGAAGGAGCTAAATATCGCATTGAAGGTGAGATTGGTTCCATCGTTAAGTCAGATAAAAATGTAAAAGACGTTTTTTATAACCTCACATTACGATTAATTAATAATGAAACTGGAACATATGAGTGGCAAGACGAAAAAGAAATCAGAAAGCAACAACGTCGTTAACGATTTCAAAATGTCATTTTTTTGTCAATAAGAATTAACAAACCCCCAATACACTGATATTTCTATCAATTGGGGGCTTTTCATGAAATCAAGTAAGTTAGTACTTATCGCATCTTTAATTGCATTCAGTTCAACAACTTTTGCACAATCTACACCAAACAAAGCTGTTACTGTGAATGAAGGTAATCCAGTTGTTCGTACACAAGACAACTATAATATCCCTAAAACAACTCCACGTATCATCAACACTTTAGCTATTCCACAAATTGGTTATGTTACTGGCGCTGCTTCTGATGTTAAAGGCGTAAGCGTTGCAGATTTAAACTCCGTTACAGCAGGTGTTCGTCAAGTATTAGCGAAGAATGGTTACTCTGTTCTCGAAACTAAATCAATGGATAAAAAGGTAGTAGATGCATCTACTCCAGAAGCTCGTGTTCAAGACGCTGTTTCTAATATGAGTGGTAATTTTGCTAATGCGGCTTATGTTTTAGTTGGAACAGTAATGAATGTTTCTACTGTGAACTCAGACAGTTATGTATATGGCGAAGATCAAAAATTAATCAACAAGGGTTACACATCGACAGTTAAATTTGATGTCATTGACTATGATACGAAGAAGGTTGTTACTTCATTTAACGCGCGTGGCACAGGAATGGATGTTGCAACTGCAAAAGGTTTTAACCGTAATCAAGTTCTCAAGTCAGCCACAGACTCATTGGGCAATGATGTTGTGAAGCAATTGAAAAATGCAGGTATCAATCCTAACAATTCAGACCTAAAAGTGATGGGTAAAGATGCCCCAGCACCAAAAACATTTGTTGAGCCATTAAAGAAGTAATTAGAAATAATTTGTTATAAAAAAACTGGGCTATGCCCAGTTTTTTTATTTTTAAAGACCATTAGGTCTTATAAGTCCGACAGCTAATCCTTCAATAGAAAAATCACGCCCATCATTTTCGATAATGATAGGTTCAAAATCAGGGTTTTCTGCGATGAGTTGGATTTGAACTCCATGGCTAGTTTTTGTTTTTAGCCAACGTTTTACGGTAACTTCATCCTCGATTCGAGCAACAACGATGTCGCCATTACGGGCTTCAGTGGCTTTTTTAACTGCCAAATAGTCACCATCTAAAATTCCCGCATCTCTCATACTTAGACCTTTTACTTTTAATAAGTAATCAGCTCCTTGAGAAAATAATGAAGGATCGACAGGGACTTGTTTTTCAATATGCTCCATGGCTAATATGGGTGATCCCGCCGCAACTCTACCGATGAGGGGAAGCGTTAGTTGTGCAAGCATCTGCGACGGTAAGTTCAGTTGTTTGGCTGTTTGACGAATCGATTCGCGAAGACGAATACCCCTAGAGGTTCCCGGACTTAATTCAAGATAACCTTTTTTTGCTAAAGCTTTCAAATGTTCTTCAGCGGCATTGGCAGAAGCAAAGCCTAGCTTTTGGGCAATTTCAGAGCGAGTAGGGGGTGCGCCATTTTCAGCGATTGAGTCATGAACAAGTTGCAAAATTTCTTCTTGACGAGCCGTTAATTTGGGTAGGGTTTCATTCATAGCTAATTTTTACCTGAATTTATATACACACTGTAATTGTATACAGTTAAGGCTCATAAGTGCAAGTTTTTTATAGTAAAAGTCTAAAAACACAAAAACGACTTGGTTAAATGTTGGAAATTTGCTAGAATATAAGGCTAACTTGCATTTTGCAGTTAGTTAATTTTCACCCTTGCTACACTGACTATTCCTAAACAGGGAATTGACGCCCAGGTAGCTTTTAACCACAAGGAGTGTTTGATGCGTCATTACGAAATCGTATTTATCGTCCATCCGGACCAAAGCGAGCAAGTGCCCGCGATGATTGACCGCTATAAAGCTGTATTAACTGCAGCGAATGGTAAGGTTCATCGTATCGAAGATTGGGGTCGTCGTCAGATGGCTTACATGATCAATAAATTAGCAAAAGCCCATTATGTTTGTATGAATATTGAGTGCGATCAGGCTACGCTTGCAGAACTCGAACATGCTTTTAAATTTAATGATGCTGTTTTGCGTCATTTAATTATTCAGATGAAAAAAGCTGAAACTGAACCTTCCATCATGATGAAAGAAGTTCAGCGTGAAGAGTCTCGTAAAAATCAACAAGTGGAGGCACCTGCAGCTTAATGACGAAGTCTGGTCAGCCATTGAATGACTTTCGACTGACAGCTAGATTAGTACATAAAGATACCATTCGTTTCACACCAGCAGGTCAACCCGTTCTTGAGTGTCAGTTAGATTATTCAGGAAACCTAGTTGAAGCAGGAATAGAACGAAAAGTTGATTTAAAAATTCTAGCAATTGCAATTGGCCAAGAGGTAAATACCTTAGACCAAATGCAAATCGGTGGATTAGGAAACTTTCAAGGTTTTATTGCGCACCAGAGTATTCGACGTCAAGCTCTCGTCTTTCATATAACTCATATTTCTATTTAAAGGAACTAACATGGCTTTTGGTAAAAAAAATGTAGATCTCAAAAAGAAGCCGGCACAAAACCCGCTTTTTAAACGTAAGCGTTTTTGCCGCTTTACAGTTGCAAACGTTGTTGAGATTGATTACAAAGATGTTGATACATTAAAAGATTTCATTGGTGAGAACGGCAAAATCACACCAGCTCGCTTGACAGGTACTAAAGCTAAATATCAGCGTCAGTTAGACACTGCGATTAAGCGTGCGCGTTTTTTAGCGTTCTTGCCTTTCACTGACCAACATAAACACTAATTGGAGATATATTCATGCAAGTCATTCTTCTTGAAAAAGTAGCCAATTTAGGCAATTTAGGTGATGTAGTTCGTGTTAAAGATGGTTTTGCACGTAACTTTTTAATTCCACAACGTAAAGC
>Ga0114976_10001757_pt1 | contig 13546 bp, 14 predicted proteins | sample S_130805_EF_Meta_FD_87319 | JGI IMG/M metagenome (GOLD analysis project Ga0114976, IMG submission 87319) | Freshwater microbial communities from Lake Simoncouche, Canada to study carbon cycling - S_130805_EF_MetaG | ecosystem: Environmental > Aquatic > Freshwater > Lake | place: Lake...
GATGGTGAACGTGCTGTACGACATCCACATCCCTGCGGCGCCCTGGGTGATCCCCTATGTCGGCGCCGGCATCGGCGTGGGTTGGGTCTCGGTCGCGCGTCAGGACCTCGTGGCGCGGCAGGCGGAAGCGGGCGTGCCCTCGCGCATCGCGATGGGCGGCAACGATAGCTCGACCCAGTTCGCCTACCAGGCGATCGTCGGTGGCGCCTTCCCGATCGAGAGCGTGCCCGGCCTCGCCGCCACGCTCGAGTATCGCTACTTCGGCACCACCCGCCCGAAATACAACGTAAGCGCCTATGCCGCCGGCACCGGCGCGACCGTCGCCACCGGCTCGATCAAGGGCTTCAACAACAACAACGCCGTCCTGGTCGGCCTGCGCTACGCCTTCAACACGCCGGTCCCGGCGGTGATCCCGGCCGCCGTGGCCCCGGCCGCGGCGCGCACCTTCCTCGTCTTCTTCGACTGGGACAAGTACAACCTGACCGAGCGCGCTCGCCAGATCATCGCCCAGGCGGCGCAGGTGTCGAAGACCACCGGCACCACCCGGATCGAGGTCGGCGGCCACACCGACACGACCGGCACCGCCGCCTACAACCAGGCGCTGTCGATCCGCCGCGCCGAGGCGGTCGCCGCACAGCTGGTGCGCGACGGCGTGCCGCGCAACGCCATCGCCATCTCCGGCTACGGCTTCACCCGTCCGCTCGTGCCGACCGGCCCGAACGTGCGCGAGCCGCAGAACCGCCGCGTCGAGATCGTCCTGCGGTAATCACCGCAGCACGGATCGCAGCCTGATCGGGGCGGGGTGCCGGCGACGGCCCCCGCCCTTTTCCGTTCTTGCGCGCCAGCGCCCTGCGGTGTCCCATCCGGGCTGGAACGGCGGGACCAGCCCTGGTATTCCGCCAAACCACGCAATCGGAGGGGCCATCATGCGCGCCAGCAATATACTCGAGACGATCGGGAATACGCCGCATGTCCGGATGAACCGGCTGTTCGGCGATGCCGAGGTCTGGATCAAGCTCGAGCGCGCCAATCCCGGCGGTTCGATCAAGGACCGCATCGGCGTCGCGATGATCGAGGCCGCCGAGCGCGACGGCCGCCTTAGGCCCGGCGGCGTCATCATCGAGCCGACCTCGGGCAATACCGGCATCGGGCTTGCCATCGCCGCCGCGGTGAAGGGCTACAAGCTCGTGCTCGTCATGCCCGAGAGCATGTCGATCGAGCGTCGCCGGCTGATGAAGGCCTATGGCGCGGAGTTCGACCTGACCCCGCGCGAGAAGGGCATGAAGGGCGCCATCGCCCGCGCCGAGGAACTGCTGGCCCAGACCCCGGGCGGCTGGATCCCGCAGCAATTCGAGAACCCCGCCAATATCGAGATCCACGCCCGCACCACCGCCGAGGAGATCCTGCGCGACTTCCCCGAGGGGCTCGACGCGCTGATCACCGGCGTCGGCACCGGCGGCCACATCACCGGCTGCGCCCGCGTGCTGAAGGCGAAGTGGCCGAAGCTGCAGGTCTTCGCGGTCGAGCCCTCCGCCTCGCCGGTGATCTCGGGCGGCCAGCCCTCGCCGCACCCGATCCAGGGCATCGGCGCCGGCTTCGTGCCGGCGAACCTGGATACCAAGGTGCTGGATGGCGTCATCCAGGTGACCGCCGACGCGGCCAAGGACTTCGCCCGCCGGTCCGCCACCCAGGAGGGCATCCTGGTCGGCATCTCCTCGGGTGCGACGCTCGCCGCCATTGCGCAGAAGCTGCCCGAACTGCCGAAGGGCAGCCGGGTGCTCGGCTTCAACTACGATACCGGCGAGCGCTACTTCTCGGTGCCGGACTTCCTGCCGGAGTAGGGGCGCGGTAAGGCGCGGGGGTGAGCCATACCCCCGAAGCCTTCCTCGACGCGCTGAAGCGGATCGCCCTGACCGATCCGAAGCGCGCCTGGTTCCAGGCCCATCTCGCCGCCCCCGCCTGCACCGCCGACGAGCCGGCGCTGGAGGCCGCGGCCGGCCAGCCGATCGTCGCTTATCGCGCGCTGGCGGTCGAACTCGCCGCCGCCCTCGACACCGCCCCGCCCGCCGAGCCGCTCGACCTGCTCGCCGAGCGTATCCCCGCGGGCTGGCGTCTCCGCCCCGCGCTCGCCTTCGCGCTTGGCGCCCATCGCATCCTGCCGGAGGCCTGGACCCGCGGCGGCAAGCCCTCCGCCGACCTGCACGCGCCGCCCGGCGAGAGCCCGGTCATCGTCCTCGTCCGCCCGCAACTCGCCGACAATATCGGCGCGGTCGCGCGCGCCATGGCCAATGGCGGGCTGTTCCACCTGCGCCTGGTCGCCCCGCGCGACGGCTGGCCGCAGGACCGCGCCTGGCGGGTCGCCTCCGGCGCCGATGCGATCCTGGAAGCCGCGCAGGTCTTCCCCGACACCGCGAGCGCGGTCGCCGATTGCCAGAGGGTGCTCGCCACCTGCCCGCGGCCGCGCCACATCGTCATCCCGCTGCTGACCGCGCGTGCCGCGGCCGAGGATCTGCGCGCGATCAACGGCCGGTCGCTGCGCGCCGCCGTGCTGTTCGGGCCGGAGCGGGCGGGGCTCGAGAATGACGACATCGCCTGCGCCGATACGCTGGTGCGCTACCCGCTCAACCCCGCGCACATGTCGCTGAACCTGGCGCAGGCGGTGATGATCCTCGCCTATGAGTGGTGGACCGCGGCCGAGCCCACGCCGCCGCGCCAGCTGCAGACCCATGCGACCGAGGTCGCGACCAAGGGTCAGCTGGAAGCCTTCCTCGACCGCCTGACCGCCGAGCTGGACGCCGCCGGCTTCCTCGACAACCGTCCGAAGCGTCCAGGGATGGTGCGCAACCTACGGCACTGGTTCGAGCGCGGCGAGGTGACCGAGCAGGAGCTGCGCACCCTGCACGGCGTCGTCACCGAGCTCAGTCGCGGCCGGATGCGGCGCGGCCGGCCGGAGGAATAGCGCGGCTCAGCCCTGCAGCCGCAACGCCTCGGCGAAGCGGCGGAGCGCCTCGATCTCCGGCGCCGCCACCGCGGCATCCCCGGTCATGTCCTGCACCACGTCGTCGACATGCGCGAGCAGCACGGCGCGGGCGCGCTGCCGGGCATCGGTCGCGCTGTCGGCGGCTGCGGCAGGGGAAGGCTGCGGCGAAATCATCATGGCGGCTGTCTCCTCCGGTCCGGACCGGGCGGCAGCTTGCCGACCCGGGGCGAAGATGGCGGGAAATCCCTGACGAATGCTCAACAGGATTCCCGATCGGGCTCGCGCATGGCGCCGGACAGCCGCTCGAACAGTCCGGTCTGGCCCGGCCGGTCGCGCAGGCTCTCGGGCTCGGCCAGGTACTGCATCGACCAGTCGGGAAAGCGCCGTTCTGTCACCTGCGCGCGATGCAGCAGCGTGACCTCGGTATGGCGGTGGTCGATGACGATCGCGCCGTAGATGTGATCGACCGATTCCGGCGGGCCTTCCAGGATCTGCGCGAAGCAGCCATCGCTGAACAGCAGGCTGCCCGTCACCCCGAAATAGGCGTTGCCGTCGCGCGCGCTGGTCACCATGCGCTCGACCCCGGTCTCGACGAACCAGCGCGGGCCGCGGATCAGGCTCCGGCTGAAATAGGTAAGCTGGTGCAGCGGGGCTTCGGGCACGGCGGGCTCCTGCCAAGGCGGCCGGCCCCTGGGGCGCGACCCGATGCCGTCCTGGCACCGCGACCAGCTTGGCAGTGCCCTGGTTAAGCCCGAGTAAACGGCAAGTGCCGGATCAGCCCACCCGCTTCGCCAGCTTCTTGGCCAGCAGGTAGCCGAAGATGCCCGACAGCGGCGCCGCCGGCACCACCAGCAGCCAGCCGATATGCGCCCCCTGCACCGCCAGGCTGAGCCCCAGGCCCAGCATCAGCCCGCCCACCAGGCTGCCGACCACCCCCGCCGTCAGGCCGAGGATCAGGATCTCTTCGCGCGTCACCGACATGCCCCGCAGTAGGGGGCGCCGCCGCGGTTTGACAAGGCCCGGCTTGACGGGGCCTGGTTTGACAGGGGGGGGCTGCCCGCCTATACGCGGTGCCCTTCCTGGGAATGTGGACATGCCTTCGGGGCATGCGCCCGCCCCGGCCCGCGTTGGGCCGGGGACTACCGGGACAACATCGCGCAGAAGGGCCGCCCGCAACAGGGTGGCATGCCACGACCATGACCAAGCGCCTGGAATCCAAGTTCAAGATCAACCGCCGCCTCGGCGTCAATCTCTGGGGCCGCGCCAAGTCTCCCATCAACAAGCGCGAGACCATCCCCGGCCAGCACGGCGCCCGCCGCAAGCAGAAGCCGACGGATTTCGGCGTGCAGCTGATGGCCAAGCAGAAGCTCAAGGGCTACTACGGCAACATCGGCGAGAAGCAGTTCCGCAAGTATTACGAGGAGGCGGTGCGTCGCAAGGGCGACACCTCCGAGAACCTGATCGAGCTGCTGGAGCGCCGGCTCGACGCCGTGATCTACCGGATGAAGCTGGCGGTCACGCCCTTCGCGGCGCGGCAGTTCATCAACCACGGCCATGTCATGGTGAACGGCAAGCGGCTCAACATCCCCTCCTACCAGGTCAAGGACACCGACCTGATCGAGGTGAAGGAGAAGTCGAAGCAGATGACCCACGTGCTCGACGCCGCGCAGAGCGCCGAGCGCGACGTGCCGGAGTACATCGAGGTCGATCACCGCGCCATGCGCGGCCGCATCCTGCGCGCGCCGAAGCTCTCTGACGTGCCGTATCCGGTGCAGATGGAGCCGAACATGGTGGTCGAGTTCTACTCGCGGTAAGCGAGGCGGACCGGACCGAGGCTACGGAGGCGGGGCGCAAGCCCCGCCTTTTTCATTCCGGGGCGTCGAGGACCCGCGCCGGCAGCGGCGTCCCGTCCTGCGCCGCCACGTGCTCGGCATAGAGTGCCACGGCCGCCGGCAGCACCGTGTCCGGCCGCCGGACGCTCGTGAAGATGTGCCGCGAATTCTCCGGCCCCGCGACGATCCAGCCGGGATCGTCATAGGTCCCCGCATAGATCCCGCAGCTCTCCGGCCAGCGCTCGAAGGTGAGAAACAGCCGCGTGCCGCAGGCGGCGCAGAAATGCGCGTGCACCCGCTTGCCGCTGCCGGCCGAGGCCTGGCTGTGCACCGCCGGCGTGCCCTGCGTGACCCGCAGCGCGGCCAGCGGGAAGATCGGCTCGACCATGTAGGCCGCGCCCGTCGCCCTCTGGCAGTAGCGGCAGTGGCAGACCGTCACGCGCTGCGGTGCGCCCGCGGTCTCATAGCGTACGGCGCCGCAGAGGCAGCCGCCGGCGTGGGTCTCCATCGCGTCGTTACTCCGGCTGCAGCCCGATCTCGCGCACCAGCTCGGCATAGCGCCGTACCTCGCCAGCGAGGAAGGCCGCGAAACCCTCCGGCGTCATCGGCGTCAGCACCGCGCCCATCTCGGCCTGCGGCCGCTGCATCTCCGGCTCGGCCAGCACCTGGCCGATCGCCGCGTTCAGCCGCGCCACGATCTCGGGCGGCGTCGCGCGCGGCGCCAGGATGCCGTTCCAGAGCGTCGCCTCGAAGCCCGGGTAGCTCGCCGACATCAGCGGCAATTCCGGCAGCATCGCCGAGGGCGCCACCCCCGTCGTCGCCAGCCCGCGCAACTGCCCGCCGCGGATCAGCGGCGCGAGCGTGAAGACCGCATCGAAGATCAGCTGCGGCTGGCCGGAGATCACCGCCGTCCGCCCCTCGTTGAAGTTGCGGTAGGGCACGTGCTCCATCTCGAAGCCGCCGAGCCGGCGGAACTGCTCGCCCACCAGGTGGTAGAGCGAGCCGGGGCCCGAACTCGCATAGCTCAGCCGCCCGGGATTGGCCTTCGCATAGGCGACGAATTCCGCGACCGTGCGCGCCGGCACGGCATTGGTGACGGCGAGCGCGAGCGGGAAGCTGTTCACCGCCGCGACCGGCGCGAGATCCGCCAGCAGCCGGAAGGGCTGCGCCTTCTGCAGCGTCTCGTTGATCGTCTGGTTGGCGGTGATGATGACGATCGTATGGCCGTCCGGCGGGCTCTTCGCCGCGGCGTCGACGCCGATGCTACCGGCCGCGCCCGGGCGGTTCTCCACCACCACCGGCTGCGCCAGCACGCGCCCCAGGCGATCCGCCAGCATCCGCCCGACCACGTCGGACGAGCCCGCCGGCGCGAAGGGCACGATCAGCCGGAGCGGCCGCGTCGGCCAGGCTTGCGCATGGGCAATGGTCGGCAGGGCGAGCGGGGCCAGCAGCAGCGCGCGGCGGCGGGGCATGGGGCTTCTCCTCGGCAGGAAGCGGACGCATCCTGTGGCCAACCCCCGGGGATGCCAAGATGACCGCTGCGCGCTGGAACTTCCGTCAACTGTCGCACCATGAGCTCAACGGCTTCGGCGGCATGGGCGAGGGCATGGCGATCCAGATCGCCAAGGATGGCCGCCGCATCCTCTGGATCGCGCATGAGAGCGCGCCGAAGAATTTCACGGGCATCGACGTCAGTGATCCGCGCGCGCCGAAGGTCGTGGTGCAGACCGCGCTGCCGCACGACCACCTGCGCTCGAACTCGCTCGAGCTCACCGGCGACATCCTCGCCGTCGCGTACCAGTCGAAGCGCGTCGGCCAGGCCGGCACCGGGCTCGAGCTGTTCGACATCTCGATCCCCGAAACCCCGCGCTCGATCGCCTATCTGGATTGCGGCGGCCCCTGGTCGCGCGGCGTGCATCAGCTGTGGTTCTGCGACGGCGAGTACGTCCACCTCGCCGCCGGCGCGCCCGACTTCCAGCCGCGCAACCCGCTGGATGACCAGTGCTACCGCATCATCGACGTGCGCAACCCAAGCAAGCCCACGGAAGTCGGCCGCTGGTGGATGCCCGGCACGCGCGAGGGCGATGCCGAGTCGCCGCCGCCGCGCCATCTGGGGCTGGCCGATAGCGGCTTCCGCGCCCACAACACCAATGTCTATCCGCAGCGCCCCGATCGCTGCTACCTCGGCTATCTCGACGCCGGGATGTACATCCTCGACATCAGCGACAAGTCCCGCCCGCGCGCGATCAGCCGCTGGGACAACTCGCCGCCCTATATGGGCTTCACCCACACCGTGCTGCCGCTCTTCGACCGCGGCCTGCTGGTCGTCACCGACGAGAGCGTGACCGACAATGCCGAGGACTGGCCGAAGCTGGTCTGGATCCTCGACGGCCGCGACGAGACCAATCCCGTCCCGATCAGCACCTGCCCGATGCCGCCCGTCCGCGACTTCGCCGGCCGCGGCGGCCGGTTCGGCGCGCACAACCTGCACGAGAACGTCCCCCTGCCGACGTCGTGGTTCTCCGACCAGGTCGTGGTCGGCACCTTCTTCAACGGGGGCTTGCGCGCCTTCGACATCGCCGATCCCTACCAACCGAAGGAGGTCGGGCATTTCATCCCCGAGGCGCCGCGCGGCTCGCCGGTCGGCGCCATCCAGCTCAACGACGTCTTCATCGACGAGCGCGGCGTGGTCTTCACCGTGGATCGCTTCGCCGGCGGGCTCTATGCGCTGGAGATGGAGTTCTGACCGGGCCTGCGTCGCTTCCGTTCGGACGACCGCTCGCCGCCCCGCGCGGCGCGCGCCTCCCGGTCATCCTGCTGACCGGCTTCCTCGGCGCCGGCAAGACCACGCTGCTGCGCGAATTCCTTGCCTCCCCCGAGGGCGCCGATACTGCCGTCGTGGTCAATGAATACGGCGCGGTCGGGCTCGACCAGTCGATCCTGGCCCTCGCGCCGGGTGCGGCGCAGGTCGCCTTGCTCGGCAATGGCTGCCTCTGCTGCACCGTGCGCTCGGACCTGGAAGCGAGCCTCCGCGCCCTGCATGCCGACCGCATGGCCGGCCGCACGCCGCCCTTCCGCCGCCTGGTGTTGGAACTCTCCGGCGCCGACGATCCGCTGCCGGTGATCCAGACCCTGCTGAGCCCGCGCGCCCTCGGCACCGCCTTCCACCTGCAGGCCGTGGTCGCCGTGGTCTCCGCCGCCGCCGGCCCGCGCGCGCTGACCGAAGCCCCCGAGGCCGCCCGCCAGATCGCGCTGGCGGACCGCATCGTGCTGACCAAGGTCGACCTCGCCGAGACCGTGCCGATGGAGCGCGCGATCGAGGCGATCAACCCGACCGCGCCGATCGCCTGGGCCCGCGGCGGCACCCTCTCCGCGCCCGGCTTCCTGACCGCCGAGGGCGTCATCGCCGCGCCGCCCGCCCGCCGGGCGGAGGCGGTCGCGCATGTCGCCGGCCTCGCCAGCTTCACCCTGCGCTTCGAGCGCGCCTTTGCCTGGCCCGAGCTTGCTGCGACCCTGCACCTGCTGGCCGAACTCCGCGGCGCCGACCTGCTGCGCGTAAAAGGCCTCGTCGCGGTCGAGGACCGCCCCGGCCCGGTCGTGATCCAGGCCGCCCAGCACCTGCTACACCCGCCGGTCGAGCTCGCCGCCTGGCCGGATGCCGAGGGCGCACGGCTCACCTTCATCACCCGGGGCGGGCTCGGCGAGGCGGCGGTCGCCGCGCTGTTCGCCGCCGTCGCCGGGCTGCGCTAACCTCCCCCCATGTACACGCCCGCCGCCTTCCGCGAGGACCGCCCTGAAATCCTGCACGGCCTCATCCGCCAGGCTCGCCTCGCGACCCTGGTCTCGAACGGCGCCGCCGGGGTGCCCGACATCAGCCACCTGCCGCTGACGCTCGACGCCGAGACCAACACGCTCATCGGCCATCTCGCCCGCGCCAACCCGCATGGCGCGGCCCTGCGCGCCGCCGGCCGCGCCGTCGCGGTGTTCCGCGGGCCGGAGGCCTATGTCTCGCCGAACTGGTACCCCTCCAAGGCCGAGCACCACCGCGTCGTCCCGACCTGGAACTACGAGGCGGTGCATGCCGAGGGCCCCATCGAGATCATCGACGACGCCGCGGCCCTGCACGGGATTGTTTCCCGCCTCACCGCCGAGAAGGAGGCCGCCCAGCCGCGCCCCTGGGCGGTGAGCGATGCCCCCGCGCCCTTCGTCGCCGGCCAGCTCAAGGGCATCGTCGGCGTGGTGCTGCGGATCGAGGTGCTGATTGGCAAGCGCAAGCTCAGCCAGAACCGCGCCGCGCCCGACCGCGACGGCGCCGAGGCCGGGCTCGCGGCGAGCGATGATCCGCGCGACCGCGACCTCGCGGCGGCGATGCGGGCGGCGGCGGAGGGGCGCTGACGCCGGCGCACGCATCGCCGGCGCCATGGGCCGGATCGGGATAGCGATTCCCCCCACCCCCGCGCCCGACCTCGCTTGCCGATCCGCAACAGAAAGAGTTACCATATTTTGTCGACAATTCGCGAAGGTTCATGACCAGCCTCGCCCTCGCCGCCAGTCATCGTGGGCCGCGCCTGGTCTCCTGGCGACTGGCGCAGCCGGCGGCGGCGCTGCTGCTGCCGCTGGCGATCCTGGCGATCAACGCCCGCGCCGAGTGGCTGGGCCAGCTCGGCGCCGCCACCGCCGCGCTCGAGCAGACCAGCGTCGCGGCAGCCGAATACGCCTCGCGCTACCTCACCGGCTTCGTCGTCGCCCTCGGCCATGTCGCCGAGCTGACCGACCGCCTGCCGGACGAGGCGCTGCGGCAGGACGAGCCCGCGCTCCGCACGCGCATCCGCAACACCATGGCCGACCTGCCGGATTCCGGCTCGGCCTTCCTGGTCGACCGGCATGGCGGCCGCCTGGTCATGGCCAAGCCCGACCCCGAACTTGCGACGCCCGGCTTCTCCGCCGCCGACCGCAGCTATGTCCGTGCGCTCGCGGCGCCCGACGCGCCGGCGCTGCACATCAGCGAGCCGATCCGCAGCCGCTATGGCGGCAACCTGTTCTTCGCGCTCAGCCGCCGGCGCGACGGCGCCGCCGATGGCGGCGTGCCCGGCAGCTTCGGCGGGGCGGTCGTGATCGAGGTCGATCCCCTCCGCTTCGGCGCCGGGCTGCAGACCCTGCTGCGCGAGCCGACCGACAATGCCGCGATCGGGCTCGAGGACGGCACCATCATCGTCCGCACCAACGACCTCCCGCTGCTCCCGATCACCCGCCTGCGGCCCTTCCCGCCGGGCGAACAGGCCATGGTGATCGAGGCCAACCAGGACCCGGTGATCGGCGTGCCGCTGCTGACGGTGCGCCGGCGGGTCGGCACGCTGCCGCTCTTCGTCTCGGTGCGCCGGCCGCGCGGCGAGATCGTCGCCGCCTGGTGGCGCAGCCAGCGCATCCCGCTGGCGACCGGCCTCGCGCTCACCGCCGCGCTGTTCCTGCTCGCGCTGCGCTCGGCGCGCGACCAGGCGCGCCTCGCCGAGGCCAATGCCGGCCTCGGCAGCTCGCTCGATGCGGCCGAGCGCACGCTTGCCCGCATCATCCAGGATGCCGGCATCATCGCCTGGGTGCGGCGCGAGGGCAGCCCGATCCAGCGCATCGGACCGGTCGAGCGGGTCTGGGGCCAAGGCGCGCCGGCCACGCTGGAACGCGAGAACCTGCCCTTCTGGGTCGATGCCGAGACCCGCCAGCGCTTCATCGCCTGCACCGATACCGCCGCGGCGCAGGGGCGCGCCGGGCTGGAATACCGCATCCTGCGGCCGCGCCGCGATGGCCCGCCCGAGCCCGCCTGGCTCGCCACCGAGATGCACTGCCTCGACCCGACGCCCGGGGCGCGGCACTTCGTCGGCATCACCTACGACGTCACCGCGCGCCACGCCGCCGAGGCGGGCGCCGAGGCGCTCCGGCAGGGCGCGGTCGAGCACAAGGAGGCCGAACGCCTGGCGCTGGCGCGCGACCTGCACGACGGGCTCGGCGCCCAGCTCACCCTGCTGCACCTCGAGCTGGGCAAGCTCGCCCGCAGCGGCGCGGCCCCCGCCGGCATCGCCCGGCTGCAGGCGCTGGCCGAGGCGCTCGGGCGCGAGACCAACCGCATCGCCGGCGCGCTGCGGCCGGTCGCGATCGACGATATCGGCCTCGTCCCCGCGCTGCGCGCCTGCGCCGAGGACTGGGCCCGCGGCACCGGCACGGCGCTCGAGCTCGAGCTGGCCGAGCCGCAGCAGCGCCTGCCGCTGACGACCGAGACCACGCTCTACCGCGTGCTGCAGGAGGCGCTGACGAACATCGCCCGGCACGCCCGGGCGCAGCGGGTCGGGGTGATCCTGGATGCCGGGCCCGGCCGGGTCCGGCTGGTGGTCGAGGATGACGGCATCGGCATGCCCGAGACGCCCGCCGGCGACCGCTTCGGCCTGCGCGGCATGGAGGAGCGGCTGGCCCTCGTCGGCGGCAGCCTCGAGCTCGAGAGCGCGCCCGGCCGCGGCACCACGCTGCTGGCGACGGTGCCGGCATGACGGCGCTGCGCATCTTCCTCGCCGACGACCACCCGGTCGTGCTGGCCGGCATGCGCAGCCTGGTCGAGGCCGAGCCCGACCTCTGCGTGGTCGGCGAGGCCGGCGATGCCGAGGCGACGCTGGCCGGCGCCGCGGCCGCCCGGCCCGACGTGCTGGTGCTCGACCTCTCCATGCCGGGCGGCGGCGGGGTGCAGGTGGCGAGCCGGCTCGGCCCGGCCAGCCGCTGCGTGGTGCTGACCCAGCACGAGGAGGGCGCCTATGTCCGCCGCCTGCTCGAGCTCGGCGTCGCCGGCTACGTGCTGAAGCGCTCGGCGGCGACCGAGCTGGTGCGGGCGATCCGGGTCGCGGCCGCCGGCGGCATCCATGTCGACCCGGCGATCGCCGCCGAGGCCTTCGGCCGGCCGGCCCCGGTGGGGGGGCCAACGGGGGCGGCAGCGGGGGCTCCCCGGGCCGCCGAGGGCCCCGCGCTCTCGCAGCGCGAGCAGGCGGTGCTGCGGCTGGTCGCGGCCGGCCATGCCAACAAGGAGATCGCGCACCAGCTCGGCATCTCGACCAAGACGGTCGAGACGCATCGCGCGCGCGGGATGGAGAAGCTCGGCCTGGCCAGCCGGGTCGGGCTGGTGCGCTACGCGCTGGCGCAGGGCTGGCTGGCGAATTCCGGCGACTGAAGCGGCGCCGCCGCCAGTTCGGTGGCGGTGACGAGGGCTTCCTCGAGCCAGGGCTGGCCGAGCCCCTGCGGCGCGCCGCAGGGCAGGGTGAAGTAGCCGCAGGCGCGGCGGCGCGCCTCGGTCGGCGTGCTGGCCTCGATGACGCAGGCGCTGCGCAGGCGGCTGGTGGTCCAGCAGGGGTCGTCGAGCCGGTCGGGGAGGGGATCCAGGCGAAACAGCGGCATGGCCTCGTCCTCGAAGTACATAATATAACGTCAACCATACCGATGATTGGCGTAAGCGGGGCATCACGAAGCCGTTGTCGGGAAGTGCCTGACAGATGGCTGGGGGGTTGACCGCGCGACCGGCGGGCGGGGGGCGGCGCGGGCTGCGATCCGCCGCGCCGTCCATCTTCGGGCAAGGCATCGGTGCTTGGCTGTCCGCCTGGGGGCCGCGAGGCCGCCGCCGCTCCTTGAAGCTGTCCATCCGCCCCGCACCCCGCCGCAAGCCGGCGCCGCCAATGCCGTGTCGTGTGGGTTTGCCGGTTCGGCGAAAGCCGCCTCAAGCCCTCAAGAATTTAGGGAAATCGGTACAGACCATTGATTTTGCTGGATAATAAATTCTGGACAGCCGTCGGATTTTAGGCAATTTCAGGGTTTAGGCGTCTAAAATCCTAAATTTCGCCGCCCCAGGGTTTGTCCGAAAACCCCCCAACCGGCCGATCCCGGCCGAAGCCCGCGGCCTCGCCGGCCTGCCCGGCGGCCCCCGGCGCCCCGGCCGGGCGTTCGTCCGAAAACCCCGACCCCGCCGAGGGCGCCCGGCGCCGCCGCGCCGGCGGTTTGTCCGAAACCGCCAGCGCGACGGGCCGCGGCGCCGATCCGGCCCCGCGCGCCGGCCTGCCCTCCGGTCGTGTGACCGACGCCCCCGGGCGGGCCGCCCGCCGGCGATCCCGCGCTACCGCCGCGCCCGGAACAGCACCGCCAGCCCCGCCAGCGTCACCAGGCCGCCCGCCACATCCGACCAGCGCAGCACCTCGCCGAGCAGCGCCCAGCCGAACACCGCGGCCAACGGCGGCGCCAGCAGCTGCAGCGCCGCCGCACTCGCCGGCGGCAGCCGCTTCAGCATGACGAAGTAGAGCACGTAGCCGCCGACGCCGACGACCAGCACCCCGTACGCAAGCGAGAGCACGAGGGTCCAGGACGGCACCTCGTGCGGCACCGGCGCGGTCAGCCCGGCGATCACCAGCAGGGTCACCGCCGCCGCCATGGTCTGCCCGCAATTGGCGACCCAGGGGTCGAGCCGCCCGCGCGCCGGCGCGAAGGTCAGGATGCCGATCGTCTGCGACAGCGCGCCGCCGAGCGTCAGCAGGATGCCCGTGAGCTCGGCCCCGCCCAGGCCCCGCCCGGCGCCGAGCAGCGCCACCCCCGCCCAGCCGAGCCCGAGCCCGGCCCAGGCCAGCGGCGGCATGCGCTGCCGCAGCACCAGCACCTCGCCGGCCGCGACGAACAGCGGCGCGGTCGAGGCGATCAGCGCGACCAGGCCCGAGGGCAA
>Ga0114976_10001758_pt1 | contig 13545 bp, 10 predicted proteins | sample S_130805_EF_Meta_FD_87319 | JGI IMG/M metagenome (GOLD analysis project Ga0114976, IMG submission 87319) | Freshwater microbial communities from Lake Simoncouche, Canada to study carbon cycling - S_130805_EF_MetaG | ecosystem: Environmental > Aquatic > Freshwater > Lake | place: Lake...
ATCCGCGCAGCGTTGGTCATACCTGTTGAGTTCATCCCAGATCCGGCGCCCCAAAAGGTAACCCAATCCGGTTTTTCCTGCCTGATTTGAAGCCATTGGGATTGTTGTTCCAGGCCTGGCGATACGACTGCGATTTCTACTAATTTAATACCCCAGTCTGCCGCTATTTTTCTCATTGCTGGCAACGGCTCTCGTCCGAAGGCAGTATCAATGTGAAGGTGCACAATCTTCTTGCCCTTCATGATTTTCATGGCTTCTTGTTCCGTCAAGCCCTCGCCTTTTACCTTACCTTCTATTTCTGCCATGAATCGCAGCTTCACGGCAATTTGACTCCAATACGTGCTTGCCGCATTAAACACCCAGGGCCATACTCGACCGTCGGCGGCGTCCGATCTGCCATAACCATATTGTGCAAGTACAACGTTATCTGTGGCCATGCGGTTAATAACAGCGTACGCCCCGGGTGTCCCAAGGGTATCGAACACCACCATTTTTTGACCGTCTTTCGTCGTGAGACGTTGATAGCACTCAACCGTTTTTACTGCGTTGTATTCTGTTTCGCACTCCTGCCAAGTCAACATCACCCCATTGACGCCACCAGTCATATTGATGTAATTCATGTAGTCAATTTGGGCGCCGTAATAGCCTGTGCCCATGGCTGAAAATGGCCCAATCCGACTGCTTGGGATCGGGAAATACTGAGTTTCGGCGCTTAGCGCAAGCTGCGGAAGTCCCACTGTCAATCCCAACGCAACGGCGGTGGCCAAACAGAGCTTTTGGATACATTTTCTAATCACGGCCATTTCCTTGTAAGGTATTGAGAAACCAAATCAATCCACTAGACTTTTTCATGTACGCATCCAAAGAGATTGATGGAGCGAATCCACAAACCACTTTTGTAACTAGACCGACAAAAACAGATAAATCTATTTCGCCGATTTTTTTGCAGCAGAACATGACTATTTAGCAACGTTGCGATCGTGTTAAAGCGCAAACCCAACAGATCCCGGGGCTTTGTATAGCATGAAACAAAATGTGAAAAAAGTCAGCATTTACCCTAATCAAGATGATGAAAGGTCATGCGGAGTTAGCCACCTGAATGGGACAGTCCTTGCTTGGCAGATTTAAAGCGCCTGCGCGTATAGCCGTCTGCCAGTCAGTCGATTTGCAAACCCGTGGGTCTTCGGTCGCGGTCGCCTTCGAAGCAACCGAGCCCGCGACATCGGCCAGATCAGACGCCTCGGCGCCCGGTTCATTTGGGCGGCTGTCTGATTCAGATCACGATTTCCGACCACGCGCCGACAACGTTCTCCGAGGGCATGGCTGCCGAAACCTTGGAGCGTGACGCCGGCGTCATCAACATGCCCATCGAGTCCCGTTATCCGGCGCGGCAATCGAATTGCTTCGGACGACGCCCAAGTTCGACAACCGGGCACGATCCGAGCAGGCTGAGCGTGCGGACAGGCTGCTCTCCAGGTTAACGCCTGGGGGGCCCAACTCATAAAGTGATAAGGGGTTTTCATGGCCACCACGGAATCACCCCAAAGACAACCGCCGGAGGGCTTCTACCCGGCCCTAAGTTCTTTGATTGAGAGCGCTGGCACTTATGTGTTCACCAAAGACCCGTCGGGTCGATACACCTACGCCAATAGCCAAATCGAGAAACTGTTTGATGTAGAGCTGGTACGCATTATTGGCGCGACAGATGGGGATTTCTTTCAAGCCGAGCTTGCGCAATCGATGCGCGAACATGATCTCAAGGTCCTGCAGACCGAGGCGACGTTCGCGGGCGTTGAAAGCGGCGTCATCCTCTCGACCAGTGTGTTTACGACGTTTCGGACCGTCAAAGCACCGCTCTATGATCGACAAAATCGTGTGATCGGGCTGTGTGGGATCGCCACTGATGTGTCTGAGAACATCAATCTCAAGTCCGTTATTTCCAAAAAAGAGCAGGAATTCAGGCTTCTTGCGCAATCCGCTCTCGGGATGGCTTGGAGCGCACTGCCAGACGGCACTGGCGTTTACTTTAGTGAGGCCTGGCTTGATTACAGTGGTCTGACTGCTCAAGAGTGCTACGGCCACCGATGGGACCAGTTGGTTCACGAAGACGATGCGCAACTCGCCCAGGATCAGTGGAACAAGGCGCTGAAGAACCGAAGCGAGTATGCGATCGAGCTTCGCTTACGAAAGCACGACGGCAGCTACGGATGGTGGTTTATGCGCGCTGTCCCAGCGTTCGGTCTGGACGGCGCGATTAGCAAATGGTTTGGTACCAGTACCGACATCCACAATTTCAAAATTATCGAGCAGACGCTTCTCGGTGACCGCGCCATTCTGCAGTCCGTGATTGATTCGGTGCCTGCGCAGATATTTGCCTTCGACCTCAAGCAAAGGGTGCTGTTCGCAAACGAGGCCATGGCGTCTTTCTACGGACACAAGACGCAAGACATCCTCGGGCAGGACGCCTCCATTTTTCTCTCGCCCGAGGAACTGGAAAACACCGCCAAAGAGGACGCCGACATCGCGAGAACCGGGCGAACCTCGACACGAGAGCGACCCGTGCACAGCCAGTCTCATGGCGAACCAAGAATTCTCCTGAGCACCAACTTCCCTTTGCACAACCTCGCTGGAGAAATCATTGGAATCGGTGGCGTTGCGACTGATGTGACGGCAGCTCGCCGGGCTGAGAATGAGCTTGCGATCGCTGCAACGGTCTTTGAATCTGCGCTGGGTGTTCTTGCCGTCAATCCAGAATTCAAAATTCTAAAAGTCAACACGGAATTCATCCGTATGACGGGGTACTCCGAGCAAGAGCTGATTGGCAAAACCCCCGAAATGTTCGTGCCCACTGTCCTGGATCGCAGCATCTATTTGGGCATACTGGACTTCCTCAAGAGCGAGGGTCATTGGGAGGGAGAACTCAAAAGTCAGCGCAAGAACAAGGAGATCTACCCTCTGCACATGAGCGCAACTGCGGTCAAAGATCCACGAGGCAAGACCACGAACTACGTGCTCCGCTTCACAGACATCACAGCGAAAAAAGCAGCTGCAAAGGAAATGCAAGCGCTTGCATTTAACGACCATCTAACGGGCTTACCAAACCGTCGCTACCTGGCGCGGTACCTCAAGCGCGGGTTAGCCGCCAGCCACCGCAGCAAGGATATGGGAGCACTGCTTTTTATCGATCTTGATAATTTCAAGTTAATCAACGACAGCCTTGGCCATTCAGTCGGAGATCTGCTTTTGAAGCAGGTCGCCACACGGCTGAAGAATTGCGTGCGTCAAGGCGATCTGGTTGCCAGACTTGGGGGGGATGAGTTCCTGATCATTCTCACCAGACTTGGCAGGGAGCCCATCGAGGCCGCAGTGCGTGCGGAGGCAGTGGGCGAGAAGATTCTATTCGAATTGAACGAATCATTTCACGTGGAATTACACATCCATCACTGTAGCGCCAGCATGGGGGTCACGATCTTTCGGGAAAGCGAGGCCGAACTCGAGGAGCTTCTGAAACAGGCCGATATCGCGATGTACGAGTCCAAGCACGACGGACGAAACCGCCTGAAATTTTTCAATCCCTCCATGGAACTCGTTATTCAGGCGCGGGCTAAGACCGAAGGAGAACTCAGGGAAGCAATCAAGAGCGATCGATTCCAGATTTACTACCAACGCCAAGTCGACCGAGACCTCAAGACCTTAGGGGCCGAAGCTCTGCTTCGATGGAATCATCCGACGCAAGGAATCGTCTCCCCGAAACACTTCATCGATATTGCTGAGCAGACTACTCTCGTCATACCAATTGGTCAGAACGTCTTACGGCAAGTTTGCAGTCAACTGAAAGCGTGGGAAAAAAGTCCCGAAACTCGCGACCTTTGTGTGGCGATTAACGTGAGTGCGCCTAGATTTCGGGGCGAAGGTTTCGTTGACGAGGTGCTGGGTACCGTGCAGCAATATGGAGTGAACCCGAAACTCATCAAATTCGAGTTGACTGAGCGAGTTTTGCTGGACGATCACGAGGAGGCCAGCGCAAAGATGCAGCTCTTGCGAAAAGAGGGATTCGAGTTTGCCCTGGACGACTTCGGAACCGGGTACTCGTCACTGCAGTACTTGCAGAAACTCCCGATTGGGCAGCTAAAGATCGATCAGTCTTTCATCCGGGACATCGCGCTCGACAGTCAAGATCGCACCATCGTTCGGACCATCATCTCAATGGCGTCCACACTGGGGCTCGAGTGTATTGCTGAGGGGGTGGAAACCGAGGAGCAACTGCAATTATTGATCGAGGACGGCTGCGATCAATTTCAGGGCTATCTTTTCGACAAGCCCCAACCAGTCGAGCAGTTCGAGGCCATGCTGATGGCAGCTGCAACACCCGGGGCGCGAGGGATGGCTGCAGCGCCATAGAAACCGGCCAGTTTGTCTCTACGTACTGTTTTTAGACTCCAACGGTGTTGTCGATGGCCGGCCCTCAGCGTCCTTCGAAGCTCGGCGCACGTTTTTCAACGAAGGCCGCAGCCGCTGACTTGTGATCGGCCGTCTCGAAGGTGCGGATCATGTGGATCGCCTCGGCGTCCAGCACGTCTGACAAGGACCCGCGCAGCCCGATGTTCAGATTGCGCTTCATGTAGCCGACAGCGATGGTCGGCAGCGCCGCCAGCTCGGCGGCCCAGGCCCGGGCCGCCTCGGCCAGTTGCGCAGCGGGCACCGCGCGGTTCACCAAGCCAATGCGCTGGGCTTCGGCGCCACTGAGCACCTGCCCGGTGAAGTACATTTCGCGCGCCTTGGCTGCACCGACCAGGTGGTTGAGAAAGTAGCTGCCGCCAAAGTCGCCAGACAGGCCGATCTTGGAGAACGCGGTGGTGAGCTTGGCATCCTCGGACGCGATGCGCATGTCGCAGGCCAGGGCAAGCGACAGGCCGGCACCCGCCGCTGGGCCGGGGATCACCGCGAGCGTGGGCTTGGGCATCTCGTGGAGCCAACGGCTGACTTCCATGCGCGTACGTACATCGGTCACCCGGTGGTCGAAGGTCATGGTCGACGCCTCGCCGCTGGCACGCCGTGCAAAGCCCTTCACGTCGCCGCCCGAGCAGAACGCTGCCCCCGCGCCGGTGAGCACCACCAGGCGCACAGCCGGGTCGTTGGCCAGGCGCGGCAAGGCCTCGTAAAGGCCGTCGAACATCGCGGTCGACAGCGCGTTGCGCGCTTCGGGGCGGTTCATGGTCAACGTGGCGACGCCACCCTCAATCGTCTCCAACAGGTCCTGGCTCATGGTGTTCTCCGGTGGTTTGTGCGAACAGGGGGCAGACCTCTGTCAGGCGGGTGATTCATGGCACTTGCTGCGTCCGGCAGCGCCAGGCGCATGATCAGCTGCTTTCAAGCATCTCTTCGATCTGCCCAAGGCGCTCTTTGCCGAAGAACATCTCCTTGCCGATGAAGAACGTCGGAATGCCAAACGTCCCGCGTTCGACCGCCTTTTCGGTGTTGTCGATCACGGCCTGTTTGATGGCCGGATCCTGCGCTTTTGCGGCAAGGGACTCCGCATCGAAGCCGGCCTTGGTCAGCACCGCAGCAACCGCTGCGGCATCGGAAACGTCGAGCTCTTGTTCCCAGATTGCTGGTGTCATGGCATCGATGAACTTGATCTGGTCATCGCCTGGCAGCGACACCAGCATCCGCAGCAGGTTGATCGAGTTAAACGGGAACTTGGGATTCATCTTGAATCGATGGAGGCCGTGTTTTGCGATGAAACGCTGCATTTCCAAACTGGCGTAGTCGTTCTTGCCCTTCACTTCTGCATCGCGGATGAAGGGTGGCGCATTGCCGGTCAGCTTGTGCATCCCGCCAAGGAATGCCGGCGTGATTTTGACTTGCGCACCCTGCCGTGCGGCGACCGCGCGCAGCGGTTGCCACACCAGATAGGCGTTGGGGCTCACGAAGTCGAAGATCAATTCAATGGTTTTAGTCATCGTCATCCTCTTATTTGATGTCGGGGTTGGAGGCATGGTTCCACCACGCCAAGTCTGAATGGGCGCGCAGGTCCATCTCAAAGGTCCAGGCCGAACGGTGCTGGTGCGCGAGGTAGAAGTAGGAGTTGGCCACTTCGGCGGGTACCAGCAGGCCGTCGTTATCCAGACCCTTCTTCTGGCGCAGCGCCTCGAAGCGCTCGGGGCCGAGCATCTTGCCCAGGGTGTCGGGTGCGTCCACCGCGCCGTCAATGACGATGTGCGCGACATGGATGCCCTTGCTCGCGAACTGGGCGTTCAGCGACTGGCACAGCATGCGCCGCCCCCCCATGGCCGCGGCATGCGAATGCTGGCCGGCATTGCCGCGCATCGCGGCGGTTGCCGAGGTGACCAGTAACACCCCCTTACCGCGCTGCTCCATGTATGGAAACAGGACTTGCGCCAGACGGAACAGGCCGAAGGTGGCCATGCGCCAGCCCATCTCGAACTGCTTCAGCGTGGTGCTCGCGAGACCACGGTCGCCGATCTGCGCACCCAGGTTGAACAGCGCCACGCCGATCGGGCCGACCTCGGCCTCGATGTGGGTGACCAGTTGCTCGATGCTGCCTTCCTCCACCGCATTGAGCATGAATCCGGTGGCCGAGCCACCCTCAGCTTCGATCTCGGCTACCAGTCGGTCCAGGCCGGCCTGGTCGGTACGCCGCGCCAGGCAGGCGTGGTAGCCCTCACGGGCAAAACGTTTGGCGACATTGCCGCCGATGCCGGCGCCGGCGCCCAGGATCAGGCAGACGGGCTTGTTCATGAGGTGCTCCTCAGCCTTGATGGCTTGGCGTCTTGTAGTTGTGGACTGATCAGTTCAGAATATACCGGGACGACGATACCAACCACAACTCATGGGTATCCCTCATTTTCGATAGCCGCCTCACTTCCGCAACCATGGGACGTCCTGTTGAATTCGATCGACCCACCGCGGTAAATCGCGCGCTGGCACTGTTCTGGCGCCAGGGCTACCAGGCCACCTCGCTGGCCGACCTGCTGCCAGCCATGGGCATTTCGCGCAGCAGCTTTTACGCGGCCTTCGGCGACAAGCGCGGCTTTTTCATCGAATGCTTGGACCTCTGGGCTGCCCGCACGCTGCAGTTGCTGAACGATCAGCGAAACGGGTTGCCCCCAATCGACGCTCTACAGAAATTCTTCGAGCGTAGCGTTGCCGAAGCACTCGGCCCCAAAGTCAACTGGGGCTGCATGCTGGTCAATACTGTCCTGGAGATGTCCGGTGTCGATGATGAACTCGCAACTCGCGCCAGCACCCATATGGCCGACATGGAGCGAATCTTCCAGGACAGCTTGCAAGACGCAGGCGCCACCCCCGCGCAGGCCGAAAAAATGGCCGCCATGCTGATGCTGTTCAACGAGGGCATCCGCGTCTCCAGCCGTCGCCGATTGCCCGAGGCCCAGCAACTTCAATCGATTTCCACCACCTTCGGCCTGGTGCGCAGCGCACTGGCATGAGCACCTCCACACCAATGCCGCCCAAGCAGTTCAAGACCGTTAACGGCCACCAGAGATCCCCAAACGGTTTAAACCAATGCTGATCCGGAGTTTGTGCAAGGACGATGCCGCCTCCTATCGGGCGCTCATGCTTGAGGGCTACACGCTCGCTGCCGATGCCTTTACCTCAGTAGCCGAGGAGCGCGCGACTGAACCATTGGCCTGGTGGGAGCGACGGATTGAGGACCCAGGTGGGATGAGCCGAGCCTTCGGTGCCTTTGAGAACAATCACCTCGTGGGCGCCGTGGCGGTCGAGTACTCTGCGAAAGCGAAAACTCGCCATAAGGCGGTGATCGTCGGCATGTACGTATTAGTTGCTTATCGCCAGCGTGGGGTCGGATTTGCCCTGCTTAAGGAGCTCATTGCCCAGACCCGAGCACGCCAATGGGTGACGATGGTGACCCTGACAGTGACCGAAGGCAATGAACCGGCAACCAGGTTGTATGAGTCGATGGGCTTTAAGTCGTTCGGCATTGAACCCATGGCTGTCTTTACGGGGACAGAGTACAAATCCAAGAGCCATATGTACTTGACCTTTGATTAAGTGGTGCAGTTACCAATGGTCTCTTCACGCCTGCCCACCTTGTTTGTTTCGCACGGTGCGCCCACATTTGCGCTATCACCTGGTCGGAACAGCAGCCCGATTAAAGCGTCTCGAACGTCGGTTGGCTTTGATTTGGCTGCCAGATTCAACCTTTGGGGGCTTTGCCTCTAGGTCACTGGCGCCGGGTTGAACAACACCAAGGCGTTGTGTAGCTTCCACTGCTCTGCGTAGGTTTTTTTTCGGCCGCTGGCCACGTCCAGGAGGTAGTGAAACAACTCCCAGCCGACCTCGTCGATCGATTTCTGACCATCGGCAATTCGGCCGGCATTGATATCGATCAGGTCGTGCCAACGTCGAGCCAGATCGGTGCGCGTGGCCACTTTCACGACGGGCACGGGCGCAAGGCCATAGGGCGTACCACGCCCGGTGGTGAAGATGTGCAGGTTCATTCCAGCGGCCACTTGCAGGGTGCCGCAAATGAAGTCACTCGCTGGCGTAGCTGCGAAGGTCAAGCCCTTTTGTTTGAGTCGTTCTCCCGGAGCCAGCACCGCTTGAATAGGGGCGGTGCCCGACTTCACGATAGAGCCCATCGCTTTCTCGACGATGTTGGACAGGCCGCCACGTTTGTTACCCGGCGTGGTGTTGGCGCTGCGGTCAACCCGGCCACGGGCGAGGTAGCTGTCGTACCAGGCCATCTGATCCACGATGGCCTGGGCCACTTGCGAGTTCACCGCACGGGCGGTCAGTTGGTCTATGGCGTCGCGCACCTCGGTCACCTCCGAGAACATCACGCTGGCGCCAGCACGCACCAACAGGTCGCTGCAAAATCCCACCGCCGGGTTAGCCGTCAGGCCCGAAAATGCGTCACTTCCCCCGCACTGCAGACCCACCACCAATTCACTGGCAGGCACGGTTTCGCGCCGGCGTTTGTTGAGTCTCTCGAGGTGTTGGCGAGCCTGCTCGACGATGGAGGCCAGCATGGACATGAAACCCACGTGCGCTTCGTTTTGCAGGCAAACCACATCGAGCGCTTCGCCGCGCTGGTCGTTGATGGGGATACTGCCGGCAGGCATAAGCCGCTCGGGCTGGAGTTTTTCGCATCCTAGACTGACCACCATCACCTCGCCCCCAAAATTCGGGTTCAGGCTGATGTTGCGCAAGGTTCGTATGGGGATCTCGGCCCCCTCGGCATCAATCGCCACGCCGCAGCCGTAAGCGTGTTCCAGGCCCACCACATCATCCACATGTGGGAACTGAGGCAACAGTTCTTGCTTGATGCGGTGTACCGCCAGGTCCACCACCCCGGCCACACATTGAACCGTGGTGGTGATGGCAAGAAGGTTGCGGGTACCCACCGAACCGTCGGCGTTGCGGTAGCCCTCGAAGCTGTAGCCCTCGAGTGGAGGAAGGGGATTGGGCGTGACGGTCGCCATTGGCAGATTGTCGAGATCGCGTGCCGCTGGCATTTTCAGCAATCGCTCATGTACCCAACTGCCAGCAGGTATTTCTTTCAAGGCATAACCAATCGGAATGCCATAGCGCAATACGGGTGCATCACTAGGGATATCGACCAACGCAACTTTATGCCCTTGCGGGACGGAATCGCGCAAAATCAAACCGACACCTACCTCGGTACCCGCAAGAAGACCCCCATCATTGGCGATAATCGCCACATTATCTTGCGGATTAATTTGAATAATCAACGGCTTCACAAACGTCTCCTAACCGAAATCTAACCGTTTTGTGAAAATATGGCGCTGGGCGTTGAAACCGCAAGAGTGCAAACCCAATCTTATGAGGCATCCATCATGAAGCGTTTCTGGTTATTTTTTTTGATGGCATCCTGGTTCAGTACTGCCTACGCCTGGCCCGATAAACCGGTCACGCTCCTGGTGCCTTTCCCACCAGGTGGCTCGACTGATCTGATTGCTCGGACCCTGGCGCCCAAGTTGCAAGAGAAGCTGGGCGGTAGCTTCATTATCGAGAACAAGGCGGGGGCCACCGGAACGATCGGGGCCGGCGTCGTGGCGCGCGCAGCGCCGGATGGGCACACCTTATTGGTTTCGTCACTCGGCCCTTATGTCATTGCGCCGCACCTCCTGGGCAAAGTGCCCTACGACGCACTCAAAGATTTCGAGTACATCTCCGTGGCGGTGCAGGCCCCCAATGTCTTGGTGGTACCGGCGGCGTCGCCCCATAAGTCGATGACCGACGTGATGGCCTACCAAAAGGCCAACCCCAACAAAATGACATTTGCTTCATCAGGGAACGGGAGCAGTGACCACCTGACCGCAGAGCTCTTCTGGCTGCAGACTGGCACCACCGGAATTCATGTGCCCTACAAGGGCGGCGGTCCGGTGATGATCGACTTGCTGGGTGGTCAGGTTGATTCCTCGTTCATGAACATCAATACCGCAATGCCGCAAATCATCGCGGGTAAATTGCGTGCGTTGTCGATTACCAGCGCCAAGCGTTCGCCGCTACTGCCTCAGGTGCCGACCCTCGAAGAACTCGGTATCAACGACGCCAACGTAACTTCCTGGCAAGCTGTTGCTGCGCCGCGGGGATTGCCGGCAGACATTAAAACCCGTCTGCATGCGGCTGTCGTCAATGCACTCAACGACTCTCAGGTGAAGCCCAAGTTACTCGAGTTGGGTTTCGAGATTGTCGCCAACACACCTGAGCAGTTCACGGCTTTCCAGGCGGCTGAGTTTGTCCGCTGGAAAAAACTCATCGAAGCTCGAAATATCAAGCCTGACTGAGATGAGCGTTTGCATTCCAACGAGCACGCCGTTCGTCACGGCCCTGCGTGTGATCCCGGTTGCCGGGCATGACAGCATGTTGCTCAACCTCTCGGGGGCGCATGGCCCTTTCTTCACACGCAACTTGTTGATTTTGGAGGACAACGCCGGACGAATCGGTGTGGGCGAAGTGCCCGGTGGGGAAAAAATTCGTTCGACCTTGCAAGATTCCACGGAGATGGTGGTGGGCCGCAAGGTGGGGGATCTGCAATCGGTTCTGAATCTCATGCGCACGCGCTTTGCAGGCCGCGATGCCGAGGGTCGGGGTCTGCAGACCTTTGATTTGCGAACCACTATCCATGCCCTGACGGCGGTGGAATCCGCCATGCTCGATCTGCTGGGCCAGCATCTTGAATTGCCGGTCGCTGCGCTGTTGGGTGAGGGCCAGCAACGTGCATCGGTCGAGATGCTCGGATATTTGTTTTATGTGGGGGATCGGCGGCAAACTGACTTGCCCTACCGCGATGAAAGCGAATCAAACAGCGCTTGGTTTCGCACCCGCAATGAGCCCGCACTGACGCCCGAAGCCATTGTGAATCTCGCGCGGCAGGCGTACGAGCGTTATGGTTTCAATGACTTTAAGCTCAAAGGCGGGGTGCTGGCAGGCGAGGCAGAAATTGAAACCGTGCGTGCGCTGCATGCGGAGTTCCCCAAAGCACGCATCACCATCGACCCAAACGGAGGTTGGCTTCTTAAAGACGCGGTGCGGTTGATGCGAGATTTGAAAGGCGTCGTGGCTTACGCCGAAGACCCCTGCGGTGCAGAAGACGGCTTCAGCGGCCGTGAGGTAATGGCAGAGTTTCGCCGCGCGACCGGTTTGCCCACTGCGACAAATATGGTCGCGACTGACTGGCGCCAGATGGTGCATGCGATGTCCTTGCAGAGCGTGGACATCCCCCTGGCTGACCCGCATTTTTGGACCATGGCTGGTTCGGTTCGGGTGGCACAAGCCTGCCGCGACTGGGGCTTGACTTGGGGTTCACACTCGAACAACCACTTCGACGTGTCGCTGGCCATGTTCACCCATGTTGCTGCATCCGCACCGGGCAGGGTCACCGCGATCGATACCCATTGGATCTGGCAAGACGGTGAAGCTTTGACGCAGGCGCCCCTGCAGATCGTCAATGGCCGGGTTGAAGTACCTCAGAAACCTGGGTTAGGGATTGAGCTCGACATGGCAAAAGTTGAAGCAGCCCATCAGCGATACCTGGAACATGGATTGGGTTCTCGCGATGACTCGACCGCCATGCAATACCTCATTCCTGGCTGGCAATTTGATGGCAAGCGGCCCTGCATGGTTCGTTAATCTGATCGCAAAACCTCCGTCATCGGAACAACGTTCGCACTTTTGCGACCTCAACAAAGGGGGGCGAGATTTTGAGCCGGCGGGTCAGCGTTCGACCTGCACTCTAGTGGACTCGACCCGAAGGGCGCCGCGTTGGATCTGGTCACGTTCCAGCGACTCGAACAGCGCCTTGAAGTTACCCTCGCCAAAACCTTCGTCGGCCTTGCGCTGGATGAACTCGAAGAACACCGGACCCAGTAACGCCTGGCTAAAGATCTGCAGGAGCAGGCGCTTTTCGCCATTTACTGTCGAACCATCGAGCAGGATGCCACGCGCCTGCAGTTCCTGTACTGGCTCGCCGTGGCCGGGCAGGCGCTCCGACAGCATCTCGTAGTAGGTGTCATTTGGGGCTTCCATGAGCGGGATGCCCGCCCGTTGGAGGGCGTCCACACTGGCCAGCAGGTCGTCGCTCTGCAGCGCGATGTGCTGAATGCCCTCGCCGTTGAACTTCATCAGGAACTCCTCGATCTGACCACTGCTCTTGCCCGACTCCTCGTTCAGCGGGATACGGATCATGCCGTCCGGCGCAACCATGGCGCGGCTGGTCAGGCCCGTGTACTCGCCTTTGATGTCGAAGTAGCGGATCTCGCGGAAGTTGAATATCTTCTCGTAGAAGCCTCCCCAGAAGGCCATACGACCCTTGTAAACATTGTGCGTCAGGTGGTCGATTAATTTGAAGCCGTGCCCCAACGGGTGGCGATCGACGCCGTCGATAAAGTCGAAGTCGATGTCGTAGATGGATTTCCCATCTTCAAAGCGATCGATCAAGTACAGCGGAGCGCCCCCAATGCCCTTGATCGCGGGGAGTCGCAGCTCCATTGGTCCAGTCGGGATATCGATAGGTTGTGCGCCGAGGTCAAGCGCTAAGGCGTATGCCTTATGGGAGTCCTTTACGCGGAAGGCCAGGCCGCAAGCGCTGGGGCCGTGCTCTGCCGCGAAGTAACTCGCGAGACTCTTGGGTTCGCGATTGACGATGAAGTTGATGCCGCCCTGGCGGTAAAGCACCACGTCCTTCGAGCGATGCCGGGCCACCAAGCTAAAGCCCATTTTTTCAAAGAGGGGCTCGAACACGTTGCGCTCGAGGGCTGCGAATTCGACGAACTCGAAACCACAAAGGCCCATTGGATTCTCAAACAGTTCAGACATAGTGGTCTCCAGATGTCGATAAACCCCAGGGTCGTCACACGCTGACACGCGCCTCGGCAATCAAGAGGGCAGGGAGATCTTGCTCAGTCGTTTGAAACCTCGCTCCAGCATCCAGTACCGTGGATTGCACCGCTAATTTGGGCGGATCGAGGCCGTTGAAGCGGACCATTCTCTGATCCAAGTTGTCAGGAATTCTGC
>Ga0114976_10001759_pt1 | contig 13543 bp, 16 predicted proteins | sample S_130805_EF_Meta_FD_87319 | JGI IMG/M metagenome (GOLD analysis project Ga0114976, IMG submission 87319) | Freshwater microbial communities from Lake Simoncouche, Canada to study carbon cycling - S_130805_EF_MetaG | ecosystem: Environmental > Aquatic > Freshwater > Lake | place: Lake...
GCGGCGGCGGTCGTCGCGGAAGGGGGACACAAAGGCCGTCAGCACCACCACGCCGGCATCGAGAAACAACTTGGCCACCTCGCCGATGCGGCGGATGTTCTCCTCCCGGTCGGCATCGGAGAAACCCAGATCGCCGCAGAGGCCATGGCGCACATTGTCACCATCAAGCACATAACAGGTCAGACCCTGCTCAAACAGGGCCGAATTGACGGCATTGGCCAGGGTGCTCTTGCCGGCGCCGCTCAGCCCCGTGAACCAGAGGATGGCGCTGCGGTGGCCCCGTTGGTGCGCCCGGGCCGCCCGGGTCACGGTGGAGTGGTGCCAAACGATGTTGGTGGCCTTGGCGGCCGGACCTTCGGGGGCCTGAGAGCTGGTCATCGGCGGCCGCAGCAATGGGAGGGATGGGGGCCATTGTCCCTGGCGGGGTGCCGTCCGTCGGCGTGGTCGCGTCGTGGGAGTGGCGGGCCCGTGGCCAAGGGGGCCTCAAGCTGCGCAGCCAGGTTGGCTGTGGAGCAGAAGCAGCGAATAGAATGGCTTACTACATCTCGGTGGTGGAATAGCGGTCAACATCAAAAGTCACCAAGTTGATGGGCTGATCGGCCAGCTGCGCCAGATCACCGGCCGGGGTGCCACCGACATCGTGCGAGAGGCCCTTGAGCGCGAGCTGCAGCGGCAGCGCCGGATCCGCCGCAGCGCACGCCTCCAGCAGGATCTATCCCCCCTGCAGGACCAAGCCGCAGCCCTGGCCAGACCGTTTGATGCCAGCGAGCTCTATGGAGCCGATGGTCTGCCCGGATGATCCTCGACACCTCCGCCGTGATCGCCATCATCCAGCGGGAGCCCGGTTGGCAGCAGATTCGCAGCCAGCTGGAACAGGCAAACCTGCTGCGGATCTCCGCCGGCACCCTGCAGGAGTTGCTGCTGGTGGCCCATTGCCGCGGGGTGCTTGATGTCGTGGAGGAGCTGTTGCTGTTGCTCGATGCCGATGTGGTGCCCGTTGATGAAGATCTGGCCCGCCGGGCTGGCGGAACGGATGCAGTGTCCGCTTGCCAGTGTCGGGGACGACTTCTGCGCCACCGGATTATAAAGGGTTTTGGTGATGACATGCCCGCAAACAATGCAATCCATTCGCTTTTATCTGATTTTTTCCGCAGTTGGACTGCTGCCCATTGCTTTGAGCTATGGGATCGACCCAAATCAGATCCTGCCCAAACTCTTGCAAATACAACCGGTGGAGCCAGGAGTGATTCATATCTTTAGAGCCATCATGGGTCTCTACCTTGCTTCAATCATTCTTTGGCTGCTAGGGGCTATTCGTGGTGGTCGCCTGATGCGTACTGCTTTGATTGCTGAGATTGTTTTTATGGTTGGCTTGGCGGCTGGCAGGCTGTTGGACTTGTTGGTGGCTGGCTGGCCCAGTCCGATGCTGACTGCTTATGCCGTTGCCGAATTGGTGCTGGCGGCCTGGGGTGTTTTTTGTCTCAAGCAGTTTGACGGCATGGCTGAAGTCACCGAAAAATTTGCGATCAGAAACACAGGCCGGGCTGTCTAAGCCAGGCCAAGCCAGCGAAGGGGCCGCTGCTGCCATCCAGGCGACCCATAGCAAAGTGCACCCCTTACCTGTCGGTGATCACCCCACGCCCCACCGGCTCTGGTGGCGCCCCAAAGATCTGGAAGCTCAACCACTACTACGCCCCAGGTGATCCAGCCACCGAGCCCCTGGCCCCTGGGCCCGGGCTCATCGCTGAACGGCACGCCAAACGCAGGCAGCCACGCCAGCCCCACTAGGGGAGCCCACAACCTGTGGGGGTTTGATCTATGCCAAGTTCCGCGGGGCGTTGCGCGGCCTACCGAGTCGCCCCACGCCCTCCGATCACGGCGCGCCTTGGCCAAGGTGGCAAAGATCGGCGTACGATGTTCCTTTCACAAGTCGGAAAGAAGCTCCAGTCTTCTCCACGCCTTAAGGTGGAATATCGTTACCCATCTGCTGGAACGTGGACTAGATGTCCGCAAGATTCAGAAACAACTCGGACAAGGCGAAATAAAAACCACAATGTTCCACGAGCTGGCCCATCAACTTCATCCACTCCGCTGGACTGGAACCACGCGCTGTTGGCATCAGCCGGAGGTGGTCTGGATCAATCCTCCTCCACCTGAAAACGACGCCAAACCAGCTACGTTGGTTATGGCCGCCTAATAGGTGGCAGGGGCGTCATCTTTCCCGGCAGTTACCGATTCTATAGCGTTATTGAAGGCTTTATTGTCGAAAAATGGTCACGACATTCCAAAGCCAGAATCCAACAAGACCAGTAGACTATAAGAGCGTAGTCACTTTGTTGTGATTTTGCGTATTCTCCGATCCCGACGGGCTGCTATTATCACTATCTTAGAGGCCATGTCGAGCTCTAGAGATGCACTAATGACACTACCACAGATTCAACCCTTGTTGCTGCGGCGGCGGGATGACGCACTATGGATTACATTAAATCGCCCCGAGTCTGGCAATCCAATTGGTCAAAGGGTTGCGGATGAGCTGAATTCAATTTTTGCCACCATTCCAGCTGATCCTTCGATCCGTGCGGTATTCCTAGATGCTGCGGGAGCCGACTTCTGCGTGGGGTTGGGCAATGAGGAGATCCAATCCTTGCTTGAGGGCTCTGCTCAGAAGACCGATCCGCTGACGGCGATAGGTCGCTCGATTGGGGCCGCACTGCGGACGGTGAGCCAATGTGCGATCCCAGTAGTCACCATCTGTCAAGGCACCATTGCCGGCGGAGGACTCGGGCTGGCTTGTGTTGCAGATCGTACTTTGCTAGTGGCGGATGCGAGGATCCAATTGAATGACGCCCTTCATGGAGTCAATTCATCGATCCTGGCGCCATTCCTGGCCCATCGCATTGACCAAAGTAAAGCGAAACGGCTTGTGAGCAAGGGGGAGGAGATTGGGGCAACGGAGGCCGTGGGCTTGGGTATTGGCCAGGAAGTAGTGCCCGATGTTTACCGTGGCCTCGAGCGCGTGGACGAGATTCTTAATCAGATTGAAAAAAGCGAGACCTAGGCCAGCTACGAGTCTTGGCGTTTATCGCAGGGTGCGAATCGCAAAGACTCGTAGCTTGTCCCGACGTCAATCTCGATAGGAGGCTGTCGGAATGGTCGCCCAACCTGGCGTTCGCCTGATAAGTGCGAGATCAGTCCGACTATCGGAGTCGAAGTTGCCGCTTAATACTGCGACACCATCCGTCGCTGCCCAATCTGTAAATTGACTAGCCGTCTTGTTCGTGATGGTCCAGCTGCCATCGCCGTTGGCTGATGCAATCGGCACCGTCGCCCAGCCTGGAGTTTGCCGCACAAGTGCAATGTCCGTACGTCCGTTGCTGTTGAAGTCGCCCGTCACGACAGTTACACCGGGTTGACAAGCCCAGCCCGCGAATGCTCCGACTGGGCCGTTTGTAATCGCCCAGGAGCCGTTGCCGTTGGCAAAGGCTATTGGAATAGTGCCCCAGCCGGGGGTCTGACGGATGAGAGCAATGTCGGTGCGACCGTTTCCGTTGAAGTCACCCGTCACAATACGAACGCCGCTGGTTGCTGCCCATGAAGCAAACGCACCGACGCCCCCGTTGGTTATGAACCAGTTGCCGCCGCCATTGGCGAAGGCGATGGGAATCGTCCCCCAACCACCCTCGCGGCGAACCAGTGCGATATCCGTGCGGCCATTGCCATTGAAGTCACCCGTGATGACTTCAACCCCACTGGTTGCGGCCCACTGGGCGAAGTTGCCGACGCCCTGATTGGTTATATTCCAGCTACCGCTACCGTCAGAGAAGGCGACGGGTATCGTCGCCCAGCCAGGATTCTGCCGAACCAGCGCGATATCCGTGCGGCCATTGCCGTCGAAGTCACCCGTGATTATCTTGACCCCGCTGGTCGCTGCCCATTGGGCGAAGCTCCCAACGCCCTGATTCGTGATGGTCCAGCCACCGCCACCGGCAGCGAAGGCGACCGGTATCGTGGCCCATCCAGCTTCTTGGCGCACTAGTGCGATGTCGGTTGTGCCATTGCCGTTAAAGTCACCCGTCACAATTTTTACGCCGCTAGTCGCTGCCCAGTTGGCGAAATCACCAACAGACTGGTTGGTGATGCTCCAGGCCCCATCTCCGGTCGAAAATGCCACCGGGATCGTTGCCCAACCAGCATTCTGACGCACGAGTGCGATGCTGGTACGATTGTTGCCGCCATAGTTGCCGCTGACGACCTTGACACCGCTAGTTGCCGCCCAATTAGCAAAATCGCCGACTCCAGAGTTGGTGATCTGCCAGTCTGAACTGGGTGGATAGGGGTAGATGGAGGCTATGAACGACTTGTCAGTGGGTGCGAGCACCGTGTTCCAGCCGACCGAATACGTGCCGAGAGTCAGAGAATCTGGAATGGCGTAAAGCATGATCGATTTATCGTCAAAACTGCTGAACTGAGTCGACGATGCTGCATAGCGCTGGAAGATGTTGACGTCGACTGTGGCTGCGTCCCAGCCGTTAGTTGATAGGTAATATGCATAAACCGCGGGTTTGTCCCAGGGGATGCTTGCTGCCGGACTCTGGTGCTCGTGAATGGCACCGAGGGCGTGACCAAACTCGTGGATGATCACTCGACTAAACTCAGTCTCATTGGTGGTGTCTGTTAGCCAGCCGAAGTTCATGGTTGGCTCACTCTTAGCAATTGACAGGGCGTCCGTCCCGATGTACGACCATGAGCCCTTGCCAAGTTGGAAGGCGATGCGGATCTCGGCATTGTCCGCATTATTGAAATCGAGCTTGATATTGGCGAATTTGCTCCATTCGCTGGCATATTGACGAACTTTTGCTTGTACAGTTGTACTGCCGCCCATGAACCTTACTGACAGTGTCCGCCCAACAGCCCATTTCTTGCCAATTAGAATGGCCAGGCGAGGTGCATCAATGCCGAGTGCACGAAAATCAGCTGCCGGCAATGGGCTGCCAGCATTATCAGGATTCTCTTTGATTGCGTTGACATTGGCCTGCTCCCGAAGTTCTGGCTTTAATTGGAGTTCGGTGCAAACGTGGATTGTTTCGATTGCCATGGTGATAACTCTTTGGGTTTTGGAGGTTACTTGTTGGGCGAATTGATTTCTGGTGCTACGCAGGTGCGGTAACTGTCATGTAACTTAGCGCTAGTAACAAACCTGTCGTTCGTCGCTTCTGAGAACCATCTCAGTCAGGAGAGCACCCTGTTTGAGCTTGCACAGAGGAAAGCAAAAAGTGATATGCAAAGATTGATGTTTCATAGATGTTTTCTGTTTTCATCAAAATCGTATCCGTGGTTCGCCGTCCGATCATTTCGAGTTACATTTTGTTACCGAAATTGCGCAGAATTGTATTGGCTTTGCTGCTCGTCCCGAGCTGGTTGGAGGCTAATCTTGGTTATCCCGGTGCGGCGAATAGCCTGGATAAACTGTCAGGGCTGATTCAAAGTTTTACTCAGGCGTTTTTTTGGTGCTGGTAGCACTAGTGGTCCTTGGCTGATAAGACTTGTCAAGGATTACTACAGCAGAATAGTTATTTATCTATTTTGGTCTCAAGACATCGCTGGGGACGCGGCCCGCTTCTCATTTGGAGCGTTGCCCGCCAGTGTCTCTATTTGGCTACCATCAACCGCGCCAACAGCTGCAGCAGCCAGGAGGGAAATCCAGAGTAAGGCGGTCACGGCATCGTCCCAGGGGTGAGGTGGCTTGCCAGGGCGATGGCCAGCCACCTCAGGGCCGGACTGTCCAGGAATATCGCCGGCTGCCAGGCGGGGGTTACCGCCAGGCCGCCGATCAGCAGGGATCTCATATTTTCACAGAGATTAATAAATTATCTGTGCTATCCCTTGGCGGGCAATTTGCTTTACATTCACAGTGATAGCTTGATTCCACTAATCTCGCCGTTTACCTTCTAAGTACTTGTCTGTAAAACAAGCAATTCATCCGCTTTTATCTGATTTTTCCGCAGTTTCACTGTTGCCAATGGTCTGAGCTATGGGATAGATCATCCGGGCGCTGCAGGCATCCACCTCTGATTCAAGGCACAGGCGCCGGCCCCTAATTGCAGCAACCAGGTCCTCAGCCACCACCACAGCCGCCCCCGCAGCCGCCTCCACAGCCGCCACCACTGCCGCCACCACTGCCGCCGCCGCAGCCACCACCACTACAGCCGCCACTGCTGGCACCGCCGCCGCCATCGGTTTGGCCGCCGCGAGGGTCCGTCCGGTCCACCGGATCGAGCCACAATGAGGTGAACATGGTGCCGATCAGGATCAGGGTCACGAATATCAAAGCAATAATCAAAAACCCCACCGGCCGGCCGAGGCTTAGCCCATGGAGAAGGCGAGCGACGCCCAAGAGCCACATGCCGCAAATCACCACCGCCCCCCAGGGCCGGGCCTTCAAGCCCCGGCGATTGTGCTGCCGCTTCACCTCCAGGCAGCCCACCACCGTCACCACGCCGTAAAACAGCAGAAAGGCAGGCCCGTTGAGGCTGAAAGGGAAGTGCTGATAGCCCGCCTTGCAGCCGCCTAGCACCAGGGCGATCACTAGCGACGCCAGCAGAATCCCCCATCGATGCGCCATCCGTCGTGGGAGCCGGGGCGCGGCGGCCAGCGCCTCAGCCGCAGGCGCCTCAGCAGCAGGCGGCACAGCCGCAGGCCAGAGGTCCGCAGGCGGGGCCTCGCCGAAGAAGGCCTGGTAGCTTGCCAGCGTGCGGCGGTAAGACTCCCCCAGCCGCTGCCGCTCCTCCTCGCCCCCCCGCGATGGGGTGTGGTGCAACGGCCGGCCCATCACCCCGGGGCAAAACTCCTGCCAGTAGCTGCGGGTATCGAGCAGATGCTGATGCCAGGCCAGGTCCACCGCCCTGGAGGGGGAGACCGGATGGCCAGCCTCCATGGCGAGAAAGAGAAAACGGCGGTATTCGCCAAGCACCCGCTCGCTTTTCGCCGCCGACCAGCCCTGCTCGCAGGCCAGCTTGGCCGCGAACGCGATCGTGCTCTCCGGTGCATCGAAGTAGTAGCGCTGCAGGCGGAAGTAAAGCTCTTGCTGGTGATCAGTGAGCACTTCGCTGCTTGTGAGGTCACCCATGGGATGGAGATGCGATTAGTTCAGCCACCTTCGATGGGCACCACCAGCAAGTCAATAATGGGCCATTCGAAGTAACTGTAAGTAGATGGAAGTAGAAACAATCGCTCTGGTGTCAGTTACCAAGACCAGTCCGATCCCAGGGCAGCGTTTCCTGTGACATGCCTTTAAAGATTTATGTCTTCTACCTGGAAGGAATAGGGAGATTGACAAGTGTACGAAGCATCTGCGTATCATTCATCGAATCTGATCGCTTCCCAAGGTTCCATGTCATGGCAATGGCTTTAAAGTATTCTATGGTATGCCTCTGAATGGCATGCCCATCTGCAGAACCAACGGTGACAACAACTAAAGCCGAAGCCGAAGTTCGCGCCGTACTTGAAGAATGGGCCGCAGCTACGAGGCAGGACCGAAGGGACGAAATCCTGAAGAACCACTCAGCGAACCTGGTTATCTTCGATGTGTTGCCGCCAATGAAGTATGAAGATGCTGAATCGTACAGACGCAGTTGGGAAGAGTGGCAGCCGGACACACAGGGAGAAGCTTTTTTCAATCTTGAGAACCTGACGATCACTGCCGGTAGCGATGTCGCTTTCGCCCATAGCTTCATAAGCTGCGGTGGCACGTTGCCAGACGGCAGGACGTTTCAGGACTTGGTGCGGGCTACATTCTGCTTGCGAAAGGTCGATGGCTCATGGTTGGTTGAGCATCAGCACGTGTCAAAGCCCTATGAGCATTCGTGAACAACCTGTTCGCAGAGAAGTATAACAAATGGTTGCAGTAGACGCTCCGCAAGCGGTCCGCTGCTGATCTGGAGCGTTATTCATCAGCAAGCAATCGCGTGCGCTGAGGAAAGGCCTTTGCGAGTTTGCCGTCGGCTGTGACCAATACCAAATCCAAGAACTCTGCCAGCGCAACGTATTCGCAATCGTAGGCCGAGCAGTTGCTCTCTTTGCTCAGGCGCAGCACATCAACCGTCTCCATTTCATACTCCTCAGCACCGACCAACTCAGTGGCTCGCTGGAAGATTAGAGCGGCATCAGCAAGATCCATCTGATTCAGGCGCAGGTAGTTCGCGAGGATGTTGCGGAGTTCACTGCGCCAAAGCCGGGGCACAACCCAAGCTGAATCTTCTTCGAGGAGTCGCTCGGCTGCCTCGGTGAACTTGCCGGGGATGAGAAGGTACGCGAGAACGTTGGCATCGACGACGATCACGCGCGCCCCTCACGCTTGGATCGGTCAACCAGGTCGTGATCGAAGGTGGCCTTGGTCAGCCGGTTTCTTGTCGCCCGGATGGCAGCCAGTTGTTCGGTGGCAGAGCGCCTAGGCAGCACCTGCGCTTCAAGGCGAGCAATGATTTCGCTGTTGAGACTGCGATGGTTGACGCTGGCAGAGGTCTTTAAACGCTGATACACCTCGTCGGGAACGCCCTTGAGAGTCAGGTTGGTTGGCACTGGATTGCTACGGCTGTTGGGGTTGACACCATTATGGTGTCTTTTTGGAGCCGCAGCGCACTGACGCAGTATGGATTTCAGTTACCTGAAGTCCTCCTCACAGCACCGTTTTGGCCATGCGCTTGTAGCTCATGTGCCCACCCACCACCACCAAAGCGGCACGGTCCCTAGGGCCAACAAAGTGCTCCACAGCACCAGATGAGCCGTGCGGTCCTGGTGCATCCCCGCAGCCTCGGCAATCAGCAGCACCGAGATCGCCGTGGGCGCGGCGGCCTGCAACACCACGGCATGGCGCACCAGCTCGGGCAATCGCAGCAGTTGGCCTGCCAGCAGCGCCAGCAGCGGCAGCACCAGCAGTTTGAAGGCCAGGGCAATGGCCAAGGGCCCCCTTTCGCCGGCCCTGATCGCGGCCCCCTCAGGCCGCCTCAGCATCACCCCCAGCCGCATGCCCACCACCGTCAGGGCTAGCAGCAGCACCAGCCTGGAGGGAATCCAGAGCAGGGCAGCAACGGCATCGCCCCAGGGGCTGAGGTGGATGGCCAGGGCGATGGCCAGCCCCTTGAGGGCCGGACTGCCCAGGAAAATCGCCAGCAACTTGGCGGGGGTGATCGCCAGGCCGCCGATCAGAAGGGGCCCCACGCTCCAGGTAATCAAGGTGCCGACTAGGTCGTAGGTGATGCTGTAACCGAGGGCCTGGGGCGGCAGCAGGGCCAGGGCCACCGGGATGCCGAAGTAGCCGGTGTTGCCCACCACAGCGCCGAGCTGCAGGCCGCCGTTGGCCAGGGCCCGCCGCAGCGGCGCTAGGCCAAGCAGCAGCAGCAGGCCGATGCCATTGATCAGTCCCGCCGCAGCGCCGGCGACCAGCAAATCTCCCCCCAGTCCAGATCGCAGCAGCAATCCCACCAGGGTGATCGGAATGCCCCAGGTCACCAGCGGGGCAGCCAGCCGGGTGGGCAGGGCAGGGAATCGGTACCCCAGCAGCAATCCCAGCAACAGCGCTGGGATCAGTTCGTAGGCGAAGCGCAGCACGATGGCTCCCTTTGGGGGGATCCTCGCCTGGCTGCCCTGACAGTGCTGTGGCTTGGCTCCATACTTTGAAGCTGCCCCCATCCCAACTAGCTTTATTGCAGCTTCGGACGCTACCTCCCAGCCGATGAACAAGCGGGCCCTCAGCGAAACCGAGATCTGTGACCGCTTCATCACGCCGGCCTTGCGCCAGGCCGGCTGGCTGCTGGAGCGGATGCGGCGCGAGTATTCGTTCACCGATGGCCGCATCATCGTGCGGGGTCGCCTGGTGAGCCGGGGCCGCCAGCGCCGGGCCGACTACCTGCTGGTTTACGAGGGCGTGCCCCTGGCGGTGATTGAGGCCAAGGACAACAGCCAGGCGCTGGGGGCTGGCATGCAGCAGGCCCTGGCCTATGCCGAGGCCCTGAACACACCGTTTGTGTTTGCCTCCAATGGCGATGGTTTTGTGCAGCACGACCGCACCTGCCAGAGCGACCAGACCGAAACCATCCTGGCCCTCGATTCCTTCCCCAGCCCCGAGGAGCTTTGGCGCCGCTACAGCAGCTGGAAGGGCTTTACACCCCGGCAGGAGAAGGTGGTGCTGCAGCCCTATTACGACGGCGGCAGCCGCAAAGACCCGCGCTACTACCAGATCAACGCCATCCAGGCGACGGTGGAGGCGATCACCAAGGGGCAGCAGCGCATCTTGCTGGTGATGGCTACCGGAACGGGCAAAACCTTCACCGCTTTTCAAATCATCTGGCGGCTATGGAAGGCTGGCCAGAAAAAGCGGATCCTGTTTCTGGCCGATCGCAACGTGTTGGTGAACCAGACGATGGTCAACGACTTTCGGCCCTTTGGGCCGGCGATGGCCAAATTGAGCACTGCGGCTAAAACGATTGAGCGGGCCGATGGCACCCTGGAAACAATCGCCCTAGCCCTGAATAGTCAACGACAGATTAATAAATCCCATGAAATTTATTTGGGCCTGTACCAGGCGATCACCGGACCGGAGGAACGCCAAAAGCTCTACAAAGAGTTTTCGTCGGGCTTCTTCGATCTGATCGTGGTGGATGAATGCCACCGCGGCAGCGCGGCCGAGGATTCGGCCTGGCGCGAAATCCTCACCTATTTCAGCGCCGCCACCCAGATCGGCCTGACGGCTACACCGAAAGAAACCAAATATGTGTCAAATATCGATTATTTCGGCGAGCCGCTCTACACCTACTCCCTCAAGCAAGGCATCCGCGATGGCTTCCTGGCGCCTTACAAGGTGATCCGCGTGCATCTCGATATTGATGTGGTGGGCTATCGCCCCAAGCCGGGGGAGGTAGATGATCGCGGCATTGAGATCGAAGATCGCCTCTACAACCAGAAGGATTTCGACCGCAACCTGGTGATCGATGCCCGCACCCTGCGGGTGGCGAAGTGGATCAGCGACTACCTCAAGGCCAGCGGCGACCGGATGCAAAAAACGATCGTGTTTTGCGTCGACACCGAGCACGCCTTGATGATGCGTCAGGCTTTGATCAACCAAAACCAGGATCTGGTGGCGGCCAACGGTCGCTATGTGATGCGCATCACCGGCAACGATGAGGAGGGCATGAAAGCCCTCGATGATTTCATCGATCCGATGAATCCTTACCCGGTGCTGGTCACAACCTCGCGGTTGCTCTCCACGGGTGTGGATGCCCAAACCTGCCGCTTGATCGTGCTGGACAGGGAAGTGGGCTCGATGACGGAGTTCAAGCAAATTGTCGGCCGCGGCACCCGCGTCCATGCCGATAGCCAAAAGTTTTACTTCACCCTGGTCGATTTCCGTAAGGCCAGCAACCACTTCGCCGATCCCGATTTCGATGGCGAGCCGGTGCAGATCTATGAGCCGGGTGAGGAGGATCCACCATTGCCGCCGGAGGAGGCGGATCAACCTAAAATGGATGATGAAGACCTCTGGCCGGAAGCGGAAGAGGACCGCGAGGGCGAAACGCCGCTTCTGGGCGACGGTCAGGATCCGGACTTCCCAGACCCACTGCCCCCAGACCCACTGCCCCCAGGCCCTCAGCCCCCCGGAGAGCCACGCCGCAAGTACTACATCAAGGGCAAGCCGGTGCGCGTCCTCACCGAGCGCATCGAATACCTGGATGAAAACGGCAAGTTGGTGACGGAATCCCTGCGTGATTACAGCCGCAAGACGGTGCGTTTGCAGTACGCCAGCCTCGACGCCTTCCTGCGCCGTTGGCGGGGAGAAGAGCGCAAGACGACGATCATCCAGGAGCTGGCCGAGGAGGGCTTGTTGCTGGAGCCGTTGCAGCAGGAGCTGGGTCTGGAGCTCGATCCCTTTGATTTGATCTGCCATATCGCTTACGACCAGCCGCCCCTCAGCCGCCGCGAGCGGGCCGCCAGAGTGCAGAAACAGGATGTGTTCAGCCGTTATGGGCCCCAGGCCCGGGCGGTGCTGGAGGCCTTGCTAGCCAAGTACCAGGATGGCGGCGTGGTGGACGAGCTGGCCGACGTGAAAATTCTGCAAATTCCGCCGTTCAGTGCCATGGGCACCCCGATGGAGTTGCTGCATCGCTTTGGCGGCAAAAAGGCCGATTTCGAGCGGGCGGTGCACGACTTGCAAGCGGCCCTCTACGCGGAGGCCGCCTGAGGTGTCGGCCCGCACGGCGGTCAAGGCGATCCAGGACATCATGCGCAAGGATGTGGGCGTCGATGGCGATGCCCAGCGCCTCTCGCAGCTGTGCTGGCTGTTCTTCCTCAAGATCATCGACGACCAGGACCAGGCCCTGGAGCTCACCGAAGACAACTACCGCTCCCCCATTCCAGAGCACCTGCAGTGGCGCAGCTGGGCCGCCAATGAGGAGGGCATCACGGGCGATGGCCTGCTGGAGTTCATCAACCAGGAGCTGTTTGCTTATCTCAAGGAGATGCCGCTCAAGGGATCCCACCCCAACCGGGCCCAGGTGGTGCGCGAGGTATTCGCCGATGCCTACAACTACATGAAATCCGGTCAGCTGCTGCGGCAGGTGATCAACAAGGTGAATGGCATTGATTTTAATAACCTCGCCGATCGCAAGCATTTTGGCGATGTTTACGAGCAGCTGCTCAACGATTTGCAGAGTGCCGGCAATGCCGGCGAGTACTACACGCCGAGAGGCGTGACCAGCTTCATGGTCGATCGCATCGATCCCCGGCCCGGCGAGTTGTTGCTGGACACCTCAGGCGGCACCGGCGGCTTCATCACCTGTTCGATTCGCCACATGCGCGAGCGTTATGTGAAAACCCTCGCCGATGAGCAGGCGATGCAGGCTTCCCTGCGGCTGATCGAGAAGAAGCCCATTCCCTACATGCTGTGCATCACCAACATGCTGCTGCATGGCATCGAAGATCCCAGCTTCGTGCGGCGTGATAACACCTTGGCCAGGCCCTATCGCGATTATGGGCCGGCCGATCAGGTGAACGTGATCGTCACCAATCCACCCTTCGGCGGCCAGGAGGAAGATGGCATTCAGGACAACTTCCCGGCCCAGTTCCGCACCCGCGAAACCGCCGATTTGTTTTTGGCCCTGTTCATCCGCCTGCTCAAACCCGGTGGCCGGGCCGCGATTGTGTTGCCCGATGGCACCCTGTTTGGCGAGGGCGTCAAAACCCGGCTGAAAGAGCGCCTGCTGGCCGAATGCAATCTGCACACGATCGTGCGGCTGCCCAATTCGGTGTTCCGCCCCTACGTCAGCATCGGCACCAATTTGCTGTTCTTTGAGAAGGGATCCCCCACCCAGGAGATCTGGTACTACGAGCACCGTGTACCCGAGGGCCAGAAGGCCTACTCGATGACCCGCCCGATCAAGCAGGAACATTTTGCGGATTGCGTGGCCTGGTGGGGCGGCCCCAGCCGCGAGGGCCGCGCCGAAACCGAGCAGGCCTGGCGCGTGCCGATCGCCCAGATCCAAGAGCGCAACTA
>Ga0114976_10001760_pt1 | contig 13541 bp, 9 predicted proteins | sample S_130805_EF_Meta_FD_87319 | JGI IMG/M metagenome (GOLD analysis project Ga0114976, IMG submission 87319) | Freshwater microbial communities from Lake Simoncouche, Canada to study carbon cycling - S_130805_EF_MetaG | ecosystem: Environmental > Aquatic > Freshwater > Lake | place: Lake...
AAAGCATGGCGTGACTATGGTTAATTCACCTGGCACGGTTGATGCTGGCTACCGCGGAGAGCTACAAATAATTTTGATAAATCATGATCAGAAAGAAAGTATCTCTTTTCAACGCGGGGATCGAATTGCCCAGTTAGTAATCCAACAGGTAGAACGAGCTGAATTTATTGAAGTAGAAAACTTGCCAGGTTCCGGCCGTGGCACTGGTGGATTTGGATCGACTGGACGTTAATGAGTAATTTACCGATAGACGCAAACGGTTCTGATAAAGATAAAGTCCTAGCTGCCTTCGGCGGCAAGAAAGGTCTAATCGATTCTGGCATTCCTTCGATTATCTTTCTAGTTGTCTTCAATGTGGCAGATGATCTGCGTAAAGCCCTTATCGCCTCGCTAATTGTTTCAGCAACGCTAACCATTATTCGCTTAGCTAAAAGAGACACTATTCAACATGCTATTTCTGGGCTAGTTGGATCACTCATTTGTGCTTGGTTTGCCAATCGCACCGGAAACGCGAGCGATCTTTATATCCCGAAGTTGTTAACTAATTTGGGTTATGGCAGCGTTTATCTCATCGCAAACTTAGCCGGATGGCCTGTACTCGGTCTTCTCCTTGGTCCAATTCTTGGTGAGAATTTAACTTGGCGTAAAGACCCTGCGCGCTCTCGCGCCTACAAGCGAGCGAGCTGGCTCTGGGTGTTGATGTTCTTTACTCGTATTGCTGTTCAATACCCGATCTATCGCAGCGGGAACGTGAATCTACTCGGAACAGTCAATCTCGCAATGGGATACCCGCTATTTCTGGCTACAGCGTATGGATCTTGGATGATTTTAAAGAGCGTTCCAACAACTAAGGTTCTAGATAATTAATTAGCAATAAAGCAAGATTTAATTAAGCCTTCAGCGGTGGCAGATGCAACAAAGAGAAGCTCATCACCGGCGCTAAATACATCAGTTGGTGTCGGGGTTATAACTCGGCCATCGCGCACAATTGCAGCCAACGAGGCATCATCGGGAAGCGTTATCTCTTCAACTGTCTTACCGATACAGCTAGAAGAATCGGGCAGTGTTAACTCCACAAGATTTGCTTGACCTTTGCGGAATGAGAATAAGCGAACCACATCGCCAACGCTTACCGCCTCTTCAACTAAGGCAGAGATGATGCGCGGGGTTGATACTGCAACGTCAACGCCCCAAGATGAGTCAAAGAGCCATTCATTCTTTGGATGGTTGATGCGAGCTACAACGCGAGGAACCCCATATTCAGTCTTAGCAAGTAGTGATGCAACCAAATTTACTTTGTCATCACCAGTAGCTGCGACCAATACCTGACAATTATTTAATACCGCTTTATCTAGTGATGTGATTTCGCAGGCATCAGCCATCAACCATTCTGCATCAGGGACTGATTCAAGCTTAAGCGCCTTCGGATCGCGATCGATCAAGAGGACTTGATGGCCATTATCAAGGAGTTCACGCGCAATTGCGCGACCCACATTACCAGCTCCTGCGATAGCAATTCTCATGAATGATCCTCTGGCGAACGAGAGAAGATATTTTCAACCTTGCTCATCTCATTATCGCGCACGGTAACGTGTAGTAAATCGCCTTCTTGCAAAACGGTATGTGAATCTGGAATTAGACCTTCACCTAAACGAGTTATAAATGCGACGCGCGCGCCAGTTGCATCTTCGAGGTCGGTGATTGCCATCCCGAACCAACCTTTATGAGGATGCATCTCGCAGAGTTGGATTGCACCGCTGGCATCGCGCCATTCAGAACGTGAACCTTCGGGAACTAGGCGGCGCAGAATCTGGTCAGTTGCCCAAATAACTGTTGCGACTGTCGGAATTCCAAGGCGCTGATAAATTTCGGCGCGGCCAGGATCATAAATTCGAGCAACAACATTTGCCACACCATAAGTTTCGCGAGCTACGCGCGCTGCCAAGATATTGGAGTTATCGCCATTGCTTACTGCAGCAAAGGCATCGGCAGTCTCAATTCCGGCTTCGAGCAAGGTGTCACGATCGAAGCCAACGCCTGAAACTGTGCGACCTTTAAAATCAGGACCTAGGCGTCGGAATGCTTCACGAGATTGATCGATTATTGCAACTGAGTGTCCAGCAGCTTCGAGTTCGGTGGCTAAAGAAGAACCAACTCGACCGCATCCCATAATAACGACGTGCACAAGGTTTAACTTACACCCTTATTCTTATCTTTATGACATCAAATGGGCAGAACCAGGAAAATTCGCCAGATCGCGTTGCGTTGGCAGTTGGGGATCGCTTCGTTACCACCATTGAGAAAGTCGCTCACGGTGGCCACTTTATAGCGCGCCACCTTGGTGCGGTCATATTTGTCAGACACGCAATTCCTGGCGAAGAGGTTGAAATTGAAATTACCGGCACCGGTAGTTCATTTAATCGTGCCGATGTTGTAAAAGTTATAACTGCGTCTAGCGATCGCGTCAGTGCACCGTGCCAATTTGCACATCGCCTAGGTTGCGGCGGTTGCGATTTTCAACACATTTCATTGCCGCGCCAACGTGATTTGAAATCAGAGGTTATCGCCGAACAATTTAGTCGAATTGCAAAACGTGATCTAAAGATAGAGGTTGAAGAAGTTGGAGCGCCTTTGGGCTATCGCACTCGCTTCAACGCCGTCACAACTAGTAATGGAGATCTAGGCTTTAAGCAGGCAAGAAGTAACAAAGTTGTACCAGTGAGTGATTGTCGAATCTTGCAGCCAGAAATTAAATACCAAGAGCTAAGTTCTCGTAAATGGAAAGGTAATTTGCGAGTTGAAGTCTCACTCTCCTCAACCGGCGAGCGCACCATTGCAACCGGGTATGCCAGCGACGAGTCTGCTGTGCGAACTAGCGAAGGCCCAGATGTGGCTGAGTACTCAGTAAACGGATTTAAATTAGAAGTAGCACAACGCTCCTTCTGGCAGAGCCACAAATTGGCTCCCACTGTTCTTACCGAGCTTGTAAATGGCTATGCCAAGTTGCAAGCCGGTGATCAGGTCCTAGATTTATACGGCGGAGTCGGATTATTTACATCGCAATTTCTCGAAGCGATCGGTGAAGGCGGCCGCGTTGATCTCGTAGAAGGTAGCAAGAGCGCCACCGCCGATGCCATGCGCAATTTCGCTTCTTATACAAATGTGAAGGTTCACACTGGCGATGTCGAAAAGTTGCTGCCCCGTTTTGCAAAGGCAGATGTAATTGTTTTAGATCCTCCACGTGAAGGCGCGGGTAAAGAAGTGGTTGTGGCGATGGTTGCCCTGAAGCCGCGCGCGATCATTTACGTCGCTTGCGATCCAGCTGCGCTGGCACGTGACACCACATACTTAAGCAGCGCTGGATATGAAATCTCAAAAATTCGCGCCTTTGACCTTTTCCCTATGACTCACCACATCGAAACGGTTGCCTTATTTACCCGAGATAAGGTATCTTGATATCAAGATAAATTAAGTAAAGGATCAAAATGAGTAAGAATTCACTAGGGGCCAAGAAGAATTTAAACGTCGCGGGTAAAGATTTTGAAATATTTGATATTTCAAAAGTTGAAGGCGCAGCCAACCTACCTTTCTCACTCAAAATTCTTTTAGAAAATTTACTACGCACCGAAGATGGTGCGAATATAACCGCTGATCACATCAAGGCGCTGGCACAATGGGATCCATCAGTTGAACCCGATACGGAAATTCAATTCACACCTGCACGCGTTGTTATGCAAGATTTTACCGGCGTTCCTTGCATCGTAGATTTAGCAACGATGCGCGAGGCAATCGTGGACCTCGGGGGAGATGCTGCGAAAGTTAACCCGCTAGCTCCAGCTGAGCTTGTCATCGATCACTCAGTCATTGCAGATTTCTTCGGAACAAGTGACTCCTTTGAAAAAAATACCGATATTGATTACGAACGAAATCGCGAGCGTTATCGCTTCTTGCGTTGGGGACAAGGCGCCTTCGATGAATTCAAAGTTGTGCCGCCTGGAACTGGAATCGTCCACCAGGTAAATATTGAATTCCTAGCTCGTGTTGTTATGACTCGTACTGTAAATGGAGTTCTACGCGCTTATCCAGATACTGTCGTTGGTACTGATTCACACACCACGATGGTTAACGGTTTGGGCGTACTCGGCTGGGGAGTCGGCGGCATTGAGGCAGAAGCAGCTCTTCTGGGCCAGCCAGTATCAATGTTGATCCCGCGAGTAGTTGGCTTCAAATTAAGTGGTGCGCTGCCGGTTGGTACAACTGCCACTGATATGGCGCTGACTATTACTGAGATGCTGCGCAAACATGGCGTGGTTGGTAAATTCGTAGAATTCTATGGCCCAGGTGTTGTGGCCGTACCGATGGCAAATCGCACGACGATCGGCAATATGAGCCCAGAATATGGTTCTACTTGTGCAATCTTCCCATTCGATGAAGAGACTTTGCGTTATCTACGTTTAACCGGTCGCAGCGATGATCAGGTCGCACTTGTCGAGCAATATGCGAAAGCGCAAGGTATGTGGCATGACCCAGCGGTTAGCCCACGATTCTCAGAACATATCGAATTAGATCTTGCAACAGTTGTTCCATCTATTTCTGGTCCGAAGCGCCCACAAGATCGCATCTCACTTAGCGCATCGAAGAGCTCCTTCGAGAAAATTCTGCCTACTTACTTCACCGAAAAAACTGGTCGAGAGGCTTATCCGGTAAAAGTTGGCGCAAAAGATACGACCATTAAAAATGGCGATGTCGTTATCGCCTCAATCACTTCTTGCACAAATACTTCAAATCCATCTGTAATGATCGGAGCTGCGCTACTTGCCAAGAAGGCAGTTGAACGTGGGCTGACTTCTAAGCCATGGGTCAAGACCACTTTGGCGCCGGGCTCAAAGGTCGTCACCGATTACTACGATCGCGCAGATTTAACCAAATACATGGAAGCACTTGGCTTTAACTTAGTTGGTTATGGCTGCGTAACATGCATCGGTAACTCAGGTCCACTGCCAATTGAGATCAGTAAATCAGTTAACGAACATGATTTAGCGGTAACTGCAGTTCTATCTGGAAACCGTAACTTCGAGGGACGAATTAGCCCAGATGTAAAGATGAACTACTTGGCATCTCCACCGCTAGTTGTGGCATACGCCTTGGCCGGAACCATGGACCATGATTTTGAAAAGGATTCATTGGGCAAAGATAAAGAAGGCAAGGATGTACTTCTAGCCGAAATTTGGCCAAGTGCGAAAGAGATTCAAGATGTAATTGATTCATCAATCTCATCAGAGATGTTTAAGAAGGATTATGCGACAGTCTTTGATGGTGATCACCGCTGGAAATCTTTAGATACTCCAACGGGCAAAACTTTTGAATGGGATGCGCAATCAACTTATGTGCGCAAACCTCCTTACTTCGATGGGATGCCAGCTAATCCAACTCCAGTAACAGATATCTCCGGAGCGCGCGTCTTGGCGATTCTGGGAGATTCTGTAACAACAGATCACATCTCACCTGCGGGAAATATCAAAGTTGATTCACCTGCTGGTAAATATCTAGAAGCGCATGGAGTAGCACGCGCTGATTTCAACTCTTATGGATCACGACGCGGAAATCATGAAGTCATGATCCGCGGAACTTTCGCAAATATTCGTTTGAAGAATTTGTTGTTAGATGGAGTTGAAGGCGGCTTCACCCGTAACTTCCTAAGTGGCGGAGATCAAAGCACAATTTATGATGCATCGATTGCATATCAAAGCGCAGGAGTGCCACTAGTAATTCTGACTGGCAAGGAATATGGATCGGGATCATCTCGCGACTGGGCGGCAAAGGGCACAGCGTTGCTCGGAGTTCGCGCCGTAATCGCTGAAAGTTTTGAACGTATCCATCGCTCAAATTTAATTGGCATGGGAGTTCTTCCATTGCAATTTAAAGATGGCGATACTGCGCAATCACTTGGTTTAACAGGCACTGAGGTATTTGCGATTACAGGAATCACTGAGCTAAATGGTGGTGGGATTCCTAAAGAGGTGCAGGTAACTGCGGGGGATAAGTCATTTAAAGCCAAGGTGCGTATAGATACACCTGGTGAGGGTGATTATTATCGTCATGGGGGGATCATGCAGTACGTTCTCCGCCAATTACTTCAGTAATGGCGCATAGGAATGGCCAATTACTCGCGTAGAAATCGCGGTTTACTGCGCTCCAAACTAGAATAAAGACATGCTGGAGCGAATTAAGTCACCTGCCGATATCAAGACGTTGGATCTTGCTCAACTAAATGCTTTGAGTAATGAGATTCGCCAATTCTTAATTACCAAGGTTTCTAAGACCGGTGGACATCTCGGCCCTAACTTAGGCGTGGTTGAGTTAACTCTGGCAATTCATCGCACCTTTGATTCACCGCGCGATATCGTCTTATTTGATACCGGACATCAATCATATGTACATAAAATTATTACCGGGCGCGCAGATAGCTTTGATGGGCTGCGCCAACGCGGTGGCATTGCGGGTTACCCAAATCGCAGCGAGAGCGAACACGATGTAATTGAAAACTCACATGCTTCAACGGCGCTGTCTTGGGGCGATGGAATCTCTTATGGTTTCTCGCAAACTGGTCAGTCTGATCGCCATGTAGTTGTCGTTGTTGGAGATGGTGCGCTTACCGGTGGTATGTCTTGGGAGGCGCTCAACAATATCGCCGCAACTGAGAAGCGAAATCTAGTGATCGTTGTCAACGATAACGAACGTTCTTACTCACCAACTATCGGCGGCCTGGCTACATATCTAGCAACGCTGCGAGTAACTAGAGGTTACGAGCGCTTCCTTGATTGGGGTAAAGAAGTTCTTCATAAGACCCCAGTTGTAGGTACGCCGATCTATGAAACTTTGCACGGAATGAAGAAAGGCATAAAAGATATCGTCGCCCCACAAGGCATGTTTGAAGATCTCGGTTTGAAATATATGGGACCAATCGATGGCCATGACATCGCAGCCCTGGAAAAAGCTCTGCTTAAAGCTAAAGCCTTTGGAGCGCCAGTTCTTGTACACGCCATTACTGAAAAAGGTCGCGGCCATAAGCCAGCGATGGATGATGAGGCCGAGAAATTCCATGCTGTTGGAATCGTCGATCCCGAAACTGGCGCACCTGTTGCTAAGAGCGCGATGAGTTGGACCAAGGTATTTTCTGCCGAGTTAATTGAAATTGCGCGCGAGCGAGAAGATGTCGTTGCGATTACCGCGGCAATGCTCGGACCGACAGGCCTTGATGCATTTGCGAAAGAATTTCCAGATCGAACCATAGATGTTGGTATCGCAGAACAACATGCAGTTACTAGCGCAGCCGGAATGGCTTATGCCGGTCTGCATCCAGTCGTGGCCGTTTATTCAACTTTCTTAAATCGCGCCTTCGATCAACTGCTTTTGGATGTTGCGCTACATAAAGCCGGCGTCACTTTTGTTTTGGATCGCGCCGGCGTAACTGGTGATGATGGTCCATCACACCACGGAATCTGGGATTTAGCGCTGACGGGAATTGTTCCGACGATGCATGTGGCCGCACCTCGTGATGCAGCGCGTTTGCGCGAGACCCTTCGTGAAGCAGTTGCAATTTCTAATGCGCCTTCAATGGTGCGTTACCCAAAGGGCGCAGTACAAAGTGATATTCCAGCATTTGAACGTCGCGATGGTATTGATGTTCTCTATCGTGGCGAAAGCGCTGATGTCTTATTGGTAAGTATCGGAGCAATGGCGGCGATCGCTGTTGAAGCAGCTTCCATGGCTTATCGCGAAGGTGTTGGCGTTACCGTGATTGATCCACGCTGGGTCAAACCGCTTCCCGTATCCCTTGTCACAATTGCGCGCAGATATAAGAGCGTCGTAGTTCTAGAAGATGGCATCAAGCACGGGGGGATCGCCAGCTCAATATCTGAGATGTTCCGTGAAGCCGATCTAAGTACGTCCATTCATTCAATCGGCGTCCCACTGGAATTTATCGAACATTCCAAGCGCAATGAAATCTTCAGCGATTTAGGAATAACGGCTCAAAATATTGCGCGCAGCATCGTTGAATGGAACAGCTCTAACGGTGTAGCAGGTACAAATTCGATTATGGAAGAGATGCAATCCCCGGTGCGTGAAAACGTTGACCGCAAACTGCTTGGCTAACTCCTTCACGATCTAAGTACGGCAAGATTCCGCCCAAATGCATCGGCCAACCTGAACCCATCAACATACAGAGGTCAATTTCAGCCGCTGTTGAAACGACGCCTTCATCAAGCATCATTCGCGCTTCCACGGCTAGCGCCTTGAGTGCGCGATCACGAACTTGTTCTGCAGTAGATGCGCTAGTTCCTTGTTTGAGCAAAGCTAACGCCTCGGGGTTGGCTACGACTTTGCCATCGCTGCCCTTAATGTAGAAGTTGCGGACCTTTGCCGCGACCATCGCCTGCATAGTTGGAGAGATGCGATAGCGCTCCCCAAGATTTTCATGCAAGGTTTCTGAAACATGCAGCGCAACACCTAGACCAACTAAATCTAGTAGTTCAAAGGGAGACATTGGGAAACCGATACTGCGCATTGCGCTATCGGCTATCGCTGGCGGGGTTCCTTCATCTACCGCATCAGTTACTTCACCCATAAAGCGCGTCAAGAGACGATTCACAACGAAGCCTGGTGCATCTTTACAGATGATCATCGTCTTCTTCAGCTCTTTGCCAACGCTTACCGCGGTTGCAGTGGTTGCATCATCTGTCTTCGAGGTACGAGCGATTTCAAGTAGCGGCATTACTGCAACGGGATTGAAGAAGTGAAAGCCAATAACTCGCTCTGGATTGGCAAGTCCTTCGCTCATACGTTCTACCGAAAGTGATGAGGTATTTGTCGCAAGGACACATTCAGGGGAGATGATGGCCTCTAGCTTCTTAAATAGCTCTTGCTTAAGAGTGAGTTCTTCAAAGATCGCTTCGATAATAAAATCACAGCCAGCAAAACTAGCTTGATCTGCTGAACCGCTAATTAAAAGCGAGAGGCGGTGAGCAGATTCTTCGCTCATGCGCTTCTTCTCAACTGATTTGGCGAGTTCGTTCTTAACCCAGGCCACACCTTTATCGGCACGTTCTTGATCGATATCGGTCATGACGACTGGGCATTTCAAATTACGCAATAGCAACAAGGCCAATTGTGACGCCATTAAACCGGCACCTACAACTCCAACTTTTGTTACCTTGCGAGCTGTAGCAGGCTTAGGAGCGCCTTCTACCTTTTTACGTTTCTTCTGAATTAAATTAAAGGCATAGAGAGATGCGCGCAGAGGATCAGACATGGTCAGATCAGCAAGTGCTTGATCTTCGGCATCAAAGCCAGTACCGCGCGTATTTGTACGCGCAGCTGCGATTAATTCGAGGGCGCGCATAGGAGATGCAATCTCGGCACCGCCATATTTCTTAAGAGCCGCCGCTTTTCCGGTTGCTAGTGCGCTATCCCATGCTGGATCGCTTGAGTAATCCTTGCGTTCAATTTTATTCTTACCCGATAGAACGTTTGCCGCAAAGGCGACAGAACGTTCCAAGAAATCAGCAGGTTCGTAAACCGCATCGACAACCCCAAGTGATAGCGCATCTTTAGCTTTCATCATCGTGTTGTTATTTAAAGCGTTGAGCATAATTACCTGCACAGCGCGCTCTGGCCCAATTAACTTGGGCAAGATGGTGGCTCCGCCCCAACCTGGAACTAAACCGAGGAAGACTTCTGGCAGTCCAGTAAATGCAGTTGATGCCAGAGTTCGGTAATTACAGTGCAGGCCAACTTCCAGGCCGCCACCGAGAGCTAGACCATTTATAAAGGCGAAGGTTGGAATACCGCATTCATCTAACCTGCGAAAGACATCGTGGCCAAGTTTTCCAATAGCTAGCGATTGTTCGCGTTCAGTTAAGAAAGCTAGCGCAGATAGATCAGCGCCAGCGGCGAAGATAAAAGGTTTTCCAGTGATAGCGATAGCAGCAGGTGTGCGAGCTATGGCATCGGTGATTGCGCTATTTAGCGCAGCCAGTGATTGGGGTCCGAAGGTATTAGGTCGCGTGTGATCTAGCCCGTTATCTAAGGTAATCAAAGCAAGTGTGCCCTTATAGCCAAAAGGTGTGAGATCAACATCGCGGACAAGTGCGTTGGTAATTACCTCTTCAGGAGCGCCTTCTGGCAATTTAATTTCAGTAGCCATTATTTCTTTCCTCCTGTGAAGTGTGGGTTCTCCCAAATAACGCTGCCGCCCATACCAAGTCCAATACACATAGTTGTTAAGCCATAGCGAACATCGGTGCGCTCTTCAAAGGTGCGTGCCAGATTTAGCATTAAGCGAATTCCAGAAGAGGCCAAAGGATGGCCAACTGCAATTGCACCGCCATAAGGATTCACTCGAGCATCATCATCTGCAATTCCAAAGTGATCTAGAAATGCGATAACTTGAACTGCAAAGGCTTCGTTAACTTCAAAGGCTCCGATATCTGAGATCTGCAAGCCTGCCTTAGCAAGCGCCTTAATGGTTGAGGGAACTGGCCCATATCCCATGACTTCTGGTTCGACTCCAGCGAATGCGAATGAAACCAACTTTGCTTTAATAGTTAAACCAAGCTCTTTAGCTTTATCTTCACTCGCAAGAAGAGCCGCCGTTGCGCCATCGTTTAAGCCAGATGAATTTCCCGGAGTCACTCGACCAGCTGGACGAAATGGCGTCTTAAGAGTTGCCAAGCCTTCCATCGTTGTTGTTGGACGTGGTGGCTCATCAACTGTTGCAATACCCCAACCAATTTCGGCAATGCGCGCAGCAGTTGGAATTAAATCGCGTTGAATCTTGCCGGCTGCATATGCGGCTGCTGTCTTCATCTGTGAGTTATAGGCAAAGCGATCTGCACGTTCTTTCGTCAATTGCGGAAAGCGATCGTGTAAACGCTCTGCCGTTGCACCCATAGCGAGCGCATCTTGTTCCACAATTCGTTCAGCTAAAAATCTTGGGTTGGGATCTATACCTTCACCGATTGGGTGATTACCCATATGTTCAACGCCACCAGCAATTGCGATATCAATTGAACCAATTGCAATTGCGCCCGCAAGTGATGTCGTTGCAGTCATAGCACCAGCACACCAGCGATCTACTGAATATCCGGGAACTGTATTTGGAAGGCCAGCGAGAAGAGAAGCGCTTCTGCCGATATTCATTCCTTGATCGCCGCTTTGTGTTGCAGCTGCGATCGCGACATCTTCAATATCGCTGGGATTTACCTTTGGGTTGCGTTCTAAGAGCCCGCGCATTGCACGCACCATCAGATCATCGGCGCGAGTACCTGAGTACATGCTGCCGGCCTTTCCAAATGGAGTACGGACAGCATCGACTAAGACAACGGTGCGTGACATCTGGGCTACTTTCTACAAGCTCGGGACGAGGTAACTTCTAGGGATAGGTTACTCGCCAGTAGCAGAAAGCGGAAGAACGGTAGAGCTAGACGGCTGCAGGAATGCGTGGCGCAGGAGCGCTCTTCTTGGAGAGGTAGGGAACCAATACCGCAACTAGATATGCAGACCAGGCGATGAACTGAACAACAGAAGTTGTCGTATCGAATCCGATTGTGCCGCCCAGGATTGAGCCCAAGATTGATTCTTTGGCGATCCATGGAGTTACATCCCAGATAAAGGTATCTGCGCCCGGCAACCAACCGAGCTCTTGGAACTCGTGGATGCCATAAGAGAGAACACCGGCTGCAACAATTATTAGCGCAACGCCAGTGATGGTGAAAAATTTAGAGAGATTTAATTTCACAGATCGGTTATAAATCAAATAACCGAGAGCAACTGCAAGTGCTAAACCAAGTACCAATCCGACTGTTGCAGAAGATGCTGCGCCAACAGTTTTAAAGTTGGTATAGATAAAGAGCGCCGTTTCCAAACCTTCGCGCATAACTGCGAAAAAAGCCACTAAAGCAAGGCTTATTGGGCCTCCAACTAGAGCGTTATCAACTTTGCCATGTAATTCATCGCGCAATGTACGAGCAGCGCGCTTCATCCAGAAGACCATCCAGGTAACTAGTCCGACTGCGATAAATGAGGTTAGGCCAGCGAAAAGTTCTTCTCCACGAGAAGATAATTCAGCTGATGTGAAGGAGAGAATCGCGCCCAACCCTAGGCTGGCAGCAATCGCAGTTGCCACACCTATCCAGAGCGGCTTTAAAAGCTGGCGACGGTCAGTTCTGACGATATAGGCGACCAAGATGCCGACGATTAGGGCGGCTTCTAGTCCCTCACGGAGGGCGATCACAAAGGTGCTCAACATGGGCTAAATCTAGAACTGGTCGGCGAATTACGCAACTTAAGTGTTGCGTAATTCATCACATCTACTCGGGCTGCTCTTCCTGCTCTGCCATTTCAGGCGTGGCCAGCGGGATCGTCTCCAAGAGCGCGGATTCAAGAATGGGGGCTGCGATCTCGATCTGCCAATTTCGGGCGCCCAGCGCCGCAAGAGCCTGGGCTACCGCACCCTGAGGAGCGTTCCAACAGATACGGCGCACATACTCGGGAGTGATCATATTTTCTAAAGGGATAGAGAGCTCTTCAGCCTTGGCGCTAAGGCGCGCCTTGGCATGAGTAAGCGGGGCGTACTTTTCGGGAAAGCGCTCGCGCCAAATCTTCAAAGGAGGCAGCGAATCAGAATCGGTACGAACTTGCGGCCACTGATCTTCAGCAAGTGAGAGCGCATCTGAGATAGCGCTAATCCACGAGGCAACATTTTCCATCCATCGCGCTCGCAGACCGATCGGCCGCAATACCCGTTCCAAATCCTTTTTGGAATTAATCGCCTTGGTGTGAGCCACCATCGCAATTTCGACAATTGCGGCATCTGACAATAAGCGACCTTGCGAGATATCAACTTCTTGGGCAATCTCATTTCTAACACTCCAAAGTGCGCGAACAACTGCCAGTTGGTTTCGCTTTTTTATTTTATGCATTCCGGAAGTTCGGCGCCATGGATCAACTCGGGGCGGTGGTGGGGGAGCATCCAATATTGATTGAAATTCTTCGCGCGCCCACTCCCATTTATTTGCGCCATTTAATAGCCCATAAACTTTATCGCGCAGCTCAATCAGTAACTCAACATCTAAGGCTGCATAATTTAGCCACTCTTTTGGAAGAGGACGTTGCGACCAATCAGCGGCAGAGTGTTCTTTGGCAAGGGAAACTTCCATCAATGATTCCAATAGCGGACCTAATCCGACTCGAGGCAATCCGGCGATACGTCCACCGAGTTCGGTATCAAATAGCTGCGTTGGATTGATTCCAAGTTCGCGTAAACATGGTAAATCTTGAGTGCTGGCATGCAAGATCACTTCATCGCTGCACAGCATCGTATTTAACTCTTGAAAGAGTTGATGGCCAGGACCAAATGGGATCGGATCGATTAGATGCAGACCACCACCATGACGTTTGATCTGGATCAGATATGCGCGTGCGCTAAATTTAAAGCCAGAAGCGCGCTCAGCATCTACAGCAAATGGACCAGTGCCTTG
>Ga0114976_10001761_pt1 | contig 13539 bp, 10 predicted proteins | sample S_130805_EF_Meta_FD_87319 | JGI IMG/M metagenome (GOLD analysis project Ga0114976, IMG submission 87319) | Freshwater microbial communities from Lake Simoncouche, Canada to study carbon cycling - S_130805_EF_MetaG | ecosystem: Environmental > Aquatic > Freshwater > Lake | place: Lake...
AGTTTTCGCTGTCGCCTCCCCCTGCCATCGCAGGGGGAGAGAGGGGGGGGGCACCCGCCTACGTAATTGACGCGACCCGCCTAAGTAGTTGACACCGGGCAGTATGGCGCCCTGCGGCTGTTCACGAACCTGTTTCAACCTTCGTTCAAGCTGAAAAGCAGTGAACGGGACGGAGGCCGGATCAAGCGGCAGCACCACCCACCGAGCACACCGCTGCAGAGGTTGCTGGCCACGGGCCAGGTGAGCGAGGAGAAGTCAGCCCAGCTACGGGATCTGCAGCGTGGAACCGATCCACTGGTGTTGCTGGAGACGGTCCGCCGCTGTCAGGGCCAGCTGGCGCTGCTGGCCAGCGGTGAGCAGGACGCAGGCCTGGGACCTGGAGCGGGTGGCGCGGATCGAACATCCGAGAGCCGATCACTGGAGGTGTTTCTGTGAGATCTGCAGACGCTGTGGAACGCCAGCCAGCCGCGCCGCCGCAAACCCAGGACGCGCACCGGCAAACGGACACGGCCCGATCAATTCGAGGCCGACGTGGCGTTGATCGAGGATTGGCTGAAAGCCGAGCCGCTGATGGGCTCGCGGGAGCTGATGGCGCGCCTGGTGGCCCATGACCCGGAGCGCTACAGCGACCGCCAGATACGAACGTTGCAGCGCCGTCTGCGCGGGCACCGGCTGCGGCGCATTGAGGCGGAGATGGTAGAGACCGGCGAGGTGCAGGGTCATCCCCATGGGCAGGATGCCGGCGATCCCGGCGCCGCGATCCCAGCGGTGCCGTTGGGTTGATGCGGCCGGCCCCCGGGCGGGTCCGAGGCCGGACCCGCCCGGGGGTGGCGGACCCGCCACGGACCCCTGGGGCCTGGGCTGCCACCAGGACCAGGATCAATGCCGGTGGTTGCGCGGTAACCCTGCGCAACCCGATGGCTGGTGGTTCGCGCGAACTCAGCTGGAGCAGACCTCAGGCTTGATGCCAGGTCACTGGATGGAATGATAGCAGTGTTACCATGCGACAAGCAAAACAAATAACAGTTTATTGAGGCAAAGCGCCGGCCAACTTCATTGTCGCCGGACAACTCCGAAGCGGCGTATGCCTTGGCCAAAATTTCCCTCGACGGCGGGGTTGCGTCGCCGCTGATCATCTTTGAACTGCCGCTTCTCTTCGACCACCAGATCTTATGGATCACTTTTAGGCTTACCATGACTAGGACCACTCAGCCGGATATTATGATGTGCACGGAACGCACGATTACTGTGTGTTCGATAAATTTGATCGGCGCAAACAACGGCAGGATAATGCCCATGTTGCCGGCTATAGGCAAACATCTGAGCCTTCAGAGAATATTCCAAATACAGTATTAGACCATATTGTTTAACCCTATAATCCTTTGACCGTTGCTTCTGGAAAAACAAATTCAACGTCGTTAGTTATTAATGACCGAAAACTATCCAAAGGTGCATGAACATCAAGATAGCGATACCAGGTTGTTGCAAATGTCCAAAGTTCCGGATGGCTGATCATATTGGTTTTGTTGACTGGTTGGTTTTATCATTGCCTTTGATAAGACTTATTGACCACAATGAACTCCTACAAGCTCTGGTTTGATGTCTCCTTCAAGCACTAGGTTGATCAGATAGGGACTATTTGATGCTAGCATCCTGTCAATTGCATCAGGTACTTGAGATGGGCTCCAAATACGTTCCGCATCCATCCCGAAGCTCTTGGCTATGTCATCAAAATGTATTTCTGGGTAAGAGAGATCAAATGATGTCGGGAATGCTCTACCCGAAATTCCGCGCTCTTTCCAAAACTGAGTAATATTTGCTTGCAATAATCTATACGATCTGTTTTGGCAAACTACAAACTTTGCGTTAATTCCATGGCGAACGGCTGTCCACAGGCATTGTATGGTGTACATACTGCCACCATCACCTGAGAATCCGATGACAGTTCTATCGGGATATGCGGCTTTAGCGCCAATTGCACTCGGAAAACCAGTTCCCAGTGATCCGCCTCTCGTCATTAATTTATCACCTGTTTTTTTGCCAGGAAGATGGTGTCCAAGAGGCGGTGAGTTAGTTAATGCTTCATCAAATAGGATTGAATTCTCAGGGAGCTTTTCGGACAATACTTTAAAGAAATAGCCGCTGGCCATGTAGGTTGTCTTGTCATCATATTTTTCAAACGGATGTGCTGGAACAGTTTGGTAGATCTCATCAATATTGTTATTGATTACTGGAGAGGCTGCTTCAAACTTTTCTTTCCTGATATTGGCTGCCTTAATGTCGCTATCCGTGTAAATATTATTTAAGATGGGTATCAGCGCACGAAGGAAGGTACCAGGTGATCCAACAAAAGAAACATCTACCCGATGATTCTTGGCTATATTTAATGGATCTACGTCTATGTGAATTACTTTGGTAGATGCCTTGAAGATTGCGCCAAGGTGCGGAAACACTTCCGGTAGTAAGTAGCATCCAAAAGCAATGCAAAGATCGCAGTCTTGCATTTTTGGCAAACTTGAACTTCCGAACATGTGCCCAGTGCTTCCATAATTCAGGAGATGATTCTCTGGAAAATTGACTTCACCTCCATCTGCAGAATATACTTTTGCACCAATTGTTTCTGCAAGCTTGACTAACGGGTCAAGCCCATTAGACCAGGCAATGCCATCACCAACAAGAATAATTGGATTTTTCGCTGATTTGATGAGATCAACACATTCAGACAAATTAGCCTCGGTGGGATGAATATCGTAGCTAGGAATATGTGCCGGGTAAATCTCTTCGGTTATTTCTACATCAAGTATATCTTCGGGCAAGCACAAATAAACTGGTCCACAAGGTGGTGTGCTTGCAACTTTAATTGCCCTCCTAACCATTCGCAGCAGGCTGGAAGGATGTTGAACCATTGCTGCCCACTTGGTTACTGGCTCTGCAATGGCAACTAAGTCAGCTGCCATTTGCGCATCCATCGACTGATATTTGATACCTGAATCACCACCAATAACCACCAGGGGAGAGTTACCCCTTTTGGCTTGGTAGAGGTTGCCAATGGCATTCCCAAGTCCAGGGGATGAGTGAATCTGCACTAGTGCCGGCTTAAGTCGTATCCTTGCGTAGCCGTCCGCGCACAAGACAGCAATCGATTCTTGAAGAGTGAGGATATACTTCATCTCTGGAACATCTTCCAGAGCATCAAGAAAACCCTGTTCGACTGTTCCTGGATTGCCAAACATGTGATCGATTCCATTCGACAAGAACTGACGAATGATAGCTTCATGTCCTCTCATAAAATCCTCTTAATAGCACTGATGATGTGAGTAATTATTGTCAATATCTACCATCCATAGCGTGTTAGTCCTTCTTCAAGAACTTTGATCATGAGCTCACCAACAAGTGTCGAGTCTTGTGTTGACCTTCCTGTTAAGAAGGGATAGTCAAGTATTGTTGATAAGTTGTGTCCAACCCCTCCATGGTATTGACCTGAGGGTCCAACAGCATCACGTAAAATGTACTCGAGAGGGTAAAAAGGTGGGCCAAAATTTGCGCTTGTATTCATAGGTTTACCATCAAAATCATACATTTGAGCGAAACCAGTGTTCTCCTTGTAATCATACTCGCGCGCATGTCCTGTTACATGCTTACCATCAATAATGCTTTTGCGTTCCGTCCAATCTCGAGCAAAGGCTAAACAGGTAACACAATAGCATTCTGCTGCAATTAACTTGCCGCGATTAACAAAACCAAGTATAAGCGTGTGCAGTCTTTCATTGTTGACCATATCTGCCATGGGCCCACTACCTCCAGGCAAAAGAAGAGCATCGTAGGGATCTACAAACTTTTTCCAGAACTCTTCTTTTAGTTCGTTGTATTCTGCTAGTTTAAGACCAAAGCTTGGCCCATTAAAATAGGGCATAAGTGGCAGCTGATCCGCCAAGCTTATTGGATTTGCCAATAGGTCGGAATTATTTATATCTGTTGTGCGCTTAGCAAAATGTGCATTTGTAACTGATTTATTAAGGGGTGGATCCATATAACCTTCCTCCATGCTCGGTGGCAAAGCAGGTGGCTTGCGTCCATAGGCAGTCATGAAATCTATTTGGTACCCGGCTTTGATCAATACATCGTAAGGTCCCACAAGTTCTTCTCCCCAGTAGCCCCATTCCGAAATAACTGTCAGAATTTTTTTTGTCATGGATCGTAAATTAAGTGTGAATTTAACGCACATGAATAATGTGCACCTTTCTCTTTTATCATAGCAGATTTTGCCGAAATCAACCGCTTCATGCGGATTTGATCATCAACCCGAAGCCCTTAACGCAATGCTCATGGCCTCTTCCTACTGACCATACACTTCACGCCTACACTGGATTAACTTCGAAATGGTTAAAACTTACAAGTTTTGAAATTTTCGTATTCACTTGTCTTTGTTCTTGCCAACTTTGATCCAAAATAGCGTTACTATTTAGACTTAATCTGTATCAAATTAACGGCAATACAAATTCTCCTTTGGGTCGAGACAAATGATACTGTTTCATGAGGCATGTAAGAAGGAAACATCACAAGGTTTCCTTCCTTTGCTGTTACATATAAAGACCGCTTACTGGGCTTCCCGTTCCAATTTGAAAAATAAAGTGATCCCGGTTTATCATCGTTAAAATTCATATCTTTTGGAATGGACAAATATAGCACTGCACTGACTATCGCCTCAGGGTGAGTGTGACGGATTTGGCGGCCACCGGATTCGAGGCTTACTCCCCATCCACTGATCCGATATCTGGAATTTGGAGGCGGCTTAAGAGATTCGTCTAATTGATTGGCATATACTATCAACTCTTTTATTAGCAACTCTTTTAATTCATTCATAACCTTATTTTGGGATTCCATGATTTCATGAGTTTGGCTTCCGCCTCGTGTTGGCTTTCCAGGCCTATTTCTAATCATACTCTCGTTGGTAATCACATAGTCTGTAATTTTAAGGAGGAAGTTTGATTCTTTGATAAATATCTTAGTTTTGACAAGATAATTTGGATCATATAAATGAGCACCGCCGCCATATTCGTCCTGCAGGCTAGATGGTAGGTCGTATACAATGCTTTTAATTTGAAAATCTGCTCGCACATCTGCAGAGAGGCTAGCTAAATAATGTTTGCAATTCTCATAGTCGTTCTCCTCAAGAGAGGCTAAAATAAGAACTTTAGCTAGAGCGATCGATTGATCTCTGCATAATTGACTTCCTTGTAATGTTTGGGTGTATAGTTTAAGAGATTCTTTATTCTTGCCTATTGCTTTTAAGGACTCTGCCTTAGACATTATAGCTTCGACTGCTTTTGGCACAAGCCTTAAGCAGGCATCAAATTCTGCGATGGCTTCGTTTAAGCTACCATGCAATTGGAGAAATTTTCCTAGATTATAGTGTGTTATGAATTGATTTGGAGCCAGGCTCAATGCTTGTCTGTACAATATTTCCGATTTTTCAATATGTCCAGATTCCAGCATGACAATAGCTAAATTAGTCATTATCTCGGCATCTGGTCCTTTATGAATAAGATAGTCCTGAAGTATTTTGGTGCAGTTACCGACTTGACCCATTGCAAACATAGCTTGACTATATCCAATCAAAATTGTTTTATCTCGTGGATTTGTCTTATATAGGTATTCATACAATATTTGACTCATACTAATTTGACCATCAATGAAAGCAGATTCAGCAGTCATTAAAATGCAAATCTGTGGCAATTTGAGCAATTCTATAATGCCAATTTCAGGTATAAGCCTAGCAATCTCTTGACTATGTTTTTGCTGATACAGCAGCCGAATCAAGTTGGCTGCACCTAAGTTGAAGACACCACCTTCTTGCTTTGCCAATAAAAAAGCCTGACGGAAGCATTGTTCTGCTTCCGTTAGGCTGTCTCGGGATGCTGCTTCAATCCCTTTATGAATGAATGAAGATGCAGTCAATTTATTGATGACGTGGTCTTGTCACTATAGCTGAAATGTTAGCACCCTTAACCAAGTATAAACTCCTCATCAAGTTCTGCTTCTAACAGCGACTTATTGACAGTTTCTGACATATTTGTCAGCTTAATTGTAAAGTTTGCACCAGCACGTTGCTTGGTGAATAATAAATAATTCCATCCAGTATCGCCGATAGCAGTTAAATTTGTCATGTCAAAAACAAGACCCTTAAGATCAGGGAGTTTTTCAATTTCATCTTTGAGATAGCGGAGCTTAGCAGTGATTAGTTCTCCAGATAGGGCAAGATTAGCAATTCCATCCTCAAACGACAATAGATCAGCATCGAAACCTATGCCAGCTGGAGAGATCCGTACGCGAACCTTTAGGGTTGTGTCCGAATCTGGAAGGGTGACATAGAGTTTCTCACGATTGAAGTTCTCGTAGTTCTTACCATTAATCCAGACTTCAGTAAGTTCAACACTGCCGGGTGGCAGAAGATCTGGAGCAACTCTGAGGATATTGTCTTCCCAGGCACCTGGTTCTGGGCTGAAGAAGAAGTCCATGGGATGGAGGTTCACCAGTAAATTGGTGTATACCGCAGCCAAGAAGCAGAGTTCAAAAGAATGGTAGCCGGCCATGGAATGGCTACCCTTTCCGCGTTCGCTACCGAGGGCATAGGGTTGGCCATTGGCGAGCACGTTGAAGTAAATTCCGCCTTCTTCATAATCAAGGAACCAACCGTTATAGAATCCTGAGCCCTCACGTGCAAAACGAAGATAATCCTTTTTGTCGTTATATACACCAGCCATTATGTAATACGCCAAAATGCCTTGCTCTTGCTGCCACCATGCCTTGCGGTCATGCCAAACAAGACGATTGAATTCTTCACCTTCTTTGCGGGTTCGCTCCATCATGTCGTACCAACCACCGCGTTGGTTATCGCAACCTGCGGCGGGTATGGCTTCAGCAATTTGATGGGCAAATGTTTTGTAGCTTTCTTTTGGTTTTAGGCTTTGCATCCTGGTGAGGTTCCAGGCGACCTTAAGGTTGTGACCAACCACGCAACGGGCTTGATGGAGGCCCCAGGTGAGATCATGGGTCCAGTCGTCGTAGAACTTTTCGTTCATGAACGGACTGTAGCCATAGTCAGGGAAATGTTCACAGATAGTGTCAAACGTATATTCGAGGAAGTCGGAGTATTCTTTCTTCTCTGTTGCAAGGTACAGATTAATCAAATAGGCAGGAGCATGATCGCCGACTGAATTCCAGTTTTTCTTGGCTTTATTGACTCCGAGTGATTCAGCTTTTGGATCGAATGTAACAGGATCAATGTGTGAATAATAGCCGCCATAGGGACCATGATCCTTGTAGTAGCGATTCAGGAATGAAATGGTTTCCTGAATATCTACAAGAATGTTCTTTGTGCCTGTTAAACGATATGTTTGAGTTGGACCGGCTAGTGCATAAATTTGCTCATAGCACGGGATTGCTTGGCCACCTTCATCACCCCCAGCAGTTGAGCCCATGTATTTACGCAGACTTCCATCACTTTGTATGTCAATCTGGCTATACCAATAGGCAATGCCCTCTGAACTATCACTGTGACGGAAATGCCTTTGCATATACTCGGTACCCTTTTTAGCTGCCTCCAAGGCCCGTTCGTCGCCAGTCATCATATAAGCGGTCGCGAAACCATAGATTAGACGCGAGATAGTGTCTAAGTTTTGGACACCATCAAGCTTTTCACCTTCCGAGCTGAGATCTGTTCTAAAATTACTGAAATCAATTGTTTCTCCTTCGACTACTTTGAACTGTTTTTCTAAATAGAAATTTAATAATTGCTGAATTTGACGAATCCACCAGTCCTGCTCTTCGAAGCGTAGTGTGGAACTATCTCTTCCAAAAAGTAAAATATGTTTGGCTTCAAAAGTCAGGCCTTTTGCTTCAGGATAGAAGAGACCATAGGCATGGATGAATCTATCGACGGTCAACGTTTCTTTTAGACCTGGCGCTACTTGGAAACCTTCACCAAGATTGCGTACTAGTTCTGCATAGCAAGCATTGGTTACTTTAACAGTAAAAGTGCGGCCATCGGAGGTTTCAATTTCAATAAATCCTTGGGAGTCAAATACATCGGGAAAGTCTACTTTCCGAATGTAGCCTGCAATGAGATCGGAAAAAGTAAAATCGAGTGTGCCTGTCATTGTTGGATTTAAATTGCTGTTTTGTTTTTTAAGTCTTGATTCGGCTCAGCCTTGAGCACTTATTTCTAGTTTACCTCATGTCATTGTTTCATACCTGGCCTCCATATGCTGATGTCATTGTTGCTAAGACGACGATACTGCGATCATTTACAATATAAGTTGAATCAGCAATTACCGGCGCTCCTACCCGTGTTGTTACATCATTTGGTGATGGTAGTGATGTGTCTACGAGACGTTGCCATTTTAAGCCCTCATATTGAGGAATTTCGAATTGAAGTGGCTCCCAGTACATGTTCATCATGATGTGGACATTGTCTAGACCATCAGAATCTTCATCAGTATCACCGAGGGTCATTGCTAGACAGCGAGAACCAGCATCATCCCAGTCGGGTTGGTTCAACTGGGTTCCATGCCACGTTACTTCAGGGACACCAAACTTATTTACTTGACCGCTAAAAAATTTGCCTTTAAAACGAGTCATATATTTACCATGCATTCTGTTTAGCATCGACCAAAAGCGAATCATCTCCTGTGATTCACTTGATCTAATTGTATCCCAGTTATACCAATTTAGAGCGTTGTCTTGACAATAGGTATTGTTATTGCCGTTTTGAGTACGGAGATGCTCATCTCCTCCTACTATCATGGGAACTCCCATCGATAACAATAATAGTAGGCCAAAATTTTTGATTTGCTTTTTTCTTAGGGCATTAATATAAAAGTCTTGTGTGTCACCTTCTGCTCCACAATTCCAACTAACGTTATCGTTTATACCATCGTTATTGCCTTCACCGTTTGCCCAGTTATGTTTGTCATTGTAGGAACAAAGATCTAATAAGGTAAAACCATCATGAGCCGTAATAAAGTTAACACTGTTTACTGGCTCATGGTGGCGCCATTGGTATAGATCAGCACTGCCAGCTAATCTTGCTGCTATTTCACCAATCACCCCAGGATCTCCTTTCACAAACTTGCGGATACAATCCCTGTACTTCCCATTCCATTCGGCCCATCGTGCGCCGGGAAAATAACCAATTTGATAAAGGCCGGCTGCATCCCACGCCTCAGCAATTACTTTGCTTGATCCAAGAATATCGTCAAGTTCAATGGACCAAATTACAGGAGGATGCTCTAAGGGTGTTCCATCTTCACCCCTTGACAAGACGGATCCTTCATCAAAACGGAAGCCATCAACGTGCATTTCTTCTACCCAGAAGCGTAAACAGTCTAGGATTAGTTTTTCGCCAATAGGATGGTTACAGTTGAAAGTGTTGCCGCATCCTGTGTAATCATAATAAAATTCTTTGGAACCATTGGCGCCCGTCAAAAAGTAATAGGTGCTATTGTCAAATCCTTTGAAAGAGAATGTCGGGCCTTGATGGTTGCCTTCATCAGTGTGGTTAAAGACAACATCAAGAATAACTTCAATGCCAGCTTTGTGTAGGGCTTTTACCATATCTCTAAATTCTTCAACGTGGAGACCAGACTCGGGGTCTGTGCAATATCCTTGATGGGGTGCAAAGTATCCCATTGTGCTGTATCCCCAGTAGTTTACTAATGAGTTTCCTTCGTGGACACGAAGTACATCTGTATGGTCAAAGCTAAAAACAGGCAAAAGTTCTACAGCTGTTACACCAAGGTCTGTTAAATAAGGTATTTTTTCAATGAGTCCTTTAAAGGTGCCTGGATGTTGAACTCCACTGGTTGGGCTTTTTGTAAAACCTGCTACGTGCATTTCATATATGATCGTCTCAGACATTGGTCGCTTCAACGGCATATCACCTTCCCAGTCATAATTTCTTGTGTCAATGACTACACTCCTCATGCTTTTGTGGAGATTATCTTCAGCTCCGCAAGCAGACCCCCTGTCCCAAAGGGCAAGAGAATTGCCTTTGGAATAGGGATCTACTAAAACCTTTGATGAGTTAAAACGATGGCCATTCCAAGGTTCATTCGGTCCGTCTACACGATAAGCATATCCGCTTCCTGTCTTCAACCCTTCAACGTAAACATGCCAAATAAAAAAACTTTTGTTTGCAATTGGGTTCAGATTAATAACCTGAGACGGTTCAAGATCGGACGGATTATTAAAAAGTAGTAATTGGATTGCAGTTGCGTTTGCACTATAAACTGAAAAATTTACACCTTCATCATCAACAGTAGCACCAAAAGGGTGGGGCGAACCAGAATATATTCTCGTCTCACTTCCTTGAGGTGAAAGTGGGCGACCCTTGTTGGAATTTACAAAAGCATTCATTTTAGAGCTCATTTTTTTTTAAATTAGTAGAAGTGATTTCAATAACGACTTGTTGGTAAGTGTTTAATTTTTTACTTTAGGTCCATTTTTTTAGTTGAGTTGAAAATCAAGCTGCACTTTAAACCAGCCTTCGCAAAAGCGCAATATTTTTAGGAAAAGTCATCGTTCACGAAGGTTTTGCAAATCTTTACATCATCTCACTACCCATATTTCATAATATGTATAGTATGTCATTTCTCGCTCTTATGAGCCTTTCGACATAAGTCGAAGTATTTTGACGATTGGTGTGCTTAATTACTTTTTTGTTGCTTTCGTTGCCGATGGGACCATTAAGGCGCTATACATATTCCGATCAGTTTTTTTGAGACTATGGTTCAAGCACTTCCCATACATACTAGCAGCCATATTGGCTCTAATCTAATTGAGTCAATCTCAATGGTTGGCAACCTAACAGCACGTCGTTGGCGTTGGAATCCCTTTATTACAGATCAAGACTTTGTAGTTGTTGGTGATTCTATTTGGGAGCGAAGAGTTTTTCTTGAAAGTCCCAAGGGTGTAGAGCATACAGCCAACTTTTCTTTTCGACTGATTATTAATCACAATTCCCAACGATACCTTAAATTTAGGGATGTAGATGTTCAGTCTCTTACATGGAAGCTTGCAGAAGATCATAATGGAATGAATTACGCGAATATAAACTTTCATCTTAAAATGGATTCTGAGCTTCTATTCCGTTTCAATAGTTTGACAATGCAGCTTCAAATTATTCCTATGGATATTGCTTCAGATCCTACATCAATTGTAGAGCCTATTGTTGAATTCAAGGGTTATGAGCTAAATGGATTTATATGGGATGAATTATCTATGTTTGATAAGTTTTCATGTCGGCGCCCAGGGCGATCGTTTATCAACACTTCGTCATTTAAATGGTCGTTGGATGTCCCATTAAAAGCAAACGGAGGTATTGACTTTAGGGCTGATGGTGTTTATCAGTTTTTGATTTCAGCGAATGGCGAAGAGGATTTTGGTTTTTCTGCTTTGAATGATGGCACAGGTCGTTTGGTCAGAGGCACCGGTTTCGGTAGCAGTCATGGAACTTCAATGCATTCCGGCTGTACTATTAAAGTCAGGGAAGATGGGGTTTATCGTTTTACACTTGACGTCAATCCAGACTGCCCCCATATTGAAGTAACAGGCGTAACGGTCAGCAATCCTGAGTATTTGAGCCTTCGCTCTTCTATTCAGCTGCTTGGCACTGTTTATGCCGATAACCAATTTGATCCTACTGTGTCTGGGCGCAGCCTAATTCCTGATTCTACCGAAAGTAATCTTGTTCTCGATTTGGATGTCAAAGCAGGTAAACATTGTGTTAATTTTGGTATTGGTTCTGAACTCTTCTTGGATACGATGGGATTTGGTTGTTGGCTCGATTTTGATCCAACTCAACCAACCAAGTCTTTGCGAGGCATAGCTTGGCATGGTAAGCCTCAGGAATGGAACATCTTTTTTGAGTTAAATATTGATAGTAGACTTCGTTTTAGCTATAATTTAATTGACGATAGTTTCGGTATTGATGTTCTCTCGTCAGGAGGTTTTTTGACGCCTACAACTGAACTAAGCGAGCTATCACTTGTTGGTAATTTTCCTGAGCCCCTCAAAGCCTGGGATCCAGAATCTCCAGCAAATCTTATGGAGTTTATAGGTGGAGGACGATTCCAGCGAACTGTTCTTCTTCATGCAGGCGAAACTTATACCTATAAATATGTTGCCAATCGCACTCCCTGGCAAATGGTTTTTGCGGATTATGAGCTTGATTGCTATGGCACTGATTTTACTGGCTCCCACCCAAATCCTGGCGATGTGACCGTAAGTTCCTTGAAGCGTTTCGGTCAGTTAACCTCCCATGGCAACCCTCCCGCCCTTAGCTTTACGCCAATACATTCAGGCCCTTACCGCTTTTACGCCGACGTGATTACTGGCGCATATAATGTTAAACCTGTTTGAGATCAAATGCGAAGCCTGCCTGAGCGGATGCTTTTGGAATTGATAGGTAGCTTTTGTCTTGCCTACGCAGTTGTAACTTCATTTACTTTGCATGCTACGCCTGATTTTGTAACCTTTCTCTCGGTTGGATTGGCACTTGTTTTTCTCATCCATTTGTTTGGCAGAAGTAGTGGAGCACATTTTAACCCCTCTGTAAGTCTAATGTTTTTTGGCCAAAATACATTGGCTAACTCTAATAATCTTTGGAGCAATCTTACCGCTTTTTTGGGTTATGCGGCTGCCCAGTTTTTTGGTACGTGGTTAGGCTTCCACTCTCGTGTCTTTACTCCTCCATCAGGACCTTTTAGCTTACGCTCGATGCTTGTTGAAATTGTGATGAACCTAGCTTTGTTATGTTTGATACATACTTGGAGCAATGAAGGGCGTATCTGTCCTGAGGCACGCCCCTTGTCTGGCTTTGTAGTTGGCTCTGGTTTGACTTCTCTATTGTTTCTTGGCTCTGCCGAATCGGTCGGCATCTTCAATCCAGCTTTTACCTTGACATTTATGGGTTTAGGTGCACACGGGTTGGAGCAAATATTTTTGTTGCAATTGCTAGTAGGTATGGCGATGATATTTGTACCAAAGCCTTTATCTTGAACAAACGTGGCTTTTGCTTTTTCCCATGTAGTTTTCTATTGTTAAAGTTTCGGGGTTACAGATGAAAATTGTAGGTTTTTTAGCATATATCTCAGTATTATCTTTTTCTCATGTTATATCCTCATTGTTGTTCTGTCGTTTCTGTGGCTAATAACTATGATTGGAGCCTTTCTGGTCCTTTAGGGCTCTCCAATGGGTCCTGTTCAACTTCACCACTATGCAATCGGATGTTGAGGCCTCCGCAATAGGTGGAACAGGTATGTTGCAACCACTCACCCCAACACCCCCCCAATCGCCTCACCAATCCGCAACGCATTCGCTACCACCGTCAGCCCGGGCCCCACGGCAGGGCAACCTGGAAACACACTGGCATCTGCTATCCAGAGGTTTTCAACCTCATGGCAGCGGCCCTCCAGCGACACCACCGAGGTGGCCGGGTCTGAGCCCATGCGGCAGGTGCCGCAGCTGAAGCCCATCACG
>Ga0114976_10001765_pt1 | contig 13531 bp, 10 predicted proteins | sample S_130805_EF_Meta_FD_87319 | JGI IMG/M metagenome (GOLD analysis project Ga0114976, IMG submission 87319) | Freshwater microbial communities from Lake Simoncouche, Canada to study carbon cycling - S_130805_EF_MetaG | ecosystem: Environmental > Aquatic > Freshwater > Lake | place: Lake...
AATATTTCTTGTATAGCTGTATTTTCATTTTCTTGTGTTTTATCAGCTATATCACTAAAATTGTCTACTATTATAATTAATACTAATTCTTTTTCATAAGCAATACAAAGATGAAAATATTCTAAAATACTTTTCAATAAACTTAGTACCTCATTATATTTAGAGATTAAAGCTTCGTTTTTTTTGATTAAAGCTTCGTGTTCTTTGATTAAAGCTTCGTGTTCTTTGATTAAAGCTTCTTTTTGGTTGATTGAAATTTTAATATATGTTGATTTACTATAAGCCAGCCTTCCATCTTCTATTTCTGTCTTATATAATTTATCAAAATCAGATATCTTATTATTAAACTCAATTCTTGCAGTTGTAAATTGTCTATCAAAATGAGTATGAAGTAATCTCATTATCGCATAAGGGTCAGACTCGGTGGATATTGATTTTCCATCTTGCATAACCTTTCTTACAAAGTTAGGATCTTTATTCATTTCATCACTATTTTTAAATGGTTTATTGACATGATTATAGGCCGTTTTTTTCTCATATGCTTCGAGAATAGGAAATGCTAAATTGTCTTGTTTATTTTGTTTTTCCAATTCTTTTATTTTTTTTGTCAATTCTATTTTTTCTTTATCAAAGCCTGTTTTTTCTTCTTCCAATTTATATGTATTATTCGTAAATATCTTTACGAATTTGCTAATTATTGGAAGTTTTACTACATTATTTGCAAAATTAAAATTTGGATTTAATTCTAATTCTGATGATAAATTTTTAAAATCATCAGAATTAATTAATTTAGATAATTCTTCATTTATTTTATCATTTGGTGTTAATACTTTCAGTTTTTTTATTCCCCTATTTGTTGTTGCAATTTTCTCTTTTTTTATTCTTTCTAATTCTGTTTTTTTTTCTTGAATTGTCATTTTCTTCCATTCATTAGTAGTCGTATACTTACCAAATTTTGATGTAGCTTCTTTTTCAGCATCAAGGTTAGCTTGATTGTTATTTCTTAATCTTTCGTCAGCTTCATCTTGAGTATTAACATCCATTTTATTAATTGATTTATATTTTATATATATATATATAAAATTATATAAAACTTATTATTATATAATAAATTATAATGAGTTCTTCCAAAAGTGTATCAGGGAAAAAAATCAAGGAGTGCTTACTGTTAGCATTTGACGAAGAAAAAGAATATGCTCTTGATGAAACTAAAAAAACTGCTGTTAATGCTTTTAAAGATGCGTTGAAAATAGGAGTAAATAAAAAGCGAGTTGTTAAAGTTGATTGCAATGGTGATGTTATTAAAAAACTACCAAGTAAATATAATCTTTTTGTTAAAGATGAGATTGCGCGTTTAATTATAGAATTTCCAAACAAAGAGAGAAAAGACCTTATGAAACTTGCCGCACAGAACTGGAATGAAAGCAAGCTTATTACTGCAAATAATGCAGATGAATAGATACATTTTTTTTATTTTAATATAATTATATATTAAGTATAATATGGCAACAATTAAAAAATTATATACGAATACTTTAGATCCAAAATTTCTAAAACCCTATGCAAAATACGACAAGATTACAAAGGAGCATTGTAATGAATTAATTGAGCATTTATATTCAGGCAATAAAGCTCCCTGGATTAATCCATTTACACAACGACCATTAACAAGGACAAGTAATATTCTTATGGTTTTTTTAGCAAAATGTCATTCTGTTTGGGGAGATATAATTGTAAATATTGGTCCATACAATATATCATATAAGGAACATGTAGAAAAAATAGTGGAAATTAAGCGAATATCAAAATCAGCAATAAATAAACTAAATGCTCAAAAAAGTTTGAGACCAGGTGTCGTTCCTCTTTCCTCATTTCCGGGTTACGTAGCTACACCTTCTAATTCCAGTTCTTCGTCCAGTTCGGCTTCTCCACCTGGTGCAGCGGGACCTATTATGCACCGCGTGATCCAACCACGACCTGTATCACCGCCAGGTGCTGCAAATGCTGCAAGAATACGCTTTCGAGGAACACCTTCTAATTCAAGTTCATCAGGGTCCGCTTCTCCCAGTGCAGCAGGACCAGTTATGCATAGGGTTCTTCAGCCACGACATATATCACCACCAGGAGCGGCAAGACAAACTGCACCACCAGGAGCAGCAAGACAAACTGCACCACCAGGAGCAGCGCATACTAAAAAAAGCAATTCGCCAGCAAGAAGCAAATCGCCAGCAAGAGCAGCGCATACTAAAAAAAGCAAATCGCCAGCAAGAGCAGCGCATACTAAAAAAAGCAATTCGCCAGCAAGAGCAGCACAGAATAAACCAGCTCAAGGAGCTCCCATACAAGCCTTGCCACAAGCCTCACCGCAGGCTCTTCCACAGGCTCTCCAGATGCCGCCAGCCCCGCAACCCAAACCACATTCGATTAAAACTTTAACTTTTAGACCTTCAACTTCATTGAATAAAAACGCAGAATATCTAACCGAGAAAATTTGCCTTGATTTTGTAAAAGATATAAAGGAAAAACTAAGTAAAACATCGCCAGAAAATTTAAAGGATTTGACTTTTTATAATCCGATAACAAAGAAGGATTTAGGTATTAATAGTACTGTTCTTCAAAGTTATTTGTCAAAATGTTATTATAAATTTCAACATCCAGAAATTCAAAGTACTATCGAGGAATTAGTAGATATAAATAATTTAATTGATTTAGGCAAAAAAACTGCTGTTTCTAAAAAAGATGCTGACGCATTGACTGTAGATAATTATATTGAAACATGTAAAACCGATTTTATTACATGTTGCGATGAATTAATAGCTAATTGTGATGCAAATGGTATATTAAATAAGTATGAATATATTTCAAAGATAGTTAATTCAATTATGGCAATTATACATGTTAAACTAATGCATTTAAATAAATTATACGATAAATTGAAAATAAAAGATTATCGGCCTTTCCAAATATTTATGTATGATGAATTATTTAAAAATTTTATGGGGGTCGATGCTGAAAAAAAATTTAAAGATAATTATAATATATTAGGTAATACTATTAACGAGACTAATACTATTTACCAGAATAATAAATTATTGGAATCAATTGATAATAATAAAACAGAGATGCGCCCAAAAACTACTGAAAAATATCATATTAATACATTGTATAATCGCCAATATGTATTTGAATTTTTAGATACTCAATTATCTAATTTTATATTATTTAATCGCGTTAATAGAATTAATTATAAAGACACATCAAAAACATCGGCATTAGATGTTTCTTTACGACTTGCAAAGCAAGAATTTGATTTACATCTAAAAAATAACCTTGCTTCCCCATTTAATTACAATATAACTAATAGCGTATTACCTAAATATATATTCTGTAATACGAAAGATGAAATTGCAATATATTTTGAAGATATAATTACTTTCGTGAATGCAAAGCTACAAACATTACCTACCATTAATGGTATTAAAGAAGAAGCAAGTGAACACGAATATTTTTATAACATTGTAATTGGAACAATGGAAAAGTATTCATTTGGCGATAATGAAACAGATTATGGAGGAAAAGATATGATAAGAAAAAATATTTTGTATGCTCTTAATGCTCAATCAGCATTTTATATTTATAATAATAGTACAAAAGCATACGATGATATTTACTATAATTATGAGTTTTCAGGAACTTTCCCATTATTTACTTGGGTTCCTTTAAATAATAGTAGCAAATACACAATATATAATTACCCTAATGCAGTAAATTGGCAACCATTAGATATGCCACCGCCGGTTGTCCAATACCTTGAATTAAGTTATAAAAATCATGGTATATCGCCTTATAGCAAATGGCTCAACGAGACAATCTTCAAAGTTATTACAGACGAATATGCTTCTATAAATTCGCTTATACATGCAGATAGAATAACCGCGATGCGAACAAGAGTTCAAAATACATTAGGTATATACAAAAATTTAGTATTAAAGGAAGGTTATAAAAATAAGAAAATATACTTATTTCACGGAACACGCACAAGATTGCATAGCATAGGCGGTAAAGAAAAAGATATAGAAATACTTGGATTTTTATCGACAAGCTTGAACATGTATACTGCGTCATATTATTCTGGTATTGAAACGACTGGAACCGGGATTATTTATATAATCGAAGTAGACAGCGACCAAACGTATATAAACTTGAACGATAATTTGCTCCAATTTCTGCTTTTGCCAAATTCAAGACTTCGCGTCATTCACGAGTTTAATTATGGTCCTATTTGCGTAATTTTATGTCGTTTATTTAGAACACCTTCAGTTGCAAGCAATATTAAATTATATAATAAAATATTAAACATAAATCCGCCTACATCAAAAGATATGAATACATATGTTAGTTATAGAATTAAAACATATAAAAATGATATGCCAAGATGTGCTTTCATATTTGCGGATTTATGGAAAAAATACAAGATACATGATGAAGATGAAGGAGAATTCGAGGTATACAAAATAAAACGAGATAAATTAAATAACAAAGCATTAAATAATACTTCAATGTCGCAAGATAAATTGCAAGAACAATTTATATATTTCAGTCTGGGACAAGAATATGAAATATATGTAGATAGAGGATTGCCTTTAATTTTAGGTAATTTTGAAGATATTAAATATAGTTTGCATCAACATTTTATTAAAGATTGCTATAAATCTCTTGAAATTCCTTGCATAGATTATGCGTTTGTTCATTCTATAAAAGTAGATAATGCAATTGCAACTTGCATACCATTAAAAGAATATCGCAATAATCGCATTAATCATTCTAAATATGATATTAATAATTTCCTAATCGATTGCATATTTAATTTTGATAGTTTTAAAAATGAAAATCGAACACTTGTTATTCCAATTGTGCATCACGATGCTTTCAGCGATAAAGTATATGCTGACAAAATAGAAACATTCAAGGACGCGGGTATATATTATAATGGCGAGATTAATTTAACATTTAACCAAGATAAAAAGTTTGGTATGCATATACAATTTATGAGAAGATGGCCCCACGTATTTGCAAAATACAGGGATGCAACAGATGAACAATTAAGTAGTCATTTTGCATGGTGTAATGACCAAATTTTAAAATTAATAGGCATTATCACGGCGACAAAATATAAATATATACATTTTATTGAGAATGCTCTAAATGGGACTATAAAAGATAAAAAGATAGATAAGCAAGGAAGTTTAGACAAGCTTTCAAAAGAATCAATACAATTAATTGCAATGATAGAGAACCTAACAGATATAGTATCAAAAAGAGCTCGGTTTTATGGATATTCTACTATGAAAGACCAAAATACTAATCCAGCATTCGGTAATAATACTGGAGGCTACTCTGCTTTTATTTCAATGATTAAAAAATTATTAGCAGAAGAACCATTAAAAATCCATATTCCAGAAATATACCAAAATCCAATTCTTGCAGATTTGATATTAAAGAAAGAAAAAAGTGATTCATTAGTAGGCGGTATTCATAGTATGAGCGAGATAAAAAAGATGAACATGCAAATAATGCAACCGAAAAGTGCGATTGACCATGAACAATTATATGAAACATTTAAAAATATCCCTATACAGGAATCTAAAGATATGCGGAAGTTTAAAGATATGCCTAAATCTTTCCAAGAATATTACAAGGGTGCAATACTTGACAAGGACGGATGTTTTGATATAAGCGACCACTGTTATTGCAGAACTATATAATATATATTGTTATATGGAATATTATAAATAGACACAATTATTTTTTATTTAGATATTTAAAAATATCTTCAAATGTTGGCATATATACGGCACATCCTAAACAATACATTATGTAGATTTATATAGATAATATTATATATATGGAAGATATTTTATTTATAAAATATTTATATATAATAATAAATATTGATAGATGTTGTGTAGTGTAAATAAGCAAGATATAATGAGTTTTAGAAATCTAATAAAAACCTTGACAGATGAAGAGTTGTATAATTTTACAGAGGAAGACTTCGACTTTTATCTTTTGGTTGAAGAGTTATTCATAGAGCAAGAAGAATTGCAAAAAAAAGAATATGAAGAAGCAATGAATAATCTAACTCCATATGAAAGGGCATATGTAGAAAATGTCCAAGAAAAAATTAATAATGATGATTATGATAATATGTTTAATTCGAGTGCTTGCAAATGTGAAAAGCATATGGAATTATTATCTCAATATTTTGGCACATTCTAAATAAATAAGAGATGCAGTGTATAATAATGGTTGTCTAAAGAATATATCAAAATTAGATATGTCTAATAATGGTTGGTTTTTATTTATATAAGTGATTTTATAAAAGAGAATAATATATGAAATAATATGCGGTTTGTAAATAATATAAATATATATAATAGAATAATTAAAAAATGAATAAAACGAGTAAAACGAGTAAAATGAATAAAACGAGTAAAACGAGTAAAACGAGTTTAGTGGATGAAATAAATGGGAATATTGAAGGTTTAAAAGAAGACATTGATGAAGATATAAAATACTTTCTTCAGGAAAAACTTTTGAAGTATAAATTATTACCAATATATTCAGATCCTAAAAGAAGTTCCGATGAATATCTGCGAGGACACAATATGTATAATCTATATTTAAGTAGATTTAAAGATTACATTAATACAATTTTGTTTTTTTTAAATAATATTAATAAACATGATTTACATGTATCAAATAATGAAAAACGACAAAATTTAATTATATATTTGCAAGAATTAATAAATATGTTATTAATAACAACACATGATGAAAGTGATAATAAATATGAATTAAAATCTGTTTTTAATAATTATTTAGAAAACATATATCCAAAATTAAAAGAAACTGATCTCGGATCTTTAACTCAATTTGTGAGAAATTCAGATACGGATGATGAATATAGTGGTGGTGGAATAAAACGGAGGGTAGTTAAACAAACCAAACCCAAAAACCCTACCAAACCTACCAAACCCAAAAACCCTACCAAACCCAAAAACCCTACCAAACCTACCAAACCTAAAAACCCTACCAAACCTAAAAACCCTACCAAACCCAAAAACCCTACCAAACCTAAAAAACCTAAAAACCCTACCAAACCCAAAAACCCTACCAAACCCAAAAACCCTACCAAACCCAAAAACCCTACCAAACCCAAAAACCCTACCAAACCTAAAAAACCTAAAAACCCTACCAAACCCAAAAACCCTACCAAACCTAAAAAACCTGTTAAATCAGCAATAGTTCGCAAGACCAAATAAATGATACATAAAAACAAAGATAAATTAGAGCTACATAAATAAAATAATTAGTAATAGAAGGGATATTATGAATATATATTTAAAATATTTTATAGTATCTATATCTATTATATTTTTGGATGTAGTTTGGATTTCTTTAAATAATTCAACGTATTCGAATGCAATCCTTAAGGTGCAAAAAAAACCAGTAAATTTAAGATACGAGCATGCAATTATTGCATATATATTTATATTATTTTCTGTTTTATATGTTGCAATACCATTTACAATTCATAATATAGAATGTGGTCGTAATAGTGTACGAGATAATAGTATAGTAAATAAATTATTGCAATCATTCCTATGCGGAGGCGCAGTAGGATTTTCAATATTCAGTATATATAATTTCACATCTCTTGCAATTTATAGTGATTTAGATGTGTCTGTTGCGATTACCGATACAATATGGGGGACTACATTATATACACTATCGACATTTATATATTTAGTATTACCTTAATTGATTACCTAATTATTTTTTTGTTTTATGCATTATCTATACATTTTGTATTAAACATACGTGCATCACCACCATACAAATAAAAGACCACCATACAAATAAAAGAATAAAAATAAGATTTACTTTCGACCTTTGCCTGCAGATTTACTTGCATTAGCCCCACCGCTTCTAAAAAATAGATAATATATAAAGTATAAAAATGCAAGAACAAAAATTATCATAAGTAATATATATATTACCATTCCTGTAATACCTGCAGTTCTGCTTACTTGGCAATATAAACTATCATCAGATATGGGGCATTTCTCAACATTGTTAGAACCAGAATTACTCATTAATGCTGCGCTTCCTCCAGAAATTAATGCACCTGTCGCCGCGCCAGCAACAGCACCAGATGCGGTTCCTGATGATGTGTCAGAGTTTGTATTGGTAGCTTTGCCGCTACTACCTCCTTTAAAAGTTTCTAAAAATAGGTTTGCTCCATCCATAATATATATTCTATTATATAAAAATATTATAAAATTATTTATTATGTATAAAAATATATATCTTGTTAATATAATAAATATATCTTGAAACTATAATATATATCTACTATATTAGTAGAATTAATATTAATATTTATAATGAATATATTGGAAACATTTATTATTGTTTTTACTATTGTATTATCAACAATAATAATAATATGGTATATTCATTATACGAATGATCATAGTAGCGCTTTTGGCAAAAATATGCATTTAAATATAAATTATAAAAAAGAAAAAAGCGAAGGTTCTTGTTCTTCTACATGCGACTCTATTGACCCTGTAAGCGACCCGCGATATAATATGCAACAAATTATTAAGCAATCTATATTATTAGAGGAGCATCTTACAAACAAAAATAAGAGATGTCGCGATTGTATCACGAAGCATTTCTTGCATATTATTGGGCTTGCAGAGGAAGCGCAAATGTTGGCAACTAATAAAATAAGCAAATATCCATTAATAAATGAATCAGTCCTATTATATAATGAACTTTTCAAAATATGGATTAAAAACAAGAACTTAAATGGAAAGGATGAAACATATATTTTGTATTGCACAGATAAATTAAGAGACCACCGTAAACAACTAATAGTAATCTATTTCTTTAATGAAAAATATAATATCGTAGATAATAGTAAAAAATCTAAAGAGCATTCTATGTATTAGTATATAGAATATTATTATTAACAATTGCATGATTTATAACATCTTTAATATCTGTTGTGGCACTATTATGAGCTTCGTAGTGGCCTGGATGTATTTCAGAAACTAATTTTACATTTGGGTATGCATATGGAATTGTAGTTGCATAAGAGTTTATAGATAAATATAAAGCGACATCCGCGACTATCTGGTATTCGCACGAAGTGAAATCATATTTATTATTTTTAAAATATTTGCTTACTAATTTTTCAGCACCTTTTCGAGATATGATATACATACCTGTTGATGGTAATAAATATTGCCATTTAATAAACTTAATATTTTGCGTTAATAAAATATTATACAAAGCTTTTACAGTAGGACCATACAAAATAAGCAATTGAACTAATTCAGCATCTTCAGGTAATTCATTTATTAACTTATTATAATTGATGTTAAACGGAATTATAATATCGTCTTCCATAACAACAAACCATTCATTTTTATCATCTTTAAGCCCCTCCATTATTGCTTTAATATGGCTTGATATGCACGCGTATTCGTATTCGCATCTTACACAACCTGGATGTTTGCATGTTAATGGCCGTTTGTCTTCTAAAACAGTTTCTAAATCATCAGGAGTTATTGCGGATATTCTTTGATTATCTAAATTATTATTTTTAAATTGTTCTTCCATAAAGGTTTTTCTGTCTATTGAACGATCTATATTAATCCAATAATGTTTCATAATTATTGATAATATATCTATAATGTATTAATATTCTTAAATATTATTTTGATGTGATACATATAATATATTATTTTTGTTATTATTAATTAAATGAAACTAGAACTTAAAAAGTTTGACCCTGCGAGAATTAAGAATGACTCTGTTGTTACGTTTATTGGTAAACGTAATACCGGAAAAAGTTATTGTATGAAAGATATTTTAAGTTATAATAAAGATATACCCGTTGGTGTTGTGGTTTCACAAACAGAACGCGCAAATGGATATTTTGAAAAGTTTATTCCAAAGATGTTAATATACGACGAATTAGAAGAAAAATTAATTAGCAAGTTTTTAAATAGACAAATTAGTATTACAAATGAGAGAAAAAGAGATATGGCAAAGCATGGGAATTCGTCAATTGACCCGAGAGCATTCTTAATTTTGGATGATTGCATGTATAACAAGTCAGCGATGACAGATAAGAATATCAGGTGTATTTTTATGAACGGGAGGCATTACAAAATATTCCTTTTAATTACAATGCAACATGGTCTAGGTTTGCCTCCAGACTTACGTTCAAATATTGACTATGTTTTTATTTTTCGTAATAATATTGTGAAGGAGCGAGAGAAAATATACAATCATTATGCAGGTATGTTCCCAACATTCGATGTATTTAACCAAGTTATGAATCAATGCACTGAAAATTATGAATGTCTTGTTATAGACAACAAGGTGCAATCAAATAATATTGCAGATATAGTATTTTGGTATAAAGCACAAGATGTTAATTACAAGATGTGTTCTCACGACTTATGGGAAATGCAATCGTTACAAGACCAACGCGACTTAATGGGATTGACAAACGATGACGGTGAAGACGTAGAAGATTATGACCCAGGTGTCTTTGTTAAAAAGAAGAATTCCAAACTTATAAAAGTAAAGAAGCAGACATATTAGAATTATAAATCTAATCAGATATTGCAATATATTTATAAAAAAAATCCAAGCATTTATCGTTGCAATAATAACCACAAATATCACATTTTTTTATTGGAATATTACATTTCTTGCAAATAAATAATGTTCTTGTATATATAATATTATCTGCAGAATAGCAAAGGAAACAATAAGAGTTTTTCTTCAACATATTAAATAGGTTAGGTAATTATTATATTACTTAATATATTTGTTGTTTATGTATTTTATATTATAATACTATTAGATAGATAGATAAAATTGTGTCTGAATGGCTTCTAAAGCGTCCAACCATTCTACATTAATTCGACTATGTCCGAAACCAAAATTATCTTATCGCGATGAAGATATAAACGATACAGATTTTCTTGTACATTTAACCAATAATTTAAATTTTGCACTAAAAAAATGTAAGTTTTTTGATGAACCTACTAAAAATGCCATTAATGCTGATATACAAGGTAAAATAAAATATTTCTCTGAAGGGATATTAATGGATACAAAGAAAGATTTTTTAGATACATCAAAAAGCTCTCGAAGTGAAAATAGAATATATGATTGTACTGATTTTGATAGGCATAATGATGATTATATATATAATGCATTACAAAAAGATATAGGAGAGAAAAAAAAGGGGGATGATTCAATGATTATACAACATACACAGTTGAATGCATTAATTAGTAGTATTATAAAATCGGAAAGCTGTCAAGAAAGATACGACAATTATATAAAACACTTTCCACACTATTGTAGTATTGATTTCACACCTATTGGGACAACGCGACTCAAAGAAGAAAAGACAATAAGATTAACAGACAATGCAAAAAAAATAACTGGGATGTGTTCATCATTTGATACTGGTGCAAAATGCGACCTTGTAGCAAAAGGTTCAGATGCACCACCCATAATACCTCAATCTTGTACAATGGAGGAAGATTTAAGTTTATGTATTATTAATTATGCAATTAGTATATTAAAATCTGTGTTAAGACCATTAGATGATATTGTAATACGTATTAGTAAGAAAGAAAAGAAAGATGAGAAAGATGAGAAAGATGAAAAAGGAAAGAAAGAAAAAAAAGAAAGCAAAGGAAATAAAGATGATAAAGATGACGAATTTGTATTACATATTAAAAATAATAAAGGTGTAGCAGGTGCAACAGGTAAGATTACTATTGATATAAAAACCGGCCCTAATGGATATTTTACTGTTGAAAAATTAACGAAAGCAATAAATCCAGATACTCAGAATAGTGGCGATGTTGAAACACGTCAGTTTATTAATGATTTATATAATAAAATAACCACTCTTCTTGGTATCAATAATCATTCTAAAATTGGAAATATAGTGTTATGCTTATTAATGTGTATTAAAACTGCTGGTGATTTTATTAAAATGTTTGTAGTTTATATTTTAAATAAACATAATTTATTAGAAGCTCCCTATAATGATACAATGAATAATATTTATTTCTTAACACACGATAAATCAGCTCTTAATTTAGCAATGTGTTTAGGAATACCTTGTTTAGGAGGAACTGGTAGTGCTACAAATTTTAAAGAAGGAGGTAAATCAATAAGACTTTTCTATTGGGATTCTACTCTTAAATGGAAAAAAACAAATTTAAAAAAAACACTAATCGCATTGGGATTCAAATTTATAGAACAACCGCAATCATCGCCGTTATCATCACTATCGTCAATAGATGAATCATGGCTACAATCTCAACAATCGTCATTGCTATCACGAGAACCATCACGAGAACCATCACGAGAACCATCACAAGGACCATCACAAGGACCATCACAAGGACCATCACAAGGACCATCACAAGGACCATCACAAGGACCATCACAAGGACCATCACAAGGACCATCGCGAGAACCATCACAAGGACCATCGCGAGAACCATCACATCCTTCACAAAAATGGCAACAAACGCATGCGCAATCACCATCACCAGAGCTTGTAGACACAGAAATAGATCTCCTTCTTGATGAAGAAGATAATCGTGTAAATGAATACGAAGACAAAGGAAGCAAATGTCCTTCATTAATAATGACAGAGATGGAAAGGACATTGTCAGAAGAAATTGCAACAAAAGTAGAAGAGTATGCATTAGATATTCCAGATGAAGAAGTTAAAACTGAAGGTTTGGTAATGTCATCGGATATGGGTGCAAAGGCGGGTATGGGTGGGGGTGGTCCAAAAAAGAAACAGAAAACCGACGAAGAAATAGCAGCAGCAGAAGCAATAGCAGAAGCAAAAGCAGCCGCAAAAGTAGCAGAAGAAGAAAAAAAAACACTAAAACGCGCAAATGATACTGCAGAAAACAGCCCTAATTTTGGTAATAATTTGAAATCTTCAAAAGAAGATAAACAAGATAAAAAAAAACAAAAAAAAAGCAATAATCCACCAAAAGAAAATAAAGAAACACTATCTACAAAACTGCGAACGGCAGCTACAATGGGTTTCGATGACAAGACAAAGTCAGCAAAGTTTATAATTAAATTACAGCATCTGATTAATATGAATGTTTTAATAAATGCATTTAACAAAGAGCGAGCTTCTGAATTTAATAGTAGGTTTATTAAACTTTTAAAAGCATCGGAAAATAGTACAAGTGATAGTAATATAAAGAGAATATATAATTTGGTTCTTGAAAACGTCAAAAAATTAAAAATAACCAATGATAAAATAGCCAATGTAGGAAACTTTTCAACAAAAAAAAAAGAGTTAAAAAAAATATATATATTTAGTATTTTGTAAAAAATATGCAAAGATGGTAAAAATAAATAACTAATAGAAAATTTTAAAAGA
>Ga0114976_10001766_pt1 | contig 13528 bp, 6 predicted proteins | sample S_130805_EF_Meta_FD_87319 | JGI IMG/M metagenome (GOLD analysis project Ga0114976, IMG submission 87319) | Freshwater microbial communities from Lake Simoncouche, Canada to study carbon cycling - S_130805_EF_MetaG | ecosystem: Environmental > Aquatic > Freshwater > Lake | place: Lake...
AGATCTTTTGTTTTTGCTAATGCACAAAACTATGAAATATTTCTAGATAAACTTGGAATATTTTCCCAGATCCAAGCATTTTCAACATTTGATGATGCCTATTTAGATGATGATAATGTGATCTATCTTTATTTAATTCCTAATATTACCCTTAATATTTCATCCAATCAAGATTACTTTAGTGTTCCTGTAACTGAATTTCTTTTAAGCGATGCACAGAAAACAATGATCGTTAAGCTTCTACAGGATTCTGGATCGATGATTGCTACTAGTGTGGTTAAAATAGTTGAGCCAGTAATATCTAGATATGTAGCTAATGTTATTTTTACAATCTTTGAGGGATATGATCCCGAGTCGATAAAGAAAGAGATCAGAAAGAGAATATCGGATTACATGCTTAATACAACTAGAAGAGACACTATTCCAAAATCTGATATAATTGCCATAATAGAGGGTATCGATGGTGTAGACTCTGTTAGCTTTTATTTCGTAAGTCAAAAGAACGAAGAGAACCAAATTAAAATGGCTGGACTTACTAATGTTTCAGATCAACAAAAATCACAGCTTTTGGGGCTCAATGATTTTGGTGATATTGTAATAGGTAGAAATGAGTTAATAGTTTTAAGAGGTGATTGGACAGATAGAAATGGTACAGAGTTTACAGAAAGTATAGTTGAGGGTAAGCCAGGCCCTTTAAATATTTTAGTATCTTCTGTTGTTAAAAAGGATTACCGATCTGAATTAAATGCTGCAACAAAATTACAGATAATAAATTCATCTAATTAACAATGGCAGAAAAAGAATATTCCCCGTTTTTCCCCGATCCCAACAAGGGAGTAAATTATACAGCTGTCGGGATAAAGCCTCCATCATCTACAACAACATTTTATAATTCCACAGATCTTTACGATTCAGCCCAGCTTGCAGAATCACGTGCATATAATATAGGATGCTCTGGATACAGAAGTGTTTTAGCTAATAAGAATGGTTATAAATTTGCTCCATGTTCTAATTCAAGCGATTATAATAGATTAATTAAGGGAATTCCTAAAATTACAATTGATAGAAGATATTACGAGTATGATCCAACCCAAAACATTTATGATATCAGGGATTCCTTTAATGATGATCTTAAAGAGGGATTCGATTACAAGGATCAGATATTAAAAAGAACACTTTCTAATATAATATACAAAGATCCTATCAAAGAAGGAATCCTTAATCATTTTGATAGAGTAGTATATGGATTAGTGGAAAGTACAAAACAAATTAGAAACTTTTTTAACTATACGGTTAAAAAGAATAACAGAAGAGTATTTTAAAAGATATGTCAAATTTTTTTTACAGAAGACTTAATTTTTTCGATAAACAAGGTAGTCCTTTAAACTTTGATTATATAGGCCCTACTGGACCAACCCCAGTTGATTCGAATTTTGTTTTTATGACATCTTCTGGATCTGCAACAGTTGGAACATTTGATGTGGATTTGTTTGATAGCGAACCAGCATCTTTAACTTTTAATCTTAACGATGTAAATGGGTTTAATATTTCATCTTGGGCTAATGAGGTTTTTGACTTTTTACAAAAAGGCGCTGATGTTTATCTTAACGGTAGAATTTCAGGACAGCAGGAATTTAAAGGCAAAATATTATCCGTAACATCCAATATTGGAACCTATCAGATTGATTTTTATCCAGGTCAGGTTTCAGGTCAAAGATCGGTTGGATCTGGATATCTTGTTTATTTTGACACAACGTATGAATACAGACCAGGTGGATATTTCAAGGGAAACATTTATTTCGATCCTGTTTCTTCTGGGCTCTATGAAAATGAACAGATTTTTATTGTTCAGGAAATGTACAGTGGTTCTGGTGAATTGACCTATGGTTTACCTCATACAGGATTTACAGGGGGAACGGGCGGAAGCGGAGGAATTGGTAAATGGAGAACGAGATGGTATAATGATAAGTATGGTGAAACCGATGTTTCTGATATACTGTTTACATACAAGATCGAAGACAGATTAAGCGGTGGTGATGGATACCCATTAATTGTAAATTATCCTAATATAGTTTTAGAAGTTGATGCTAGTCCTTATGATGATTATTATGATAACATTGGCGGTTATATTCAAACCTCTAAAGTAACATCAGAATCCTTGTGTATAAATGTTGCACTTAATTCAGGTGATCTATATTCTAATATTTATGAGAGAAAGCTAATAGTTGAGGATATAACTCAAACTGTTCCCGTTAAAGTTTTAGAGATTGATTTTTATGGCGAGATCGTTGGCGAGGATGAGAGATTTAAAGTTCTACTTCAAAATTTAGGAAGAGCTTTTTATCAAACAGATTCAACAATTATTAGAGATCATGACCCGGAAGAACCACTCCCCAATTATCTTGAAATAAATGAAAAAAGAAAGGAGCTTCTAGTTGCGGGAGAATCTATATTTCCCTATATAGGAAGTTATAAGGGACTTGTAAACGCACTTAAATTTTTTGGTTATCAGGATTTAAGGATTAAAGAATATTGGCTAAATCTTCAATATGAAAAGATCCTACCAACCTCCCCACTTCAGAATAATCAGGATTTTTTAGATCAAATCAAGATAGATCAAGCCAAAACAGGTTACAGCCAAAGCTATCAGATTTCAGATGTTCTTGATAATGAGAATTCAGGAAAATATAAGCTCACTCAAACATACGGACCAGACAAGGACGGAATACCGGTTTTAACTTTATCGTCTGAAGATACTCTTCTTCCTAGTATGACCTATAAAAAGACATCTCTTTTTGGTCTTTATTATGATTTAAATAAAACAACCGGGGAGGATTCGGATTACAATTATCCTGAAGTTGTTGATGCATTTTCTTTTACCCAAGAAGAAGTTCTTTTAAAACTATTCGCATTAAAGGAAAGACTTAAAAAAGATTATTTACCACTTAATGCAAGAATAGTTGATATTACAGGTGAGGGTATTTATTTTGATATTTACAACACTAGATCATGGACAGATTTGATGGCTAGACCTGAGATAGAAGCAGGTTTTGATTTTCAAATAAGATCCAACCCGGATTTTGGATTTTTGGAAGATCTTAGAAATTTTTCAACCCGTCCATCTTCAATCTCTTTACAAATCCCATCTAATTATTTTAATGAATATAAAATAAACGTTAAATCTATTGGTGGTACCGGAAGTGCTTTATATTTTACTGGTAGTACCGGTTCTATATCACCCCTTCCTAATGCAACCTTATTAGTAACTGCTGGAAAAACTTATGAGTTTTCTATGGAAACTGTGGGATTTGATTTTTACATAACTACAGATTCATCTTTATCTAGTGTGGTTTCTCCAGTAGGGCTTAGTAATAATGGAGCAACATCAGGAAGTGGTTATAATATGACATGGTATGTAAATCCTTTACAGGCTTCACCTGTCTATTATTTCTCCCCTCAGAATCCATCATTATTAAACGGACAAATCTCTATTTTACCTTCTACAATTTCAGATCTTGGAAATACGGTAGATCCTCTTTCTAATGAACAGAAATTTTCTGCTGCTGATAACGCATCAATGATTTCAGCAATTTCAAATTTCTATGATTTAAAACAACAGGGAATAATAAAAAATCTAGGTGATGGAAATTACGATCCCCCTGCTTATATAGATCCGAACACCGGATTAACTTATAAGAACCCAATAGGGATGCCTATAGTCTTAGAACTTATTCCTGATAGATGGACATGGGACGAATTAAATTTAAATTGGTCTGCTGTTATATTACCCGTATTTTCTGTAGGTGCTAGAGTTAGTGTTAAGGTCAAAAGCAGTTCATATTATGGAGAGTTTGGAACAGTTACTGATGTTAGTTATTCTACTGGACAATATACGATTAAACTAGATCTTCACGTTTCTCCTGTTACTTTTGATGAGTCTGATTTATTTGCTCCGTCGCAAACTTATGGGATAATGACATGGGCTAATATTGATTTTTCTAACATGGTTGAGATTGAGTGGATTGTCAATAAATCAGCAACACAAGAAGGATCACCATATAATTTCAAATTCAGAGGTTCGATAGTTGATTTTCATAATCTTGCTCACTTCGTTCCCTATACAGGAGAATATAGAGTAACATGTAATGTAATTGATGGATTTAATTTCAAGAATACAGTTATAGAGGATGCTGCTATAAAAGTTAGTCCTAAGATTATTGAGATTGATGCATGGACTAGATATAGAGAGGTTGAGAATTACGAATGGCAGGATGTTTATAAAGGATGGGAAGATTATTCTTCAATCTGGGAATTCCCAGGAGAAGGATCATCAATAGAGGTATTGGAAAAAACAATACCTAGTGAAATTCTAAACTTTGCAACTTACGGAAACAAAGCGGAGGAAGGGCAGAGCATGTACGTTAAATCTAAAACCGAACCAGTATCCGCATACGGAACTATAGTTCTATCTCAGACGACTCTGGGGATAAGTGATATATCATCTTATTTTATCTCCGGTAGCCAATATGGATACGTAACCATAACAACTGTAAACCCGCATAATTTAAAAACTGGAGATATTATAGCTTTACAAAAAACTATCTCTCAAATAGAGGGAAGATGGAGAATTACAGTTCCCGCTGATTCTGATACAACCATTATTATACCTGTTGTACTGCAGGCTGCATGGACTGGTGTTTATGCTGCTTCTTCTCCATCCAGACTCACAATAGATGATTCTATTTCGGGTTACCCTAATCAATATTTAACTGGTCCTGGATCCATTAGTGTTTCTGTTGATAACAGGGAAATTGGATCAGCGTCAGCGGAGGATTCTTTATATAGAACAGTGAATTCTTTGATCTCTTCAATTAATTCTATAAGAACATATCCTGATTACTTTGCTTATTGCAATGATCCTAGTTTAAATCCAGCAACAATTAAAATCTTTGCCCCTACAAACTTGGGAGCATCCCAAAATGGTGTTCCTATGTCTGTTACATCCTCTGGATATATTAGCGTCTCCTCAGCTTCCATTGGATTAAGCGGTGGAGTAGACCCTAAAGACGCATATGAATATTGGAGCGAGTCTAATACTTATTTGCCAAATAAAAATCTTAAATATTGGGGAACCAAAAAATTAACTTGGAACGTTTTTGATGCTAACACATGGGATAATGCGTATGCCCATGGATGGTATGATTTTGAGTTTAATAACGATTGGCTTGGAGGATATGAGTTACATAATATAACTCCAGGTGATAATATAAAATTAAGTACTAGCAATGAAACGTATCCTTTTCCTGTTGGGGTAACAATTCAGCCGGGTCTTTCTGGACTTACAATTCAGGAAGTTGCAGATCAATTAAACTCAGCGAGTGATCGCTATATAACTGATTTTTATTATAGACCTATCCCAACTGAATCCGGTACTTTACCTATGAATTCGCCTCCAATGAATCTTAGTGTTAATAATTTCACAATTCCAATTTCTACGTATCCTGCACCCACAAGTGTTCCTGGTGGTAATCCACTTCTAAGAGCTTCATTCGGATATACTGGGGGAAGCGTATCCCCTTCATTCCAGCCTCAGGTTCAGATTGGTAATTTAATTTGGTCTTCTGTTAATCTGACAGTTGATAGGTATAGAAACGGAGATCCTATACCTCAAGTAACCGATCCTTCACAATGGGAAAATCTAACAACTGGAGCTTGGTGTTATTATGACAACGATCCTGCTAATGGAGACATTTACGGTAAGCTTTATAATGCATATGCTGTATTGGATCCTAGAGGTCTAGCACCTGATGGATGGCACATTCCTTCTTTGAATGAGCTTAACAATCTTGAATCACAAATTATAAATGCTGGCTATAGTAATTACAATAGTCTGCAATTTGATCAATTAAAAGAGGGGGGAACTGCTCATTGGGTGGCTCCTAACCCTTCAACAAATCCACTTGGATTCACGGCATTGCCGGGTAGCTATAGGGATTATACCACATTCGGACAGGGTGCCTACGCTCCTCTCGGTGAGTTTGCAGCATTCTGGTCATATACACAGTACTATCAAGGAGGTTTATTTTATATGACTCTCTATGGAGGAAATTTAGGTGGAGGTGGTGAGATATCAGGTTTTAATGGTCCGCCAAATTTTGGATTCTCTGTCAGACTGGTTAAAAACTACTAATAAAACTGTGTTGAATTTTAGAAATATATAATTAAGAAAAGAAAGAATAGATGCCAACAACATATAATAAAATTAATTTAATTCAGGGTGATTATATCTACTATTATGATACAAGTCTTGGCGCCATAGCTTCTAGAAATTGGGACATCAGAGGAGGATCTCCAACAGGAGCTACCTCTTTTGCTGTTACTGTCAGATATGCTGTACCAAATTCATCAGGATATGGGGTTGGTCTAACCGTAACGGATAACGTTGATGTAACAGATTCTGTTTTTGTCTCTAATGTTATTACGGTTCTTCCTGAAATTGAAAACTTTTCTTTAGCTATACTTAAAGACGGATTACCAGTATCATCATCTGATATGAGCGTGGCACTAACATACCAGGCTACTGGAACCATCAGACCTGCTCCTACTGGAAACTATTATTATCAATGGTTTATACCAGGAACTGGAGGAACCCTTGGTTTTACTGGAAGTTCAAAAACAATAGCACAGATTATTAAGAGCACCTCAAGTTGGTTAGATCTAACTGGTAGTGAGGTTGGTGCACCCTACAGTGAATATACAGGATCAGCAAGAATCACAGTAACGTCACCATTGGGAAATGTTTACACTGGCACTAAAGCTATCACATACAATAAAAGCGGATTCCCTGAATCATTCCCTTCATATGTTCCTAATCTTACTTGGGGCTCAGCAGCTTACTATCCTGGACTTATCACCTCTGATGGTTATTTGGAATATATGCTAAACGATCGAACTTCAAATTATGGAATGCCAGGAGTTGGACCTATGATAGCAATTTGGAGCGAACAGGCAACGATTGATACCCAATCCATGCACTCACATACTGAGCCTATATCTGTTTATAGTGAAAGCTGGGACTTCACTTTTAGTGGATCTATCCCCGGACAAATGACCGGTCAATTAGTAGCTTCGGGATCTATTTTATCACTTTTAGCTGGAAAGTATACAACTAATCCTGATTTGTATCAAATACCTTTAGCTTCTTCATCTATTTGGTATTATCAATCAAGATACATTCAGGGCAATTATATGGGACCTGGTGACCCGGGACTTATTGGCGTTTTAAATAACACCATATATTATGCAGACACTAATAGTCAATGGCAACCATTGCTAGATATGCTTGGATATGGTGCTAATGCTGTTAATTGGGGCCATGTATACACTTTAGGAACATCGATTCTCCCCGCATGGTCTGCTTATTCAATAGGGCTTCAATTTAGCAGCGGTGATTTTGCAAGCATATCTTCAAAAAGCTATGATCTAACTGGTCAGATCACGCCCGCAGCAATATACGGACTTACTGGAGGTGAGCCATACTGGAATGTGAATACAAACCCTTGGTTTGGTTTTAATATAACTCCTAGACTCATGGGATGTGTTTTGCCGTCCAATGCCTTTGCTGGGATTATTTTGGAGATCTATTTTAATTTTTATTGCTCACCTGATGGAAATATAAATAATGCCGTTCTAAAGGGAACTGTTACTTTTAGAACTGGTAATGATCCAGAAGATGGGGGAATGTCTAACAATGGGCTACTTTATTATGCTAATGATTATATTGCTCCCGTAGATCCAAATACTAGTATTCCTTATCCAATAGATGCTGAGCCTGGGAGCTCCGGATTTGCTAGTTTAATGAGTGCAACCTTTGCTTCAAATAATCTTTCTCCATATTTTACTGTAGGTGCTACCTCAGCTTACCAGTGGAGAGAAACTGCTTATCCGGTGTTGGCAGGTCCGTCTTACGCTACAGGATATTCTAATAGGGAGTATATGACATCAACTTTTGTTCAAGGTGTAAGATTTGCTATTAAGGATCCTTATATAACTGCATCTAAGGGAACGCTACCTTTTGGACTTACTGGACCAACATATCTGTTAAAAGTAACCATTACTGATAACTTCTCTACAGGATTTAACTACGTTGATGAAGGGGTATCCCCTCCCGGCGCATCGAATACAAAGTATACAGCTGCTCAGTGGATGGGGCTTAAACAAAATTTTATAGCAAATCCATATCAATATGTAAATGGTGGAACCGGTTCAAGAGCTGGTATTTATTTTAATGGATAATTTAAACTCAATATATAATATCAAATGCCAAAAGCCGCTTTAAATATAAATCAGATAGCTATAGACAATGAGTTTTACGTGTGGGGATCTGGTCAAGACATTAGAAGATTTAATGGATCTACTTGGGAATACTATAACTCGACAAATTCTGCAGTTCCTACAGGATCTCCGTATTGGCTAGATACAAGATGTCTTTCCATAGACCCTGAAGAGAATCTTTGGTGTGGCGCAGCTCAAGGAATAACTGCGGGTTACAATGACGTTTCTGTTTTTTATGTCAACACCAATCAGTTGAATCAAGGGGAATCTTGGAAATTTTCAGACCTTGGAAGTTTTGACCTCCCGCAAGAGATTTCTTTAATATATGCTTGTCCTTTTGGTGATGACATCCTGGCTTTTTCAAGCCCTCTTAATGGAACTGGTGCAACTGCTTCTTCTGGATCTTACAGCAGAATAAAGGGATCTACAGGTGGAAGATTATTCTACTATTACAAGGAGATTGATAAATGGCAAGAAAAAGTTGAAGGGTATGTTTGGCCTCACATATATTCAATGACAACAAAGGGTGTTGATGGCAACAACTATTTATATTATGTTGGAACTAAAGAAGGTCTTTATGTTTTTCCGCAAGGAACTCTTTCAACTGTTACCCTTAATAACGGAACAAAGATTATTAAACAAGCAACTGTGTATAATACACACACATCTGGGATCATCTCTGATGTGATATATGCTTTAGATTTTGATGAGAACGGAAATCTTTGGATTGGAACAGATCTTGGACTTTCTTATTTTGACGGAAACTCTTTTTGGAACTATGGAACTACTGGACCAGTAACACTCGTGAAATCAAGAGAGAATGGTCACGTGTTTTATGCAAAAGGTGATGGTGAACTTAACCAAGGCAATGGTATTTGGCATTTTAACGGATCTACACACACCCAATACACAGTTTCCAATTCTTCCATTGCCAGTAATGATATACTCGGTATTGAGCTTATAAATCAAAATATGCAACAGGAATCAATAAGGGTTCTTGGAAATTCATTTTGGCTTCTTGGCTATAACACGCTTAGTTCATTTAATTATGATATACCTCACGTATATGCTTCTTCAAACTACACAGGAGCTACTGGATGGAATTTTGTTTATTATAGTCCAACTGGAGGTACATCTCCTGCTCCGCTTCCGAAAGTTAACAAGTACACTTGGACTTATCCTGAATGGAGAGTTTATCAGGACGAGTTCTTAGCGGAGAAGCATCCAGGCCTAGATCCTAGAAATCTGTTTTTAACAACTAAGCTTCAAGATATAGCTGATGGAACTGCAGGAAAGCAGGCTTACTGGGACAATGCACCGATACCATCTTATGAGCAGAAAGTCCTAGAAGAAAAAATACAAGCCCCTAAATGGGTTAATCCAATTGAAGCTGTAGGTCCTATTGGCGAAGGCGATGGTGATTTTATAGTAACCGCATCAGAAACCCTTACTATAAACGGGTCAACTAGATTGTATGTTGGCGGTTATATTACTAAGAATAAGGTTGTCAATTTAGGAGCTTATAACGACGGCACCTCTTTAATCCTTACAGGCACTAATGGTTTTAGTGTGGGTAATAATATAGCAGGCTCACAAGGTGCGAAAAATACCGGATTTGTTGTCTCATATGATGATTTCGGATGTGTTGAATCCTATACAATTTTTAGAGGAATCGACACAGCAGTAAATTCTATAACTGCATCGCCTGAAGGTAATTCTATAATTGTTTCTGGATCATACAATATCATAATAGAGTGTGGAGAATATGTTTATCCTGGATTATCTTATACTGGATACGGTCCAACCGGTGCTCCCATTGGAATTACAAATTCGAATGTACCCGGGGTCACCTCTGGAACATATCCTTGGATTTATTCCGCTACCGGTGGAACTGGATCAAATTATCTTTCAGTTGCTTCCGGCGGATCCATTTCAACACTAAGATACATCTACTCCTCATCGATCAATCCATCTAGTGGACGTTGTGTCTTTAAAGGGATTACTGGAGCATCAGCTACAACATTTAATGGAATTACGACAATAGGATTAAATCAAACTGATTCTCTTTCGGTGAATGCCTCCACGTATTTATTAGATCTTCCTTTTAGATATGCTCTAACTATAGGTACAGTAGCTTCACCTAGTTTATATGGGTATTACTCTATTATATCTGGATCTTTTAGTGGAAGTGTTTTTAGTTTTCAAGTTTCTTTTCAGTCAGGATCTGGAGGAAGCACCTTAATATCATCAGTATCCACAACTATGGTTTTTACCATGTATAGCTATTCGAATAATGTCTTTCCGTTAATACCTAAGCTTTCTAATTTTATTGATGATACTCTTTCTAACAATGATTATGCCCCTGGACTTTTTGTTGCAGAGCTAGAAAAAGATTTAGGTGACATTACAACTTTTAGCGGAATTACTGGTGGATATCAGGAGTCAATAAGAAAGTCATATAGGGTTTTAAATTTCAGAACATTTCCTTCTACCGAAGCTCTTGTAGCCGAATACGTGGTTACTGAAAGTAAATGTGATGTTACTGACTACTCTATTAATTTGGCTTTCTATTGGACATTTGTAGGGGATAATAAAATTTCAATGCTAAAAAACGAATGGGGAAGAAGCTCAGATTCCTATGAATCACCAGAGTTTCTATATGATCCTAATGAATATACTTTCCTTTCATATATAAATTTAAATAGGAGTAATTTTTCAATTAAATCTGCAATATGCTCTGTTTCTAGTTTTTCTAATAATTATGAGAATATTTCAATATCATCTCTTCCCGATGGAAATAGCAGTCTTATCACTGGAATGGTTAGTGGACTGAATTTTAATTTCAATTTTGGAGGGATTAGCTTTACAGTTTTAGTTGATAGTTATAGACCACCTTTTTATGTTATTCTTGGTCCAAATGGGGCTGGTGTAACAGGAGGGATAATAGAGAACTCCAACATTCTAAATACCAATTCTAGTATAGCCACTAGTAGAAATGCATCCTCCTATTACGTAACAACTGCATTTGGTGGAACTGGGTCATATTTCGGGATACCCTTTGAGCCCGGATCAACTGGTGCTTTTCTTTTAACAGCGGAGATAACAGATCAGGCATCTTTAAAAAACTTTTTCTATTCTAATATTGGTGAGGTTGAAGCTACAGGTGTATCGAATGATTTTAGTGATTTACGATATGCAAAAATCCTTCCAAACGGCCAGTATTTTATTTCGTATACTAATTCGGCTCTTAATTATAGGATTCTTAAAACCGACACAAAAGGGAGAGCTTTAGATTTCAATACTTTTGGTGATAGGGTTATTTCATATGATGCAATTGCATTTTCTAAAAACTCTGACTTTTACATGTCTTCCGGAGTGGGGATTACTGGTCCGTCTGGGGGATTTATACCTGCTAGTTCACCAATGGCTTTTGTTCTTAGATCTGAGCAATATAAACCTGAGCTTGGTATAAATCTAGGAAATATTATATCGCGTCCGGGCTCGGGAGCGTGGACTTGGTGCGACGTGCACTCGAGCGACAGTCATCTGGAAATACCTCTAATGTCAACTGTAATTTTTAATAATTACTCGTCAAATATCTACGGTAAGAAAAATAATAAGTGGTCACTTCTAGATTCTGTAACAGGTGAAGATCTATTAACTGTCAAGGAGACACCGTATTTTATCTACACATTTACCAAATCCGGATACTATGAAATCTATAATCAGGTTGAAGATTCTTATGGTAATGTTTATGAAACATCCCTACCTGGATTTATTAATGTCACTGATCACAAAGATAAAAGACCAGATGACACCAAACCTGAATTTGTCGATTCAACTGATTATGGATATCCCGAGCCATCTTTTATTGGCAGAGATTACGATGCCAAAAAGCTTCTAAAGGATCTTATGATTCAGGAGGCAGAGATCATGGAAACCAATAAAACTCCATTTGGCTCTGATGTGGTTATCCCTGATAATCCAGATGCTACATTTAGTACTGAAGATTTATAGTTTACTTACCGTACTCTTGTTCTAGTATCTTACCTACAAGATCTGATCTGTGGTTATGCTTAAGTTTTACGTATTTAATTTCCGAAATCTTCTTAGATAGTTCTATAACATATCTTAGTCCATTATCTCCAGAATTCCTAATATCTGTTTGTTCAAGGTCACCGTTGATTATAATTTTACCATTCTTTCCAAGTCTAGTGAGGATAGCTAGCATTTCCGCTTTTGTGAGATTTTGAGCCTCTTCAACCACAAGAATATCATCAATGGTTTTTCCTCTTATAAACTGTACAGGAAGAGCTATTACTTTACCGTCATTTATAAGATCGTCTATTTTACCTACATTGTAGCATTTAGTTAGATTCTCTTTAAATGCCTCTAGATAAGGATCGAATTTTTCATTAAGAGATCCAGGTAAGAATCCCAAAGAGTGACCAACTTCAACTGCTGCTCTGGTGACCATTATTTTTTCATACTGTTTTTTAAATATGAAATCTAAAGCGCATTGAGCACTTACTAGACTTTTTCCACATCCGGCCCTTCCAGTAATTACCACTATCTGGTTTTCTATGATATCCCTTTTGGCGCTCTTTTGCTCTTCGTTTAATGTAATCGAGTATTTTATCTCGTTTTTTAATACTTTTTTTTGCTTTTCCATTTTTTTTAAATTTTTTAAAGGCGCCTGAGATTACCTGGGGCAACTACAGGGAATTGTGTATTAAGTAAAAATATATTGAAATTTTCACAGGCTAGACTGGAATAAATCCACTGTTTTGTAGTTAAATTAGTATATTTAACATTACTCCTTGGGATTTTAATATTTTGTCCTGGCATATTTAAGAGTTGTCTGTGACATTGATATATATTTCGCTCAAAAAGAAATAAAACTTAAAAATGGCAACAGTAAACATCACAGAAATTTTAGGATCAGATTCTATCTCTGGATCCAGAGTAACAATTAACTCTAACTTTCTAATTCTCCAAAACTGGATTAATGGGTATTCAACAGTTTTTGGAATCGACAGCATTAACGGAATACTTGACCTTTCACAAGCTTCAACCGGTAAAGTTGCAGCCAAAATAGGAACATTTAGCTCAATCTCAGTTCCTGCTACTGGAACAACAACAGCTTCTGTTAACTCTGCAGGCCAAGCCTCTTTTGTTAATGTTAGCTCAACCT
>Ga0114976_10001773_pt1 | contig 13511 bp, 13 predicted proteins | sample S_130805_EF_Meta_FD_87319 | JGI IMG/M metagenome (GOLD analysis project Ga0114976, IMG submission 87319) | Freshwater microbial communities from Lake Simoncouche, Canada to study carbon cycling - S_130805_EF_MetaG | ecosystem: Environmental > Aquatic > Freshwater > Lake | place: Lake...
GCAAGGGCCGCAACTTCGGCGCGCAGGGCGTTCGCCTCGCCTTCCGCCTCGGATCGCGCCGCGCGCGCTTCGGCCTCGCGCGCTTGCGTTTCGCTGCGGGCTTCTTCGGCAGCGTCCAGCGCCGCTTCGGTTTCCACAGCAAGCGCCAGGGCCTCTGCCTGCGCGGTTTCGGCCGCCTCAAAGGCATCTTCCGATGCGGCAAGCGACCCGGTGGCCGCCGTGACCGCCGCGCGCGCGCGGCCGGCTTCGGTTTCTGCCTTCTGCACGGTCGTCCGGTTGTCGCCCAGCAGCCGCTGGACGGACTGGTGCCGGGCCGCCAGCCGCGCCGCGTCTTCGGTCACTGCGGCCAGCGCGGCTTCACGCTCTGACAGGATCGCAGCTGCGTCTCTGGCAAGCTCGGACGCTTCGGCAAGCCTCTCGTCATGGCCATCCTGCGCCTTGCCGATCTGGGCCTGCTCCCAGTCCAGCCGGGCGATTGTGTCCACCGCATCGCGGTTCAGCCCGGCTTCCCGCTCCATGTCGCGGTCAAGCTGATCGATGCGCCCGCGCAGGGTCGCGATCCGCTCTGTGGCCTGGGCCTCCTGCTCGGCAAGCTGGTCGCGCTGCGCGGTCAGACGCTGCAGCACGGCGGCAGCAATGGCCTCTTCCTCGCGCTTTGATGGCAGCGCGTCTTCGGCAAGACCGCGCACCCTGGCGCCAGCGCGGGCGGCGGCCTCGGCCTGCGAGGCTGTCAGAATACGCGCGCGCAGGTCTGTCTCTGCCAGGACCCGCGCCTCATCGGCCTCGCGCCAGCGGCGGAACAGCAGCATCCCTTCGGCGCGGCGCAAGTCCTCGCCAATCTCGCGGTAGCGGGCGGCCTGGCGGGCCTGGCGCGCCAGGGTGACAAGCTGCTGGGCCAGCGCCTCGATCACGTCATCGACGCGGGTCAGGTTCGTCTCGGTTGCCTGCAGCCGCAGTTCTGCCTCGTGGCGGCGCTGATACAGGCCGGAAATGCCCGCCGCCTCTTCCAGAATACGGCGGCGGTTCTTGGGTTTGGCGTTGATCAGTTCGGAAATCTGGCCCTGCCGCACCAGCGCAGGCGATTGCGCGCCGGTAGAGGCATCGGCGAACAGCATCTGCACGTCCCGCGCCCGCACATCCCTGGTATTGGCCTTGTAGGCCGATCCGGCATCGCGGGTGATCCGCCGCACGATCTCGATCTGATCCTGATCGTTGAAGCCGGACGGGGCCAGACGATCCGCATTGTCGATGATGATCGAGACTTCGGCGAAATTGCGCGCGCCGCGCGTGGCGGCGCCGGCAAAGATCACGTCTTCCATGCCGCCGCCGCGCATCGCCGTGGGCCGGTTTTCGCCCATGACCCACCGCAAGGCCTCAAGCAGGTTCGACTTGCCGCAGCCATTGGGGCCGACCACGCCGGTCAACCCCTCGTGGATCACCAGATCCGTGGGGTCGACGAAGCTTTTGAACCCGTTGAGCCGAAGTCGCGAAAAGCGCACTGCGCCGCCTGTTCCGTTGATTCCCCTGTGGGGTCGCATGGTCGCGCCCTGCAGACGGCGAGTCAACCAAGACGCCCTGCATATGGCATAAGGAATCGATGAATGCTCAAGATATGGGTCCGTTACCCGGCTTGACCGCTGCTTCCCGGCCTGACCAGATATCGCCAAAGGGAAGGCCAAAGGGAAGGAAGGTCATGACGCCCCCCATAGCCGGTCACTGTCTGTGCGGCCGCATCGCCTACCGCGCCGAGGCGGCCCCCCTGTGGCAGATGCATTGCCATTGCGAAAGCTGCCGGCGCGCCACGGCGTCCGGATTTACCTCGTTCTTTGCGATTGCAGACGGGTTCTGGCGCTGGACCGGGGAAGAGCCTGCCCTGTACCGGTCTTCGCCGGGGGTGGAACGCCGGTTCTGTGCGCAGTGCGGCACGCAGATGGCGTATCGGACTGCGTCCGCCCCGGGCGAAATCCACTTTTACGCGGCTACGCTGGAAAATCCCGAACTCTACCGGCCCACGGCGCATGACCTGAGTGCGGAACGCCTGCCCTGGGTGGTGCTGTGCGACGGCCTGCCTCAGATATGATCCTGCAAAGGGACGCGGCCTTGAAGCCCCGGCGGGGCGCGATAGGTTCGGCCCTGACCATGTGAAGGCATCCAATGACCGACCTTACCCTGCTTGGAATACCGGGTGCCCTGCGGGCCGCGTCCACCAACCGCCTGCTTCTGGCCGAAGCGCGGCGCAGCTTTGGCCCGGCGGTGATGACCGAAGCGAACCTGCGCCTTCCGCTGTACGACGGTGATCTGGAAGACGCACAAGGCATCCCGCCAGAGGTGCAGGCACTGGCGGATCAGATCCGCGCGGCGGATGCGGTTGTGATTGCAACGCCGGAATACAACAAATCCTTCCCCGGCGTGCTGAAGAACGCGCTGGATTGGGTCAGCCGCACCAAGGGCGGGCCGTGGCGGGACAAGCCGGTTGCGATTGTCTCCGCCGCCGACGGGCGCGGCGGCGGCGACCGGTCGCAATTCGCGCTGCGGCTGGCGATGGTGCCATTCCGCGCGCGGGTGCTGCCGGGGCCGGAAGTGATGGTGGCAGACGCATCCAACGCCTTCGGGCCAGACGGGCGGCTGAAGGATGAGAGGTATGTCAGGGCCTTGGCAGAGCTTATGGCGCTGCTGCGGGCAGAGGCGGGGCGGGAGGGGTACGTACAGGACCCGTGAAATGACTTGAAGACAAAGCTCGGAATTGAGACCTTTGCGAACGTGCCGACCATTCTTTCAGGGCAGCAACTTGAACACGTGGCGACCACATCCCCGGTTCTGCGTAAAGTCTTTGGGCCTTCATTGGCTGGCCGGCCGGTTGCTGGCGGCTGAGGTCTATGATGACTCTGGCAGGGTGAAGGGCGTCCGACCCCTTGGGGGGAGCGTTGAATTCGGAGAGACAGCGCGCGACGCCGTGATCCGGGAGTTCAAAGAGGAACTCGGGGCTGAGATTGCGATCACAGGTGAGCCGGTTTTTATCGAGAATATCTTCGTCCATGAAGGCTGTCCCGGCCACGAGATTGTCGTTCTTTTTGAAGTTTTGCTTCCATCAGAAGACTTCGAAGGGAAGGATTGCCTCACGTTCCGAGAAGACAATAGGGTTGTCTGCGTTGCACGCTGGTTCGATATTCGGGAACTGGATGTTCCCGGCGGGCCGGAACTTTATCCAGTAGGCCTGAAAGCACATTTGGAGCGGCTTGGGAAATAGCCTGCGAAACGGAGAAACACCGCAATGAAGCCCGAATCAGGTCAGGTTTCTCTCAGGGCCCCTGTTCCCTCTGATTTGGATGTGCGCGCGGCTCTTGGTGTTTCCGCAGAGATCAATCGCATGTATGGGTTTGTATCGGACACCCCCGCTGCCATGACCCGTGACCGTGCGGAACGCTGGCTGAAAGACACTCAGAACCACCCGAACGCCTGGATCATCGAAGAAGACGGCAAGCTGGTTGGCGGGGTCGGGTTGAACAACCTAAATGAGGCCGACCGCCGCGCAAGACTGGCCATCGGGCTGTTCAACGAACGACATCTTGGCAGGGGTATAGGACGAAAAGCGATAAACCTCGTGTTGCAGCAGGCTTTTGGTCCCTTGGGCCTGCATCGGGTCGATCTGCGGGTCCTTTCCTTCAACATCCGTGCAATCCGGTGTTATGAAGCTTGCGGCTTCAGGCTTGAAGGGATCGAGCGGGAGTCTGCGCTGGTCGGCGGTGAATGGCATGATGACTGGATCATGGCCATTCTGGAGGAGGATTTCCGGGCCCGCACTGCCGCGAGACAGGCAGGGCGCAGTTAAACCGGCCGGCAGCCTCTTCACCATGCAAGAGAGAACACAAATGCCTATTGCCATCAAGCGCTTGTTTCGGAACGAAATGGATCGTGCCGCAGTTGTCATGCGGACAGCATTAACTGGGGGCCGAAAAAGCAACCCGACCGCCTGCCTGCCGGGAAACCCTTCACGATCCGGGGAATGAGATTGCCCCTTTGGGCGGGATCAGGAAACGCACCGCGTTTCCCCCGCCCGCGCGCGACGCTGCTACCAAGACCGGTGCCACCCGCACCACGAGAGGCCAGCGCCCGTCCCGGCGGGGGCGAAGCGCCCGCCAGGGGCGGGACGGGCGCTGGCCGGGGGCTTTGGCCCCCGGCGGGCCAAGGATCAGCGTGACGCTGTGGCAGGGGCGATGGCCCCTGCCAGGATGCGCAGGCGGAAGAGTTTCCCGCTTTTCGGTCAGGCAGCCCATGCGGCCGGCTTTATTTCAGCGCCCTAGTCAAACGTCCCGGTCACGCGCCCAAACAGCATGAAGGCCCGCACGGTGCGGGTTTCGGCAAGTTCTGCAATGTCCTGGTCGCTCGCGTTCTTCTCGAACTCCTGAAACGTCCGGTCGAACTGGCGCAGAAAATGATGGGCTGCGTCGCGGAACACCGCATCTTCGCGCATCCGGCCCGCCGTCAGGGCAAGGCTGGAGCGATCACGAACGCCGCCAAGGGCAGAAATTGCCTGCCCCCGTTCGCCCTTGGCAAAGCGACGCCAGACCTCGGGCTTGGCGCGCTCCGGCTTGAGGTCGTCCATATAGATGCCGTCCTGGGACAGCAGCGTCAGCACGTCCTGTGCGGCGCGGATCAGTTTCGAGGTCGTCCGGTCTTCCAGCGCCAGCCGCAGGGCGCGGAACCCGGCCTTGTCGTCCGGCGTTTCGGGAAAGTTCAGGGCGCGGATGAAATCCGCCACCGAAAGCGGGGGGCGAAGGTCTTCGGCGGGTGTACCAAGGGCAAGCGTCTGCTGTTCGCCGCCGGTCCATGCCAAAGGTGCGGCCAGCGCCGCCTTGCGGTCCGCAGGGGGCACCGTCTGCGCAGGATCGCTGCGCGACGCGAATGTGGCCAGCGCGGTTTCCGTCTGGCGCTGTGCCGCGGCGATCTCGTTCAGTTTCTTTTCCACCAGGGGTTTCAGGCTGCCTGCGCCGGCCTGATTATGGGCAACGAAGGCATTGCGCATCGCGTCCACAGCGGCCTGCAGGCGCGCCGCCTCGTTCCGCAAGGACCGGACCGACCGCGACATCGACACGGCCACCCAAAGCAGGGCGATGGGAAGCAGCACGATCAGACCGGTCATCACCAGGCCCAGGTTACCGCCTTCGACCGGATGGAAGAAGAAATAGATCGCAGCGATGGCGATCCAGGCCAGGCTGACGATCACTGCGGCCAGTTCGGCACCGGACGGACGCTCTCTTGCCGACACGAAGGGTTCGGACTCATTGTTCTGCTTTACATCCGGCATCGCTACGTCCCGATCCTCGGCTCGGCCACCCTGTTACCCGTCAGCTATACAAATCGAACGCTGATCACTTCATAGCTGCGCTGCCCACCCGGCGTCTTGACGTCGACACTGTCGCCTTCGCCCTTACCGATCAACGCCCGAGCCAGTGGCGAGCGGACGTTAAGCAGGCCGCTTTCAATGTCTGCTTCAGTCTCGCCCACGATCTGGTAGGTCTTCTGTTCCTCGGTCTCTTCATCCACAAGCGTCACTGTGGCACCGAATTTGATTGCACCTGAAAGCTTCGCCGGGTCAATCACCTCGGCCAGCGAAAGCACGGCTTCCAGTTCCTTGATGCGACCCTCTATGAAGCTCTGCTTTTCGCGCGCGGAATGATACTCGGCATTCTCGGACAGATCGCCATGTTCACGGGCTTCCGCAATGGCACGGATCACGGCAGGGCGTTCAATCGACTTGAGCTGCCTCAGTTCATCATCAAGCGCGGCATGTCCCGCGCGGGTCATCGGAATCTTTTCCATCGGCCTCTACATGAAACACACAGCACCCGGCCCGGAATGGGCCACGGCGCTGAACTTCGGTTACATGGCACCTGACCTGAGGACCAATCCAAATGCAAGAGGCATGGCAAGCACCGCCCCGTGCGCGCTTTGTTGACGCGGGCGGGTGCCTGATGTCGCGTCACGATTGACGCTTGTGCGGCGTTGGGGCAAAGGCTGCAGACCACGAATGGGCAGACATGCCGGGGCCGGAGAGGGGAATGTGATGACCGACCAGATCGAACGCGAGGCGATGGATTATGATGTCGTCATCGTGGGCGCCGGCCCGTCGGGCCTGTCTGCGGCCATTCGCCTGAAGCAGCTGGACCCGGACCTGTCCGTGGTCGTGCTGGAAAAAGGGTCCGAAGTCGGCGCGCATATCCTGTCCGGTGCGGTGCTGGATCCTGCCGGGCTTGATGCGCTGCTTCCCGACTGGCGGGACCGCAAGGCCCCGGTCACCGTCCCCGTGGTCGAGGACAACTTCTATTTCCTCGGGCCGGCAGGCAGCCTCCGGATTCCGAATTTTCCGATGCCCCCCCTGATGAACAACCACGGAAACTACATTGTCTCGATGGCCAATGTCTGCCGCTGGATGGCCCAGCAGGCCGAGTCCCTGGGGGTCGAGATTTTTCCGGGCATGTCCTGCTCGGCGCTGGTCTGGGGTGATGCGGGCGAGGTTGCGGGCGTGATCGCTGGCGAATTCGGCAGGGAACCGGACGGCACGGCGGGCCCGAACTATGAACCAGGGATGGAGCTGCGGGGAAAATACGTCTTCCTGTCCGAAGGCGTGCGCGGGTCCCTGGCAAAGCAGGTCATCAACACATTCAACCTGTCCGACGGCAAGGAACCGCAGAAGTTCGGCCTGGGCATGAAGGAAATCTGGCAGATCGACCCCGAAAAGCATCGCGAGGGCACCGTGACCCATACGATGGGCTGGCCGCTGGGGTCGCATGCCGGCGGCGGATCCTTTCTGTACCACGGGGCCAACAACGAGGTTCACCTGGGCCTTGTCGTTCACCTGAACTATGCAAACCCGCACCTTTACCCCTATATGGAATTCCAGCGGTTCAAGCACCACCCGATGGTGGCCGATCTGCTGAAGGGCGGCAAACGCGTGGCTTACGGCGCGCGGGCCATCAGCGAAGGCGGCTGGCAATCCATTCCCAAGATGGTGGCCCCGGGCGTGGCCCTGCTGGGATGTTCGGCGGGCCTCGTGAACGTGCCGCGGATCAAGGGCAACCATAACGCCATGCTGTCGGGCAAGGCGGCGGCAGAAGCCGCCCATGCCGCCATTGCGGTCGGGCGGTCAGGCGATGAGCTGACAGCCTATGAAACTGCGGTGCGCGGCGGCGCGGTCGGCAAGGACCTGCGGCGGGTGCGCAACGTCAAACCGCTGTGGTCGCGCTTTGGTCTTCTGGCCTCGCTGACCTTGGGCGGGTTCGACATGTGGACGAATTCCCTGTTTGGGGTATCGCTGTTTGGCACACTGAAACATGGCAAGACCGATGCCGCATCCACGGGACACGCACGGGACTTTGCCCCGATCGACTATCCCAAACCGGATGGCGTGCTGTCGTTTGACCGGCTGACCAATGTTGCCTTCAGCTTTACCAATCACGAGGAAAGCCAGCCCGCCCACCTGACCCTGCGCGATGCGTCGGTTCCGATCCGCATCAACCTGCCGGAGTATGCCGAGCCGGCCCAGCGCTATTGCCCGGCGGGTGTTTACGAAGTGGTTGCGGAACCGGGCAAGGACCCGCGTTTCGTGATCAATTTCCAGAACTGCGTGCATTGCAAAACCTGTGATATCAAGGATCCCAGCCAGAATATCGTCTGGGTGACGCCGCAGGGCGGAGACGGGCCGAACTATCCCAACATGTGACATTTGCGCGAGCAGGCACGTTCAGACCCCGGAAGGCGGCCTCCCTGCATGGACATGGGCGGGCCAGAGGGCTAGCGTCACCGGCAATCCATACGGAGGCTACCCTTGTCCCTGACCCGTCCGCTGCTTGCAGCAGCTCTTGCCGCGCTGCTTCTTCCGATGTCAGCCCGGGCTGCGGAAGAAGATGCCGGGGCCTATCTGGCGGCCCGTTCTGCGGTGATCGCAAGCGATTACCGCGATGCCTCGTCCTGGTTCACCCGCGCCCTTCTGGCTGATCCCGACAATCCGCAGCTGTTGGACGGCGCACTTGTGGGCCGCATGTCCCTTGGTGATTTCGACGGGGCCAAGACAATTGCGCAGCGGATCGTGACCCTTGGGGGGAAAAGTCCCGCAGCAAACATCACGCTGGCGGCCGACCAGGCCAAACGCGCGGCCTTCGACGATTTTCTTGCGGATCAGGCGGCAGGACGCGCCATCAATCCGGCCGTTGATATGCTCAGCGTTGCATGGGCGCAGGTTGGCGCAGGCAGCATGTCCGAGGCGCTGGAGGGATTCGACAAGGTCACTGCCACCGCGGGTCTTGAGGCTTTCGGGCGGTATCACAAGGCGCTGGCGCTGGCTTCCGTCGGCGATTTTGAAGGCGCGGATGAACTCATGTCAGGCGGTCTGCGCATGATGCGGCGCGGCGTCATCGCGCATGCACAGATCCTGAGCCAGCTGGAGCGTACCGAAGACGCCATAGCCCTGCTGGACAAGGAATTCGGCACCGATCAGGACCCCATGATCGATATCTTGCGGAACCGGCTCCGTGCCGGTGAAACGCTTCCCTTCGATGTGGTGCGCAATGCGACGGATGGCATTGCCGAAGTCTATTTCACCGTTGCCACCGCCTTGAACGGCGAGGCGTCGAATGCCTATACGCTTGTCTACGCGCGCACCGCGACATTTCTGCGGCCCGACCATCTGGACAGCATCCTGCTGACCGCAGGGCTTCTGATCCAGCAGGGGCAGCCCGATCTGGCGATTGAGGCCTATGGCCTGGTACCCGAAGACCATCCGGCCTTTTACGCCGCCGAGATCGGCCGCGCCGAAGCCCTGGCATCGGCTGACCGCAACGACGAGTCGATTGCCGTCCTGACCGCCCTGACCGAGACGAACGGCGACCTGATGATGGTGCACCTTTCCCTTGGCGACCTGTTGCGCAAGGAAGAGCGGTTCGACGAGGCATCGCAGGCCTATGACAGGGCTTTGGAGCGTGTCGGCACGGTCAACCCGGCCCATTGGGTTGTCTTCTACAGCCGCGGCATCGCGAACGAGCGCGAGAAACGTTGGGAAAAGGCCGATGCCGATTTCCGCAAGGCGCTGGAACTGAACCCGGATCAGCCGCTTGTCCTGAATTATCTTGGCTACAGCCTGGTCGAACGTGGCGAAAAGCTGGACGAAGCTCTTGGCATGATCCAGCGCGCTGTCGCAGCCCAGCCGGACAGCGGCTATATCGTTGACAGCCTTGCCTGGGCGCTGTTCACGCTTGGACGCTACTCCGAGGCCCTTGATCCGATGGAGCGCGCCTCGATCCTGGAACCGGTCGATCCGACTGTGACGGACCATCTGGGGGATGTGTACTGGGCCGTCGGGCGCAAGCTGGAGGCGGAATTCCAGTGGCACCGCGCCCTGTCCTTTGACCCCGAGGAAGAGCAGGCCACGCGCATCCGCCGCAAGCTTGAGATCGGTCTTGATGCCATGCTGGCCGAAGAAGGCGCATTGCCTTTGGATCAGCGCCGCGCCGCGTTTGAGACGGCCGAAACCGAAAAGGTTCCGGAGGACGGGGCCGTCACGGATGACAATTGAGGCCTTTGCCCCGGCCAAGGTCAACCTGACGCTTCATGTCACGGGCCAGCGCGCAGACGGCTACCACCTGCTGGACAGCCTGGTGGTGTTTGCCGACATCGGCGATAGTTTACGCGCCACGGGCGCAGACATCCTGTGCCTGAACGTGACCGGCCCGCAGTCTGCCGGGCTGGCTGCCGATGACAGCAACCTTGTGCTGCGGGCCGCACGCCTGTTCAGCAACGCGCAGGGCGCGGCCCTGATCCTGGACAAGGTGCTGCCCGTCGCATCGGGCATTGGCGGCGGCTCTGCCGATGCCGCTGCCACGCTGCAGGTCCTGTCGCGTCTGTGGGGGGTGCCGCTGCCGGGGGTGGCCGATGTCCTGCGGCTGGGGGCCGATGTGCCCGTGTGCCTTGCGGGTCGCCCCGTTCGGATGACCGGTGTCGGGGAGGGTCTGTATCCCCTTGTTCACCCACTGCCCCCGGCGGCGCTGGTGCTTGCCAATCCGGGGGTTGCGCTGTCGACCCCGGCTGTTTTCGCGGCACTTGACCGGCGCGACCACGCCCCGATGCCGCGTGATCTGCCGCGCCTGCGCGACGTTGCGGAACTGGCGGCTTTTCTTGCGATGACGCGGAATGATCTGGAACCGGCGGCGACCCGGCTTGCCCCGGTCATCGCGCAGGTTCGCGCGGCGCTGACGGCGCAGCAGGCCTGCCTGATCTCGCGGATGTCAGGCTCTGGCGCGACCTGTTTCGGTTTGTTCCCCGATCCGCTGGCGGCGGCCGCCGCCGCCCGTGCCCTGAAGGCGGCGCATCCCGACTGGTGGGTTGCCGCAGCACCCCTGCGGGCTTAGCTGACGCGGGCCACGACATAACCGGCAAGGTCGTCCAGCATCACCTTCAGCGGATGGTCCGGCAGACCCTGCAGCGCCGCCCGCGCCCTGGCCGCCCAGGCCAGCGCGTCGGCCCGCGCCGCGTCCATCGCCCCGTGCCGGGCCATGATCACCAGCGCCTGCGCCAGATCGCCGTCGTCCTGACGGCCCTTTTCGATCACCCGCACCCAGAAGGCCCGCTCTTCGGCATCGGCCTTTGCCACTGCCTTGATCACCGGCAGGGTGACCTTGCGTTCCCGGAAATCATCGCCGGTATTCTTGCCGATGGCGGCCGAACTGCCGCCGTAATCCAGCAGATCATCCACGATCTGAAAGGCAATCCCCAGCGCATCGCCATAGTCGCGCAACGCGGTCACCCAAGGTTCCGGCGCGCCCGCAACCACAGCGCCGGCTTCGGTCGCCGCCGAGAACAGGGCGGCGGTCTTGCCGCGCACAACCTGCAGGTAGATGCGTTCATCCGTTGCCAGATCCTGCGCGGCCGTCAACTGCAGCACTTCGCCTTCGGCAATCACCGCCGAAGCGTTCGCCAGAATGTCAAGCACGCGCAGACTGCCGGTTTCCACCATCAGCTGAAATGACCGCGAGAAGAGATAGTCGCCCACCAGCACGCTGGATTTATTGTCCCACAGCAAATTCGCTGTGGGGCGCCCGCGCCGCCGGGCGCTTTCATCCACCACGTCGTCATGCAGCAGCGTGGCCGTGTGAATGAATTCGACCGTTGCCGCCAGATGCACATGGAACGGCCCGTCGTAGCCGCACAGCCGGGCGGCAGCCAGTGTCAGCATCGGGCGCAGGCGCTTGCCGCCGGCGTCTACCAGGTGGGCCGTCACTTCCGGGATCCGCGGCGCATGTTCGGACGCCATCCGGTCCCGGATCAGCACAGTCACTGCGGCCAGATCTTCGGCCAGCCAGTCTGCCAGCCGTTCGTGCGGCTTCACCGAAAGCGCGTCCAACCCCGTCATTTCCCCATCCAGATGCATCCCGGAACATCTCGACAAGGCCCCACCCCGCCGACTATGTCCTTCATCATGAAAGAGCTTCTGCGCAGCAGCGACCCTACGGTCATCGCCTTTGCCTTGGCCCTTCTCGAGGGCGAGGATATACCGGTCTTTCCGATGGACGTCCACATGAGCATCCTTGAGGGATCACTTGGCATATTGCCGCGCCGTCTGATGGTGCGCGACGAGGATCTTTGGCGCGCGCGCATTGTCCTGAGTGACAATGACATCCCGACAGGGCTGTGATGTTCCGCCCCGACGAGCTGACCGATGACGGTTTTCTGGGGCAGCGCCTGCGCATCCTGCAGCCGCGCCACGGCTACCGCGCGGCCACGGACCCGGTGCTGCTTGCCGCCGCCGTACCGGCCCACAGCGGGCAAAGCGTGCTGGAGCTTGGCTGCGGTGCCGGCGTGGCCAGCCTGTGCCTTGCCGCGCGCGTGCCGGGCCTGCGCCTTGCCGCTTTGGAACGCCAGCCGGCCTATGCGGCCCTGGCACGCGGGAACGCATCCCGCAACCGCATCGACCTGACCGTGGTCGAGGGCGACCTTGCCGCAATGCCGGACGATCTGCGCCGTCCCTTTGACCATGTGATCGCCAACCCGCCCTACTTTGCGACCGGCGATGGCACGCCAGCCGATGATCCGGGCCGCGAGGCCGCCCAGCGCGAAGACACCCCTCTTGCCGTCTGGATCGATGCTGCCACGCGCCGTCTTGCGCCCGGCGGCTGGCTGACCCTGATCCACCTTGCCGCGCGCCTGCCCGATGTGCTGGCCGCAAGTGACGGTCGGCTTGGCTCGCTGTCTGTTCTTCCTCTTGCGCCAAGGCTGGACCGTGCCGCAAGCCGGGTGATTCTGCGGGCCCGCAAGGGCGGGCGGGCGGGGTTCCGGCTGCTGGCACCGATGATCCTGCATGACGGAACAACGCATGATGGCGACCGCGACAGCTTCTCGGCCGAGGCGCGGGCGGTGCTGCGCGACGGGGCCGATCTTGCGCCCCGCTTCGCTTGACTTATCCTCAGTTCCTTTCCGGTCCGACATCAAGATCTGGTGACACGACTCGCCCTTTGTGATGTTCTGATGACACGAGGTCTTTCAAAGGAGAACGGACATGACGGTTGCTTCGCATCTGCAGGAACTTCGCCGGAAACATGAAACCTTGTCGACCGAGGTCGAGCAGGCCCAGCGCAGCCCCGCGACGGATGCCCTGAAAATCGCCCAGCTCAAGAAACAGAAACTTCGCCTGAAGGAAGAAATCACCCGCCTCAGCCAGGCGTGACCTTTCGGGCGCTGGCGCGTGCCGCCAGCGCCGCCCCGCCAGCGATCAGGCCTGCCGCGATCAGGATCGTGGATGATGGCTGTGTGATGCCCGCAGCAACCAGGGCAAGCGTGGACAGCAGCGGCGCGGCATAGGACGCCACACCCAGCAGCTGGATATCGCCCCGTTTCATCCCGATGTCCCAGGTAAAGAAGGCAAGGCCGACCGGCCCGATGCCAAGGGCAAGAATGGCCAGCCAGCCCGCGCGGCTGTCCGGCCAGACCGTTTGCTCCAGCCCGACATGGGCCAGGGCGGACAGTCCTGCAGTCGCCAGGCAAAAGACCGCAACACTTCCTGTCGGAACCGTGCCCAACCGGCGCGACAGCACCGAATAGACGGCCCAGGTGACCGCACAGGCGAAGGCCAGAAGCAGACCCGGCAGCGCTTCGGCTGTCATGCCGCCCGCACCGCGCAGCACGATCAGCGCTGCGCCGCAGAATGCCAGCAGCGCGCCGGCAATATGCAGCGCGCCAAGCCGTTCCCCCGGCAGCAGTCCGGACAGAAGCACGATGAACAACGGCCAGAGATAGGCGATCAGCCCCGCTTCGGCGGCCGGTGCCATGCGCAGCGCGCTGAAGTACAGGAAATGATAGCCAAACAGGCCCAGCGTCCCAAAGGCATAGACTTTCCAGCTGACGGCGCGCAGGGCCGCGCCTTCGCCGGCGCGGATCACCCAGACCAGCCCGATCAGCCCGCCGATGCCGAAACACAGGGTGTTGAGCAGGAAGGGCGGCACCGGGGCCGACTTGACGGTCAGCAA
>Ga0114976_10001775_pt1 | contig 13504 bp, 10 predicted proteins | sample S_130805_EF_Meta_FD_87319 | JGI IMG/M metagenome (GOLD analysis project Ga0114976, IMG submission 87319) | Freshwater microbial communities from Lake Simoncouche, Canada to study carbon cycling - S_130805_EF_MetaG | ecosystem: Environmental > Aquatic > Freshwater > Lake | place: Lake...
TATTAGTTGTAGATGACGAAGCTCCAATCAGAGAAACATTGAAGGAAATTCTTGAATATGAACAATTTGACGTAACATTAGCTGACAATGGAGACCGTGCTTGGCATCTTATTCAGAAGAATGATTACGATGTAATTCTGTGCGATGTTAAAATGCCTGGCATTGATGGAATGGAATTGTTGGAAAAAGTTCAAGCTTACAAACCTGAAACTCCGATGGTTATGATTTCTGGACATGGAAATGTTGAAATGGCCATTGATAGTACTAAAAAAGGCGCCTATGACTTTATTACCAAACCACCAGATTTAAATAGACTCCTAATAACGCTTAGAAATGCCATAGACCGAAACAACTTGGTATTTGAAACGAAAGTTTTAAAAAGAAAAGTTGCCAAAACATTTGACATTATTGGCGAAACCCCAGCAATTGCTAAAATCAAAGATACCATTGATAAAGTGGCGCCAACGGAAGCCCGTGTGTTAATTACCGGTGAAAATGGCACAGGAAAAGAATTGGTTGCACGTTGGGTGCATGAACGATCAACACGCGCAGCGATGCCATTAATAGAAGTTAACTGCGCTTCTATTCCAACTGAATTAATTGAAAGTGAACTATTTGGACATGAAAAAGGCAGTTTTACTTCGGCTATTAAACAGAGAATTGGTAAATTTGAGCAAGCACATGGTGGAACTCTTTTCCTTGATGAAATTGGGGATATGTCGATGGCTGCTCAAGCGAAAGTTCTACGTGCAATTCAAGAAGGTAAAATTACGCGAGTTGGTGGCGATAAAGAAATAAAAGTAAACGTGCGCGTTGTTGCCGCAACTAATAAAAACCTTGATGAGGAAATAGAAAAAGGAAATTTCAGAATGGATTTGTATCACCGTTTATCGGTAATACTCATTCATGTTCCTACGCTCAATGAAAGAACTGATGATATTCCTTTAATTGCCAATAAATTTTTGGCAGAAATTTGCAATGAAAATTCAATGACCCTGAAAAAATTCACACCTGATGGCTATCGTGCGTTACAAGAGGTAAATTGGTCAGGGAATATCAGAGAACTCCGCAATGTTATTGAAAGATTGGTGATTCTATGCGATGATAACATTAACGGAGACAATGTTTACATGTATAGCAATCCAGCTCAACGCGGAGCAGATCCATTTGGTGTTGTAGATGATTATAAAACCCTACAAGAATTTAGAGATTGGGCCGAAAAAGTTTTCATTGAAAGGAAATTGGTTCAGAATTCTTGGAATGTTGCAAAAACTGCCATTGAAATTGATATTCAGCGCAGCCACCTATACAACAAAATTGAGAAGTATAGCCTAAAACGTCGTTGATATGATTGCCGAAATAGGAACAGATATTCCTAAATCGATTAATATTCTTCGAAATGGAGGTTTGGTTGCAATTCCAACGGAAACGGTTTATGGTCTCGCTGCGAATGGTTTGGATGAAATTGCTGTTGCCTCAATTTTTGCAGCTAAAAATCGACCCTTTTTTGATCCCTTGATTCTGCATATTGGAAACCCCAATATGTTGAATCAACTGGTGTCGAATGTCCCTCAAAATGCAAAAAAATTAATGGATGCATTTTGGCCAGGTCCACTCACTTTTGTTTTGCCTAAAACCACAAAAGTTCCGGATATTGTAACCGCAGGTCAAGCAAGTGTGGCCGTTAGAATGCCAAACCACCAAACTACGCTAAATTTATTGAATCAAATTGACTTCCCTTTGGCCGCGCCTAGTGCCAATCCTTTTGGTTATGTGAGTCCTACTTCGGCAAACCATGTTTTTGACCAATTGGGCAATCGCATTGATTATATTTTAGATGGAGGAAATTGTATAGTAGGATTAGAAAGCACCATTATTTCATTTATGGATGAGGAGATTCCTTGTATATTGCGATTGGGTGGAATTACAAAAGCAGAAATTGAAACAATTATTGGCCATGTAAATGAAAATATCCATCAAAATAGCAATCCATCGGCGCCAGGACAATTGGATCAACATTATTCACCGTTTTGTAAATTAAGAGAATTAAAAAACGTCGATGTTCAGAATTTGCGAAATTCAACAATCTTGTTTTATTCGCCAGAATCAAATATTTGCAGACAATTAATCAATCAAAAAGAAATATTGAATTATCAGGCGCTTTATTTTACGGAAAACAATACTGAAACGCAGGCTGCAGCTAATTTATTTTCAATTTTGAGGGATTTAGATTCAAAAGGAATTACAGATGTTTATTTTGAATGGGCACCAAATGAAGGTTTGGGATTGGCTATAAACGACCGCCTCACTAGGGCCATGGCAAAAAGAGATTAAATCTCTTCGTCTTCAATAAACGAAAGTGTATTGTCTAGCAACATCCAAAAATCCTTATTTACATCCTGCAATCCATTGATTGGATGAGAAACACCAAAAGTATGATTTCCATTTTCGACTGTATACAAAATACTGTGCGCACAAGCTTTGTATATTTTTTCAGCTGCTGAATAACCAACAGATTCATCTTGTTTTCCATGGCAAACCAATAATGGTTTTGTCAATGAATGCGCTGCAGAAATGATATCGTATTTTTGTTTGTTGTCTAAATAATCTTGCCAAATAAAATATTTCAATGGCATTTGTTGTTTGGTTCTAGAATTTTCAATAAACACCATATTGTTTTTCTTCCAATCGTTTTTATTGATGGATTGAAATAAATTTTCATATGAATCAATTGCCGCCCAAGTTACCAATTTCTTAACATAATCGGGAAATAAATTAGCGAAAACCAGCACATTGCCTCCGCCCCTACTATGCCCTAGCCAAGATATAGATTCTGGATTGAAGCCATAAAGTTCTACCCCTTCATTCACGATCCAAAGTGCCAAAGACTCCATGTCTCTCGACTCCTGACCAATTGTATTATCGGCAAATGATGCTAAATCGTCAAAATCTTTGGCAATTACACCATTGTGAGAATAATTAAAAGTAATTAGAGCTAATTTTTCTGTTACTAAAAATTGCTCAATGTATGGAACAAATCCCCAATCTTTGAAACCTTTAAAACCATGGCAATAAACCAAAGTTGATAATTTTTCTGTACCTGGGATTTCCGGTAAAAACAAATCGACGGCCAAGGAATGACCGTCGATAGTTTGGATCTGAAAAGAAATTTTTCTATTCACTGTGGTGCCCAGGACCGGAGTCGAACCGGTACGAGTGTTAGCTCACAGGTGTTTGAGACCAGCGCGTCTACCAATTCCGCCACCTGGGCAATTAAATTCTAAATTGTTTTTCAGAACGGGACTGCAAAGATAACATTAAAATTTAATTTTACAAATCAAAATTGGAAGATTTCTTGTCCCATTCCACTATTTCTAGATTGGTTAATTGTCCCTCCATAATTTGAAAACGAATTGCAGTTCTCACCAAATGAAATCCATGTAAACCACATGCTCCAGGATTCATGTACATCAAATTTAACTGCTTATCTTTTTTTACTGATAGTATGTGAGAATGGCCACAAATAAAAACATCGGGAGGATTTTTCAACAACATTGGGAGGATTTTGGGATTATATTTCCCTGGCCTTCCTCCAATATGGGTCATCCAAAATTTTAGTCCATCAATTGTAAAACGATTATGCAATGCATACCAACCTTTTACATCGGTGCCATCAACATTGCCAAATACGCCACGAATCGGTTTACCCAATTTAAAAATCTCATTGTGTAGGGCTAAATTCAACCAATCACCAGCATGCCAAACTTCATCGGCCCAGTCTACATGTTTGAGAATACCCTTATCCCAGTAACCATGATTATCACTTAATAATAAAACTTTCAACTTTAGGGAATTTAACTATGAAACATACCATGCCCAAAGCGGTCAATATTGACATAATAGGATAAGCTGGCAACAAATACCGTGCACAACCCACAGGTCCGGCTAAAAATGCCAGTAACAAAACGATAATTGTCATGAATTTAATATGAAAATAACGAAATAATTGAACGATGGCTAAAATGGCAAAAGAGAACTTAACGAGCTGAATAAAAGCCAAAATAACCATGTAAGCATATTGCCAATTTGGGATTTTTGAGTGGCTGTTTCCGTCATTTACACCTAATACCCCAGAGGATTTCTTCCAATTCAAAAAAACCATGGCGTCATATCTACCTGGATCTAGAAACATAGCTCCCATTCCTTTGACATGTATTTTAATATAACTTCCCAGATAATTCGAAATTGACGCATTGGTTAAACTATCCATGTATTTTTTTTGAAGGACCATGTTAGTCCCCAATCTCCTTAAATATTGATGCTCTAATTCGTAAATACGATTCACTTCATCTGGGTTTTGTGTTTTGAAGTTAAGAAGTAATTTTCGGTTATAATCGTATGGATTGGAAGTTGTTATTGACGAATAAGTAAATATTTTATAGGTTTTATAATTGAAGAAGCAACAATTGATAATGATGATTATTGGGAAAAGATCGAAGAAAGACAATTTGTATTTATTGAAAATAGCCAAAGCAAAAGGCAATATCAAGAAAACTACAAATACCGGTTTTAAGAGAGTTAATAAAATTATAAGAATGGGAATTATTTTATATTTTTCTTCTAGATAAAATACAACCAGCCATAAAAGCAACACTTGACTCCAAATATCTGGCATGATAAATCCTGTATAATAAAATTGCAATGGATAGGTAATCATACATATCATTGACAATGGAAATAATTTATCATGGAATTTGAAGTGGTTTACCAATCTGAATAATCCGAGCGGGACAGTTAAACTCAACACAAATTGTGCGAAAAGAATGATTGTACAATTAAAATTAGAAATACGCAAAATAATTGGAAATAAAATTGTGCGCCTCATGGGCTCTAAAAAACGTTCAATGTGAGCGTTTTCGGAGGTCCAATTTTGAAATAAATAAACTGCTGACTTTTTATATTCGAAATAATCTAAAAGTTGAGCAAAAGAATAATATTGCTTTACCACTGCAAAAATGGTTAAAAGCAGATATATTTTCACCCATGTGTACTTCCAGATGATTCTCATCCATTAAACCATTGCAAAACTGTAATAAAGATAATATTAAATAAGAACAACGCAATTTTAACTTCAAAAGTGGATACAAAAAATACGCACAATGAAAGAAATAGTGTAATCAAAGGTAATCCAATATGTTCAAATGAAATTAACAATCTACTTTCCAATGGATTTTTAATTGAATAATACCCCGGCATTTTCGCATATAAATAACCCCTCACTTCATGTTTGTACGGTGAAAAATATATAATGACAGAATCGCCAACTGACAGTCGAAAATAATCTTCTTGGGTTATTTTCAGTTGATATAATTCATGATTCACAACTTTTTTTTCATCAATTGGTTGAACAAAAACCGAGAAGAAAGTTTCATTGTTTACTGTAAGTTTGGTTGTGCTTTCAGGCAAAATAACTTCCTGCACAACCTTATATAAAACTGCCTGTTTTGGCATAAACTCCACCACCGAATGGTAGGCAGAAACACAAATAAATAAAATGGAAAAGGCTTTAGCCAATTTTGTTAGATTTTGTTCCATCATTGAATTGGCTTAAAATATAGAATGAATACTGAAATTTTAAATTTCAGTATTCATATCCCACTGTTCAAGGTAGTCTGCCACTTTTCGCACAAACATCCCACCCAATCCACCATCTACAACCCGGTGGTCATAGCTGTGGCTTAAATACATCATATGTCTAATTGCAATTACATCTCCATATTCAGTTTCAATTACTGCAGGTTTTTTACGAATAGCGCCTACAGCCATAATTGCAACTTGGGGTTGGTTAATTACCGGAGTACCCATAACATTTCCAAAAGAACCCACATTGGTTACTGTGTATGTACCACCTTGGATTTCATCTGGAGTTAACTTATTAATTCTGGCACGGGTAGCCAAATCATTTACTGTTCTGGTTATGCCTAACAAATTCATTGTATCTGCATTTTTAATAACAGGAACAATTAAATTTCCATTTGCTTGAGCTACAGCCATCCCCACATTTACATTTTTCTTTTTGATAATTTTGTCACCATCAATGGAAACATTAATCATTGGAAAGTCTTTTATAGCTTTTGCAATTGCTTGAATAAATATTGGCGTAAATGTAATGTTCTCCCCTTCTCTTTTCTTGAAGGAATCTTTAACTCTATTTCTCCAATTAACCAAATTGGTAACATCGGCTTCAACAAAACTTGTAACGTGTGGACTCACTCTTTTGCTCATAACCATATGGTCGGCAATAAGTTTGCGCACTCGATCCATTTCAATGATTTCATCACCGGCGTTGATTGAAATAGCAGGTTTAGATTCGACTTTTGCTGTTTCGGTGGAAACGGCAATTGGTTGAGTCACTTGCGCATTAACAACTGGTGTTGGAGCACTTGCAACATGTGCTGTCGCAACAGGATTATTAACAAAGTTTAATATATCACTTTTGGTAACTCTGCCGTCTTTTCCTGTTCCAGGAATAGTTTCCAATACAGACATAGCTATGCCTTCGGCACGGGCGATGTTCAATACCAATGGAGAATAAAATCTTCCCCCATCAGAATTTAGTATTTGCGTAACATGATTTTGAGCGATTTGAGAAATTTCGTTTTCAATGGTTTGAGCCATTGCAACCGGCGATACAATTGTTTCGGCAACAACTGGCTGTGGAGTAGATACCGGAGTTGAAGTGCCAGCTGATGCATCGGCATCAATATAGGCAACAGGTTCTCCTACCTTCACTACATCGCCATCCTTGTATAATTGTTTTACAAGAATTCCAGCCTCTGTGCTAGGAATTTCACTATCCACTTTATCGGTTGCAATTTCAACTAGGGGTTCGTCTTTTTCGACTTTTTCACCTACGTTTTTCAACCAGCGAATTACAGTTGCTTCTGCAATACTCTCGCCCATTTTGGGCATAAGAATTGGTTTTTCTGCCATAATTATTTGAAATGCAAATTTCGTCTTTTTTTATGTCTTGGACAAATTAAATAAATGAACTCCGAAAATTAACTCATTAAGAATCGTCATCATCTATGTTATCTTCTATCATACCAATGAATTTCATCAAATCTAAAACTTCTTGTTGTTTGTCAAATTGATGTTGTTCGCTGTATGAAAAATGTAAATTCCTAAGAATTCTTTTGAAAATTTCAATCGAAGTACATGGCCAATAAAAATGTTCTTGCTTTTGAACATGTATTACTTTCAAGAATGCGTCAATACTTTCTCTGTTGAATATTTGTCCTTTACTGAAGGGATTAAAGTAAAAAACCACTTCTTCTACCTCATTTAAATCCAATTGCTTGCCCGTTTTTAACCCCAAATCCTCTACACCCTTTTTCATTGTGCAATAAGCCACTACAAAATGTTGAGGCAAGTTCACACCAAAAACAGGAATCCCCAAATCTTGTGCAATTGCTTGATACAAAATTGCGAGACTAATAGGATTGCCGAGTTTCGTTTCTAAAACCCTGGGTAATATGGAATTATCTGGAGAATGATAATTGTTATGATTGCCTTTAAATCCGTATTTTTCAAAGAAAACATGATTTAATATGGCAATTTGATCAATTGGATTTTGCACAGACGATAACATCACCCATGCATCAATTTTAAATTGATTTAATTGTTGGCGTGCTAATTCTATTTTTAATCCTGGATATTGAATTCTACTAGCTAAAACCCATCCATCAAGCGCAGAAGGATTGTCAGATTCCATCCAATCCATCACATCTTGAAATAATATTTGTTGTTGAATTTTCTTTAAAATTTCTTCAATTTTAATATTCAATTCAGGGAATTCATTTTGTAACCAAATTTCTTCCAATTCGTTAACTGCAGATTTTCCTACCTCCAAGAATTTGCTTTCAACAATGTCTACTACCTCTTGATCCGTATCATCAAGAAGTAGAATCATAGCCCGCAATTGATTCTTGGTTATCACCTATTATTTTTTCTTTGCAGTAGTTTTTGCACTCTTCGCTTTGGCTGCAGCTTTTGGTTTTGCAGCCGCAGATTTTACTTTTGTTGCGGCTTTCCCTTTGGCAGTTGCCGGAGCTTGATTTTTGATTATTTCAATTACTTGGTCATACGTCATTTGCTCAGGTTCAACATTTGCAGGGATTTTCACATTGTCTTTACCAAATTTAATATACGCACCATAACGGCCATTTAATACTTGAATATTGGCATCTTGCTCAAATGATTTTATTACCTTACTAGCCTCACTTTTTGCTTTGGCTTCACACAATTCAATGGCTCTTTCAAGTGGAATTGTGTAAGGATCGTCTGATTTTGCCAACGATACAAATAAATCACCAAATTTGATATATGGTCCAAATCTTCCTTTGTTAACAGATAATACATGGTCATTATAATTTCCAATATCACGCGGCAATTGAGGTCGACTATAATAATCATCCAAAAATGCGGTTACATGTTCATTTGAAAACTCTAGCACATTGGTGTCACTTGGTAGACTAATGAATTTACCATCAAGTTTGATATAAGGTCCATACCTTCCTTTCCCAACGGAGACAGGTTGGTCCTTGTAGGTCATTTCTTGTTTAGCCAAACTAAATAATTTCAATGCCTGCTCAAGATTAATTTGTTCTAAGCTCTGATTAGGCAACAAACTTGCAAATACAGGCGTTTCGGTATCGTCTTTTGAACCTAATTGAACCAATGCCCCATATCTACCCATTCTTACTAAAACATCGTACCCTGTTTCAGGGTCTTTTCCCAAAATCCTTTCACCTGTTGCTCGTTGACCCGTTTCAGATGTTTTTGTTACACATTCAGAGAAAGGACTATAAAAATCACCTATCATAGATTGCCAACCCTTTAACCCTTTGGCAATTTCGTCAAATTCTTTTTCAACAGATGCGGTAAATCCGTAATCCATTACTTCATGAAAGTTTTCTGATAAAAAGTCTGTTACAATCATTCCAATGTCTGTTGGAAATAATTTATTCTTTTCGAAACCGAATTTTTCTTCTATTAAATTACGTTCAATTTGATTATTAACAAGAACCAGTTGAATAATATTTCTCTTGGATCCCTCTCGAGATTCAGAAACCACATACCCTCTTTTTTGAACGGTTTGAATTGTTGGGGCGTAAGTTGATGGTCTTCCAATACCCAATTCTTCCAATTTCTTTACCAATGACGCTTCAGTATATCGTGGTGCACTTTTAGCAAACTTTTCAGTGGCTTGAATTTCATTGGTATTCAATACTTCATTTAAAGCAACTGCTGGCAAAACTGATTCGTCATTCTCTTCATCTTCATCGTCGGTGCTTTCTAAATAAACTTTTAAGAAACCCTCAAATTTGATGATTTCCCCTTCAACTTTAAACAATTCGCCATTTTTATTATTAGAAATAGTTATAATGGTTTTTTCCAATTCAGCGCGCGACATTTGAGATGCAATGGCACGTTTCCAAATTAACTCGTACAATCTTTTTTGTTGAGGATCTGCACCTGAATTTCTGTTATTAAAGTATGTAGGACGAATTGCTTCGTGCGCTTCTTGTGCATTTTCACTTTTGGTGCTAAATTTTCGAGTTTGCGAAAACTCTTCACCATATTCTTTTAATATCTCTTCTTTTGCTCCATTAATTGCGGTCAAACTCAAATTAACCGAATCTGTTCTCATATATGAAATATGACCATTTTCGTACAGTTTTTGAGCAATTTGCATGGTTCTCGTTACATCATAACCCAACTTTCTAGAAGCTTCTTGTTGCAGTGTAGACGTAGTAAACGGAGGTGCAGGATTTCTAAAAGTTGGTTTTACTTCTAAATTTTCAACTTTAAAATCAGCTCCCTTGATACTTTCTAAAAATGCATTCGCCTCGGTCTCAGTTTTATAACGTTTAGATAATTCTCCTTTTAAAGATTTACCAGCACTGTTTTTAAATATTGCTGTAACGCGATATTCACTGTTACTTGTAAAATCATTTATTTCTCTTTCACGCTCAACTACTAATCTAACGGCAACTGATTGAACCCTGCCAGCACTGAGTCCTGGTTTTACTTTTTTCCATAAAACAGGAGAAAGTTCAAAACCCACCAATCTATCGAGTACCCTTCTTGCTTGCTGCGCATCTACTAAGAAATTATCTATCCCTCTTGGATTGGCAACAGCTTTTAAAATTGCGGGCTTGGTAATTTCATTAAAAACAATACGTTTTGTATTGGATGTGTTTAAATTTAGTTCATCGAATAAATGCCAACTAATGGCTTCTCCTTCTCGGTCTTCGTCCGTTGCTAGCCAGATGATTTCAGCTGAAGAAACAAGTTTTTTAAGTTCCTTAACCAATGCTTTTTTATCATCTGAAACCTCGTATTTAGGCTTGAAGCCATTTTTGATATCGATTGCATTATTTCCTGATGCTAAATCTCTAATATGTCCCCTGCTGGAGGTTACATAAAAGTCTTCACCAAGAAACTTTTCGATGGTTTTTGCTTTTGCTGGTGACTCTACTATAACTAAATTCTTCATTTATTCTGCTGAAAATATTATTGGACTTGAAACAGTTCCAAATTCTGTTTTAATAGAAACTATAAACAATCCAAACGCTTCATTGTTTGGATGTGTTATTTCAAACTCTTGTTTTCCTTCAGATAATAATCCTTGATAAACAACTGAAACTTCTCTTCCAGTTAGGTCATACAAAGAAATTTTACAATTATTTGAGTTAACAATACTATTCAATTTTAATGTTGCCAAAGTTTTGGCAGGATTCGGATATAAGGAAATTCCAATTTTTTCTGGGGTAATATTATTTATACCAGCTAAATATGGACTTAAATTTATATTATCTAAAAATACTGAATTTCCACCGGCACTCACCACATCAATTCTAAAAATGGCATTTTGAGATTTCCCATATCCCAGAGAACTGAGAGAACCAATTCCTATTCTTTTCCATTGAGAATCCGATTTGGGTACAAAATTAGAAGCATAGGAAGCTGACGTTGAATAAGCCAAGCCCAAACCTGAACGTTCAAATATTTGGCTAAATGTACCTCCACAATCTATTGATATATAAACCCTTAGAATATCCGCAACATCAACCGAAGGTTGAATATATGAACAATAAAAAGTAAATTTAGGAGTAGATGTTGAGGGTATTTGAGAAATATCAAAACTCTTTGTTGTAAAACTGAATACATTTCCCGGTGTTGAACCAGTTGTAATTTTTGCCAAGTAACTATTACTGCCTGTAAATGCTGCTGTATTTGTTAATGTGAATCTCGATGCTGCAGGACTTATGTGCGTAAATCCAGCAGATGTTGTGGTTGGATCACCATTTTCAAATCCCTCTTCAAAATAAGGATTGCCTTTTGAAACAGCAGGCAAAACAGTAATATAGGCTGTTTTTGTTAATGTATTTGATCCATAGCTATTTTGAGCCATTAATGAAACGTTATATGTTCCGGGAGTTTGATAAATTACAGTTGGGCTTGCTGAAGTTGATGATGGCGTTGAAGAACCTGTAAGTGTCCAAGAACGGACACTAGGGTTTCCTTTACAAGATAAATCGGTAAATACTACTGATTGACCTGCACAAATTGTTGTTGATGAAGAAGTAAAATTTGCAACCGGAGCAACTAATTGGGTTGAAACGCCGGTTGCCACAAGATTAGATGCCGCCACATTACTATTGCGCGGCGCAGCTGCTAATGAGCCTCTCATGATAGCAATTTGTTTTATTGTAAATGCAGCCATACATTTACCATTAGAATAGTCCATGTAATTTTCCCACATATCCAGTTTATCTGGAATGTCATTTTTACAAGAGTTACCATTTATAGGGCAACTTGCATTAACAAATGTACCTGATACAGGCGGCGTGTCGTCGCACATATCTCCATCAGCACAATCACCTTGAAAAGTATGAAATAAACCCAACCAATGTCCAATCTCGTGGGTTAAAGTGCGTCCGCCATCTCCACCCGAAGCTGTGCCTATTGTTCCAACATTATCTTGACGCACTACAATTCCATCTTTTCTTGATCCAGCCATCCAAGGAAAAACTGCATAACCCAAAACCGTACCAGAAGCACTTCCACTTCCATCTACAATATTGCTAACTACCCAAATATTTAAATATTTTTTATAATTCCAATACGCCAAAGATTTAACTGGTTCTTTTGTCATATCCATATTAACACCTGTTGACGAATAAATCCTATTTACACCATCAAAACAATTTCCATTTACATCAATACTAGCCAATTTGAATTCGATATCTGCACTTCCTGCAACTCCGGTAAACTGAGAGCGCAAAGCGGTTTTATTTGCATTTGTATAACTATAATCCGCATTTAATACACGAATCTGATCCAAAATTTGTTCTCTTGAGATATTTTCAGGACCATTCGTATGAATTACATGAAATACAACAGGAATGGTATATTTTGTTGCCCTTTTGGTTATTTTCGAATTAATCGATGCCTTTGCAATTTCTCTAAAATCTTGCTCCGCTTTTTGTAATGATGGATCATTTTGAATTTGCATTTTATAATACTCATCTGTTCCGCAGTGATGGATTTGTGCATTTGCAATGGTTAAAGAAAATACTATTCCTAAAATCGTATAAAACTTTTTCATTCTTCTGCAAATTAAAGGGAATTATTGAACACATTTAATATAGTACTATAAAAAACCTATTGGATTTCTATGCACATTGTTTCGAATTATTGGAAAAAAGGCATCCTTAAAATGAAGCATTTGTATACCGTGGGATACAAAAAAAACTGAAATAACATCAAATCTTATCTTCTTAATATCATTAGTTTTAGACATGAATCTACGAGCAGCTTTTATCATGTTTTTTCGCTTCTCTAAATTCACTGCATTTTCTGGTTGTAAAATATTGGATGTTGTTTTCGTTTTGACCTCAACAAAAACCCAAAAATGACAATTAGTGGCAATAATATCTATTTCTTGATGGCTAGATTTCCAATTTATAGCATGAATTTCATATCCCTGCCGATTTAACCATTTTGCAGCCAAGTACTCTCCCTCTCTGCCATTCTCACCTTGTATACTCATATTTAACGTCAACCGTGAAATTACAAAACCTCATCAAATTAATTTCTAATCTACCTTGATGTAAATTAACTTTGCCTCATGAATTTTTGCATTTTTCGCGATTTAAAGAGAGAAAGTTATGGCCAAACACTTGACATTCAAAGAAATCTATTTCAAAATGCAATAAGCCACAAACAGGAAGGTAAAGTCCCTCAAAACCATTTAATTTCTGTTGAACACAATCATGTATACACTTTTGGAAAGCATGCAGAAAAGTCAAATCTGCTGGTCAATTCTGGTTTTTTAGAAAATATAGGAGCGGAAGTATTTGAAATTGAGCGCGGTGGCGATATTACTTACCATGGCCCCGGTCAATTGGTTGTTTACCCCATTTTCGATATTGAA
>Ga0114976_10001778_pt1 | contig 13501 bp, 1 predicted proteins | sample S_130805_EF_Meta_FD_87319 | JGI IMG/M metagenome (GOLD analysis project Ga0114976, IMG submission 87319) | Freshwater microbial communities from Lake Simoncouche, Canada to study carbon cycling - S_130805_EF_MetaG | ecosystem: Environmental > Aquatic > Freshwater > Lake | place: Lake...
CCGCCCCCGGTGTTGCCCGACGACAGGAGGGGAGTCGAGCCGTCGCCAATCGAGAAGAACCGGTAGCCGACGTCGAACGTCACGCGGCTGCTCACCTGATACGCCACGCCCGTGCCGGCCTGCCAGGCGAAACTGTTGATCGTGCTGGCACCCGCGGTCTGGAGATCCGGGTCGAGCGACCTGGTCTGAAACTGGTAGCCGCCGATTCCGATGCCGCCGCCGGCATACAGTCCGAGGGAATCGGTCAGTTCGTAGTCGCGCCAGAAATTCGTCATGAACGACCAGACCCCGGAGGCCGTCGTGGTCATCGTCCTATCGAGAATCGTGCCGCCGGAGACGTCGAGCGTGGTCGGGCCGCTCATCGCGCCCCGGTCGCGGCCCTCGAGTTCCATGCGGAGCTGTCCTGAGGACTTCGCGAACGCCATGCCGACGGCGCCGCCTCCCGTGAAGAGCGTGTCGTTGACCGATCCGGTCGGCGTAAAGACAGCTCCCGGGATCGCCTCGAACACACCGCCGGTGGTCAGCGTCGCGAATGACGCCCCGACGATGCCCGCAACGTAGAACCGTGATGAGGCGGTGCCGTCCGACAGGGCCACCGGCAGCACGTCTTCGGCAGCAACTGCGTCGGCCGCGTTTGACTGGCCGGGATACATGGCCGCGAGAGACGACAGATCGACTGGTGGCCCCAGATCCTCGGCCGTGGCAACGGAAGACCACACCAGTATGACCATCGCCGCCAATTGAGCCAAAAAACATCTCACGGGTCTCATCCTCCCGATAGTCTTCGACGCTCCAGGCTGTACCGGGAAGCGGCCCAGCATCACGAAGCCCTCCAACCCCACCTCATCGTGGCTATCGGCGGGCTGGAACAAGTGGCATCAGCCGTCCTTCCGCAGGCGTTCGGATCAGACTCACAGACAGGTTCGGCAAGACCGTTGCGGTAAACTTTGCCGGCTGGGCTAAATCGTGAACTGCGTGGATAGAATATTGGCACGGCGGCCGAGACTAGGTCCGTGGCAGTTGGGCCGGCAGAAACCAACCCAATGTACAACCTCCCGTTTATCTTCGACGAATGCGGGTTTGGGTGGTTGCCGCCGGAGATCGACCGGAGCCTGCTCTACAACGTCTCGTATGAGCCGGGTAGTGCCGAGATCAAGCTCTACGTGCTCGACGCGAGCCGCACGTTTCTGCACAAGATCGACCGGGCGGGCACCATCGTGCGGCAGCATGCGGCGTTGGATGTGGGGGCGGATGGGGCGAGGCTCGAGCGGTTTCTGGGGTCGGCCCTCAATTTCGACGACATCCTGATCGACACCGTCGAGGGAGACAGCTACTACCTGCTGCTCGAGAAGAGTTCGCCGTCGGAGTACATCAAGTTCCTCACGCTGTTCGTCGAGGCCTGCCGGATCACCCGCGAGCAGTTCGTCGACGCCGTCAATCGAATTAACCAGCGACCGATCGGCAACATCTTCGAGTGCTGCATGCAGCGGGCCGTGTCGGGCGCGCGGGTCGATCTGGGAGGTGGCGGCGGCAAGATCTATTCGCGACCGTTCAGAATCGGGAACGGCTTCGAACCCGACCCCGGCACGTGGGAGTTCCTCATGCGGCTCTACGGCTGCGACCGGGCGGGGCTCGCGGAACCGCTCCAGCACCTCTGGGTTGCGACCGACCTGCACTCCCACAGGTTGGTGGTCGTAACGCAGCAGGCGGGTATGTTGCAGTCCCGGGATTGAGCCGGCGGCCGCGCCAATATGCAGGCGATTTGAGGAGAAAATGGGACGCGATTAGCCCACTTATCGTTGGCTCACAAACCGAAACTCCGAAAAGTGGCGGCGGCACGGGAGGAAAGGTAACCTTTCGAGATTTAAACCATTCTCCGTCCGGTGGGATAGGCATCCCCTCTCCCGAATGCCTTGCGCGGAAAAGCAGCGCAGCCAACACAAATAACTACCGAAAGCCGGGGATCCGATGAATCGACACGACTCCCATGCCCAGCGGGTCCTGGTGAACAACTACCGCCGCGTCTATTCGCGGATGCGGTGGCTCAACGCCCTCGCCGAACGAGGCATCAAGCCCGTTCAGTTGGCCGCGAAACGAATCCGCCGGATGGCTCGGCATGTGCGGGAGGCGGTTGCGACGCCGGCAGGCGGCCCGGGATTTTCATTCCGCCGCGTCGGTTTGGGCGGGATGGAATTGCTCGAGGGGCGGGCGATGCTGTCGATCACACCTGCGCTTACCGGATCCGATGTGGCCTTCACCGGGGCGGACGGGACCGATGCCCTCGAACTCCGCGTCAATTCGGACGGCTTCCTCGAATACAGCGTCGACGGAGGCAGCTTTTCCAGCGACTTGAACGAGACGCTGGTCGGAGCCCAGACGCTGAGCGTTTCCGGCTCGACGTCGCTGTCCGTCGACCTGCTCAACGGCACCAACACCCTCTGGGTGGATACGAGCCTGATCACCGCGTTGGGCACGACTGGAAAATTGCACTACGCGGGCGGCACCGCCGGCGACACGCTAGCGGCGACGGGCCTCGGCTCCAACACCTGGCGATTGTCGTCCGCGAATCTCGGAACGCTCAACGGCGTCATCTCATTCTCCGGCGTCGATTCGATCACCGGCGGCCTTGGAGACGACGAACTTGTCGGCCCAGCGGCGGACACCGAGTGGGCCATCAACGGACGCTTTGCAGGACAGATCTCGGGCGGCGTCTCCTTCGAACGGATCAAGAATGTCGTCGGGAGCGACGGCTTCAAGGATACGTTCACGGTCTCCCCCGGCGGTCGGATGGTGAAGATCAAGGGGTCGGATGCCGATCAGGATTCGATCGGCTTCCAGGTCGATGCCGGTGATGATGCCAAGATCGCTTCGATGGCCGGAATGAATTTTTCCGTCACCACGGGCTCGCAGCCCAATCAGGCCCTCCCCGAGGTGATCGCCCTGCGGGAAGGCATCAGCACGTGGTCGCTGAAGATCTCCGCAACGAGTGCCGCCGACCACGCCACGCTGGCGGCCGCCCGTGCTGGGCAGCTGCTGTTTTCCAGCGCCAACGTCAGTTTCCTGCCCGTCACGTTCGACCAACCGACCGACGGGCTCACGATCGACCTCGGCGATGGTGACGACACGATGGATGTCACCGCCGACGGCCTGCCGTCGGGGCTTGCCGTCAACGTGCTCGGGGGCCTGGGTACAAACACGGCCCACGCTCCCGACGACCTGTCGGGAAATTCCCTGCAATGGTCGATCACCGGACCGAATGCCTTCACGCTCGAGGGCACGTCGCTGTCGTTCGAGGACGTGCAAAGCCTCGTCGGCGCCGCCGGGAAGAAGGATGTCTTCACGTTCCTGCCCGGAAGCAGCCTCGGCGGAACCGTGACCGGCCAGCAGGCCGACGGCGACGAGGTCGTCTACCAACTCGAACTGAAGACGGCATCGCAGTCACTTGCCATGGGGGCGGCGAGCGGCTCCGGCATCACGACGATCGACGGCACGGTCATCGCGACGTATGCCGGAATGGCCTCCGCGCAGAACGTGCGGATCATCGGCACCACATTCGACGACAAGGTGATCGTCGGCGCGGCCGCGACCGGCAGCGGGATGGCGATCAGCAGCGGGGCGGTGCCCGTGCTGGACTACGCGAAGCAGGTCGTGCTCGCCACCCCGGCCAGCGCCGTGTCGGTCGCCGGCAATCAGCTCACGTTCCCGGCGGGCAGAGGCTTCAAGACCGGCGACTCGGTGGTCTATGACAACGGCGGCGGGTCGAACGCCAGCATCGGCGGCCTGGAATCGGGCCGCACCTATTATCTCATCCAGCTCTCGTCGACGACGTTCCGCCTCGCGAAGACGGTCGGCGACGCACAGACCAACACCGCTGTCGTCCTCACGTCGACCGGCTCGGGCGTCGGGCATGCGTTCGTGCCGCTGATCGATGGCGACAACGGCTTCGGCACGATCACGCTGACCCGCCCCGCGGGCTCGCTCGCGATCCTTCCCGGCGCGGGGAGCGACGTGGTCACCGTCTATACGCAGGCGCTCGCGGCGACGACGGCCGTTCGCATCGACGACACCGAGGGTACCGCCGAAGCTGTCTACGTCGGCGTTCAGGCCGGCGATAGTGCCGTCTCGGTCGACCTCTCCGGGGCTACGGCCGGCAGCGGTAGCATCGCTGCGGCGGGCTACACCGTGGGCTACACGGGGATCGAGAATCCGCAGAACGTCATCATCACGACCACCGACGTGGCGGAGACGCTCACGCTCTCGCCGTCGAGCGGCAAGCTCGTGCTTGGCGGCACCGGCAACGGATCCGGCACGGTGACCGTCGACGTGCCGGCCGGCTCGCTCACGATCGATGCGGCGGGCGGCAGCGATTCGATCACGCTCTCAGCCGGACTTGATCTCGCCGCGCCCCTGATCCTCAAGGGGGGCGACGGAACCGACGCCGCCACGCTCGCCGGCACGCTCGCGAGCCTCGCCGTCCATGCCGACATCGAATCGGTCTCCGACACCTCCACGACGGCGACGCTCTCGTTCGTGGGCACCGATGGCGACGATGCCATCAAGGTGACAGGTGACGGGGCAGGCTACGTGACCATCGCCAGCAGCGGCACGACCGCCACGTTGAGCCTGCTCACGTTCAAAACTCCCGGCACGCTTCTGGCGGTCGATGCGGCTGCTGGCGACGACGCGGTCGAGGTGGCCCTGCACAATCTTGGGGCTCCGCTGGTCGTCACGGGCGCCCAGGACCTCATCCTCACGGCAACAGACGCTGCCGATCAGGCCGTGCTGGCGGCTGCGGCTGCAGCGGGGCAGCTGCAATATTCCAGTGTCAACGCCACTTTCCGCACCGTGACGTTCGATCAGCCGAACAATCTGCTGACGATCGACCTCGCGGGCGACGACGACACGCTAACCTTCGGCTCGGGCGGCCTGCCGAACTCAGTGCAGATCGCGATCAAGGGTGGAGCCGGCGTGAACACGCTCGCGCTCACATCGCCGGTGGGCGTGACTGGGGCTTCCAACGAGTGGTCGATCACCGCACAGGCCGCGGGATCTGTCGGCTTCGAACAGGTCGCATTCAAGCAGATCCAAAACCTCGTCGGGGCGACGGGCCAGAAGGACGTCTTCACGTTCGGCCCAGGCGGCTCGACCGGCGGTCTCGTGACAGGGCAGTCGGCCGACGGTGATCAGGTCGTGATCGATGTCGCCCTGCAGACGGCTGCCCAGACGCTCGTGCTCGGGGCGGGCAGCGGCGACGGCGTGGCGACGATCAATGGCGTGGCGGTCGCGACATATGCCGGAATGGCCTCGGCACAGAACGTGCGGATCGTCGGCACTGAATCCGACGACGAGATCGTGGTCGCGGCCGAAACTGCATCTGAACAAAAAGCAAACGCTGGAAACGCCATGGTGACCGGCAAGAACACGGTCACCGGCGCCAGCTTCGGCACGATCACGTTCACCCGGCCGGCAGGTTCGCTCGCGATCCTTCCCGGCAGGGGGAACGACGTGGTCACCGTCTTCACGCAGGCGCTCGCCACCACGACGGCCGTCCGGATCGACGACATCGAGGGCACCGCCGACGCGGTCTACGTCGGCGTTGCGGCCGGCGATGGTGCCGTGTCGGTGGACCTCTCCGCGGCCAAGGTCGACACCGGCAGCATCGCCGCGGCTGGCTTCACGCTGGGCTACACCGGGATCGAGAGTCCTCAGAATGTCATCATTACGACCACCGAAGCGGCGGAGACGCTCACGCTCGCGCCGTCGGGCGGCAGGCTCGTGCTCGGCGGTACGGGCAATGGATCCGGCACGATGGTCGTCGACGCTCCGGACGGATCGCTCACGATTGATGCGGCCGGCGGTAGCGATTCGCTCTCGCTGTCAGACACGCTGAACCTCACCACCACGCTGATCCTGAAGGGCGGCGCCGGAACCGACAGCGTCTTTCTCGACGGCACGCTGGCCAGCCTCGTCGTCCATGCCGACATCGAGTCGGTCACCGACACGTCCACGACGGCCCGGCTCACGTTCGTGGCCACCGACGGCGCTGACGCGATCACGGTGACGAGCCCCGCGGCAGGCCAGGTGCTGATCGCCAGCACTAGCACACCCGCCACCTTCAGCTCGCTCACGTTCAAGAACCCCGGCACGCTGCTCACCATCGACGCCGCCGCCGGAGCCGATGAGATCATCGCGAAGATGACGTCGTACGCCACGCCGCTCTCGCTGGTCGGCGGCGATGACTCCGACACGATCACCGTCGATGGCGGCTCGTACGCGAGCCTCGCCACCTCGGCTGAAACCGTCACCGACACCGCGAGTGTCGCGAACCGCACCCACACGGTGAAGCGTGCGGGGTCGACCGTCACGCTGCGCCGCGATACCGGGGCCGGCGAACTGGTGATCGAGGAGTCTGGGTCGGGGTCCGAAACGCCATCGTCCACCAGGTATAAAGATCCGACGGCCTCGCTCATTATCAAGGGAACGAATAACGGGTTTAAGGGAGAGTCGTTCATCGTCACGCAGCTGACGATGAACGCCGGGCTCACGATCGACGGCGGCTTCGGTAACGACTCGATCGAGATCCAGGGCAACGTCAGCACCCGCGGGCACGACATCAGCCTCACCGCGGAGACGATCACGGTGAGTGCCGGTATCGCGATCTCCACGCGGGCCGACTCCGCGGGCGCGACGGTCGGCAACTCCGGCAGCATCACGCTCGACGCCGCCGCATCGCTCGAGAAGAAAAGCTATACCTTCACGTCGAAGATCGACATCAAGAGCAAGGCGCAGCTGCTGGCCGACGTCGATTCCGGCAGCGTTCACGCCGCCGGAGACATCAAGCTGACGGCCGTCAACGCCTACAACATCCCGTCGATCTACGTGCACGTCTACGACACGCGGGGGGTCGTGACGCTTGACCAGGCGACGGTGCGAGGCCGCAACGTCACCGTGCAGGCACGGGCCGACAACAGCACAATGTTTGCCGAACAATCGAGCGTGCCAGGCGCCGGAATCATCGACACGGCCGTGCAAAAACTGCTCGGCACGAGTGACGTGGTTGCCGTAGCCATCTCGTTCGCCAAGGGCGAGATTCTGGTCACGTCCGGCAGCCAGATCGCCGGCCACAACATCGGCCTCTATGCCAGCGCGGAGACGTCCGCGAAGGTGACGGCGGTGGGCACGGTAGCAGCCCTGGCGTTCGGCTACTCCAAGCCGACGGCGACGGTGGACGTGCAAGGCGGCACGACGATCGCGGCCAGCGGTGACGTGGCCATCGACGCAAGCGGCAAAAACACGCTCGAAGTCGCCGCCAAACAGGGGGCCCTCGGCCCGCAGAAGAGCGACACGAAGGGCAATCTCACGATTGCGGTCGGGTATTCGGATGTGGTCGTGAGGGCGGCGTTGGCGGATGGCGCTGCCATCGTCGCGGGAGGCAGCGTCGACGTCACCGCACGGCTCGCCAAGCTCAGCAGCGTGGAGGCGAGCGCGGGGGCTTACGACGAGGGGACCGTGGGTGTCGGCATCGGCGTGTCGGTGTTTCACAGCGACGTTTCAGCGACGGTGGGAGGCACGGTGACGGCCGGCAGCGCGACAAACCAGGCCGCACGCGTCAACGTCACTTCCTCGATCGTGACCGACCGAAATAAGACGATTGGCAACGCGACCGTCGGCAGTGGTCTCATCGCAGAATTTATCCTCGGAGATCCCACCGACAAATTTCAAAAGGGCGCCCAGGAGTTCGTGAGCACGGGAGCGACGCTGCTCGGCGGCGTTCCGCTGATTACCAAGCTACTGATGCCCGAGAAACTCAAGTCCTTGTTCAGCGAGAAAACCGGCGAGACGAAGCGCATCGCCATCGCAGGGGGCATCTCCGTCGCGGATCACGAGAACAATTCCCGGGCGAAGATCAATCCGGGAGCCCGCGTGGTGGCCTCCGGCGGCGTGACCGTGAAAGCCTCGTCAGCGGAGAATCCCACCGGTTCGGCGGAATCCGAAATCAATTCCGACAAGTCTGGTGGCAACAGCCGCGAACTGTCGATCGCCGTTGCGATTCATGTCGGAATCTACTCGAACCACGCGATCGCGACCGTCGGCACCGGCGCCCAGATCGTCTCAGGGGGGCCGGTCGCGGTGCTCGGAACAGCCACTGTTCCCTTCGATGCACGGTGGTTGCAGTTAAAAAGCGTCTCGGATGTCACCGCCAAGCTGAACCTGAATTTAGGTATCCAGGACGCCTTCTTGCAGTCGTGGGCCAAGTCCTCCGCCGCGGGCACGAAGACAGCGGTCGCAGGCTCCATCGACTTCTTCCTGCTCGACAGTGTCGGATCGGCGTTCGTTCATGCAGACGCCCGAATCAACGAGTTCGCCTTCGATTCGCAGTCGTCCGTCGATGCGTCCACCAACACGGTCGATCTCGGCGGGCTGCACTTCTTCCAGGAAGGCGAGCAGGTCGTCTACGACGCCATCGGCGGTGACCCGATCGGCGGACTGGTGACCGGATCGGTGTATCGGGTGCACCTCGTCCCCGGTGATTCCCGAAAACTCCAACTGCAGGATCTCCAGGGCAAGCTGATCACGCTCACGCCGGTCGCCTCGACGTCGCGTCATGCGTTGCGGCTCGCCACGCCGACGGCCGGACAGTCGGTCGTGATCCGCGGGAAGGCCGACGGTCAGGTGGCCAACTTCGGCGGAATTTATGGACTGTTGTTTGGCACGAAGGATGGCCGCACCGGCGTCGGCGCCGCCTACGCACACACCATCTTCGACACCACGCTCACCTCCGATGTCGCCGCCGGGGCGAGGATCCACGGCAACACCGTGTTCATCCGCGCCGACAACAACTTCCAGAACTTGAACTACGCGGGATCCGCGGGCAAGGCAGAAGGGTTTGGCTTCAGCGGCTCGGGTTCCGTGGTGGACATCACGAATATCACGAAGGCCCATGTCGCCGACGGAGCCGTGATCACGACCGGTTCGGGCGTCATCAGCGTGGAGCGGGAATTCCACAGCTTCTTTGGCGACAACCTTAAGGGCCTCGTCAACGGCACGACCACCAGTTTCTTCGGCGATCCCGGCAATATCGCCTATTTCACACCGGACAAGGTGGTAGCCAACACGATCTCCCTGGAGAAGGTTGTTGATGGTAAAAAAACCGGGGATCGGGTGATCTATGCGAAGAACGGGCCTGCCGCGATCGGCGGGCTTATCAGCGGCGCGACCTACTATCTGATCATCGGCAAAGACGAAAAGGGAACGACGTTCCGTTTGGCCCGGTCAGCGGCCGACGCCAACAACGACAACTTCATCAATCTCGACCCGAGGATCGCCGGCCCCGGCACGAGGCACCAATTCATCGAGCCCGATGCCCTCGATTGGAAGATCGAGCAGTATCCCAAGTCGCTCGACACCAACAACGACGGCAAGGTCGATACAAGTGACCTCGGCATCACGACCGTAACCCCCACGGCCTACGTGACAAACCGCAGCCTGATGGTGATCGCTGAGGATAACAGCGATATCTACAACATCGTGGGCGTGGTGTCGACGGGCAACGAGACCGCCGTGGGCATCTCGATCGTCGTGAACGCCATCAATCGCGACACGCAGTCCTACGTCGGCCAGACCGCCGACGTGGCTGCCGGAACTGCCGCGACGACGCTGACCTCGGGCGGCGTGATCGACGTGGCCGCGAAGAATGCCGCCAAGGATTTCGCCCTGTCGCTCGCGGGTGCCGTGACCTCGAAGAAGAGGGTTTCGACGCCCAAACCTGGCTACATAAAACCCAACAACTTTTTCAAAGCGAAGTGGAACACTCTTCGCGGCAAGGATGTGGACACGACAGATGCGCCCGTTGAGCAACAGGCGCAGAAGAGCATCGCGGGCGCCGGGGCCGCGTCGATCAACATCGTCCGCGACAACGCCCGGGCCTACATCAACAATCCGGCGATCATCGCCGCCGCTGCCCTCGCCGTCCGGGCCGACAACCAGACGATCCTTTCGAGCAACGCCGGAGCCCTTGGGATCTCGAAAGTCATCGGCGGTGGCAACAATACCGGCATCGCAGGGTCGATCGGCATCAACATCGTCAGCGGCGCGACGCAGGCGTTCGTGAATGGCGCGACGGGGGCAAAACTCGGCTCCCTCGACGTGCAGGCCAACCGCGGCGGGTATATCGGCGCGCTCACGGCCGGCGCGGCCGGGGCGACCGGCACGAAGGGGGATGCCGTCACGGGACAGGTCTCCGTCAATTCCATCCAGAACACGACCGATGCCCATGTGTCGAACGCGGAGGCGACGGTTTCCGGAGACGTGAGCGTCAAGGCGACCGACGGCTCACTGCTCGTGGCACTCGCCGGCGGAGTGGGCCTGGGGGGAGCGACGGGCGTCGGGTTTGCGATCGCCGTCAATGTCGTCGGCAAGGACTCCAAGCCCAACAGCACCACGGCCAAGATCGACCACTCCACGCTCGAGATGACCTCCGGCACGCTGACGGTGGACGCGTCCAACGGCATGGCGACGCTGGGCGCCGACACGCTGGCGTCGATCGACAAGATCGACCCCCCGCAGGAGCGGATCATCGCGCTGACGGTGTCGGTCGGCGTCGGCACAGGGACCGGCACGGGCGCCGGCGGTGCCGGCATGCTCGCGGTCAACACGATCTTCGAGGAGGCCGACGCCCGCATCTCGAGTTCGACGATCGTGAGGAACGCCGGTTCGGGGACGGCGAACGTGGTAGTGCGCGCCGCCGACGAATCGGGCATCGCGGCGGTCTCCGGGGCCGTCGGCGCGGGCCTTAGGGGAACCGGGGTGGGCGTCGCCCTGGGCTACAACGACATACATGCCGACGCTCGGTCTGTGGTCGAGGACACGACGATCACCGTCAACGGCACCATCGGAGTCGAGGCCCGGAACAAGGCCAGCATCGGCACGGGAGTGGTGGGCGTGGGTTGGGCCCAAGGGGGCGAGGGTACCGCCGGCGCCGGCGCGCTGGCGATCAACGTCATCCGCAACAACACCGACGCGCACATCAGCAAGGGCTCCAGCGTGACGGCCGGCGGTGCCGTGACGCTCAAGGCCACCGACGAGGCAAGGATCGTGTCGATCGGCGGGGCGCTCGCCGTCTCCCGCGGCACCGGCGGCGGCATCGGTGCGACGATCAACTACAACCGGATCAGCGACGGTGTTACGGCCTATGTGTCGGACTCCACGGTCACGTCGCAGAAATCGGGCATCTCCCTCGAGGCGACGTCGGCGTCGCTGCTCGCCGCAGTCGGCGCCGCGGGGGGCGGCGGCAAGAGTTTCGGGGGGGCCGGAACGCTCGTCATCAACTCGATCGCCAACACGGTCGATGCCCACGCCGACAACTCGACGCTCTCCGCAGAGACCGACGTGACCGTGCGGGCCGTCGAGGCGGCGGCCCTGGTGTCGCTGGCGCTCGCGGGCGCCGGCGCTAAGGACGGCGGGGCGATCGGCGCGTCGGTGTCCTACAACTACATGGGTGGCAGCATCGATCTCGCGGACCCCAACCTCATCGCATTCAACGACGGCACGGTGTCCGGGACGAGCGTGCCGACCGTCCGTGCGGATGGCACGGCGACCCGCAGCGGCGTCTCCGCCTACCTCCACAATTCGGAGGTGGTCGCCCACAAGGGACGCGTGACCGTGTCGTCCGGCTTCAACGACCCCGGCATGGTCGCCGCCCACGGCCCCGCATTCACGGCGACGAAGACGTTCAACCCCGCGTCGGCCGTGGAGATCGCCGGCGACAGTGTGACGTTCGCAGATCCTCACGGGCTCACCACCGGCGACGATCTCGTGTATCGCCGCGGAGCCGGCACGGCCATCGCGGAACTGGTCGATGGGCGGGTCTACCATGCCATCGTCCTCGATTCCCGCACGATCAAGTTCGCGGCCAGCCGGGAAGATGCCGTGGCCGGCACCACGATCCACCTGTCCACTAAGGGCACCGCGAGCGACCAGGGCATCACGCGCGTCGATTTCACGCGGCAGAAGGCATTCGACGCCTCGGCCGACACGGTCAGCGCGAACCAGATCGCGTTTGCCACGGAACACGGCCTGACCACCGGGCAGGAGGTCATGTACGACAAGGGCGTTGACGCCAACGCCGCCATCGGCGGCCTGACCACGGGCGCGATCTACTACATCGTCGTCGTCGATCCGACGCACATCAGGCTCGCGGCAACGCGTGCGAATGCCCTCGCGAACGCGCCGGTGGTGATCCCCCTGACAACGCCCGGCTCGGGAAGCGGGCACAGGGTCGTGTCCGTTGCAGCGGCATCGCTGACATTCGCCCCGGCCGCGGTGAAGCTCACGAATGCCCACGAGAACGAGATCGCCGTCGATGCCACCGCTCTGAGAACCGGCGACGCGGTGGTCTATCGCAAGGGAGCCGACGCCAACGCCGCGATCGGCGGTCTGAACGACGGCACGACGTATTACGTTATCAAGATCGATTCCACGCACGTGAAGCTCGCCGGGTCTGCGGTGGATGCGCTGGCCGACGTACCGCGGGCACTGGTGCTGACGAGCAGCGGCAGCGGCACGGACCATGCGCTGCTGGTCAAGACAAAGAGCGTGGCGATCGCGGGCCTCGACATCGATCTGCCGAGCCAGATGGACGGGCAGCTGACGAGCGTCACGGCGGCCGGCGCGGGCGGGAAGAGCTGGGCCGGTGCCGGCGCCATCGGGCTCAACTACGTGCGGGCGGACGTGACCGCCTCGATCTCGAACTCGGGCACGCCGGGCGCGCGAAGCGGCACCATGCAGGTGACTGCGGCCGGAGCGATCGACGTCGTGGCCACCGATTCCTCGCAGGTCAACGTCGGCGTCGGTGCGATTGCCGTGTCGACCGAGGGAAAAGCCGCGATCGCCCTTTCGGCCGGCGTCATCGACGTCAGCAACAGGATCACGGCGGCGATCGACGGGACGACGGTCCGGTCGGCCGCGGGCACGGTCGGCGTGCATGCGACCGAAAAGGCGCGGCTCGTCAATCTGGCGATCGGCGGTGCAGGATCGGGTGGCTCGAAGGGCCTCGCCTTGGGCGGTTCGATCGCCTCAAACAAGATCGCGAACACTGTCGATGCCCACATCGGCGCGAATGCGGACGGGGTCGCCAGCCAGGTCCGAGCCGGCGGCTCGATCGCGATCAAGGCGAGCGACAACGCCTCGATCGCCACGCTGGCCGGCAACATCGTCGCCAATCCGAAGGGCACGGCGGCGGTGGGCCTGGCGTTCGCGGTCAATGACGTCGGCGACAAGGTGACCGCGATTGTCCGGGGATCGACGGTCCGCTCCGACAACGGCGACATCACGATCGATGCCACCTTCGCCAAGCCGACAAGTTTACCGGCAGGCCTCGACGCACAGATCGCGGCGCTGGCAGTCAGCGGTGCCGGTGGCAAGAGCATCGCCGGAGCCGGGTCGGTCACGTTGAATTGGATTCACAACACGGTTCACGCGACGATCGCGGACGTGCCCAACG
>Ga0114976_10001779_pt1 | contig 13498 bp, 20 predicted proteins | sample S_130805_EF_Meta_FD_87319 | JGI IMG/M metagenome (GOLD analysis project Ga0114976, IMG submission 87319) | Freshwater microbial communities from Lake Simoncouche, Canada to study carbon cycling - S_130805_EF_MetaG | ecosystem: Environmental > Aquatic > Freshwater > Lake | place: Lake...
GTGTAAATGAGAATATCTATTCATTGTTGTTGACCCTCCTTGGGCATATCTTATATCGTTACTTAAAGAACTAAATTCAGTATTCCTACCATCGGCAAGTTTTACTTGATTAGGTTCAAATATTGTAACGGCTCTTGTAAATTCATCTGCTTTGGTTATATCGGCATCTTCTCTAATCTCTTCAACATACATAACCCCGTCATAACCTAATGATTGTAAAAAACTCTTAAATTCGCCTTGATTATCTCTTGACATCAATCTCCAAAATTGAACATTATCATTAGTACCAAATTTGTCAAACGCATAATCTTTTACATACTTATATTTTTTATCGAAAGCCACTTGCTCTATTTGTGCCGAATCTAAATTATTCTTTAAACCATAATCAATAAATACTTCTGATAAAAAAGCAAATCCTTTATCAACTTTGTAATTAATATAGATATAAGGATTTTTAATACAAGTGAAAACACTATATAATGTTTTGTCTTGACTAAAATTTTCGCTATAACTTTTATTAAGTGCAAAGTAAGAATATGGTCTACCCGTACTTCTTACATTCGTTTTAAATTCAAAAAATTCTTCTGCTTGAGTTCCGTGCCAATATGGTTGTGGTTCTAAAGTATCATAATCAATTGTTAAGGAAACGTCCTTTATTTTATATTCAAGAAAATAAAAAGATAAGATAATTTGATTTCTTGAAAGATTACCTTTGCTCTTGTCGTTTTGCCAAAATGATTTTACAAGCGTTTTTTCAACTTGACTTAAAGGAGTTTCTTTTGCTCTATCTTGAACTATTCTATTTGCAAGACTTTCCCAATCCCCAAACCATTCTTTAAACGCTTTAGTACGAACTAATAATTGTTGAATATAAGTTAATTTAGAAGTAGCACCCGTAGGTGTATTGATTTTAAATGAAGCCTCTAACGTGCCACCATTTGCCATTTTATCAATAGCATTGTTATATTCTAAATCATAGTCAATGTTACGCATAATACATTACAAATATAGTTATAAGATAATAAATTTAATTTCCTCCTAAAAGGAGTAATAAAAAGTTCAAATATAATTGAATAATTTGTATATATTATAGTCAACTAATTGGTATAATGTTAGTACGTTATTGGTGTTTTTTGTAATTACAAATTGAAATTAGTATATAAATAATTGATATAACTTAATTTACAAATAAACCTAATCTAATATCTTACAATTTGAGAGTAAACTTGGCATTGCAATTTATCTTTGTAACACTATGACAGGATTTTTTGATATTAGTTCAGATTCATTCTTGGGAGGTAAAAACGTACACTCTCTTGTAATTATTGGTGCACTCGCTTACATCATTTGGAAGAAGTAATTCTTCACAAATGGTTAATCTGCGTTAACTGAATGGAAAGGGTGCGACAACGGAATGTTGTCGCCTTTTTTTTGCCCTTTTTTTTAACTTACTCAATAGTTGCATTTGTAAAAGTAGTATTTTCCCCTAAAGGCGAATTTACGGCTTCTCTTTCACTCTTAATTTTTTCTATTGCTTCTTCGTAAGTTTCAGCGTGTACTAAAACTAAACTATTTACTACGCAATTGCAGGTTTCATCTTCGGTAGAAAATGCGACTAAATAACTTTTTTTCATGATATTAATTTTTGTATTTGTTTTTTAAATTGATTGCTTATTAAATCCCAATCATACTCCTTTATTTTGTGGGCATATTTTTCGGCATAATTAATTTTTTTATCTACATCCTCATAAACGCAATACATTTCAAAACACACGGCACGAGGCGATAGTTTGTGACGAATATTTTCTCCATCGTGTATTTGAATATGCTCAATCATTTCATCTACTGCATAAATTAATTTTCCGTAATCAGTAATTTCATCAAAAGACGTGTGAAGCCCTGCAACGATAGGCAATCCAACACTCATAGCCTCGGTTAAACTCAATCCCCAACCTTCTGCCATCGTTGTATTAACAAACGCATCTAAACAATTGTAAACCTCATTCATATCTTGAACCGAATAATTGCCATTTACATATTTTTCTTCTATTGGTAAAAACACATCCTCGCCAAACTTTAATCCTAACTTTTCCAATACATCAAATATCTTTATTCCTGTAGGGTCTGAATGATAACAATGAAGATATAAAACAACTTTTTTATTTGGGTACTTTTTTTGAATTGCTTGTTTAAAATACATAAACGAGATTAGCGTCCCACCTATGTCTTTGCGTGGTTGGTTTTTATTTATATTACCCCAAATAAACGCATCTACAGGTAACGAATATTTCAATCTTAAATCCTCTTTATTGTTTAGTGGCTTAAAATTAATTGTATCCATTCCGTGATTAATAATATCAATTTGAATATCCTTTTGAGGGTTTTCATTTTTAAAAGCACTCATTATTTGTTTACGCCCATAATTCGTATAAGTTACCAATGAATCGAACCAATCAAAATCTTTAAAAAACTTTGAGGATGGTTTGCTATCAATTGGGGTATAAAATAATAATTTAAAAGGCTTCGTTTTTTTTTCAATTTTTTCTTGGCAAAGGAACTTCAAATGCTTACCCATAGGGGCTATAACGGGAATATCATTCATAATCCAAACTAAATCATAATCCCCTAATTGCAGTATTTTTAAGAACCCATCTCTAAAGTAAACATCGTCTTTATTTTTAGCAAATTCTTTAGGGTTAACAATCATTATTTGGTCGTTATACCTTGTATGCAGTCTATCTCCGTAGTTTAAAGCACAAACATCTACTTCTATGTTTTCTTCCTTGAAAAAAGGTGTTAGCCTATCTAATACGTTATGGGATACTGTACCGAATCCCGTAGGACACATAAAGTCCATATAACATAATATTTTTTTTGTATTCGTTGTTGTCATTTTTTTATTATAGTATTGCTTAAGCCCTTTGTTTAAAAGGGTTTTAAGCGATTAAGATTTTATTTATTCGTTAATAAACCAACTCATATTTTCGGAATATTTTTCTTCGCCAATGTAGTGTATATAATCAATTATATGAGTCCCAAATAATTCTGCAACTCTTGATACATCCAACGCACTTGCCATCGCCAAGGGGCTACTTTGATTACCCATGAATAAACCGCAGGTCTTTATGTTAAACAACCAATCGTTAATCGTATTGGGTATCACTAATCTACAACTTTCTTTTAAATCAAACATATTGTAATCGTGCTCACTACCTAAAAAAATTACGTCTTCGTATTGTTCAATAAATAACTCATAAGTACCCTTTGCTTTTTGCAACATTGGGGTCTTGTATCTTCTTGAAATAACCAAGGTATTTTCACGTTTTTTTGGCGAATGGTATTCGAGCCAACCCCCCGTCAATATTGGAGTAGAGAACGTTTCATTAAAAATTTCTTTCCAACAATTCTTATATAATTTAGGAGAGCGTCTAAACAATGTTGTATCGACTTCTACGGGCTCATTTTCCCACACTCGAAAATCTTCGCACCAAGGCTGCATAATTATGCTATCTCTTAATTCGCCATAAGTTCCTTGCAACCCGTTTTCAAAAGGCTCAACCGTGTCAGTAATATAAACAATAGACTTTTTATCAAAATGGTTATACAATACTTGGCATACATAAAGAGAATGAATCAAATCCCCCAATTTGCCACTAACTAATACTTTAACCTTTCCCATAACTTTTTGTGCTCCCTTGGTCATATAATTTTTGTACTTTGCCTTCGGCAATTAAATTCATTTCTTCGTCTATGGCTTGTATTAAATCATTACGTTGTTGATTGGTTATGTTTGTTTTGCGAGTAGCATCTGCAATTTGTTTATCGGTTGCATCCTTATCCCTTTTAATATCTTCTGCCATCCAAATCTTAATATTTACGATTGAAAGTTCGTCTATCAGTTGTCCAATTGTTTTTTTCATATTTTAGTGTAAATATAGTTGTATTCTACTTTCATATCTAATTGATAACCAATTCTATTCATATATTCGTTATATCTTTGTGAATGTAAATAATTTTCAAGTAAAATAACTTTGGGTTTATATTTTGCCGTGGAAAAACTTTTTATCACTTCCAACTCCCAACCTTCAGTATCAATTGATAAAAAATCAATTTCATCAACTTTAGCAATTTCTAAAATACTATTTAATGTTTTACACTCTACTTTTATTATTTCCACATTTGAAGGATTCCCGTGTTTATCAATATAACCTTTATCAATCCCTAAAGACGAAAATGATTCAAACGTAAATTCAGAATTTGCTTCATAATCATTCACAACATAAAAATCTACATTTTTTTTGTTTTTGGTATCAACTGCATATTCATAAATTTCGTGATTTAACGCTCTATGTTTTTCCGCAAAAAATGGATTAGGCTCTACCCCAATACACCTCCAATTATTTTGTCTAAAAAGCATTGACATCGAATATAATTCGGGGTCGGCACAACCAACCTCAACCATCGTTCCTGCAAAATTAGGAAAATATTTTTCTCTAATTATTTTATCCGTTTCAAATTCTGCGTATGTATTTTTCATAAATTTATAATTCCGTGTTTACTAATAATGTGAGGGAAAGGACAAGGTACTAAAAATATTCCTCCATTTTGTAGGTAATCTTTTTCTCTTTCTACAAAATAGTCAATAAATTGAAATGGGAATACAATAGTAATATCGGGACTATTTTCCCTCCATTCATCTTCGCTGCAAATTTCAATTCCACTTCCTTTTGTAAATTTGCCATATTTGTCTTCATTTGCTTCGGCAATTTTGAAAATATCATTGTAGTTTAATTCATAGTATTGTAACAAAGTATTTGCTTTCGTTGATGCTCCGTAACCCCATATAGACTTGCCCTCCACGTTCGCTTTCCTAATAAAATCTACAAAGTTCATTCTATTAATATTCATTATATGTTTGAACTTTTTCCAATCAATTAATGGGTTAGTTTCATACATTGTAATTGCTTCAATATTCACTTTGCCAATTGTTCTTTCAGCAGGGGTCAAACAAAAATAAGGGTTATCTTGTTTTGAGCAGTAAATCCTTATAGAACCACCATTTACTCCGTTCAACTCTACATTGAAAACTGAAAAGTTTGCTTGAGTTAGCATATTCAATACATTATTGAAATCATGATAAGCATAATGTTCGTGACAGATATTCATAAAATCGCCCATTAATAACATTGTTGGGGTATATGTAAACTGAAATACAAAAACTCCATCATTAAGTAAACAATCATAAACATCTTCTAAAAACTTAATCGGCTCTTGCAAGTCGTAAAACATTGCACAACAAGTAATTACTTTTGCCTTATGCTCAACTTGATTAAAATATCTATCAAAAGTAAAATAATCGTTTATAAAAGTATCAGTATTAGATTCTCCTATTTGAGCAATAGTTCCTTTAACGGGGTCGCATCCAACTTTATGATAATTATCATTGACATATTTGAGAAGTGTTCCATCGTTAGATGCTATATCCAACCACACATCGCCTTGTTTTGGCACAATTAATTCGCCAATAGCATCTACTACTTTATGCAAATCTTTTACCATTTTGCCATTAATTCCACTTTGATACCAATATTTACCCCACATCATATCAAATGGTGGTTGTTCGCTTAAAACAGGGCAACCCATCTTTGCATCCCAAATCAATTTTAAAGGGTATTTCTCGCCTTCAAATGATTCTTCAAACGTATTTACAAAGCCACTTACATAGTGACTCCCTAAATCTAATACTACTTCTCCTTGGTTCATTTTATTGTATAAAAATCATTTACTATGTTTCTTAACTCTTTTTTATAACCAACACTACTCATATAATCTTCGTATTTTTTGTCGTTATAATTATTTTCCAAAACAATAAGTTTAGGCATCCATTTTTTAATATCCAATCCTTTAATAACATCTATTTCAGTGCCTTCTACGTCTACTGAAATAAAATCAATTTTATCAATTGCAGGGTATCTTTTGAGTATTGTATCCAAACACATCATTGGAACATTAATTTGCCTTACAACGGGTTGTAAAAACAAATGGTCATCATATAATCTTTGGTCTATTTTCAATCCACTAATAGCGGTTTCATTCCCCCCTTGACCTTTTAAATTAACTATGTTAAATTGAACTTCTAACTTGTCTTCAGACCCCACGGCACAATGGATAGCGTTATGTCTATTCATTTTTAAATCATCGTACATATTGGGATTTGCTTCGCAACAAATACACATCCATCCGTGTTTCTCAAAGTGATATGAATTACTTTGCCCAATTCCGTCAGTAGCCCCAACGTCAATACAAACACCCTTATAACCTATGGGGAAGAAATCTTGAATAATTCTATCTTCCCCGAATTGTGAATAACTATGCATCACGCTACTATTTTATAAATTTTTTCAGTTAAATCAATATCGTATTGAGCATCATGTAATTCATCTTCTATCACTTCAATACCTAAATGTTTTGCTACACTCGAAAGCTTAAAATTTGTCAATTTTGCTCTTTCATTTTTTAAATAATGAGAAGCTAAAACCATAACGTCAATAGAATCAGACCAAAACCAACTTCCAAAGTAATTATCACCCATTTGCGTAAAAAATGCTCTAAAAAAATGATTATCAAACGAAGCATTATTATATCCAACTAAATGAAATTTGTCATTTTTATTAAATTTATCTACATATTTGCCTAACATTGAAAGCAATTTAGAATAAACTTCAATCATTGGTTCATAAGTCAATAAATCATTTTTAGTTATTTTTGCTATATCTAAAGCCTCTTGTTCAATTATAGCATCTTTATATGGTTGTACTTTAAAATCAAATCGTTCTTTTAATTCGCCATCAATTACGATTTTGCCCGATATTTGATGAATCCCGTTTTTCCAAAAACGAACTCCAGTTGTTTCTAAATCAAAGAAAAATAATTTCATTTTATTTATTATTTTAAAGCATCAACAATAGCATTAAACAACTTGAATTTTTCGGTGTTATCTTCATCCCCCGTAATTCTATTTTCTACTTTTTGAACAATTTCTTTAACTTGCTTAAAATCCGCTTCATTCCAAATAGGTAAACTTTTACCACTTACCGAAAATAGCAAATCTACTTCAGCATTATATGCTATTCTTGAGATAATAACTATTTCATTTGGCAATGACTCTAAATACTCTTTTTTCAACTTCATATCATAGTTGTGCTCTCTATTTAAGTAAGTTAAATAAATGTCGTTAGAAACAGGTATTTCGGCAAACAAATGGTCAATATTCATAAACTTTGAATTAGTAAAATTCTTAATCAACTTTTTATCGCCTTCAAACTTGTCAGAAATAGACTTTTCAATCTCTTCAAGATAGGTTTGCTCTAATTTACCATTTGCTATTTCGTCTTTTATTACTTGTAAAACTTCCAAATATTTTTTGCCATGTTTTTGAATAGTTTTAACAACTATGTTAACCCAATAATCTTTACCTTGCTTTGTTTTCTCAAAATCAAAAGCGTGAGCCATAAATTGAATAACCCCACTCCAAGAATCGTTTTCTAATTCAAAAAAACCATTCTCTTTTAATTTTTCGTTTTCGGTGTTTAATTCAATATTTTCAATTACTTCACTCCATTGCTTGTCAGTAAAGTATTTTTTCATTTCTATTATTTTCATATCTTTTGTTTTAAATCGTGTTGTACCATTTCAGTTATCATTGTGTCAAAAGGTTTTTTAGGATGCCATTTGATAGTTTCCAAAGCCTTTGAATAATCGCCCGATAAATTATCTCTCTCATCTTCCCTTATAAATTCTTTATCTACGCTTACATAATCTTGCCAAACTAAACCATAAGTAGAAAAAGCAACTTCTAATATATCCATAACCCTATGAGTTAAAGCAGTCCCAAAAACAAGTTCTTGAGGTTCTCCTTGCATCAAATTGTAATAGCCTTCGATAAAATCGGGAGCATACCCCCAATCCCTTCTACTCTCTAAATTGCCTAAATATAACTTTCCAACTTTTTTATGATTCAGCGTGTCCGCAACAAATTTAGTAATCTTTCTTGTAACAAATTGCTCACCCCTTAAAAAACATTCGTGATTAAATGAAATTGCGTTATAAACGGGATACCCTTGCTCTCTCATATATCTTAACATCATATCCACCATATTTTTTGCGTGAGCATACGGAGTATGAGGTGCTCTTTCTGATTTTTCGTTTAGCGTTTGATTTTTTACTTTACCAAAAACTTCAGAACTACTCGCTTGGAAAAACTTGCATTTTTTTATTTCTACCCAATCAAGCAAACGCAAAACACTTGTGTAATTTACGTCCATAGTGTATTTAGGCATTCGTATTGAGTCGGGACTAAAAGAAACCCCTCCAAAATTATAAACCTCGTCTATATCCTCGTGAATGTGAATCCCTAAAAAAGAATGCACCAAATGTGGGTCGCTCAAATCAAAAAATAACCATTCCACATTTACTATAGGGTCGGGTGCATGGGTGCAATAAGTCGCATAAACTTTGTATCCTTTGGATAAAAGATAAAACATCATTAAACGTCCATCCATACCCGTAGCCCCTATTATTAGTGCTCTTTTCATAATACGAAAAGCATTGTTAAAGCCCCTAAAACACCACCGAATAATACAGTGCTCCAAAAATAGTTTTTCTTTTTAATCGTTACATTTTTTACACTTGTTATATCAGTATAAGGATTGTCGCTTTTAATCTCTACAATAGGAGTCGGTTCTCTTAACCACCCATTACTTTTTTCGCCAATGGTAACCGTAAAGTTATTTGACATTGACATAGTATCTAAAGTAATATCTAAAGCGTCTATAGTCACTTGTAAGTTATTCCAAGAGTCATTATATTCAAACGTATAGGGCAACTCCAAAAAGTCCATTGTATCCATTGATGCACTATCAATATATTTAATCGTTTCAAAATAAACAGGTATTTTCTTTTCTACAACAATAGTCTTTGCCCCAATTTGAGTTTGTTGGGAAACTTTGGAAACGTTTTTAGTTTTCTCAAGCACTTTCATTGCATCTCTCATAGAAAGTATTTGTTGATTCTGCGTGACTATTAAAGCCCCATTTTTGTCACGTTCTTTAGTGATTGCATTTAAGTCATTTTGAACTTTGTCAAAGTTGTTGCTAATAGCATTCAATAGCCCAATCAAAAAGGCTATAACTACGATGCTAAAAAATATATATAGTTTGTTTTTCATTTTTCTATTTCCATTATTTTTATTTCTTCTATTACTTTCAACCAAAATGTTAAATACATTGGATGTGGACTATAATATTCACTACCCGTTGCAGACCTTCTATCGTCAAATCCTTTATCATCTTTTCGACTTTCAATAATTCGATTAACGCAAATTAAAGCACATTTAATCGCTTCACTCCACCTTTGAGAACAATTATTTTTACCAATGTTCAAATACCCATTATTGGGCAAAGCAAAATAAAACTCTTGTACAATAGATTTTGCTTGGTCTTTAGCATTCATTTGTCACCTCCGTTAATATGTTGCCATTTTTCTTTACCACAAAATTTGCATTTAGTAGCACTTGATGTGGATGTGTCCATTTCAAATTGACATCCGCAAAGTTCATTGGAATATTTTTCCCCAATTGTTTCAGTAGCATCGTAAAAATCTAAACGATTACCTTTTGTGAATGCTTCTGCAATCTGCTCTCTCTCCATTTCTTTACATTCAAGCCAAATCTTACCTAAATCATTACTTGTAATAGTTTTTTTGCCTACGATTAGTTCGTTTACTTTATCGTGGAATAAGTCTACTCCTGTTTGTTTTGTTTTGTTGCTCATAATTAATTTATTCAAAAACGTAAGATTCTTCTTTCGCAGGAATAATTTCGCCATATATTCGCTCCGATTGATTCCATTTACCATCCACGCAACTATAGATAATTTTAAATATTCTTCTATTATTTGTTGCACTAAATGAAAAAATATTATATTCAAAATAAATCAATTCAATGCTATCTTCTAAAACAATTGTTTCCATTAATCTTGGGTCAGACCAATGTGCCCAACTTAATTTTTCTTCGCTCATAAATGGTTTAATTTAGATTGTCTTCTATTCATATAAACTTGCCTAATATCTATTTCAAAAAAGTTTTTATTCGTCTTATTTAGCCACCCACAAACTTTACTCGCTTCTTTTAAATCAAATAATTTTGCCCCACTTTGAAAGTCGCATTGTTCCCAAGTATTACTTTCAGTATCTACATCGTGCAAATAAGCAAATCTTGGGTCGCCATCTTCCCAAGGAGCGTTTAATCTAATCTTTATTAGAAATATTTTCGGTGTAAACATAATTGTATCTTATTGGATATGTCGCTATACCTTTAAACTCAAAACTTCTAATTGTAACATCAAATGCTAACCACAAATTAAATTGTGTTCTAATATTTGTTTTCAATATTATTGGTCTTGTCATTATTTAAAATCTTGGTGGGGCATAATCTCTTGTTCCATTAAAAGGTATTGTAAATGTTTCTCTGTTTGGGACTCCTCCCCACATATCGTGATATAATTGCACTAAATTAGGATAATTAGCAACAAAAGATGGGTCTTTTTCAGAAGTTGCACTACTCCTAAATACTTCGGGATTAAAAAATTGGTCAGCAAGAACTCTCATCCCTGCAACCCTCATTCTATACGCCATCGCCAAATCTTCCATATAGCCAGGAAAAAATATATCGTCAAATAGCCCTATTTTCTCCAATGTAGCAACGGGGACGACAAAACAACACCAACTCCCAAGCCCTTGATAGAAGTCGGCAGGATAAGTTTTGATAAACTCTTCTATTTCATCTGCGTTTCTTTTCCAAATAATATCATCATTTAAAAGTGCAATGTGAGAATATCCTTTATTTCTAATTGTCTTTGCAAGTAGATTCCAAGAACCTGCAACACCTAAATTTTTAGGCATTACCATTACTCGTTGGTTGGATGCGTGAGTTTTTATTTCTTGGTTTCCATTATCTACAATAAAGACGTGTCTACCATACCAAGTTTCCTTATAAACCTCTAATGCTTCTTGTAATAAATCATTCCTATTAATAGTTGGAATACCTAATGCTACCGTTACTGTGTTGTCCGTATTTTCCATTTTTTAATTATTTTCAAAAATAACAATTTTATTCAAAATAATACAATTTATTGCAATAATATTTGTTTATTATCCATGTTATTTAACCAATCTTGTACATTGTCTATTTCACGGAAGATTTTCTTCATTACATAGTAACGACCATATAATTTGCGAAACTTTTTGAATTCAATCTCTTTCTTTTCGTGAGATAATTTCGAGAATACTTTTGCTTGAGTTGTAATTGATTCTAATTTGATTCTATCGTCAGCCCATTGCTCTGCTTCCTCTAAATTAACTTTGTTAGGGTCTAACATACCAAGACGTTTTAAAAACTCCCAAATCACGTTATTGTAATCCCCTACATAGGTATCTTTTGTTTTAACCCAATCCGAATAAAATAAAATAACCTTTTTTGTTGCTTCAACTTTTTGTTCGTAGGTTCTTTCATCTTTTGGTGGTGGCAACATATTGTCATAACTTTTTTTCCTCCAATTGATGTTTTGCATCGTTTCCTTCGAATAGTCAATATAACTATTTAATATTTTTGAAATATACAATGGACTAAAATTGCCGTAGCATTCTACATCTACTGATAATTTATTTTGCAATGATAGTTTAACTGCTAAACTAATTTCCTTCAAAGTTATGTTTGGAAACAAATCCTTGGTTGTAGTCGTTAAAGCAATAATATCATTTTCCGCAACTTTGTTTGTTAATCCAAGTGTGTAAATCCATTGCACCAATGTTTTGTACAAGGCATTCATATCCTCGTTCTTGAAGTATTGCAGTTCCTTTCCGTGCTTTGCTATATAAATCTCTTTTTCATCAGTAGTCTTAATCCAAGCCCCAATCAACGGCTCTTGTTGTTTGACTAATTGCTGATTCGATTTTGCTAATTTGTTTTCCATTTGTAATAGGTCTTTCGTTTATGTAAGAATTAAATTTATTCCCAAATAGGGTTTGGGGTCTTAAGTATTGTTCCATTTCAGTATTCATCCATTGACTTGCTTTTATGTCAACTACATATTTGAAATCATCAAATACATACCCTTCTTTTATTCGGGCTTGAATATCCTTAATGGTTGCTTTGTTTTTTGTTGTGTAGTTTTTGTTTGTTCTTTCGTTTAAGTATCCAATTATTATATCTACGTTATCCAATACTTTTACTTCTTCTTGAGGTTCTACTTGAATAACTTTTGGCATAGAAAATATGATACCTTTATTGGATGTTTGATAGGTAAATTGAATTTTGTTTTTTGTTAGGATTTTTAATATATCTCGTAAAATATTTGAAATATATGGCTTGGAAACCTCAAGCACACTACTCATATAAGTTAAACTTATTAACTCATTTTCGTGTGCTAAAAGTATTCCCATTATTGTAATGTGATGGGGATTTGAAAGCAATGCTTTCCACACATTTTTTTGCATCATTCCAAAATATCTTCAATGTGTACTTGAAGTGTTTTAGCAATTGCTTTAGCCGTATCGGTAAAGTAGTTTTTTGTTTGTCCATTAACAATTTTGGACATACGATACAACTCAATGTTTACACCCGTTTCCTTCAAAATCTTTTCGCACAACTCCGTTTGTGTTAGTCCTCGATTAATTAATATTTTATATAGTTTTGTCATAATTAAATTTTCTAAATTTATACCCTACTGATAAGTCGGGCATAGTTAATGTGTCAATCACTAAACCCTTTTTACGAAGTTTAAAAATAAATGAAGACGCTTTTTTTGATTCAACCGCCCCAAAGCAAAGTTCATTTGTAATAATATCTCCATGGATTAACATATTGAAAATAATACCCAACTTTGATTTTTCATCAATACTTAATTCTTTTGCACTTGGGCAAGGCAAAACGGGAGCATCTGCAATAGTTTCTTCAATGAAAAATTCTTCTTCCATTGGAACATTCTCAATAGTGTCCACATAATAGTGTTTGCTAAATACAAAAATAGTCACGGCAACCATAACTAAAAGTACGAACATTGAAAACCCATACATCGAAAAGGCTATCAATAATAAAGATAAGTGTGTCATAATGTTTGCAAATATATACTTATTTTATAAAATAAAAATTAATCTTTAAAAAATATTCTTCGTAGGTAGTAATTAAATGATGCTCCCAAATATAAACTAAAGCATACTATCGTAACGTGGTATGCAAAATGAGATAGCGGTGTTCCTGCAAAAGTCAAGTAATATGGCATAGGATTAAAATAGTAATAAATACTACTCAAACAACTTGTCGCCCAAAACAAAACCGTAAACAAAGCATGAAAATGGCTTAATCTTTCTTTAAGCCATACAATATTTTCTTTGTTCATTTGATGTTCAAGTCTAAAACTTATTTGCAAGAAATTCCCTCCCA
>Ga0114976_10001780_pt1 | contig 13496 bp, 2 predicted proteins | sample S_130805_EF_Meta_FD_87319 | JGI IMG/M metagenome (GOLD analysis project Ga0114976, IMG submission 87319) | Freshwater microbial communities from Lake Simoncouche, Canada to study carbon cycling - S_130805_EF_MetaG | ecosystem: Environmental > Aquatic > Freshwater > Lake | place: Lake...
CATCATGCATCTCGCCGGCAACATGTGGTTTCTTTGGATCTTCGGCGACAACGTCGAGGACGACATGGGGCACGTCAAATATCTGCTCTTCTACTTGGCCACGGGCATCATCGCGTCGCTGGCCTTCGTCGCGCTCAACAGCTCGGGCGAGGCAGCACTGACGCCGTGTCTGGGGGCATCGGGCGCGATCTCGGGCGTGCTGGGGGCCTATCTCGTGCTCCATCCGCACCGCCGCGTGAGCGTGATCCTGCTTCGCATGATGATCGACGTGCCGGGCTACGTGGCGGTGGGTATCTGGTTTCTGTTTCAGCTCGTGAGCGGATTCCTCGATCAGGGTGGTGGCGGCGGCGTGGCCTACTCGGCGCACGTGGCGGGTTTCGTGGCGGGCATGATCCTCGCCAAGCCGATGAGCCATCGGGATGTTCGCGATGGGGCCGACCCGCTGGTCGTGCTCAGGCGTCGCGTGCCGTAAATAGACCGTAGCAACAAGTTTTTAACTTGTTGAATTGACAAGATGCAATCTTGTCGCCACGGGAGAGACAAGATGCAATCTTGTCACCACGTGGAGAGTCGGCACCACCACTTGTGGAGTTCGATGGCCGGCAGGATCGTGACGGCCACGGCCATCATGATGAGCCAGTCTCGGCCGTTCACTGGCGCGACATCGAGCAGGCTGCGGGCCGGTGGCCAGTGCATTGCCAGCAGGTGTACGGCCAGCGCCGTGAGCGTGCCTGCGAGCAGGAGCGGACTCCGCCTCAGCGGGAGTGTCAAGGCAGAACGGGTCTCGGAGCGGCAGTTCGCCAGGTGCACATTCTCGAAGAGCACCATGACCAGGAGCGTGGCATTGCGGGCCGCCGCGAGCGTGGCGGCCGCCGTGGCGTCATGATCCGTGGCGGCGGCTGAGACGTCGCCGAGCCAGAGGCGAAAGATGAGGAACGATGCCACGCCCATCACGAGCGCGGAGATCACGATCCGCTGGATCATCATCCGATCGAAGACCGACTCATCGGGCGGTCGGGGGGGACGTTCGAGTTCGTCCCCCTGCCCGGGCTCGAACGCCAGGGCCACGTCCTGGATGCCGTTGGTGACGAGGTTCAACCAGAGAAGCTGCACCGCCGTGAGCGGCAGCGGCGAGCCCGTGGCCACCGCCAGCGTGACGAGCACCATCTCGGCCGCTCCGGTACTCACGAGCAGGAAGATCACCTTGCGAACGTTGTCGTAGGCGATGCGTCCCTCCTCGATGCCGGCGACGATCGTGGCGAAGTTGTCGTCGCTGATCACGAGCCCGGCCGCTTCCCGCGCCACGTCGGTGCCACCCTTGCCCATGGCGACGCCGAGGTTGGCGGCGCGGAGCGCGGGTGCATCGTTGACCCCGTCGCCGGTGACGGCCACGAAATGGCCGGCCGCCCGGGCGGCCTCGACGATCTGCAGCTTCTGCCGCGGCGTGACACGGGCGAAGACCCGCGCGGTGCCGACGCTCGCGGCGAACCGCTCGGGAGAGAGGTCGGCCAGTTCACGGCCGGTGATCACATCGGTGTCGTCATGTGCCACGTCGAGCTGGCGGGCGATGGCCAGGCTCGTCAGCCGGTGGTCGCCGGTGATCATCACCACCCGGATACCGGCGGTTCCACACCGCCGGATGGCCTCCCGTGCGGCCGGCCGAAGCGGGTCGGTGAGCCCGACGAATCCCAAGAAATCGAGGTCTGCGAGCGTCGGCCTCGGAATCGGAACCGAACCAGTGGAGGGCATCTGACCGCTGGCCAGCGCCAGCACCCGCAGGCCTTCAGTGGCCAGTTCGGCGGCCTGCGCATGCCAGGCGGTCATCTCTGACTCCCCACCACGACACATCGGCAGCACGGCCTCCGGGGCACCCTTGACGCTGGCCAGTCGTCCGCCCGGCACCGTGTGAAACGTCGCCGCGAAGCGGTGCTCCGCTTCGAACGGCAGCGCGTCGCACTGCGGCATCTCCGCCAGCAGCGGTTCGCGTTCGAGGCCCCGTTTCACGCCCAGTGACAACAGCGCGACATCGACCGCGTCGCCCCGCCAGGCCCAATCGCCGTCGCGATGATGGAGCGTGGCCTCGTTGCAGAGGAGGCCGCAGGTGACCAACGCGCGGAGCCGTGGCTCCTTCGTGGTGGCCGGGGGGGGCTGTTCGAGCGGTATCGGCAGTCCGTCGCGGAGTACGGCGCCGGCGGGGGCGAATCCCTGTCCGCTGACGACGAGGCGTTCAGCGGGAGCGGTGTCGTCTGCGCCGGCCGGCAGCGCGACGACCGTGGCCGTGAGTTCGTTGCAAGTGAGCGTGCCGGTCTTGTCGGTGGCGATCAGCGTGCAGCTGCCGAGGCCCTCGACCGCCGGGAGCCGGCGCACGATGGCGCCGCGGGCCGCCATCCGGCCGGTGGCGATGGCCAGAGCGATCGTCAGTGACACTGGCAGGCCTTCCGGTATCGCCGACACCGCGAGCACCACCGCGAACAGAAACATCTCCTGCGGCCGATGGCCGACCGCCACGCCGAGAAGGCCGATCAGGGCGGCGGCGGCGACGACCGCCACCGCGATCGAGCGGGTGAACCGCTCCATGCGGGCCACCAGCGGCGGCTTCCCGGCAGGCCGCGTGGCGACATCAATCGCCAGTTCGCCCACGCTCGTCCGCAGTCCGGTGGCGACGACGACGGCCGACGCGCGCCCGCGGGTGACGATTGAGCCCGCGTAGACCATGTCGTGCCGGTCGGCGAGGGCCGACTCGGACGGACCGCTCCAGGCGGCGTCCTTTCGCACTGGCAGCGATTCGCCCGTGAGGAGTGACTCGTCGATCTCGAGACCATATGCGGAGATGAGCCTGGCGTCGGCCGGCACTCGATTGCCCGATTCGATCCAGAGGAGGTCGCCCGGCACGACCTCCTCGGCAGGAATCTCCCGGACCGTGCCATCCCGACTGATGGCGGCGCGGATATGGAGCAGTCTTTCCAGCGCCCGGCTGGAGCGGTGTGCCTTGGCCTCCTGCCACGTGCCGAGGCAGGCGTCGATCGCGATCACCACCACGATGATCACCGCGTCTTTGGTGTCGCCGAGGACGATCGAGCCGGCGGCCGCCGCCGTCAGCAGGAGCATGAGCGGATTGGCCAGCTGCCCGATCGCCAGTCGCCAGAGGGGCGGCGGCGGCTCGCGTGGCAGGGTGTTGCGGCCGAAGCTGGTGAGCCGCCGCGTCGCCTCATCGGACGACAGCCCCTCGCGACCGCTCGCGAGGCTGCGGAGCACATCGTCCAAAGCGAGCGCATGCCAGGGCTCGTTGGGAAGAGGCTCGCGTCGGTGCAAAGCGGATGCTGGAGAGGGCGTCATGCCAATTCGATGTCGATCACATGTTCCCGGCGGTCATCAACGAGCGGGATCGCATGGTCGGCCTGCGAAACGCCATCGACCACCATGGTGCGGATCGGTCCTGCCTCACGGACGCCATGCCCCGGATGGTGAACCGTGATCCGGAAGATCGTTTCATAATAGCGGTAACGGACGGTATAGGTGGGCCAGTCGCGGGGCGGATGGGGCGATAGTCTGAGCACCGTGCCCTCCCGTTCGATGCCCAGCAGCGACTCGACGAGCAGCCGATACATCCAGCTGGCCGAGCCGGTGTACCATGTCCAGCCGCCACGGCCGGTGTGCGGCGTGACGGCATAGATGTCGGCCGCGACCACGTAGGGCTCGACGCGATAGGTTGCCATCGCCTCGGGGCTGTCGCCGTGGCTCACCGGGTTCATGAGCTGGAACAGTTCCCAGGCGCGGGCGTGGTCGCCCAGTGCCGCGAAGGCCATCGCCGTCCAGACGGCGGCATGGGTGTATTGGCCTCCATTCTCACGGACTCCCGGTGGATAGCCCTTGATGTAACCAGGCTCGAGCGGTGCGGTGTCGAAGGGGGGCGTGAGGAGCTTCACCAGTCGATCGGACCGTGACACGAGCAACGCATCGACGCTGGCCATCGCCTCCGCGGCCCGCGCCTGAGGGGCCGCGGCCGAGAGCACCGCCCAGCTCTGCGAAACAGAGTCGATCCGGCATTCTGTCGAGCTGACCGACCCGAGCGGCAGTCCGTCGTCGAACGTGCCGCGGCGATACCAGGATCCGTCCCAGGCGGTGTCGTCCACATTGCCCCGTAGACGACCCGCTTCGATGGAGCAACGATCCGCCATGACGACGTCGCCACGCTGTTCGGCAATGTCAGCGAAGCGACTCAGCACGTCGTAGAGAAAGAACGCCAGCCAGACACTCTCGCCGTGGCCCTTGTGCCCCACGAGGTTCAGGCCATCGTTCCAGTCGCCGCCGCCAAAGAGCGGCAGACCGTGGACGCCGAAGTGGAGACCGCGTTCGATCGCCCGCACGCAGTGGTCGTAGAGCGAAGCGGTGGTGGGGCCCGACTGGGGCAGGTCGTAGGCCGATTCCTCGTCGGCCCGGGGCACGCGCCCTTGCAGGAACGGCACCGGTGCGTCGAGCACGCCCGTATCGCCGGTCGCCTGCACGTAGCGGCAGACCGCCGCCGGCAGCCAGAGGAAGTCGTCGGAACAGTGTGTGCGGATGCCGCGGCCCTCCGGAGGATGCCACCAGTGCTGCACGTCGCCCTCCTCGAACTGTCGGCCCGCCGCGCGGAGCAGGTGTTCGCGAAGCAGTTCGGGGGCGGTGTGCACGAGCGCCATCGCATCCTGAAGTTGATCGCGGAAGCCGTAAGCCCCCGATGACTGATAGAGCGATGTTCGACCCCAGAGCCGGCACGAGACGACCTGATACAACAGCCAGTGATTGACGAGCGCATCGACAGCCGGGTCGGGCGACTCGATCTGCACCGCCGCGAGCCGATGCCGCCACCCCTCCCGCATCGCGACGTATTCCTGCTCCGCCGCCAGTTCCCCGCGGAACCGCTGGACGAGCCGCTGTGCCTCGGCCACGCCCTGTGCCGCGCCGAGCGTGAAGACGACCGTGCGACACTCCCCGTCGTCGAGGAGCACCTGCACCTGCATCGCCGCGCACGGGTCGTAGCCCGCCCCCACGCGGCCGGAGAGCCGCATCCGCTCGAGCGCCGCCGGTGCCGCGAGCGAGCCGTTGCGGCCGATGAACTCGGTGCGGTCGCCCGTCACGGTGCGGGCCAGTTCGCTCGCATCGACGAAGGCGACCATGCCGGCGAATTCACCCGTGAACGCGTTGCGGGCGAACAGGGCGCCGGTGAGTTGATCGATCTCGGTGACGACCTGCATCAGCGACCGGGTGCGGAGTTCGCCGAGCACCCATTCCCAGTAGCCCGTGATCGACAAGGCCCGCGGCCGGCCGGAGGTGTTGGTGATCTTCAGTCGCACGAATTTCACCGGTTCGTGCTCGGCGACGAAGAGCGTGAGTTCGCAGGCGAGTCCGTCGTCGGCATGTTCGAAGACGGTGCAGCCGACCCCGTGCCGCACGGCATAGGTGCCGCGGCCGCGGGCCGGCTGAGGCGTGGGCGACCAGAAGCGGCCGCTGTCTTCGTCGCGAATGTAGATCGCCTCGCCGCCCATGTCGGAGACCGGATCGTTGGTCCAGGGCGTGAGTCGGAACTCGTGGCTGTTGTCCACCCACGTGCAGCTGCTGCCCGATTCGGAGACCACGGTGCCGATACGGGAATTGGCCAGGCAATTGACCCATGGTGCGGGCGTGCAGACGCCCGGGCGAAGCAGGATCACATATTCGCTCCCATCAGCCGTGAAGCCGCCGAGGCCGTTGAAGGCGTGGAGCTCGGACGGTTTCGGCCCCGGCTCCAGTTCGACGGTGGCCACCGATGCAGGCTGCGCACGCCGCCGCGGTCTGAGTGGGGGGGGCATGATCTCCGATCGGCCACGCTTCTCCACCTGCTCGACCAGCGTACCAGCTTCGTCGGTGAGCATGATGCGGGCGGAGGCTTGCAGCAGCACCCGGTCCTCCTCGGAGAGCTGTTCACCGCGGCGCACAAAGATGCCGCCCGGGCGGTCGATGAGCCCGGCCTCCGGACTGGCGGAGACGAGGTCGAGGATCGACTCGTGCAGCACCTGCCGGTAAACGGAGTCGTCTTCGTTCCAGATGACGAGGTCCACGTCGAGGCCGTGCATCCGCCACCAGGCGTGCCCGCGAATCGCCTGCTGCACGAGCTCGAGCTGGTGGTGATCGCGGATGCGAACCAGAACGATCGGCAGGTCACCCGAGATCCCGTGCCCCCACAGTCCCGACTGGCCACGGCGGTTGCGGGCGATCACCGCCGGGCTCGTGCGTCGCAGCCGAGATGCGTGGACAAGCGCCCCCGCCAGCCGTCCGTAGGCCTGCGCCTCCTGCTCGGAGATCGCAAGCTGCTGCAGCATGATCGCGCCCCGCGTCCAGGCCAGTTCGATGATGCGATCGGCGAGGCACGGATCGGAATACTTGACGGCGATCTCTGCGGCCTGATCGCGCGATTCGGCGATGCCGGTGACGATGTCGAGCCGCACCGTCTCGCCCGGCGCGAGCACGACCGTGCGCCGAATGCTCACCACGGGATCGAGCGTGGCGCCGGTGGTGCCGGAGAGCGTGTTCGTGTGCTGCGACTCGCTCGTGCAGGCGGCAGGGTCATGGGGCGTGTGGCCGCGGCCGAGAAAGATCCCGCGATCGGTCTCGAACGAAGGCTCGCCGACGGGGTGCGTACACGCTTCGGTCGGGCAGCTGCCGGTGACGACGTGCAGCAGCCATGGCGGCTGCTCATCCGGGCTGCGGGGCCGGCGGGTGACCAGCAGCGCGGGCCGCCCGGCGAGGATCTCGGTCTCCACGAAGAGGTTGGAAAAGGCTGGATGCGACTCGTCCTGGCCCTGCGGGGCGAGCGCCACCTCCGTGTAGGTGGTGACCTCGATCGAGCGGCGGCGTTCGGAATGGTTGGTGAGGGAGAGGCGGCGGAGTTCCACGTCGTCTTCGGTGGATACGCTGACGAGCGTGTGTGCCTCGATCTGCTCGTCGAGGCGACGGAACTCCGCCCGTGACTGCATGAAGACCGCCTCCCCGCGTCGATTCCCACGGGTCGTCGGCTGCCAGGTATTGGACCAGACGACTCCGCTGTCGAGATCCCGCAGGTAGCAGAATTGTCCCCAGTGGTCGCGGGTGGTGTCTTCGCGCCAACGGGTGACGGCGAGGCCGCGCCATCGGCTCCAGCCTCCACCGGCGGCGGAGATGGCGACGTGGTAGCGGCCGTTGGAGAGCAGGTGCACCTCCGGCAGCGGGCCGTCGAAGTCGGTCACCACGCGGATTGCATTTGGCTGTGCGGCAGGGATTCCGCGGGCCATGGCCGCCTCGCCGGTATGCGGGAAGACCGTGACCGTGAGTTTCGGGATCCGCTCCTGCAGGAGCAGCGTCGCCGACTTGAGCGCCGGATCGGCCATGAATCGTCGCTGCATGGGGCTGTCGAGCAGCACGGAAGCGAAGGCCAGCAGACTCATGCCCTGATGGTGGGCCATGAACTGCCGCACAGGCACGCCTCCTGCGAAGCTCAAGCCGCCGGCGACTGCGGCTTCGGTTTCGGCTGGGTCGATCCGCCCGGTGCTGGTTTTGGTGCTGGTGCTGGAGCTGGTGGGCACGCGGCGGGAGGGCGTGTAGTCGATCGCTTCGATGAAGCCGCACGTACCCATGCCCCCGTCGGCGGCGATTCTCCGGAGGTTGCTGCAGGCCTCTCGCGGCGCGACGAGCAATGCCAGGGCGCTGGCGTAGGGAGCGATCACGATGTCGTCGGCCAGTCCACGTTTCAGTCCCAGTCCCGGCACGCCGAAGGCCCTGTACTGATAGTTCATCTGCACATCGTGGGCGTTGTAACCTGATTCCGAGATGCCCCACGGCACCCCGCGCTGCTCCGCATATCTGATCTGGCGGTGCACCGCCGCGCGGCAGGAATGGTCGAGCAGTGTGCCGCTCCAGGATGGCATCACAAGCATCGGCATCAGGTATTCGAACATCGAGCCGCTCCAGGAGAGCAGCGTCGGTGCGCCGTCGGTGGTCGTCAGCAGTCGGCCGAGCGCAAACCAGTGATCCTGGTCGAGCTGGCGGCGGGCGACGAGCACGTAGCTGGCCAGTCGCGACTCCGACGCCAACAGATCGTAGTAGCCCGCGTCGAGCCGATGCTCGGTGGCGTTGAAGCCGATGGCGAAGAGCCGTCGCGACGGATCGTAAAGAAATCGGAAGTCGATGTCGGCCAGCGCCCGGGAGGCGTCCGCAAGCTGCCCGAGTTCATCGCGACGCTTGCTGGCATGAAGCGTGGCGGTCTCGAGCGATGCATGCAGCAGTCGCAGCCAGCGCGAGCAGGCCGGGGCATCCGGCGAATGATTGGTGTCGTTGGCCTGCGCCACTTCCTCCACCAAGGGCAGCACCGTCTCGGGCAGGTCGACGATCTCCCGCAGGGTGGGGCTGCCGTTGAGATGGTCGAGCATCGCGCGGAGCCTGGCCGCCCGTGGGTTCGACTGCGCAGTGACCCGCTGCCAGAAATGCTCGGGCGGCGGTGGCAGCGTCGTCCATGGTGCGAGATGATGGAGGTCGGCGAGTTGGTCGGCGGCGGCGTGGATCACCGCCTCCGTCCACCAGCGGCACTCGGCGTCGGCGGTGGTGGTGGCGGTGGCGGCGAGATCACCGCGGGCCGCCGCGACTGCCGCAATCAGACGAGGCAGCGTCGCAGCGGCACGGGCCACCGTGACAGGCTCCCGCAGGATGTCGTCGGGAAGCCCGGGCCAGCAGGCCGCCCCATCATGCTGACGACGGTGGCCGGCCGGCGATGCGTGGCGGGATTCGGCCAGGACACGCAGCGAGTCCTGGAGGCCGGCAAAGAGCCGCGGCGACACCGCGACCGCGTCCCGTAGTTCGTCGAGCCCCTCGGCGAGCACGAGGAGGCTGCCGACAAAGTTGCCACTGTCGACCGTGGAGACATAGCGAGGGGAGAGCGGCGCGAGCGTGTGGATGTCGTACCAGTTGAACAGGTGACCGCGGTGCCGTTCGAGGTTGCCGAGCGTATCGAACGAGTGGCCGACGCGGCCGACGAGCTGCGCGGCGGAGCACCAGCCAAAGTCGCAGGCAGCCAGATCGGAGAGCAGCCCCATCGCGATGTTGGTGGGACTGGTGCGGGCTGCAACGACCAACTCGCCATTCATCTGCACGTTGTCGGGTGGGAGCCAGTTGGTATGGGCCGTCACATGTTCCTCGAAGTACCGCCAGGTGCGCCTTCCGGCCGTGGCCAGGAACTGCTGCTCAGGGCCCGAAAGTCGGATGGTCCGCGGCGGCAGCGGCAGACTGATCCACCAGGCGATGAGTGGCGCGAGCAGCCATGCCACGAGCCAGGGACATGCAGCTGCGAGCATGTCGGCATGACCATAGGTGAAGAGAACCGCGGCCAGGAGAATGGCTATCAGCGGGCTGACGGCCACCGCGCGAATGAAACCGGGCAGATCGCCCGCCGCCGTTCGCTCGGTGTCGGCTGCGGTGCGCCATTCCAGCAGGTGGCGATGGGTGAGGAACATCCGGACAAGCGTTCGCGTGATGGCGTCGATCGCGATGCCTGCCTCGTATGGCAGCATGGCAAGCTGGAGCAGCCCCTGCATCAGTGGCCTCGTCGCCGACCGAGCGGCCTCGACAAGGTGTGTCGAGAGCGGCACGTCGTGAGGCTTTCGCAGAAAGTCGAGCAGGCATGCCAGCAAGGGTGGCAGGAGCGCCGCCAGAACGACCAGCCCCGCAGCCGCCATGCCCTGCCGCAACGAGCCCGACAGCCAGGCCCCGATGAGCAGGCCGAGCATCGCCGGAGGCACGAGGCTCCGCCGGAGATTGTCGAAGATCTTCCACTGGGAGAGGGATGACAAGGGGTTCTTCACACCTGCCACGCAAGAATTTGGGACGCGTGGGAGCAGCCACCAGAGGATCTGCCAGTCGCCGCGAATCCAGCGGTGCCGTCGCCGCGCGTCGGTGAGATAGCTGGAAGGATGGTCTTCGTGCAGCACCACGTCGCTCTCCAATCCAGAGCGACAGTGGCAGCCCTCGAGCAGGTCGTGGCTGAGGATCATGTGCTCGGGAAATACGCCGCAGCAGTGCTCGCAGGCATCGACGTCGTAGATGCCCTTGCCGATGAAGGACCCCTCGTCGAAAAGGTCCTGGTAGAGGTTGGAGACGACCCGCGTGTAGGGATCGATCCCTGGTGTGCCCGAGGTGAGGCGGCTGAAACGCGACCGCTGCGCGCTCGGCAGACTCACCGCCACGCGTGGCTGGATGATGCCATGCCCGGCCATGATGCTGGGCTGCGTGGGGTGGGGCACGGGCCGGTTGAGGATGTGTGCCATGGCGCCCGCCATCTCGCGGGCCGCGTCGCGGGGCAGGTCGGTGTCGGCGTCGAGCGTGATGACGAATCGCACCTGCGGCAGGAACTTGCCGTCTCCAGCCACGTGGGAGAAGCGTCCGGCGGGGCCGGTGAGGACGGCTCCGCGGACCACGGCGTTCAAATCGGCGAGCTTGCCGCGTTTGCGTTCGCGGCCCATCCAGACGCCGTCGCGGGCATTCCATGCGCGGCTGCGGTGCAGCAGCAGGAAGGAATCGTGGCGATCGGATGGATAACGCCGATTGAGCGCATCAATCCCGGCGACGGCCTGCCGGATCAGCGGGGCGTCGGAGGGGAGCGATTCCGCCGCGGCATCGGGGAGGTCGGAGAGCAGGGCGAAATGCAGATGCGGGTCGCGGTTGGCGAGGAAGCGGATCTCCAAGTTTTCGAGGAGTCGATCGACCGTGGCCGCGTCGGTGAGCATGGCGGGCACGGCAACGAGGGTGCGCTGATCGGGCGGGATGCCCTCCCTGAAATCAAGCCGCGGAAGAGGGTGCGGCCGGACGACGAGCGTCGCCGCCCAGGTGACCAACCCCACGGCAAGATGCAGGGCAACCAGCAGCATGGGCACGACGAGAAGCCACGACCTGCCCTCCAGGCCGGCCGTCTCCAGAAACGTGAACACACCGGCGGCGGTCAGCATCGAGATGGCGGCCAACAAGAGGCCCAGCGTGCTCCGCTGCGCCGCCGCGATGCACGATCGCCACGGCGCGAACCAGGCGGCCACTCCGACAAAACGACAGCCGAGTTCGTGCATCAGGCGATCGCGGCCCGCATCGACGAGCCAGTAGCCGACGTGCGATTCACGCGCAGGCGACGTGTGGCCGCCGCTGACGCTGGCCTTGTGCGCGAGCGCCACGATCCGCTCGGCAACCTCCTCTTCGGATCGCCCCGTCCGCCGGGCGATGGTTTCGACGGCCGAACGGTAGCGGTTCCGGGTGGCGAAATCGGTCCGGCCATACACAGCGGCAGGATCATTGTTGAGCGTCTGCTCCACGATGCTGTGCTCGGCGACGAAGTCGCGCCAGTCGTGCACCGCGAGGAATCGCAGGCTGCCGATGCTGTTGCCAACCGAAGCCTGATCGGCGGCCTGCGCCTGTCCTTCGGCCAGCACCATCTGCTCGATCGTGAGGCCCTGTCCGGCGAGGCAATGCTCGAGCCAGGTGCCGGCCAACGCAAAGGCAGGCGAGTGGCCCTGCAACGCCCGCGTGAACTCGGCGAGGAAGGCGCCGGACAGGGGAGGGGAGGCCCGAGTCATGTCGGCCAGGACGGCGACGAGGTCAGCGGGACGCCTCTCCGCGGCTTCGAGCATCCGCTCGGACCAGTCAGCGGCGATGTCGCGTTGATGTCGGGCGGTCGCAAGCCGCTGGGCCACGCGGCGGAGATTCTCGATCAGGGCGAGCCGCAGCATGAGCGGCATGGCCCAGAGTTCGCCGAGTGTGAGTGGGCAGACCGACTGGTAGGCGGCGATGAAGGCGTCGAGTGCCGCCGAGTCTACGCGGCCGTCTGCGTGCGCGATCAGCTCCATCGCGATGGCATAGGTCCGCGGACAATCGGAGGCGAGGCCGGGCAGTTGATCGAGGTAGGAGCGGGGCAGGAGGCGGCGCGTGGAGTGGATCTGCTCCTCTATGAGGTAGAAATTGTCGAGCAGCCATTCCGACGCCGGCGCGATGCGTCTGCCCCGCTGGGTTGCAGCGGCGAGGAGTTCGTAGGTTTCGGCCAGCACGCGTTCGTTGTCAGTCAGCCGTGTGAGCAGCCTGCCGGACGTGCGGTGCCGTGTGAGGCGATGCGCACCGGCCATTGTGCGGGCATGTCGCTGCAACTGTTCCGTGGAGAGAAGCTCTCCGCGAAGAGGCCGTTGATCGGCACGGTCGCGGCTGTCGCGCAGCGGCGAACCGACATCCGTCGGGGCGAATGGAGCGACGAGTTGTATGGCGTCCTTGTCCGCGATGATCCGCGGCGCGAGCCGGCGGACCATGTCCATCAATGATGGAACATGCACGGTGGGGCTCCGAAGATTGGCCAGCCTCCTGAGGGACGCGAGCCGAAGACAACTCTCGCACCGTGACGAACGAAAAGCCAGTGGCCGTGTGGGACGGCATCGGCGGGGCTGCACCACTGAGACACGATCGTGCCCGCCAGGCGGCGGGTACGCGGTCCTGTCGATCAGACGGTCATGCCGACGGTCTGTCGTTCATCGGAGTGCGAGCGGTCGACAAAAAAAGCTGCCGCCCCCGAAGGGGCGGCAGCCGTAGGAACCATTTGGTGGGCTGCATCAACGGCAGGCCCGTCGACTCGCCGCTATCGGCGCAGCCCTCCCGTACAGTCAGTTTGCGTCACTAGACCACCTCCTCTCGTTGAAGGAATCCCAGCCGTCGTGATCACTGCGAGATCACCGCCGGGCGGTTTTCTCCCCAGCCGTCACCGGGGAACGACACCCGCATTATAACCGGGTCGGTCTTGGAGATGAGAGGCAGTTGTCACGCTGCTGCCACTGCACGCAGGTGATTGAAGTCGGGGCGACACGATTCGAACGTGCGACCTCTACGTCCCGAACGTAGCGCTCTAGCCAGGCTGAGCTACGCCCCGATGGGTGCGACCAACGAAATTCAAGAAATCCCGGGGTCGCACATGGGAGAGAATTGAAGATTACCCGCCCGGCCCCCGCAGGACAACGCCGCTGCCAGACAGGCCATGAAAACGCCAAGCAAGCCATAAAGTTAAGCCACAAAATGACGGAGCAGAGGACTTTTTCCGGGGAGAATCGCGGGGTTCGCTGTTCTCATTCCGCCAGCGATACGCAGATCAGCTCCCGGTCGTTTCGCACGAAAATGCAGCGGCCGGCAAACGCCGGATGGCTCCAGACCACCTCCCGACCGAAGCACTCGTTGGTGGGGGCCACAAGGTGCGCGCGGCCCAACTCCTCGTAGGCTGCCGGCGTAAGCCGGGCCAGAATGAGATCGCCCGTCTCGCTGAAGAGCCAGGTGCGGTCGTCCCCGGCAGCGTTGCCCTGCCGGACAAGAAACGCCGTGCCATGCCGTCCGCGACGGTTGCCCAGCGTCGGCTCGCCCGTCTCCCAGAGCCGCTTGCCCGTGGCGAGATCGACCGCCGTCAGGAATCCCGTATCGCAGTCGCAGCCGTAGAGCGTGTCGCC
>Ga0114976_10001781_pt1 | contig 13495 bp, 12 predicted proteins | sample S_130805_EF_Meta_FD_87319 | JGI IMG/M metagenome (GOLD analysis project Ga0114976, IMG submission 87319) | Freshwater microbial communities from Lake Simoncouche, Canada to study carbon cycling - S_130805_EF_MetaG | ecosystem: Environmental > Aquatic > Freshwater > Lake | place: Lake...
TCGTAAAATTGAAATGAGGTGGAATCAATAATGGGGATGCAGTTTTAAAAACACAGAGCAAAATGAACGAAAACGCAGTACTAACATTCACGAACCTTCGTAAAGAAAACGAGTTCCTCAGGGAACTACACGAGCAACTCAAAAAAGAGAACGAGCAACTCAAGAAAGAGAACGGGCGTCGTAAGGACAATAAAACAATACACATCAAGAATCTTGAGAACTGCATTGATAAACTCAGGGAAGATGTTCAGTTCTGGACTGATCATGGGAATAGACGGCATGTGGCAGTGACTGAATTGAAGAAGCGGGTGGAAATGCTGGAAGGGTGCCTCGTTTTGAAAAATGACGAAATCGGACAACTTAATCTCTACAACGAAGCACTCAGGGTTGAATTAGAAGGTATGGAAGAATACCGTAAAAAGGAGGCGGAGCGTCAAAAGGCGAAAGAAAAGGCGAAGAGGAAAGTGAAACATGACGCACGGGGAAGACTCATCAAAGACGACGAGGATTTGATTAAACAATTAATCAAAGAATAATGATGATGTGGGATTTTTCGGCATTTTCAAAAAAAATTGAAACAGATTCCACCCATATACTAAAACACAGCGACAGCAAACACACGATGAGCGAGCAACAATCAAAGACGAAGGATCAGCGTATAGAGGAGTTCATGGAATGGCAGATGGATCTCTTCAAACAACTCAAAGAGGGGAGAATCACTCATGCACAGGGAATGAGAATGATGAGAGATCTCTACCCCGAATTCACCCCCGACGACAAAGAAGGCGAAGATTCATTCACGGACAAGACGATGACGGTGACGGAGGCAGAGAAGGTGGCGTTGGAGAGATCCAAGAGATTCAACAGCGACGAACCCGTTCCAGGAGCGAAATCAGGAGGAGGCAGAAACAGCGATTCAAAGGAATTCTTCGGGGTGGCGTGCCCCTGCGGATGGACGTTCCGCAAACAGGATCAGGCGAAGGCGACGGACCGAGCGTTGAGACTGCACACGAAGGTGTGTAAGGTCGCCCAAGCAGTGGACAAAAATGCGTGCGAGAGGCACAGCATCATCACGGGGAAAGGAGGAATATTGAGTTCATCACGCACGGAATAAAAAGGTAAGAGTCAGGGGCAGGGGTCGCCCCTTTTTTTTGCGGTAATTATTTAAAATAATAATATTGTAATAATATATAACATTAAGGAATAATATGGATTATCGGACATTTAAGGCGGAAGTGGAGAAGTTCAAAACCGTATTTGCGGGGGCGAAGGCGGGGTATGTTGAGATGGTAATCCTGGATCTAATCCACGAGTTCTCCCCTAACTTTATGGAGTATAAGGCGAAGGAGATGATTGAGGAATGCGATTTTGACCACGACACAGTTGTCAGGGCACACTTTAGGCGATTGTTGTGGAATGAGATTGTGGACGAGAGTAGGCGAGAGGTGACGGTATTTAAGACAGACGAGGAATTAATTGAAGAACTCAATTCATCGTCATTTGTAGAAAAGCACCCCGAGTTTGTGCCGATGCCGAAGAGCACACAGGAAGAATACGAGGAACAACAGAAGCGGATTATGGAGAGCACGATTTGCCACCCGTGCATGGGCGATCCAGAGGACTAGGACTAGTCGCTGTCGCTTGAGTTCGCCGAACTGCTGTCGCTGGAACTGTCGTCCATACTGTTTATTAACCAGATGTTTCTCTCGCACATGGCGACCATCGGGTAGTTGCGGAAGCAACAGCACCAGCGAGTTTTTAACTTTTTGATATATCGGATTTGCTTCTCATCTAATCCTATATATTCCTTACATAGATAGTTTGTTCCCTTCATGGCACCAGCAGAGGGGAAGAAGACGAGGATGTGCGACTCGTTTAGAATACGTCGGGTGTCCTTGCCATTTGTTGCTAAATGATTGGTGAAGATTGCTGTGGTTTTAAAGTGGCGACCAATCTCTAAAATCTGGTTGGCGATCTTTAGAACCTCCTCTCTGACCTTCTTATCGCCGATGACATCAATATCATCAAACACGACGGCACACTCCGTGAAGTCCTCTGCAGTCAGGGGATCGGAGATTAAATCCTTTCCGATTTTAACCCTTTTTATACCGCTGATTTTATCCAGAACCTCGTCCTCTGTGAGGGCAGAGAAAATGTAGATGGGGCGGTCGGGGTACTTCTTTCTATACTCCGACAGATAGTTTGCGGTGAATGTGGACTTACCCGACCCTGACGGTCCGCAAATGTAGAGGATTTCACGCTCCTTTTTAGTATTGGGGACGAGTTTGAACTTACTTCCTACAGGCAGATCAACCTCCTTAAACTTATGTTTTAGACCCTCACGTTCGTCCTCTGTAGCAACATAGACGGTCTTGCCCTTTAATGCTCCACCCTCAACGATGGCGAGGGGGCGACCTACTTTATCAAAGTTTAAAACAGACATTTATAATAGCACACGAAAAAATAATTGATAAAAAATCTTATTATGTCGTGTAATAATCTAATAATTGGTGATGACAACCTCACGAGCAATGCCTGCTGGTTTTTGAGGTGTTGGAGTATAGGAGGTAGTGATCCCCTTAATGTTGTACTCGGCGAACACCCTGCGGATGTTGGGAGAGTCGTTGTATGAGAGCATGAACTTACCCTTGATTGTTTTCACGGCGTCGTATACTTGCTCGGGTGTTACGTAGTCTGCATAGTCTCTCATCTCTTTACTCTCGTAAGGTGGGTCTAGATAGAAGAATGTAGCGGGTGTGTTATAACTGCGGATCACTTTAGCGAAGTCCTCGTTTAAAATGGTGACCCCCTTTAATGCTTCAAAATGTTTGCTGTAGTCGGTTTTGATTGGTGGTGCCTGTGGAATGTAGGACTTTCTACTACCATAAAAGGAGTGTTTAGATAGAATCAATTCTTCCTCTGCTGTGCGGGGTGTCTTTTTATCCCGTATTGCGTTGAATGTCTCCCTGCTCGGTTTCTCTCGTTTTAGATCTCGGTTGATCTTGTCTCCTCTATCTCTCAACGCCTTCAATATTTTATAAACGGTAGTGTCTTTGTCGTTGAGGACATACTTGACGCCCTCCTGTCTGGGGACCCTGAAAAAGATGTTTCCAGCACCAACAAAAGGTTCTACATAAATCTTGTAGTCTTTAGGGAACATTTTGATAAGTCGCACAGCGAGTTTCCGCTTGCCTCCCATTCTCCCGAAGGGGGCGTTGATGCCTCCTGTGAGGCGGGTGTCAGGGGGGAGGACGGAGGAGTGTGTGCCCAACCATTCTACCGTTTCTTTTTGTATTTGAGAGTCTAGGGCGGAGATGATTTCGTCCATTTTCTGTTCGGTTGTTATTTTTTCGCCGATCACATTGCCGATGTCCGAGAGATTGGCACGGACTGCATTCACGATGCTTATGTCGCTGTAGTGTTCCAGAAGCAGTTTGATTGCCTTGAGATTAGAAGAGATGGAGTATTTGAAACCCGTGCTTGAATTGAATAGGGTTGATAGTTCTACTAACTTCGCTTTCTTCCCCTTTAATCGGTAGATTGAATACATTCTTTTTAAGGACTTGTAATAGTTGCCGTCGCTGAAATAACCGTAGAAGTCGCCCCCGATTTTCTCCACGAGTTGCCTGATGGGAGGCATCCGAGAGAATGAATATATTGAAGATAGTTCTGTAAATAGGTTGCGGTCACGTATAAAGATGACATAATCCACCTTGACAAAATCTATCGTCGCCCCCGTAGGGACGGCGTCCGCCAGATCACTTTCGCTAAACTCTGTATTGAACCATTTTTGTTTTGAACCGTCCAGATTTTGGAGTTTGAACTCTATAAAATACATGTCGCCGACCATATTGGCGTTTTCAAAAATGGAGGTTAGATGACTGTAAATCTCTCGGACATCATCACGGGCAGTCTCCTTGATGCCTGAAAAGAGGTCTATGTCCGACGGGTATTGTTGTGCCTGCTGACTGCCCGTCCCGAGCAATTGAATGGGTGTTCGGGCGTCCCACTGCACGGCACTAACAAACGGTAGAATGTCCTGACCGATCTGTCTTATTTGGGTTATATCCATATAGTTATTTAATCGTATAATAAATAACAATATATTATTTTCGGCGATGAACCTTATTCACGAAATGCTTTATTTCGTATGATAGGTGACCTTCTTCATCTTACCAGTATTAACCTTGTGATTTTCACTCCTGACACGGAAGGGGTTAGGGTCTTCATCCATATCAGCAGGTTTCTCCAGTTCAGAGTAGTGGGCGAGTTCCTCTCCCACACGGTCGGAGGGCATGTAGTCGTCGTGATCTTCCACCCGATAGACGAACATGGGGTCCTTTCCGTAGGGGCGAGAGACGGCGTCCATCGGCATCGGTTTTCGTAGACGCTGGTGCAGACCGCCCTCCATACACTCGTCCTCGTCTCCATCGTGCCCGTATCCGTGAATAGGTTGCTGAACGACAGCGGGACGGTAGAGAGAAATGTCGTGGTGATCTTGACGGCGGAGAACCTCTGGGTCGTGATCGGAGAGTTGGTCGCCACCCTTCAGGTTGTGGAGTCCGCTTGACACCTCCCAGTCGGGGACGAACATGGTCGTCATACGCTGGACGGCACCCTGCCTGTATCCCCTATTATCAAAGAAGTTCTCAAACGGTTCTCTGTGGCGTGCGTGCTGGACACGGTCGTCGCCACGAAACTCCCCGCCTGCCATACCCTTACCGTAGAGTTGGTTTTGGAGACCCACGAAACCCTGATTCGCTGTTCGCTGTGCAACCGCATCGGCGTAGTTTTGACGAACTAATTTCATACCCCGAATTACATCTTTAACGAACCGAATCTGATCCGCCTGCTGTGGGATTTGAGCGTCCAGGTCTTGTGTTGCGGTCGCACTTAATGTGTCAATAACCGCCTGTGCGTCGGCATCATTTCTTTCTCTCAAAATACCACCCCTGTCAGTTTCTATCCCCTTTATTCTAGCGACGACCCTATCGGCGAGTGGCATCAGTTGCTGTCCGAGATTAATCTCTGCTCCCACATTCGCACCACTTGTAATGTCGTCGTTCCCGAATGCTTCGGCACGCAGATCTAGTGCCCCTACTGGTTGTGCGGGTTGTGCGGGCGGGTTCGGTAGCGGAGCGGGTCCTGCGGGTTGTGGTGCTGGTAGTCCCTGCTGTGCCTGTGCCAATATTTCCGCCCGAATAACAGGGAGTTTCTTTCTAATAGAAGTACCACTTAGGTTTAGAGGGGGTTGCTGTGCCTGTCCTAATCGCTGAATATCAGCAACAAGAGCATTAGCAGTTCCTAATCTGCGAGAATTGAATACTTCTGCTTCGGCGATGTTATTTGCTTGCTGTTCCTGATTGTATAAACGAAGAATATCCATAACGGGATCTCCTTGCTGTACAGGTGCTGGTGGTGCGGGTTGCGGTTGCCCGCCAGGTTGCCCTCCAGGTTGCCCACCAGGTTGCCCACCAGGTTGCCCGCCAGGTTGCCCACCAGGTTGCTGTGGGGGCACTATGGGGACATTAGGAGGAGGGGCGAGAGGTTGAACTGGTGCACCCCGTGCGATGATATCCTCAACATCATTCTTTTTGGCATAGGACTCAACATCTACTCCCTTAATAGGACGCAACTCCTGTATGTTTAGAAACTCCGCCATCACCATCAGTAGAGAGTATGTCTGAATACTCTGGGTCTCAAACACCTGGTGAGTGGCATTATCCGCCCGATTGCCTGGACGCTGTGCTGGAAGCGAACCCATAAACTCGGGAAATCCACTAGCAGTTTTGGTTAGATTTTGTGCTAGAGGTGTTAGGTAGGACGAATATGCAACCTCTCGGACACGGTCGTTTGAAAATATATCGGGCATATACAATTTGATAAACGCCATCATTTCATTAAAGGTGGAGAGCAGTTCCGACTTGCCGAAAAGGGCATTAATGAATTGTGCGATCTGGGATTGTCTCATCTGCTCCAGCGTCTGCACTGAACCCACGACGAGTTCTATTTGTTGCGACGCCTCCTGTTTGATTTGAAGCAGTTGGTTTAATTTAAGGACATACACCTGAAGTTTAAATGTTGATCCGACATCTTTAGCGGAAGGCGGTGCTTGGGTGTCGCCGTACATGGCAACCTGTCGCTTCTCGTTCTCAAACACTTTCGCCTGCTGGTTGCGGTTGTAGTTGCGGACATCGTTCATCTCCCGCTCTCTAACCATATCGGGGACTTTCTTCGCAGTCAAACCGAGAAGTTTTTTAAGGCGATCCTTCTGTTTCGTTGGCATTAAATCGTAGATTATGAATTATACAGAGATAAAAATAATTCATAATATCGCTAAACTATCGTCGGGTCCCGAAGCAGACTCCCTATTTTTGTTTATGATAAGTAGCACCCGCACGGGATAGTGCCTCCTTATATGAGCACCCGTGTTGCTTGGCATATGCTTTCACATGTGCGATCCAACCGCCAGCGGGAGCGGAGCGTTTAGCACCGCCGACAGGTCGGTCAGTATCCTGACCAAACCCAGAGAGAGAACAACCCTTCATCTGGGGTTTAAGAAGAAGATGGTGAGGAGGGTCCCTGACTTTAGGTCTGCCGAACGCCTGCATCGGGCGAGACCCGCCGACACCGCCGTTCGCCTTGCCTGCGGTGTTCCCCATCTGTCCGTAGGAGAACTGTCCCGCAGTGCTGGAGTTGTCGTAGTCGTTAATACCGCCTCCAGACATTCCTCCCCCACTTTCCCCAGCACCAAGAAAAGGGAGAAGTTTGCTGGCGAGTTGTGCCGTGCCTGTGAATCCCTTAACGAAACCGTCGCCGAAGTCGCTCCAGAAGTCTCCGCCAGATAACCCGAGACCACGCATCAACGCCCCGCCAGATGCTCCACGACCCCGCATTTGTTTAGCGAGTTCCTGATGCAGTTTAGCGTCGGCAAGTGCCTTAAGGAACAACATCTTCTTCTCTGCCTTGCTGACCTTGCTGGGGTGACGACCGCCGAGAAACGCCATAGCGAGAGGTTCGCTGACGCCTTCCTCTTCCGAACCATAGTCGGCACCGCCAGACATTCCGAGACCGAACATAGATGCGATTTGACCGAGATCGGGGTCAGCACCTCCCGACATTCCCTTTCCTTTCTTTCCAAACTTGTCGTAGAGTTTCATTCCTGTTTCAACGTGAGGAGCGAGAGCAGACACAGTATCTCCGACCTTTGAAATACCAGATAGGAGATCATCAAAGAAACCCTGACCCTCTAATCCGAGCAATTCGGGCATATCGTATTGCCCTGCACCCCGACCCTTGAGTTCGGCGATTTTCATAGCGAGGCGTTCATTCTCCCGAGACTGCTTGCCCTGCTTCTTCCTGCCTTCACCGCTGAAAATGTCGCCCATAGCATCCGCCATATTCATATCCTGTTCGTGGGTCATACCGCCAGAGTATCCACTACCGAGACCAGCACCGCTCACCCGTGCCTTCATTTTGCGGACGAGGGCGATGAACTCCCTTGCCTTTTTAGAACCCTTCTTTACATTTTTACCCAGACCAAGTAGGGGCAGGAATGGGGCAACGCTCTGTGCGATGTTTCCGAGATCAGAGAAAAAGTCTCCACCCCTAAAGGTGAGATTGTCCGCCTTCCTGCCGAGACCGAGCAGAGGGAGAAAAGGGGCGACGCTCTGGGCGATATTACCTAAATCGCTAAAGAAGTCTCCACCAGACATACCGTTCCCGATAAATCCGTCCTTCGCCTGTTCTGCCTGAATCTGGTGAGGATTAGCAGAGAAGTTGTCGCCCTTCATCCTGAAGTCGCTACCGACGACATTCAAACCAGGCATTTTGTAGTTCTGGGCACGGGCACGGGCACTCGCCCCACCGACTGCATGGACGATAGAATGGGGTTGCTGAATACCTGGAATGTAAGGAGAACCAGATGGGTTAATCATATCGGCAAGTTCAGCACCACGACGGACACCGCCGTACATGTCGCCCCCCGACAGACCATACCCCTTACGCTTGCCTGAAAATGCGTCGGCGATATCGGAACCAGTTTTAACAATCTTGCCTAACTTATCTGCCTTGTCGGCAACCCAGTCCAGAGCGTCATCAAAGTCTTCCTTCAACCCTTCGCCCTCCATTGTGGCGACGCCCTTACCGAATACGCTTACATCCATATCCTTAAGATCGTCGTCGGAGATCTTGCGACGGGGTTTGCGTCTTCCGCCGTTAAGTGCTACATCTTCCGTCGCCTCATGTTTGTCGTTGGCGATTTGAGCGTAGTCGTAAAGTCGTTGCTGACGAGCAAGACTGCGATTATAATCGTTGTCGTAGGTAGTCATTCGTTTATAATATACACTAATAAAATAAATTATAAACATATTCGCTAAATAATCAGCGGGTCATTTACTGAAGATGCTTCTTCATTCTAGCACCCCCCGACAATCCACCGCCAGAGGTGCCACCGCCTGAAGTGCCACCGCCTGAAGTGCCACCGCCTGAAGTGCCACCACCAGAGGTGCCACCACCAGAGTAACCCATACCCATCTTGTCAGGCAGACCAACGAGAGACTTGTAACTGTCCTCCATAGCACCACCGACGAGACGCTTGACATCGCTGGACTTGTATCCAGGCATAGATGAGGCAGACAGCACATCGGAACGAGACAGGATTGCGGTGTATGTCTGACTGGTTCCACGTTCAAGAACAAATACACCTGTGTTCATCGTGATCAGAACCAACTCCAAATTGTCAGTGTAGGTAATCTGGGAGTAGTTTTCAATTTCTATCTCAAACTGCAACTGAAATTGACCGATGGATCCAGGAGCAAAGACATCGTCTAACTCCACGTGCTTACCCATAGACAGGGCAAGAACAGAACCGCAGGTTGGCACTTCGGTCAGACCAGGTGCTCCTGCCTGCGTTGAGGGTGAACCCTTGACGGCAAGACCGCTAAACTCCGCCCAAGTCTGGTTGGAACCGCTCTCAACGGACATACGCCACAAATCCCAACGAGTGGCGGAAGTGAGGAGACCTGCCTTGTTGTTGAAGTTGATACGGATACGCTTGATAGGGAAGAAGCAGTCAGCGTCCTTCGGGGTCTGGGAAGCGAGACGCTTGCGAGCGAAGATGATGAGTTTGTCGGGGATCTGATTGAGAGAGATGGAGTTAGAATTGACGGTATTAACGCCTGACTGGGATGGCACGAGAGAAAACGAAGCGTTGTCGGAGACGATGGTCGCAGGGTTGATAGTGCCTGCGATCTGGGTCAAATAACGAGGATACTCGGCGTAGGGCACGACGTTGCGGGCAGGGACGAGGTCGCTGGGTTGGCGGGTGTAATACTGAATAAGGAGTTGGGTGTCGCTAAAGGCGGTTGGGGAGAGGGCGACAGTGACGGCACCAGTGGCACCAGCAGAGGCAGTGCGGAACAGACGGTTCGCCTCGCCGATGTTGAAGACGAGATTGAGAACCTGGATACCGTAGAAACCCTGATTGTTGCTCTGGGGATCGCACCAGATAAGGGGTGACAACATAAGGGGTTCAATCGTCTCAAATGTGATAGTGACGTTCTTGGCACCGTTGCCAGGAGAGTTGCCAGCGATAGAAAGAATACGGAAGGCACCACGACCCTGATATGCCTCATCCATAGCAACATCGTTCCAAGCACCGTTGGGGTTGTTGTTGGCACCGATGGCGTCGCTGTAGTTCCAGTAGGAGTCGTAGGCGGTCGGGGTGGAGGTATTGTAGCGGAACATTTCACGAGAGTCGCCGAACCTCTGGAGGGCGAACATGACATCACGCTGGTTCTGTGTGACGGTGTTGTTGTTCACGGTCATCTGGATCGTGTTGCAGAGGGACTGGAAGGGGAAGGGTCCGAGAGCGGAGTCGGTTCCGAGATTCACCAATCGTGCGTCGTTGCCTCCGTCTACAGTTCCTGAAACAACGAAGGAGACTTTCGTCTTAATCATAATACGACGAGACAGAACTGTCGCCTCCGAAGGTGTCTGAATGTTGAAGGTAATGCTAGAGTTGGAGAACGAGATGGCGTTGTTCACGGAAGGGGTGATGTTCTGGGCACCCTTGACAACGGCGTACTTGACAGAGTCGGTCGTGGCGAGGACATCGTCCAGAACCTTGACTTTAGAGAAATCGGAAGATGACATTTTGCGGTTTATAATATACCATAATAAAAAAAAATATGGGATATTATCCTAAATCACCAACGAACTGTTCGCCTTAATTAGACATAAAAGGCACGATGTTGTTGTATGCCTTCTTTCTAAAGAGAACCTTCAAAGTTGCCCCGCAACCGTTCTGCAGATAAAAATCGTGGAGTTGTCCGAATATATCCTTCCAAACAACGGCGATCTGGATGGAGGTTAGTGGTGCGTTGGATTGAAGATCCAACAAACGGTATTCGGCGGTGGGTTCATAAATAACATTCGGGAGATACTCGTCGCCCTTTGTGAGATTTACTTCTAAATCCGTGACAGTATTAATTATGTTATTGTTGTCTTGTTGTTCCAACCCCCCGTTGTTTCCGCTAAAGATCTTGGGGACGCCGAGCAACGACGGGAGAACAGGGAGCAACGAAGTAGTGAAAATAATGCTTGTGATCGGACACATGGTCGGACCAGTGCTAAACTGTTGTCCCATAGCGAAGGCATCAAAAGGTGGTTCAGTTATTCCACCAATTGCGGTCCCTTTCGCTACGGTGTTGTTACGTCGGTCATACACACGAAGCAAAAAAGACTCGGGGGGAGCGTATCCCTGAAAGGCGTATTCAAAACTGCTAAATAAGATATGAAGGGGATTGTTGAACCAGATGTTCGCCTTTGCGGGAGAGATGGCGGTAGTATAGGGGTTCCAATATGCACCCTGATTGAAAAGGTTGATGGAGGCATACAGAGTCGCCACGCCTGTTGCGTCGTTCCACGCTAAATAGGGAGGGTTGAGATCATCGCCAGCAATCGTTCCTGGTACTGCGGTATTAACGAGAGCAACGACATCTACCCACGCCTTCGCTAGAGCATCATTAATCATTTGGATCCAGTTGTTAATATTTTGAACCCAGTAGTAGTTAATAGTAGTATTTCTAATCGTTAGGGGTGTCGTAGGTGGTTTGAAGTCCTGACCTGGTATGTCGGCAGTTGTCGCCGAATTGTGCGGGATAAAAACCACATTGTAGGTGACGGTCACACCTGCTGACAGGACAGGGTTAGCAGACAACACATCCCTATATCCTAGCGTGACTTCATACACGGTCTGGTTGGGGAAGTCTGGATCGGCGGGCAATTGTTCTAAATCAATCTGTGGGATGAATACAGGCAGGGCACCTGCTGTGTCTAAACTAAACCGAACAATAGACATAAAATAGTCGTTGGGGTTGTCAAGCACCGTAGAAGAACGAACTTGAGTAAAGGTAAGGCGATTGGGTGGGACACCAGTGTCAGCGAGTGCCTGATTAGCGATTTCCAAATCATAGTAGATGTGTGTTGGTTCTGCAGAGGACATTATGCGATTTATGCTATATATTGAGATAATATATCTATCTAAATATACTTAATGATCCAAATCTATCGTTGTTTGATTATTAATGGGTGTAAAAATGTAGAATGATGGAGAATAATCTAACTATTCTACATTATTCTACATTATAACACGAATAATTTATAAATTATTAAGTTTTGTAATAATATAATTCATAAAGTAATAATCTACTACCTAATTGGTGGTAAATAATCTAATCTGCCCTGTAATAATCCATTTTCCCGCCATATTTTGCCGTTGGCGATGCGGATTTTTATCTCTCGGTATGTATAAAATGCCTAGACGTATCGGAGAAGAAGCAGTGTTCGCCAATATCAAAAAGGCACAACAGCAGAGGAGCGATTATTATCACCTGCACTCCGCTGTGTTAGAGGATATATATAACGCTATCAAACCATTTGGCGGTAGCGTTCATAAGGCGTATTTCAATTGTCCTTGTGGTAAGAAGGACATCATTATAGCGAAGATTAAGCAACACATCTGTACCAATAAACACCGTGCAGTTCTCCCCATTCCATTATTATCTCAATTCGTGATGGACGACCCTAAACCCGCAGTTGATGTTCACCTTACCTGAAACCTTATCTTTGTAGAACCTGACTACCCTCAAGTCAGTATTATCCTGTAGCAACATCGCTACGATGAAGTCCCCGTTAGAACAATAATCGCACTTATTCTTGTAGCACCACAAATCAGATCGCCATCTCTCAACGATGTGCTTTCCGCCGTATGAACCTGTCGGGCGACGCCATGTAAGGCGTGGCGAGAATATCAACGGCAACTCCGTCATCAGGCGGGTTATGTTGTCGTAGTTAGACCTCTCGTTGTAGTGCGAGGATACATCAGTATCGTCCACATTCGCACACCCATACTGCGTGAGTAAGACATCGTGGTCTCGCTTCACCTTTTCAATCAATTCGCAAACTTCTGCCCATCCAACCATCGTATCGTGTTTAGTATTAGTATATATACTTATTGTAATAATATAAACTATCGCTTTAAACCTGTTTTAGTATATATATAATATATGTTGAGCGTCATATATTATAATAGTGGGTGGGGACTTACGGGGACTTACATTCATCGCTTACCCTTTCGGATCTCTGATGAAACGCCCTAAATGTTCGGCGGAGTTTTAAAGTGCCCTAAATACCAGATATGTACAATTGACGGGGTTTCCCGCCACGTTTCCACCGACAGTGAATGTCAGAGTATCAACGGTCGCAACACCTGCGACAGGGAACAGAAGGTTTCCAGGAGTGGCAGACCCACCGTTGGATGCGAGGCAAATGTCGGTTGCTAAAATACCTGGCAGAGCGACAGTGGCGACACCAGGATTGGCGAGGGTTGATGCGACCTCACCACATGCAATAAGAGAATAAGAACTCTGAAGGAGCGAGGGGAGGACGAGTTGTTTGCCTTGAAAAAGAGATGAGTAGGACATTTTGCGGTTTATAATATACGCCAACAAAATAATTTGGGCGTATTGTCCTAACTAATTATTTGATAAGGACAACATTCCCTAAACTATTAATTAACGAGTATCGGTTATTCGCTACATCTACTGCCAACTGAATATTAGAATATGCGTTCCCGAATGCGACCTTCGCATATTCCGTCGTCAATCTCGCACCTGCGTCGTATGCAACTATCGTCGCAGGAGACTCAACATATAAATTAACCGACTCTGCTTCGGAGTCTAAATCCACCTGTAGTAGTGTGGTAGGGGTACCTGGAGGTGGATTGGATAAAAATCCAGTATTACACACTACCGCTTGGTCTGTCGGTAGAGACAGATTAGGAACATAAAGGGGGCAATTATAGACGAGTAGATTATTCACATTCGCAAAACTCCATATTCCACCACTACACTTCCATAACTGGATATCTGGATTCGGTTGGACCGAGTATGCTTGAATACCAATGTTCGCCCACGCCGTTTGATCGTCCGAA
>Ga0114976_10001782_pt1 | contig 13495 bp, 33 predicted proteins | sample S_130805_EF_Meta_FD_87319 | JGI IMG/M metagenome (GOLD analysis project Ga0114976, IMG submission 87319) | Freshwater microbial communities from Lake Simoncouche, Canada to study carbon cycling - S_130805_EF_MetaG | ecosystem: Environmental > Aquatic > Freshwater > Lake | place: Lake...
AGTAGACGGAGGCTCGAATGCCAGCAATCCGGTAGTTGTGGCGACCGTACTTGACCGTGCCCTCCAGCATCCCGATGCCGATCTCCAGCATCACACCGGCAGGCACAGTCGACATCGGGGCCTTGCGGATGCCGACAGCGTCCTTGGGGTTGGTGTCCTTCTCGCTCATGGTGCCCTCCTTGCGTACTTCACGGGGTGGCCTGGAACTCGTTTCAACATCCCCTCGGCTGCCATCTCCTTGAGAACCGTCTCCGTGTGGTTCTGGGATCTGTTGATGAGCTTCGACAGTTCCCTGGGGGACATCGGCGTGTCCGTCAGGACAGACCTCAGCAGGGTGTGGCTCACGTTCGCCCTGACGCTGGCGAGCCGGACCTTCCGGAGCGGCTTCTTGGGCTTCTGGACCGGGCACTGAACCCGGATCCACTGCATGGCGCGGATCCCGATGTCCATCAGAAGGCTCCTTCCGGGACCGCTTGGTAGTGCGGACAGGCGTGGGACACGGAGCAGTACGACTCGCACCGTCGGAACGTCTGCGGGCGGAACTCCACGGACAGTTCCTTGACGTTCTCGGCAGCCGCCTTCTCGGCAGCTTCCCGCTCCCCGTAGAGCCTCAGAGCCGACTTCCTGCCCTTCTTCATCACTGCGTAGATGGGGGATGTCGCCCAGCGTTCCTCATCCGTGCAAGGCGGAATGTCTGCGGCGAAGTGGGCGTTGACCCGGTCGATCAGATACCGGGCGGCGGTCGCCATATCCCAGACGGGAATGTCGATGAGCGCAGCAGGAGCCTCTGGGTAGCCGTCCCTGCCCGCCTTGATCTTCTGGAAGTCCCGGAAGATGGCGACGACCTTCAGGCTGTTGACGGTGTACCGTGGGTCTTCCTTGTTGATGCCCCTGTCGTGGGCCAACAGACGCAGCAGGTTCAGCTGCTGCTCCCACTCCTTCTTGCCCCCGTTGATGTAGGACCAGACCGAGGTGACCTTGAAGTCGTACAGGGTGTTCCCGGAGATCAGGTCCGCCGCCCCGGAGACGATCTTGTCGCCCACCGGGTAGAAGAACCTCTCCTCCGAGATGTCGTCCTGGTCCGCAGCCCGCTCGATGACCGAGTGGACAGACGTCCCCAGCAGGCTGTAGATCCGGTCCGCCGCGTCCTCGACCATGTCGGTCGTCTTCATCAGGTTGCGCTGGTACGGGGGGGCGATCAGCTGGGTGACCGAGATGTCTGCCCTTCCCCGGGAGTACGGGTCGTTCCTGATCGCTCTGACCAGGACGTCCGGGAGGTTGAACTTGTTGGTCAGGGTCAGGCTCACAGGTTCACCTCGATGAAGTCCGCGATGTGCTTGAAGGACATCCCGTCGTCGTTCATGCCAGCCAGGGAGGTCAGGTTGGCTTCGTCAGCCCAGCCGAGGTCGTGCGTCAGACCGGACCACTCCATGACTTGCTGCGGCAGGATGGAGGCGGTTCCGAGGTAGGTTCGGAACGGCGTGTCGAGATTGCTCCGGGCCCAGTCGTTTCCATGCGCCTTGGCGTGGAGGTCGCACAGCACCCCCAGGCAGCAGAAGGAAGCGCCGTCACTTGACGACAGCCCGTTACACATCTGAAGGTACTCGCCGGACCTCAGGGCGGCTAGCCACCCCTCCTTGACCTCCGGCTTCATGCGCTGCGCCAGATGCGAAGGCCCTCTTCCCCCTCCCGGTCGGCCTTGCGGGTGACGAACTTCCGGGAACCGTCCTTGCTGGCGTAGGCTGCGGCGGTGCGAGCGGCAACGACGCTGGCCTGCGGGATGAATACCGACTGTCCAACAGACATCTGTCGGAACGGGAACGGGGAGGTCTTGAAGCCTCGGTCGGGGAGGGGAACCCCATCTTCGATGACGAGATTGGACATGGTGTCTCTGCTGGTTGGGTGCCGGGGAATCACGCCCCCCGGCGATAGCGGTCAGGTCACGCAGAAACCCGTGAGGGCCAAGGAACGGGTCACGATGATCCCGCCCACGCCCTGACTGGCTCCGTTGCCCACGGTGGCCTGGGGTGGCTGTTCATGCGGCGACGTAGACCGGGGTCTCCCGGGCGTGGGAGGACATCGACTGCATCGCGCGGTACTTCCCGGTCTTGGTGATGAGTCCCTTGCGGCGTGCGGTCATGCATAGGGCTCCCCACCAGTTGGGGTGGTGGGTCTTCTTGAGGGCGCCGACGGAGATCGCCCAGATCCGGAACTCCTCGAAAATGAACTCGCAGTCGTCCTGGAAGGACAAGAACTCCTGGAGGGCGGTCAGGCCCTCCTCGATCCCCTGTCGCGGGGTCTCATTGACGATGACCTGGGCGATGCCGGCATCCCGGCCGGCACGAGAAAGATTCTGAGCGGGATTGTGCATGGTCAGAACGGGATTTCGTCGTCCATGATGTCATCGGCCGGTTGGTGGACCCGAGCCCCACGGCCAGTCGCTTCCGCGTACTCGGGGGACTTGGCGACCTGCTCCTTCACGTACTTCGACAGCCCGTCGAAGACCTGCGGGTCGAAGTTTTCCAGGGTGAAGAACACCGACGGGTTCTCCTGCGGCGGGCAGACCATGCCCTTCGGGAGCGGCATCAGGCTGTTGATGTTGGCGTAGGTCTTGCCGTCCTTGGCGGTGTGGACCACCCCGATCAGGCACGCCTTGCCCAGCAGCTGGCTCGCATCCCATCCATCGAGTTCCGCCTCGGTGAACTTCTTGCCGCGCCACGCCTCCAGGTCCTTGCGGAGGTTGGCCTTCTCCCCGAGGGAGGCCGTGTAGGTCTTGGAGATGACCATCGGCTTGTCCTCGTTCGCCATCCGCTCCCCCGGGATCTCCCAGGTGATTCGGACCTGGAACTGCTCCTTGACCTGACCTTGCCACTCCTTGCGCTGCGTGCCGAGCGTCACGAATTGGACGCAGCGGGCCGGGTGACCGCCTTCCGGCAGGGGAGCGAAGTCCTCCCCGCCGCCGCCTTTCTTGAGCATGAAGCCCACTATGTTCTCCTGTTGTTGAACGGTCTGCCACCACTGGAGACCGCCGTCGTCCTGATAGTCTGACATATGTACAAGGAAGCAATACAATACCACAAAGTATTGCATTGGGACGAAAGAAACAAGCCCCTCTCTGGGGCTTGTCTCGTTTTTGGCAATTACGGCCGAGCGAATCGCATCAGACCGATGACCCTCCCGGCTGACTTGAACTTCCCCGGCTGGGCCACCACGGGGCTGTCCGGGTCGGAGTCCGCAGAGATCCGGTACGCCCCGTCCAGGGACTTGCGGATGCGCCTGACGAAGACGTCCGTGCCACGGGTGATGACGTAGACCCCGTCCCTGTCGATGTCCTTGTGACCAGTGTCCACCAGCATCAGGTCGCCCTGGGAGATGGCGGGCTTCATCTCATCCCCGACCATGTAGCAGCCACGAACAGACGCCATCGCTGTTGGTCTGTCGAAGTTCCGGGCCGCGACGTCCTGGCCGACGACGATCTTCTCAAGGCCGCTGGCCTCCATCGCATCCAGCCGTGTCACCGGGAACGTGTAGACCTCCCCAACAGGCCCGCCAGACCGCTCTATGTCCAGCCACCGCTCCGGCAGGCCGAGCGCCTCCTCGATACTGCGGGCCAGCTTCTCCCCAAGGTTCCTGCGTATGGCCGGGTTGCTCGACAGGATCAGGTTGATGAGGTTGGGGTTCTTCCCGGTGGCGCGGCAGAACGCCGCTCGGTTGCCCCTGAACTTGTCCTGAATCAATGCCCCGAGGTTTCCACGACGAACCTCAGTGATGTCCGTGATTTCCATTGTCTGCCAAGGATTGTTCAGGTGTACGGAATGTACATCCGCATCAATCCCCCGACAATTCTAGATAGTATGAAGCCCACCCAAAGGACTAGGTCGTGGGAGTGGGCTACACGGCGCCGCCAACACTTCCGGATGGGTTGGTGTACGATACCGGCCGGAAGCTCTCGCTTCCTGCGGTGGTGTCGTGGTTGGATCAACCGGCAGCGCGCCCACCAAAGATCCCGACTGTAGGGCAAGACGCGGAAGCACGGGAACGGGGCGGCGAAGCCAGCACCCCGGCGTCGATAAGGCTGGCGGGTGATGCGGCTCCAGGCGGGCGGTATCTGAAGGACCTTTCACCAGCTGAGGGCTGGGCTAGGTTCGCCCACCAAGCAAGCGGATGGTCGGCGGCAGGGAATACAGGGATGTCTGAGGACTCCTGAGAGATTCCCTTGATTCCCAGCCCGCTAAGTGGGCATCCCGGTTGCCGCCGTTCTGGCTGGCCCCATGCCTGCCTCAGGAACCACCCTGTTGGCCTGCGCGCAACGCCCGGGTCCGCCCTTGTTAGTCAGGCTCATCCAGTGAGCCGTTCGTTCCGTTTACTGTACGCACGAACAGTTACCGCAAACAATGCTCGGCACAACCACAACGGTGCCTTGCGGTATTGGAAGCGTGACTGTATAGTGATTCCACCGACCCCTCATGTCGGTGTCGGAACAACAACAAGGAGTGCGTGTGGCGCCTGCGTTCATCAAGGTCGAGGGACCCCGGATCTACCTCTGCGAGTATCTCGGGGACCCGCTGGGAGGGGAGGACGACCACCTCTCCATCGAGATCACCGAGGGCCTGCACCGGCAGCTGCTGGTCCACTGGCACGCCCGGAACGCCCGGGTCCCTGCCGAGAAGAAGCCCCCTGCGGGCTCCCTGGAGGGCTTTGAAGCCTTCTGGTCCGCGTACCCCAAGAAGATGGTCAAGGCCGAGGCCAAGCGGGTCTGGATGCAGCGGGGACTGTCGGCCATCGCCCCGGACATCGTGGCCCATGTCGAGCGCATGGCGCAGACGGACGGCTGGACCAAGGACGCTGGCAAGTTCGTTCCCATGCCGACCACCTACCTCAACCAGCGCCGCTGGGAGGATGAGGTCGAAGGATCTCAAGAAGGAGTGTTCCTGTGAGCAAAGCGCATCTAACGATCACCGACGACGGCGTCGTCGTCACGACGAGCGTTGTGGTGGAAGAGGGGGGCGATGACAGCCTCTCCGCGAATCTGGCGTCTGTCGCCAACATGCTGCTGAACCGCATGTTCCAAGAGGCCGGCACCCAGGGGGAAACCGGCCTCCACCCGGAGGAGGTCGAGTGAGCGAAGTCACCAGCCGGATCATCGAGCAGGCCGAGAAGGCCCGCGACTTCCCCAACAACACATGCGGGCCGTCGCGCCACGCACACATGCTGGCAGAGCAGCTGATGGACGGGAGCTACCTCGGCTTCCAGGAGGACCCCAGGTATTGCGGCGAGACCCTCCTCCTGGTGCTGACCGCCCTTTGGAAGGCCAGGACGCAGCTGAACCGCCTGAAGATCCAGGTCGGGGAGGAGTGATGTTGGCGCCGGGAGCGGCCCGGATCCTGGCGCTGAGGAAGGCTGGCAACAGACCGGGTGAGAACGTGGTGGTGTCTGTGGTCGGGGAGAAGCCAGTCGAGTGGCTGGTTCAACCCGACCTCGACACCAGCTACGACTGGATGTGGGTGGTGGACCTCGACCTCTGGGTGCTAGCTGACACGACGACAGACGCCGGGAAGCTCCGGACGATGATGGCCGACATCAAGTCAAGGAGGCCCAGGCGCCTGCATTTGTGGCTGGATGACCTCGGTGTTGGGTATGAGGTCTGGAGCTACCCCACTGTCGAGACCGCCCACCTCCCGAGGGGGCGGTGGCAGATGACGACAGAGATGCTGAAGATGTCGGAATGGGAGAACGATGTGATGAAGAGTCTGTTCAATGGGATCAACAAGGAGGCAGCATGACCGACGACGACATCACCCGGCTGCGTGAGGCCGCGCAAGCGGCGACGCCGGGGCCGTGGAAGCACATTCAGGCGGTCGGCGTGTACGAAAACTATGTGTACGCCCCGAATGCGCGTTACGGCGTTTCGTGGGCGGGCGACTCGCCGGTAAAAGTGGCGTACCTGCCTCCCGACCCGTCCGGGATTCGTGACGCACATGACGCCTCGTACATCTCCGCCGCTTCCCCCGACGCCACCCTCGCGCTGCTCGACCGGCTGGAACAGGCCGAGCGTGAGCGTGACGCGCTGTTGGCGGACGCGCGGCGGTATCGGTGGCTGCGAAAACACGCCCTCATGTCCTACCCATCCGGCGAGGGGTCGAGCCAGCGTGACGCCTACCTGACCATCACGGGCTACGGAGACGCGCACGACCCCGGCGTAATCGACGCCGCCATCGACGCCCTCGCGGCGGAGGAGCAAAGCAATGGCTGAGATCCTGAGCGACGACGAGATTAAAGCGGCGGTGCGCCCGCTGTACAGCGACTGTATCGCGTTTGAAATGGCGTGGCCGGACATGGTGCTTCCCGAGGCCCGCGCAGTCGAGCGAGCCGTCATCAAGCGGCTCGCGGAGATGGGCGGGGAGTTGCCGGAGCCGGACCACGGTTACCACGCAAGGACAGGCTACACCGCCGACCAGATGCGCGCCCACTACGCCCGAGGCGTCGCGGCGGGGATGGCGCAGGAACGTGCGCGGTGCGTTGCGGTGTGCGATGAGTTGGCCGCGCTGCTGCGAACCATCACGGCTGGGTACGCCGGGTCCGTGATGGTCGGCAGCGATGACGGGTCCGTCACGCTGCACTACGAGTCCAGCGCGCATGCAGAGGCAGCACATGCCGCGCTGACGGACTACATCGACGCCCTCGCGGCGAAGGAGCAGACGCTATGAGCGAATGGCAGCTGGTCCCGGTCGAGCCGACGCTAGACATGCTGCACGCGGCTGTCGAGCATCAAAACGCGCACGAAGACGAGCCTGGATGGGGCGGGCTGTACCGCGCCATGATCGCAGCCGCCCCGCCCGCACCGACCTCGACGCCAGCGGCCGAGGTCGTCATGCAGTTCGGGCAGCGCGCAATCGTGGCGCTGGCCGGGGCGCCGGATCTGCCGCTGGGGGCCAAGCTCTACGCCCACCCCGCGCCCGCCGAGGTGCAAAGCGAGCCGGTGGCGTGGCGCTATCGTTTTGCAAGGGGCGTGCGATGGGATTTTTCGGTGCAAGACCCGGCGGAATGGCGTGATGCGGATGTTACGGCCGAGGGGCTTTACACCCACCCCGCGCCCGTGGAGATCACCGACGAGATGGTCGAGGCGGCGTGCGAGGCGCATCTGCGCGCGTGGGCAGATTGCGAGCAGTCCAGCTACGTCTACAGCGAGTCTGACATCGATGACGACGCGCGAGCGTGTATGCGTGCGGCACTGCGCGCGGCGATGGGGGTGCGGTGAGCGACCTCGGGTATGCAATCCTTGCATGGTGGGCCTCGACCATCCTCACGTTTTGTCTGTCGGAACTGTTCAAACTGTGGAGTAATCGGTGAGCATCGTCCCGGATGCGTTCGACTTCAAGCGATACCAAGCGGGAGCAAAGCAGAACGCGGACGTAGTGCGAACCACCAAGCTGGATCTGGTGGACGCCTTCTACGGGGAGAAGATGAAGGGGGACCCGCTGCCGTGGGCCAAGACTTACGACAGCGTCGTCCTCAGGCCATCCGAGGTCACCCTTTGGCCGGGGATCTCCGGGCACGGGAAGAGTCTGGTGGTCACCCAGGTCGCCTTCCACCTGTCGATGATCGGGAAGAGGGTCGGCATCGTCTCCCTGGAGATGCGGCCTGTCACGACCCTGGCCCGAGCAGCCCGACAGATCGCAGGCAGCGACAGACCGACCCCGGAGTGGCTGGAAGGTTTCAAGACCTGGGCATTCGACCGGGTCTTCCTGATGGGGACGCAGGGCATCGTCCAGCCTGACCGCGTCCTCGACTTCTGTCGGTTCGCCGCAGACAAGCTGGGCTGCGCCCACATCTTCATCGACAACCTGACTAAGGTCATCCGGTCGGAGTCGGACTTCGATGGGCAGAAGGCGTTCGTTGACGACCTCTGCACGGTCGCCCGGGATCACCGGATCCACATCCATCTGGTGGCGCACACCCGCAAGACGGACTCCGAGTATTCGATGCCGGACAAGTTCGACGTCCGTGGATCTCAGGCCATCGTGGACCAAGTCGACAACGTCTGTGGCGTGTGGCGCCACAAGAAGAAGGAGGACGCTCTCAACGACCCCAAGCTCGACCCAGTGAAGCGGGCCGAGTGGGAACTTCGCCCGGACACCCTGCTTCTGGTGAACAAGCAGCGAAACTTCGAGTGGGAGGGGAGAGTGGGGCTGTATCTCCACGCCCCGTCCATGTCGTTCCTTGAGCGGCCCAAGCAGCCTCACCCCATGCCCCAGCTGTTCGACGTCAAGAAGCAGGAGGACGTCGATGAGGTTCCCTTTTGAGGCCAGACCTGAACACCTACAAGCCAGTCCACATCTGTGTGTCCTTGGAGAACCTGTCCTCCAAGGTCCCCGGTCCCAACTTCGCTAACGTCAGACGAACCATGAGACTCGCAGCCCTCTACATTCGGCAGCTTGAGGAGAAGATCCAACAGCTGGAGCAGTACCAACAGTCAGTCCGAGAAGAGGACGAGCAGCTGGTCGCCCTGGCCGCACCACCGAAACCTCCGAAGGCCATGACACCAAACGCATATATGCCGGTCGCGCCAACTGAACAGACAGAACCTCCGGAGCGCGTTCTGCCCGGGTTCGTGAAAACCGGGTCGGCGATGCAGAAGACCCTGGAGAGCAACACGCCGGGAATCGTGGCCGTCAGGAAAGTGAGGTTCCTATGAATGAGCAGCGGCCCGCCCTGCTGATGGGCTTCGACAATACCAAGCAGGCACCCAGTGATGCCAACAGGGCTATCATGCACCCGTTGGTCACCGCTCAGTGCCGGACCATCGAGCGCCTGGAGGCACAAGTGAACGATCTCCTCGTGGAACGGGACACTCTGAAGATGCGGATCTTCGATCTCGAAGAGCGCCTGTACCGGAACAGCCGAGACGCTATGATCCGCGCCAAGTTCGATGAGGAGTCCGCATGAGCGGGGACAGCTGGGGTACTCGCTTCCCAGAAGACGAGATCAAGTTCACGGTCGCCTACAACGGCACAGACGATCTGTTCTACCTGCGTGCCGGCTCAATGAGCAGGGATGGAGGCACCATCGCCGCCGCCCGCCCCGTGGTACTGGAGACCCAACCGGCCGGGATGGTCATCTCCCCCATGTTCGGGCTGACCCACAAGGAAGCCGAGAACCTCGCGAATGCACTGGCAATGGCCGGGGTCTTCTCGACCATCGACAATGCCAATCAGCAAGAACTCAATACCAACGACAACGTGCGGGCCGACCCGGGCCTCGCAACCATCCGCGCGATGAAGGCTCACATCCGGGACCTCCAGAAGATCCTGTTCGGAGAAGAGAAGTGACCTCCGACAAGGCGGCACGCGCCGCTGCCCTGCGGGTCCAGCTACAAGCCGTCGCCCCCGAGATGCTGGCCTTCATGGACCAGATGAAGGAGGGGTTCGACGCGAAGGTGGTCTACGTCGAGGCGCCTGGGATCAAAGAGGGGAAGGAGCCGGAACCCGGCCTCATCCCCCACGTACCTCTGCCTGACAGCACCTGGGGATACGAGCCCGGACAGTCCCCTAACAGACCGAAGAGGAAGCGATGACCGAAGAGACGGACGACCGCACCATCCACCTCTCGAACGACGAGGCTGCCCTGGTCTTCACCGCAAGCGGGAGCCTGCGGTTATACAAGCGGACCGAGCCCCACGAGTTCGACGGTGTTCTCGGCGCAGCCCTCATATTCCTGACGCACGAAAGCGAGCGGATCAGGATAGCCACAGAACTGGTTCACGCGGAGATGGAGGAATACACCAAGTCAATCAGGACGGCGCGCGAGGCACTCGCCAAGCTCCTGAAGGGGGCCGAATGATGTCTGTCGGCATCGTGATCTGGTCGTTCGGATTCCTGACAGAGATGCTCTCCCCTGAAGACAGCCCAGCAGAAGGCTGGGGCTATGTGATCTCCGTCGTCGGAATCTTCGTCACCGCACATGGGGCAGCTGCTGCGCTGTGGAGGTACTTGTGACAGACGAGCCTCCGCTACCGACCTTCTGCAAGGACTGTTCGTACCAGCGGCTCGCCAACTACGTCATCTGGTGGGGGCTCGACCGCCACAGATACGCCAAGTGCGCCGCCCCCCATCAGGCCAGCGGAGACGGATGGGTCCATCCCGGGCTGGACTCCGGAAGCTTCTGTTCGCTGATGCGGATGGAGCCGAAAAAATGCGGGCCGGACGCAAGGTGGTTCGTACCCAAGGGCAGGACATGACAGACGACATCAAGCCATCGTTCCAAGGGGAAATGATGCTCCTGGGATGGAAAGAATCTTCCTCCCAGGGAAGGACCGTTACGTTCCTCCTCAGCGAGGACGAGGACACCCATCCCTTCCGGGATCTGTCCGTGAAGTCCGGGAAGAAGGCTGGTCAGCGGTTCATGGCTGTGCTGGTCGCCATCGGGGACAACGAAGTCCCGTCCCCTCCCGAAGACGATCTCATCCGGGAAGCCGGCGCGCTGTGTCGGTCCAAGTCCTTCTGGGATTGGGCGGACGCCCAAGCGTTCAACGGGGTCAAGAGCGAAGAGGACGCCAAGCAGTTCCTCTACGACCAGCTGTCGATCAGGTCCCGCAAGGAACTGGCAACAGACCAACAGTCCGCATCCAGGTTCCGGGTGCTGGCCGCGCAGTACCGCGAGTGGCGGGCACAGCGGGAAAGGGAACACATCCTGAGGGGCAAGTGATGAGCGTCAAAGACCTCACCTCCGCGCGTCTGTTCGTCCTGAAGAGGGACGAGGACGAGACCGGAGTGTCGGGAACGGGGATCGTCGCCGAGGGAGTCCAGTTCTCGGACGGCACGGTCGCACTGCGGTGGCGATCCCACATCCAGTCCACCGCCCTCTACACCTCCATCGCTGCCTGCGAGGCGATCCACGGGCACGGTGGGAAGACGAAGGTGGTGTTCGTGGGCGAGCCCCAGGCGTGGGTTGAAGGGGCAAGGCCAGCCGCCCCGTCGCTGACCAATCCTCTGTGGAACATCCGGTCATGAACAGATCCCCGCCCCCCCACGTTCAGCACGCCGCCCACACGCTGTCCGACTGGATGGCGCAGGAGGGGTACGAAGACTGGATCCTCAACGGATGCGCCTCCGCCAAGACAGTCATCCGCCTGGAGCGGTCTGTTGAGGAGTCCTCCCTTCGCAGCCGGGGCATCGTGGACCGTCTGCTCGATCTGTTGAAGTACATCGGGCACGGCAAGTGATCCACGAGCCGGGTAGCGGGAAGTGGAGAACCGAGGTCCTGCTCCAGGCATTGGGCGCGGAGTTGTACGCGGCCCTGCTCAGGGTCAAGGAGATCGACAGGCTCGCCCGTAGGGGAGACCTGGACGCCCGCGCAAGGCTCGCCCAGCTGAAGGCGTGGCTCGGCCCGGAATACTGGGCCGCGCTCCGGGTAGTCCTCGATCACGGGAGCCTGTCGTTTGGGTTGCGAGCTAGGCACGCGGCTGTCCATCGGGGCAGAGAGGCGGTGGCTCTGATCCGGGAGTGGGAGTTGGAGAGGGTGCGCTGGGGGCTGGAGTGACCAGTATCAAGCGCAACCCGAAGCTTCTGAGGGCAGCCCAGGGCCAAGCCTGCCAGTGGTGCGGCAGGGATGACGGGACAACAGTCGCGGCCCACAGTAACCAGCAGAAGCACGGCAAGGGGATGGGAATCAAGGCGCTCGACAGGTACATCGCGTTCTTGTGCCGGTCCTGCCATCACGCCATCGACCAGGGCAGCTTCCTGTCCAAGGAAGAGCGTCGCCTGCTATGGGACACCGCCCACCAGCGGACCCTCACGATCCTCGTAGGGATGGGACTTCTTGAAGCTGACGATCAGGGTGCTGGGCAAGCCAATCCCCAAGGGACGCCCGCGATTCGGGAAGGGGCGGACGTACACCCCGAAGCGGACCCGGGACTATGAGGCGAGGGTGTCTGAGGCTGGCGTAGAGGCCCTACAACGTCACGGCGCGGCGCGGACGGCCGGAAGGGTAGCCGTGATCGTCACGGCGGCTGTAGCGATCCCGAAGTCCTACACGAAGAGGCAGAGGGTGGATGCGTTGCTCGGCTACAGCTACCCGTCCGGTGACCTCGACAACTACGCCAAGGTGATGGATGGGCTGAACAACGTCATCTGGGAGGACGACCGACAGATCGTCCAGATGGGCGCCACCAAGCGGTGGGCCGGGGAAGAGGAAGAGGAGGGGCTGACCATCGAGGTCCACTACCTCGACGGCCAGCCGTGAACTGAGCCGTATTGAGAACTCGACTACGCGGCAGGCAGTTTGTCGGTCACCAGCTTCTTCAGTAGCTTCCTCAGGTCGAAGTACCTGATCCAGTTCGCGCTGTTCCTGTACCGCCACTTCCCGGAGGTGGTGGCGATGGTCAGCCAGCCGTTGACCACCACCCCGTACCTTCCGTTGAGATCGACCTCTGTTGCTCCAGCCTCGACCGCCAGGATCGCGGCGCACACCCTGGCCCTGCGGTTCGTGAAGGTCCGATCAGGGTAGTCGGGTCGGTCGTCGCGGTAAGCCCGGACCTCGGCCTCATCGGTCCCGCGCAGGAAGGCAAGCACCTCCTCTCGGTTCTCGGGTGAGATGGCGAAGTGCATGTCTGATCCTCAGCTGGTTGTGTTGGCTTCGCAGGACCGGGCCAGGGCGCCCAGCAGGTCCGAGAAGAAGTCCTCCCCGAGGAGCTTTCGGGTGTCGTCAGCCCACCTCATCCGGGCTGCGTACTCCTCAGCACCTTCACTGTCCGGGCTGAAGCCGGAGGCGGACGACTGAATCAGGAGGGCCATGCTTTGCAGGGACTGGTGCGGGTTGTTCATCTGTTCTCCTTCGTCTGTCTGTTGAGTTGCTGCCGGGTCGGGCGCTTCTTCGTCCGATGCGTCCCGGCATTGCGTTTCGGTGCGGTGATCCATCCTCGGACCACCGGGTTCCTCGGCTTCATCTGCCCCCCAGGTTGCGGCGGATCTTCTCGATCCTCTTGCGGTATCTCCTCACGCTCCATTGATCGGAGGGGGAGGAGGACATGGGGACGAACTCCCCGCTCGGCGCGGTGACCATCGCGTGACCGGACGCCAACTTCTCGACCGACCACCCCCATCGACGGCACTGCTCCACGAGGACCCTGACGTCCTTGTCTGCGGGCCAGCGAGCGCCGCTCACTTGCCCACCCACTCGTTCGCCTTGCGGAGGGCCGCGTCACCCTGCTCGACCAACTCCTCCAGGTCGAACACGGCGTCCGGGTTGGTCAGGGCGTTGACCAGCGCCGACAGGGCGTTGAACAACTCCGGGGCGGCGGCGACGAGGTAGGTCGCCTCCCTCATCTCCGACTTGTGATCGTCCTCCAGGTACGGGTTCGGGTTGAACAAAAAAAGCCGCTTCTCCGCCGGACCGATGGTGGCATTTACGTACCGATGGTCTTCGTCTACGTCCTTGACCATCCACGGTGCGCCGAAAAATTGAGTCACATGTGATCCTTTGAGATTGAGGTGACACT
>Ga0114976_10001788_pt1 | contig 13474 bp, 31 predicted proteins | sample S_130805_EF_Meta_FD_87319 | JGI IMG/M metagenome (GOLD analysis project Ga0114976, IMG submission 87319) | Freshwater microbial communities from Lake Simoncouche, Canada to study carbon cycling - S_130805_EF_MetaG | ecosystem: Environmental > Aquatic > Freshwater > Lake | place: Lake...
AGCAGATTGTAAATGCAGTAGATGGTTTTCCATTATACACAAGAGATTTATTAGGTGATGATTACTATAACGAACTTTACGTAGAAACTAAAAACAAATCAAATGTATGACAAGTACACCTTAATTTTTGAAGATAAAAACGGGAATGCCGAAACAGTCGAAATCCAGTGTATCTTATTGGTTTTTGATAGAATTTTATTGAATTTACAAAGAATAAAAAAGGATGGTCTGCAAATCACTTTGATTAAAAATTCTGAATATCTATCAGAGCCAAAAAACACAAATCTTTTAATACAAATGGCTGAAGAACACTCATATATTGGAAGCAATAAAAAAGAAGAAATAGAAAAGCTATTGCCGCCACAGGAAAAAGCAGAACAACTTGTAAATAAGCTGTTAGATACATTGTATGACAATGGTGGTTTATCGTTCAAACGAATACTATATGCAAGAGCAATTCAATGCGCTTTAATAGCAGTAGATGAAATTATCGAAGAGGTAGTAAATTCTGCCGATGCTGACTACTTAACATTACGGGTGCTTTATTGGAAACAAGTGAAAAAAGAAATAGAAAACCTTGAAGATAAATAACTATGGAACAGAAACAGACAGGTGTTAAGTGGCTTATTGAAGAAATGCACAAAAATTCGAGGTGGATTCCATTTCTCGTTCAAGAAAGAGCCTTGCAGATAGAGAAGCAAAACATTGTAGATGCTATTCTTGATAATAGGAATATAACAAGTCAGGTTACCTATCTAGATGCAGAGAAATACTTTAATGAAAATTTTGGTGGTGAAACCACTGTATTAGATAGGATAACTAAAGAGCAATATTTTAGTGCGGTAAACACTGTAAACGCATACAATAGACAGGTTACTGAAGAGTTTGAAGAAATGAAAAAGAATTTGCCAGAAAAACCTTTGAAACCGTTAGTTCCTGTAACGAAGGATACTATTTTTCGTGATGTCCCGTGTGTAGGACACGAGACTAAAATGATTAACGTAATACTACTGCATTGGTCTCTTCGTGGTTGGTGGAGAGATATAATTACAGTTGAGAATCGTAGGGATATTACATTAGAACATATTTCACTCATAAAGAAAAGCGACATAGTTTCTTTAAGAAATGTAGGTAAGAAAGGTGTAGATTGGTTAGAGAAAACTTTATATGAGGCTGGCCTAACTTTAAAGGATTAAAAAAATGTGGAAATACTCCATAATTTTTTTTAGTGCATTTGCTACCGAAATCTTTTCTACATTCTACATAACTGCTGTATCTGAAAAGAACGCTATGGCTATGGTTGTTTTTGCTCTTATTAGGCCATTCCTTGCACTTCCTTTTGCTGGTTATATGCTAGATAGCAAAAATTGGCCTGAGCGTATCAAAATGGCCATTGCTCTCTCTTTGGGTTATGCGCTGGGTAGTGTTTTAGTTATGTTCGTGTTTGTCTTGTAAAAATTAACATTCTTATTGTTAATATCTTTTATGATATTTTATTGCGTGGTTGTTGTTTCTTAGGAAATAGTGTTTATATTTGTTGTGTAATCAATAAAAACACAAACAAATGAAATCAATGAATGAGTATTTACAGATGGACGGCGCAATAGCGTTCAACATCGCTATCTTCAATCGTTTTAGTAGTATCGGTGATGGTTCTTATTCCGATATATGTGGCTCTTTTGTAGAAGGAGTTTACCAATGGTACGACCACAACATTTCCTACATTGTTGAGAGCGAAAACTCTAAGTATGTTGGTTGGACTATTTACACGAATTGTGGCTCTTCGAGAAGAGTTTATATTCCTAAATGGGTAATGAACATTAAGCCGAAAGACTGGAAACACGCTAAGGCTTTATTCAATAAGTATTTACAGCAGGACACTAAGTTCAATAATAGTGAAATGGCTAATCAGCCTTCTTACTAAGTATTCTCTTATGGGGTAACGCATCCTACACGCTTCTTATTAAAAGTAATCAATCAAAACACAATTCTCGTAAAATGGAAAGTAAACTAATGACAATAGAAGAAGTAATGCAAATTGATATTACTCAAATCGAAAATGTTTATCAAGGTGTAGACAATATATGCAGATGTGGATGCGCTGGCGAGTATTACAAACCTAATCAAGATACGCAAAAAGTAGAGAGTTTAATAAAAAAGGCAAAGAAGTACATTTCTGAAGGCGTAAAGTATCAAATTTATGACTTTGGAATAAATGTACCAACGCACGACAAAAGCGCAAAAGGTAAGTGTATAATGCTATATTTCAAAAAGCAATCAATCTAAAACAGACAAATAAAATGGAGAAAAAAATCACACTTATTTTATCGGAAAGTGAACTTGAAATTATTCTAGATGCTATGTCTATTGCTTCAAATCAGTCTTATCACCAGGAGTTGTGTAAAACTAAAGGTGTAGACAATCAAATTTTAAGCGGGGTAATTTGGGGTCAAACTCAATCACAATTACAGCAATAAATTCAAGCGCAATGAACATATTTGTTTTAGACACAAACACTACGAAGGCTAGTGAATACTATGTAGACAAGCATATTGTAAAGATGCCTTTAGAAACGGCTCAATTACTATGCACTAGTCATTACGGGAATAGTTCTTATACCCCACCTTACAAAAAAACACACACGAACCACCCTTGCAATGTATGGTTGCGAGAATCTATCGCTAATTACAGATGGTTAGTTGAGTTAGGTTTATCACTCTGTGACGAATACGAGTTTCGTTATGGTAGAGTTCACAAGTGCAAGGAAGTTATTCTTTGGTGCAAGGAAAACGAGCCTAACCTACCTAATTTAGAATTAACGCCTTTTGCTCTTGCTATGCCTAATGAATTTAAGCGAAGCACTGCTATTGAATCTTACCGCACTTATTACGCTCTAGGTAAAAGCCATCTTTTCTCTTGGAAGAAGCGTTCTGCACCAACTTGGTTAAATTTAAACTAAACAACATATCAAATGAAAAATCGAAACACAGAAACAAAATCAAAGACTGGTTTTTATGTAGACACGTACTCAAACGGAAGCTATTATTTATCGGGCTTTCCAACTAGGGAATATCGCTTTAGAGATTATAGCGATGCTTACGATGTTGAGAATATGCTAAAAGAGAAGGTTAAGTTACCTGCATCGGCTGAATGTGATAGCGAAAGTGGTCAGCTATTCATTTACTTCAAAACAAAAGCAGGTGCGCTTTCTTACCTAAAAAGAATTGAGAAATATCTAGATAGTGTAAAGGAGTTAGTTTAAAAAAAATATAACTTAAAATAAAAAATATGGGAAGTGTAATTGAAACTATTCAATGTCCTAATTGCAAACAAGAGGCGTTTATAGAATACTACTATAAAACGGGAGAAGAGTATGCTAACTGTAGCAGCTGTGGTTATCACAGGTCGGTTGTTATTGTTGCTAGAGATAAGAAAATGTCTGAATTAACTGAAAACGATTGGGAAGTTATCGAATTGAAGCATCCTTATGGCGCTTACAAAATCAAACTTTACGATGCTGTGGCCTATCAATGTGGCTCACTTAAAGACACAATGGAGTTTGATTATTTTATACACGAAGTGTCAATAAACGAAAAAATACAATTCGCTTCTGTATCAAAATTCGTTAATGGAAAGATTGTTATTGAAGTTATCAAATAAACAACATTAAAAACTATGGCTCACAAAAAGAAATATAAAAAGACTGCTCTACAAATACTTCTCTCACAAATCAAATGGGAACTAGATAACTTGCACCTTACTGCTGAAAGGAAGAAATGTCTTAAAGATACAGCAGGTGTCATAAGACGTACTTACCTTAGATACGAGAAAGAGCAGATTGAAAAGACTTGGAAAGATGCGACTTCTGGTGGTGATTACAAACACGGAGAAGATTACTACTATAAAACATTTAACGAAGATGGTGAAGATTAGCAGTTTACGCTATTAACACCCTATTGTTAATATCTTTTATGATATTTTCTTATCTAGTTGTTGTTTCTTAGGAAATCTTGTTTATCTTTGTTGAAGTAATCAATACACATAAAACAAATGAACAAAACACAAGTTTATCTTTATTTCAGCACCTACGGGTCGCACAAGCACGATGTACTAGTTATTCAAGTTGGTGGCGAAGCCTACAACACAGTAGCGAATAGCCACTATATGCTAGACCCACACGATAAAGAGTTCGGTCGTAATCTTTTCGAACACATTACACGTTACACAAACGATAACTTCAACGTCTCTTTTATCGAAAGTGCAGGTAAGTAATCTAACGGGGGAAGCGCATCCTACACGCTTAATCTTAAAAAGTAATCAATTCAACACAATTAAAAATAGGTCAAATGAATAAGACAACCCAAACAGCGCCTAACGGCAAAACCTACGAAATCTCAAACGAATTTAAAGTAGGCGACATTGTAGCTATCCACGACAAAATTACTGGCGAGGAATCTTACAGAGCGGTAATTAAAATCTACACTAAAAAGGAAGATGGTCATTTCGCTACATTAGTTAACGAAAGTGAACGCATTTACATAGGCAACACTTTAGGTACTGCCTTAGTAATCGAAAGTCCACTAGTCAATCAAGCAATTTATCACTTTGAGCAATCCACTGACGAGAAAAAGACAGAGAACTCCGACTTGGCTTTTGAACACGAAGCTGCTATATTCGACATTTTCCCTAAGATAAACGACCTAGAACTTCAATCTTATAGAACTAGGTTAGTTGAACTAGACTATGTAGACCCGTCTGAGTACAATAGAAGCGAGAACGGATTAGTAACCACTAAAACCTTTAATAAATAATCGTATGGAAAATTATAGTCAAGTATGCGTATGGCCAGCGACAATAGTTGGTGCTGACCAAAAGAGAACCTTCGAAGAGTGGCTCAAAGAAGAGTTTGATGTTCGTGGAATCTATTGCGAGGAAGTCTTAACCCTGGCAACGAAAGATGGAGAAGGTGGGCGCAATGATTTGTTCTTTCGTGTACACGAAGATGATATTATGAAATTCGCAACAAAGAGACTTGCCTACGGCATTCGTTGGTGGGAAGACGTGCTGCTTAACGGTGGTGCGCCTTTGTATCCTAGTAACATTCAATCACGTTATCCTAAAACTTGGTAAAACTATGAAAGAGCCATTAGAAGTTAGATACTACGCCAATCCTATTATTAAGGGCGTATTTATTATTCAAGTAGGTAAAGCGAGTATGTGGGTTTATTGCTCCGACTTCGATAGTGAAGAAGATGCTGAGCAATTTTGTCAACTAATCGTTAACAACTTAACAAAATAAAAAAATGGAACAACCACTAACGTCAGTGACCCGAGAATTGTTATTCTGCGACATAGAGAAACTTCAAGCGGAACTTTCTCAAAAAGAGAGAATCATTGAACTCTGTTCAGAAGAAGGCCACGAAGATAAATTGAAGTTTGTTCAAATGTGGACAATAGAAGTCGAAATGATGGAGAGGCAAATTTCCTTTCTTAAAACAAAATTATTTAGCTAATACGTAATCGAATATGAGCAACTTAACTATGTGTACTCAGCACGACTGCCAATTAAGTAAAAATTGTTTAAGGTTTACGGCAAACAAAAATCAATACGCTAGACAAAACTATCTAGCTTACGACCCACGAGAAGCCGATGGCTACTGCCCTTTATACGAAGCGCCTAACCAACTTAACCTTACTTTTGAATAAACTCATAAATTTACAGCAATGAAAAGAGACTTTTTTTTAACAGACAGCATTGTGGCTTACCTAGATGGGTTAACTCGCAATAATCCAGAGTGGGGTTTCCCTGAAATATCTAGGCAATTCGACCTTATGTGCGAAAAGGCCAACCTTTCACCCACTATGGTCAATCTAGGTTATTACTATATGGGTATTCTTACGTGCGAGAAGATGGCTAAAGAAAAACTAATGAGTTTAAGAAGGGCATCTTTGAACTAGACGAAACTAATTACCTTTAACTAAAAAGAGCGGCTAAGTGTCGCTTTTTTTTATGCGAAAAAAATAGTGTAAGTGAGACTTAAAACAACTTAATTTATTCTCAAACGAGATTCAACAAAATCCCAATCTATAATATTGAAAATCTCTTTTACATAGTTATCTCGAAACGACCTGTGTTTTAAATAGTAAGCGTGTTCCCATAAATCAATACCTAGTAGAATAGTTAAATTTTTATTAAACATCAAAGGGTTATCTTGATTCGCTGTGGTAACTATTTGAGTTTTTCCGTTTGGGTATTCTACCCACCAAACCCATCCAGAGCCAAATACATTTTTCGCTTTTGAGAGAATTTCTTTTTTGAAATTTTCATATCCACCAAAATCTCTTTTCATTATACCGATAACAGCACTTGGTATTCCGTAACTTGTTTTGAAAGGAGGTTTAAGCATATTAAAAAAAAGAGAGTGGTTGTAATATCCACCGCCATTGTTTCTTATTTCGTTTGACGACCTGTTTTGAATTAGATTCTTTATTGGAACAAACACATTTTCTTTAGACACTGCTTTATTTAGCTTTTCAATGTAGCCTAAGTAGTGGTTGTTATAGTGCACTTCCATTGTTTCCGCATCTATGAAAGGCTCTAAATCTGAAAACGAATAAGCTAGTTTTATTGGCTGATACATATCTTTTTTTTACAAAAATAAGTTAAAAGAGTAGTTGTTTTTTCACAAAAAAAAGAGAGTACCACGTTTGATAACTCTCTTTTAAACGAAAAAAAATTGTTTATAACCTAGAACAAATATAGCGTAAGTTTTAGACATTACTAGACATTTTTTTAGACATTTCGGAATGTTTATTCACTAGAATTTTCTCCTATATCTTGTCGCAAAAGTTTACTATACTTGCGACAAACATTCGCCAGTGGTTCTAATATACTGTCTTTTGTTTGTAACAAAAGTTTTCTAAATTTGTGACAGGCGTAGGTCTACGGCTCATAGGTAATAGTTGTCAATATATCATTGTTAATATCTTTTTGATAATTCCAATAAACTTTCTTAGGAAATACAAAAAAACCTTCGTATGTTTGCTTCGTAATAATAAAACACACAATGAAAAACAAAATTTCTTTAGAAGAAGTAACGGGAGTGTTACAATCTTCAATTACAAGCGTAAGCTGTATGTTTCCTAGCATTTTCACAAAAGACGATGTAATTCGTTTGCTTCAGCAGAACCTAGAGGACATTGAAAACAACCTAAGTTTTTATGAAGATGATGAAGATTCACCTGCGACTTTGCAGACTCAACCTTCAATACACGAATTAGGAAGTTTTGTTCCAAATACAAACGCTACCAACGATTCTATCGAAAAGCCTTTTATCATTGACATTACTAAAAAAGAAAACATTAAGGAGTTATGCACTTGGTTACGTGAGGCTACAGATACTTTTATTGAAAACTCTGACTTTTCAAGCATAGAGTTAGACATAGAGTATGAAACTGACGAAAACTACAATGGCCTAACAGTTACAGCTACTGCAGATACTTCTGGTCTTAGCGATAAAATTCATAGCGAATTAGACTTTGATGAATTAGAAGAGGATTTTGTAAACGCTATTCAAACTTTTGTTGACCATCAGAGTGAAAAGGCTGAGTTAAAAAATTCACCAACTAGCGAAAAATAAAAGATAAAAACAAACAATAGGGGTGGAGCAATTCACCCCTTTTTTTTAAACTTCACACAATGGCTAAAGGCAAACAACCAAAAGAAAGACTTGAAAAGCGCTTTATAGTTGAAGATAAGAACGAAAACAAGATAGTTACCGAACACTATGCTAGTTCAGTAAAGATATTTTTACAACTAAAAAGTGAAGATAAAAGTAGACTTGTAGGAACTATTGATAGAGCGTCTGAGACGCTGAAAATACGAAGAGATAGGTCGAAGCATCTTTTCTTAAAGAATCGTTCTTATGGCTTTAATCACGTTATCTTGAAAAACGCTAAGTTGTTTAACAAGGTTCATATTAGCGATAAGGAATCTAAATGGCTAGTAACGAAAGACTATATTCTAGAGAAAGGAGAGTTTTTGCACTTCATAAACAATGGTGGTTTCGAGTTGCAGATATTTGTTAAGTTGAGCGTGTTAAGTGAGGGTAATCTATTAAAATAATGAAAACTACAAAAGACCTTTTTATTCCTTATGACTTATCCGTTGAGTTAGATAAGGTAGATTTTAAAACAGCCTTTTTTGGCTTCTATAATAACAACCACGAAATAGACTTCGAGATAGGTGTTCGTGGCGCTGCAATGTGGCAGCAAGTGTTCGATTGGTTCACAGAAACCCACAAAATGAGCGGTATGGTTATTCAATTTGAGACTGATTATGGCGTAATCGCTTATCGTGGAGTTGCTCACTATCTAAATGGGCAAAAAGTGGAGCTAAACAGATGCGGCACGCTAGACGAAGCGAAACACGAATTACTTTCTTTTATGATTTTTGTTGTGTGTATTAGAAATCGCCCTATTGTTAATAACTTCGTTTAGTTTAAAAAAACTATTCTATTTTAGCAACAAAATACTACTTATGAAAAACTTAAATGAAGAAAAAATTGCTTTCATACGCCACATTTGGACGGTGAATTATTGTGAATTGGGTTTCGGAACTCCTATTGTTAACCTTTTTGCAAAATACCCTTTTGCTTTCATTTTCGTGATATTTACGTGGATGCTTTTCATTCCTGTATTCTTAACGATAAGTCCGTTTATGTGTTTTCTTCCCGTATATATTTTAGGTGCTTCATTTGTTCTAATGGTTATAGATTCTATTTACACAAGTAGAAAGATTTATGAGATTTTAGAGTTGTGTAAAAGTCATATTGACGAAAGTCTAACCCTAGAAGAACTTATAGCTATATGCCGAAATTAAAATACAATAAGTCGCACAAAGAAACGGCCGAGAAACTCTTAACTTTGTCGTGCGATTCTGTTCTAAAAACTAGTGGAACTTTAGACTATCAATTAGCTTATGAAATGGCTATTGATATGGCTTCTAGCCTAGCTGATGTTTACTACGATTTGAAGTATAATCAAAACGAAGAAATGGATAAGTTCTGCGTAGATATGCACCTATACTTTAAGAACGTAAAAAGCAAACTAATTCAAATGAAAAATTAAATCAGCTATGGATAGCACTTCACAATTTAGAACTCTTGAATATGGATACCCTAGCGCTGAGAATGGCGTGTATCTTAATCACGCTACAATTTTCGATAAGTACCTTACTCAATTCAAAGAAACGCCTTTTCCAGAGAACGATTCTTTAAAAACATACAAAGAACTGAAGGTTATTCAAGAGTGTATGGAGAGACACTTCGATTCTAAAAGTTCTAGGGTTATTGATATTGATGTATTAGCCTTCTATACAAACCAATTAAATAAGCAGGGTATAAATGTAAGTGCGGATGTTTTGAAGCTAATTATAGGCGAAATTTCACCTTTGATTATGCGTTTGAAAATGTTCTATCAAAGACCTAGACCTTACCAAGTGGCGTGGCTAGGTAAAATAGAGATTTTGCCTTTGGGTTCAACTAGCGCACTATCGCCATCGTACCCAAGTGGGCACGGAGCTCAGAGTAGGCTAATAGCTTTGATTTTGAGTGAAGCGTACCCTGACAAAAAGGATTTTCTTATGAAAATTAGCAAATTCGTGTCTGATAGTAGAGTAGCAATGGGGCTGCACTTCCCTAGCGACAATGTTTTTGGCGAGGCGATAGCTGAATACTTATTCCAAACTAAAGAAGGTCAAGAGTTCACTGAGGATATTTTAAAAAATATACAAAAATAGTTTTCAACATTTATTCAATATAGTCAAATAGGAAAAAAAAAGGACTATATTTGAATTGTAATCAATAGAACACTATGCGTTCAGTATTTAATGGTGGTAACATACCTGACTTCGAAAAGTTTATTAAACAAGCGAAAGACACTGACGAATCATTCGAAGTGATTATTAGTGGTATGTCTCGTTTAGTTGTTTTTCCTAATGGAACAAAGATTAGATTCTATGGAACAAAACAAAAAAAGACTTTTGTAGAAGGTGTTTTTCTTACTCGAATGGTTAGGCGTGAAGTGGATACATTTATTGAAAAGAATGGTATTCCAGACACGAAGCCTTTAGTGGATGTTCAGCAATTCAACATTAAAAGAATACAAGAGCTATGCGCTATTCCTAAGAGAATACCTGTTATCGGAGTGGATATTGATAAGTGTTATTGGAGAACAGCCAACATTCTAGGTTACATTAGTGATGAACTATACGAGCGTGGTTTAAGCACTAATAAAAAAATGGGTTTGCTTGTCGCTATTGGCTGTCTAAACAAGTTTCCTATTATTAAGTCTTTTGAGAATGGAGAGTTAACTCGCAGAACGAAAGATTACGCATATCACGAACGCTACTCACCTTTTTACTGGAATATAATATACCACACGTATCAGTTAATGATGGATGCGTACAATGAGTTTCAAGACGACTTTGTTATGTATTTAACTGATTGCTTATTCGTAACGCCAAAAAGAATGAAAGATGCAAAAAAATTCTTTTTAAATCGTGGCTACAATACAAAAACCCACGTGGTTGACATTCGTAAATACGATGGGATGCGGTTAGAGTGGTATGATAACAAGGAAAGAAAAATGAAAGGTATTTACGCAATGAATCGTGATATAAGCCTTGAAAACATTACAAATAAATTAAGCAGGGGAGTATAGAAACACCCCCACTGCCTAACTACACTTATGGTTTAACTAAACACCAATATATGCAAGATACAACAATTAAAGAAATGAAAGTTTCTCAAAGTCTACTCAAAGAAATGTCTAACTATATGACTGGAAAAGAGTGTGGCTTAAAAATTCTAGCCAAGTTCATTGGCGCAAAAGAAGATAAGACTAGCGATGCTATGCTCTTAGGACAATGGTTTGAATGGAAGGCAACAGACCAACTTCCGAGAAACGGACTAGAACCAATACCACCTATGCTCAAAAGTGGGGAATTACCTATGCCTTTTAAGAGATTAGAAGGTCAGCTAAAGAACTACGAGCGAATTATTGAAGCCTATGAAATTGATATTGTACACACGGGCTACGTGTTTCAAAAATCACCTATTGCTAGTGGTATTGCAGACATTATAGCTGATTGGGATGGACAGAGAGTTATTATTGACATTAAAACCACAGCTCAAATAGATAATCGTTGGGATGCTTTTGGGTGGGCTGAGGAGAAGTTCGAAAACCCCGATAGCTACGAAGCGCAATACCTTACTATTCAAGCTGTGCAATACAAGTATCTAGCTAAAATTGAGTGGGGTGTAGAGAATATGCCTTTTTACTTTTTTGTGTTCAGCACTACCGATAACAAGTCAGCGAAAATATATAAAGTAGAAGTGGATGATTCTCGCTTGATTAAACACGAAGAGCAACTAAAACAGGCCTATCAATACTTCAATCACAAGTTTCGTTGGTTTAGTAGCGAAAAACTCGCTAGACCTAATATGCTTCGATGCGCTAATTGTTTCCTTAATGAAACTTGCACTGAGAAGATTGATGTACCTATAATCAAAACTATTCACGTATGGTAAAAACCATTATAGTCAAGCTAAGACGATACAAAATAGAACTAAATCGTTTCCTGCGTTTCCAGATTCAAGAGCATTTTAGCGAAACGATGGAAGGTAGTGTTTATACGCACCTAAACGAATATGACATTCTAGAAATAAAAAAAGAAATCAAACGAGTAACACTAACAATTCAACAATATGACAAGTTTAGAAAAATCAAGTAAAAAAACACCAAACGAAGCACAAATTAGAATTGCGCTTATACAACATTCACCTTTTAGTTCTCATTCTGAATTGAATAGACACGAAATAGGATATGCCTCAAAGATTATTTCCAATAACGCTGAACTACAAAAATGTAGCTACGAATCTGTTATGGAGTGTTTAGTGCAGATTAACAAGATTGGTTTAACGCTTAACCCTACGCTTAAACTAGTTTACCTAGTGGCCAGAGATGGGAAGTGCGTTATTGAGGTTAGCTACATTGGTTTAATAGCTATTTTAAAGAAAAGTGGTGGTTGCAAGTATATTGATGCGTTTATTGTTTACTCGGATGAAGAATTTGCGTATTGGCCAGCATCAGGCTCTCTAACTCACAAACCTACCTACGCTAAATCAGAACCAGAGCAGAAGAAACGAGAAGTAATAGGTGTTTATTCGAGAGCTGTATTGAACACAGACGATAGTATGTATTGCTTTATGCCTATGTGGGAAGTGGATAAGGTTAGAAACCTTACAAAAAGTAGTTCAGACAAATCTTCGTTTTGGAATCTATGGACAGAAGAAATGATTAAAAAGACTGTTATCAAACGCCACTTTAAGATGCTAGTTACTGGAACCGAACTAGAGAGCGTAAGTACAATAATGGAAATTGAAAACGATAACAACGAAATGGTTGTGCAGCCTAAAACTAAAGGCAAGAGCGCACTTTTCGACTTAAACTTTGACGAGCAATGACCTTGAAAATAAGATTCATACAATATAACTGCCACTATAAAAACATTGCGCCCTTGTCTGATTATTCGGTGTTGTGTTATTCAGCGCAAACTAAGTTTTTGTGGTGGTGGTTTGACGTGTTCAGTGTTAGGTTTGTGGCTAATAAACCTAGAAAAATAAAGGATTACGATAGCGACAAAGACACTTTGCTTCGTAGAATTATTAACAGGCGTTACAGGAATAGTCAAAGTCCTATTAGGCTAGAAGAGTACCCGATGATAAAAGTATTTCAAAACATATATTTTTAAAAATAGTTTTATGACACAAACTCAATTTGCAGAGCGAATGAAAATGGTCGCTCAAATATCTAACAAAGGTGAAATTTCCAACATAAGTATTAAGGTTCTTATCTATCTAGTGAATGAGATAGACACACTACAAAAGCCAAAAATTTTACAAAGTGCTGAGTGTATTGGAGCTAACATAGGTGGTTACTCTTACTCAATGGTACGTAAGGCTATCGTTGAATTGTGTAAGAATAATATCATTCTAGAAGAGCGTTCGCAGGAAGATTTAAGGTCTTATGAATACAAGTTAAACGACACTAATAATTGGAAAGTATGAAACAACAAAATGAAGATAGCGCTTCACGAATAGTAATGTATGTTTTCTTCCTTATGCTATTGATTACAGTACTAGCGTTAGTACACATTTCATCACTTGGTATCTTTCAAAAAGACGACAACTATTTATTTTTAAAAATATATGCAAAGTAAAAAGATTGCCTTGATAACAGGCGTTACTGGTCAAGATGGCTCATATCTAGCTGAGTTTCTTATTGATAAAGGCTACGAAGTTCACGGAATCATTCGCAGAGCCTCGTACTTCAACACAAAACGAATTGAGCATTTGTATTTCGAAGATTTTATCAAAGACGCTCACGATAAAAAAAATTTAACGCTTCACTA
>Ga0114976_10001789_pt1 | contig 13473 bp, 18 predicted proteins | sample S_130805_EF_Meta_FD_87319 | JGI IMG/M metagenome (GOLD analysis project Ga0114976, IMG submission 87319) | Freshwater microbial communities from Lake Simoncouche, Canada to study carbon cycling - S_130805_EF_MetaG | ecosystem: Environmental > Aquatic > Freshwater > Lake | place: Lake...
GTCATAAATACTCTGTAACTATTAAATTGTCCACTAGACTGGAAGCCTTGTGTTCTACCCATATAGTCCATAGTACCATTTTGATAGAACCACTTCAATTGATTGTCCCAAGACAATTTCAGCAAGTAGATGTTGTCATTTGTATTATCAGTGATATCAAAGATAATAAAGTTGTAAGAAGACAGAGGGAAACCATCAATGATTGGGTTTTCAATGTCATTGGTGTGTACGTTATCAAACGCTGGGTTCAGCACAAACTTAACGTTAGCCAAGAACGGAATAACGTAGCTAGTGTATGCAAATCCAAAGTTCAGATCCATACCTTTACCAGTAACAGCTCCGAGTTCATGAGCATTAAGAACCAAACCAGAGTTAACTGCTTCACGCTTAATAGCTTCATTTACAAGCTTCATACCACCCAAACCTGTTTGAACAATCAGAGCACGTTGAGGATCAGGTCCTTTGAACTCCACACGACCATTGAAGAAGTTGAAGATCTCAGACTTGAACAGGTCAAGACTAAATGAACCACGGTTGTAGATACGCTTGTAAGAGTTGTCAAGCTGCTTCCACAGACCCACAGACAGACGAATATCATCTGGACCATCTTGCTTAACTTTACCACCTTGACCCCACATGAGGTAAGTTTCAATATCGTTAGCAATCTTAGTAAGGTGAGCTGCTTCCAAAGTAGTCAAGAATGAACGTGTCAACTGACCAGCTTGATAAGCTTTCTTTACATAGTCCTTACCCATCTTCTCAGCCATTGTTTCAAGGTTGGTGATAGAAGGATCCATGGTTTTGTCAAAGTTTCTCCAGAGCTCAATTACTGGTACAGTACCATCAGCTTTCATACCACCTTTCATCATCAAGTCAGCACGACTAGAGATAGAATAGTGTACGTGTGCTTCAGCACCACCTACGAAATTGTAGAACTCACGGAAACCAGAACTAACATTTCCGATATCAGAGAAACGCTCACCGTATTCACCACGAGCACTACCTTTACGGAAAACTTTAGTTCCAATTGTTACATACTTGTTATCCAAGTATTTTGTGTTGTCGTTGTTTACCAACTGAACAGTGTAGATGAAACCATCACCAACTGGAACTACGTCAGCAGCTGTGATGTACATTTCCACACCATTGTACTTGTCATAAGTGATGATGTCACCATGTCCAAAAGCACGCTTGTTCAGCTTAATTTGGAATGTTTGACCATCTACACCTTTTTCTGAATTGTTGGGTTCAATGTCCTCAACAATATAAGGAAGATCCTGAGCTACAGGAATCTGCCACTTGTACTCACCACGGTTATTATCTACCATAATAACGTTCTTACCTCCGAAACTAGACATTTGGTACAAAGGCATTTCTACCTTTTGAGCCATAGCCCAGAGATCTACAGGACCCAGATCAGTGGGTTCAGCAGACTTCAACAGGTTAGACAGGTGGTACGAGTCTACGTGGGAAGTTGTTTGGTACTGGTTATCACGTAGGAATATACCATTGTTTAAAACTGGGGTTGCCATGGGGCTTAAAATTTAAGGGGTTAATAAAATTTATCTTTTAAAAATATTTTGTGGTCTAGATATCTTTCTTGGCTTACTATCTTCTTCATCTTGATATGTAGCAATATTTTTTCTAGACTGTTCTGTTTTAAGTTGTCTAACGGTTTGTTCTACAGCTGCATTCTTACCTTGTTTCTTAAGCTCTCCTCTATATCCATCAGGATCAGAAAGTAACCAAAGAGCCTCTGCAATTAGTTCATAGTTAGGTTCTACAAACTGATATCTCTCTAGAAGATGACCCAACAGATTAGTTGGTTTACCACTTATAGAAGGATATTGAGGCTGAACAAGTCCTGAATAAAGCTGAGCTTGTGTCTTTTTATCAAGTCTCAAACCATTAATCTCAGCTGGACGAAGAGCTTCAAATACATTCTGAACATATGCTTCAGCAGCAGCTTCTTGTTGTTGTTTCCTATACTCTTGTTCCTGAAGTTGAGCATGAACAATCTCTTCATGCATCTGATCAAGCTTGGGTTTAAACTGACGAGCTTTCTTTTCAAGAACACCCAAATCTCTCCAGGTGGAAACTTCTTCTTCAATCTCTTCAGCTGTTCCGAAGTTACTAGCTTGTAAATATTGTCTTACAATACCTTCTTGATCATTCTCATCTTTAGGATTCATTCCTCTAACTTCTTCCACTTGAGCAAGAGCTAGAAACAAACCTTTGAGATCTTGTCCTCCATCAGCTACATACTTAGCAGCATATTGGAGTTCTTCTGGAAGACTTTCAAAAAACTCAGCAGGAGTTTGGGCAGCCACCTCTTGTTTAAGGTTGTCTATATTAGCTTGCCAAAGTTCCTCTACGTCTTTTTCTCCTAGTGATCCTAAGTAGTCATCAAGAGATTGTTTACTTTCATCATAGTCGTCAAAAGCAAACATCTCATTGTTCTCAATACGTTTCTTTAGGAAACTAACAAGACCAGACTTATCCATCTTAGGTCTTCCAGATTTCTTTATTTCAGAATCATCATCATCTGAAACTTTAATCTCTTCATCCAAAACATTTGAAAGAACTTCTGAGACTGTTTCACGTGAAACACTGTCTCCTTCTTTTTTATCATCTGAATCTAAAAAAGATAGGTCGGTATCTTGTTTAGTAAAAACAGATGGTTTAGTTTCTTCTTTAGTGGGCACCACTATGCTACTTGCATCAGGAGCTCCAGAAAAAAGACTATCAATATCTACATCTACTTCTTGTACAGATGTCTGTACGTTTTGATTTTCAGCCATATACGTTGGTTTTTTTGGTTTATATGTCTACACCTTTAATATACAACTTAAATTTTAAAAATTTAAATTTTATACGGGTAAGGGATCTAAGCTATGGACTATAGAGCTATAATTTATTTTTCTTTTTTCTTAGTATCGTACTTGTTTTTATTTTCCTTAGCTATTTCAAGTTGTTTATTAGCTATCTCCTTCTGGGTTTGTAACCTTTCTTTTTCAACATTAAGTTTCTGAGTGTCATGTTCTTGACTAAACATCTGACCCTCTCTCTTTATATTCATCTGATCCTGATACCGTTGTTCTTCTCTTATTTCTTTCATAGCATCTTGATAATCAGACTGTTGATTCTTATTAATGTCCACTGCAGATCCATACCCAGCTGATCTTATTTCAGCTTCAATAATTCTAGCTTGTCTATCTTTCTCAGCTTCTTTAGCTTTAAACTGCTGAGTAACTTGAAGCTGACGTTCTTGTGAAGCTATCATTTCCTGCTGCATCTGTTGTTGTTGCTGCATTTCAGCTTGTTTCTGACCCTGTGTTTTCTTCTCAGCTTCTTTCAATACACCAGTGAGCTCAGCAATAGACTCAGACTTAATGATGTTTCCTAAGTCATATATAGATGCACCAGATGTATTATTCTGTATAGCCAACTGCTTAAGCTGTTCCATTACAGCACGAGAGTTAGTCTTGGTAGTACAGAATATATTAAGATCTCTCATCAAGAGTTCTGTACCATTCATTTCAAAGTTAACCTTCTCATCCTTAGTACTAATATACTGAAGACGTACACTAGGTTTCTTAGCATGATAATACTGAGCCAAGTCTGTACGCATCTGATGCACACGTGGCATTAAGTTATCACTATGCTGTATGAAGTATTGTTCTGTCTGTGCATAAGAAGCATTAGCAGCTTGTTCAACACCTGTAGCAGTTTGCTGTTGTGCAATAGGCTGACCCATACGTTGTTGGTTCAAACCTATCACTTCAAATGCTTGTGTTTTAAAATAGGAAGCAAGTTGTATCCTAGACAGCAAACGTTGTGTCTGTTCTAAGTTCAACACTTGGTAGTGTTGAAAAGCAAGAGGGTTCTCAGTGTTAGTGATGGTAGTATCCAATGGTAACATCTGGAAGTTCTTCATAGCTACATAAGCCTTAGCCAGATTGTTCTTTCCCCAGTCTTCACCCAAAGAGTGACGAGGAAGAGCATTCTGGTCTAGCATAATCACTGTACCAAGTTCATCTACAAGGATGTCAGCTATCTGATTGTTTACAATGTTATATCCAATCTGATAAGGCTTCATCAAATCTACAAGACTTATAGACCTTGTATTCCTATCACCAAAGACAGCTCCTTCTACAGGAAGCTTACATCCATATAAAGAAGCATCACCCTTAAACTGGAATGGAATACGTCCTGGCTTACCACCTTGCAATCCAAGATATATAGGATTGATACCACCTGGGTTATTCATACCCCAGAAGCTAGGTCTATTAGGTCCTATCTTAATACCGCCCCATACATCATTAATCCATATCCAATCTATATGTTCTCCAAATATTAAATTTTCTTTTGTCTTGTTCTTGTAAACAGAAGTGTTGTATACAGGCTTGTCTGTAACTTTATATTCTTCTGACACAATATCCTGAAGACTTTCTCCGTTCTCACCTATCTTAGTGAGATGACCCACCTTACGCTGACCCTTCCAATAAATGGTAGACACTCTCAGCATATGACTCTTACCAAAGTCTTGCAAGTCTTCAGAGTCTGACAATATCCATTCTACAATATCACCAGTTCCAAGTTTGCTATCATACAAAGAAGTGAATTGTCTATACCCAAGACTAGGCATATCTACGTTCCACTCATGACTTCTCACTGGATCATAATAAGTACCATCATTCTGATAACCAGACACTGCATAACCAGCTGAACGTACAGGATAGATGACTTCCAAAGCTTCTAATTGCTCCTGACTCATCATCCATCCAAACTTATCTATAACATCTGATACAGACATCATATCCATCTTACCCACCCAGTTACCCTGAGATACATAACGTACATCAGGACTCTTATGGTAAAAGGTAAGAAGAGGATTCCAAACTTCTATCTCATAGTCATCCTCCATCATATGGAAATGCCAGAACTCTCTATCTGTAATAAGCATATCACGGAAAGCTCTTTCCTCTAGCTCTTGCATTTTAAACCTCTCCTCATCTACAGCCATTTGGTGAGAAGCCCACTCTTCAATCATTGACCTATAGTCCTTATTAAAGAAGGCTTGTATTTCTGGAAGAGTCTTTAAGTTTTCTTTTGAAAGAGACTGTTGAGCTTGTTCAGAGTTCATATCAATACCCTGTCCTATCATTTCAGCTATCATCTTCATGTTAGCATCCTGTAATAGAACATCTTCTAACATTTGTCTTTTAGCTTCCAACATCTCATTATATGAAATATCATCAACAGCTTTGAACATTATCCTACTACTTCTCTTAGAGAATTCATTAGTGAGGACATTGATTACGTTAGGAATAATAGGGTAGAACTTAAGCTCCAGTGCTGATACGTCCTCCTTAACCAATACATCAATCAAGTTGGCCATATCATTGTCATCCTCTACAATATAGTCGGTCCTATCAATAATACCTCTTGCTAGTTTATAGTTTTTCATCAAACGCCTAGCATTACGTCTAAGCATTTTCATACCTTGAAACTCTAACCAGTCAAGATTCCAGGCTCTCCACTCATCATCTTTTTCTCTGTCAGATAGGAACTGAATAGGCTGGGTGAGAGTACCCATCTTATTATACTCAGCTTTCTTACCTGACTTTAATTGTAAGGCGTTATATACTTGCATGATTACTACTTAGTTATCTGATTAATAGGATAGGTGGAGTCAACAACATCAAAAGTTACACCACCTGTAATTGTTGAAACAAAAGTATATCCTGATATAGTGTACATAGATTTTTTCATCTTATGTTTTTAAATGCATTTCTAGGGGCTCTCATTCCAGAACCACTTCCTTTAGAAGTGCCGATATGTCTAAAAGGACTCCAATTTAATTTACTAAATTTTTGGGAGTTAGCCAAATTATCTTGCTTAACTTCTATACGTTTAGACAACCCTCTATTAGAATGTTGTATTTTAGAAAACGCAACCAGTGCACAGAATGCAACAATTCTATCCACGTTAACTCCATCTCTGTAAGCTTGCATCTCTTTAAGTAGCATAGGATCTGGTATACGTTCCACTCCATATACTGTTTTCACTATAGTGCCGTCTGGTAAAGTTTCATGGTCCAATTCTTCCTTCAAAAACTCTATACCATAGCTTAGAATAGTACCTTTAAATATAGTGCCCACATTTTTCCATCCATATTGTTGGAACACATTACGATTGGCTCCTATATCTTTCAGGAACAGTATCATATCTTTAGGTACCAAGTAACGCTGTTTCTTCTTACTTATCATGTATTGTATAAACAGAGCCACGTTATTCTCCACTAGTGTCCAAGCATTGTACCATTCTATTAAAAGTTCCAGTCGTTCATGGGTTTTGTTAATGTCATCAAACCTACCACACCAACTAGCTACCAGTCCATCACGTTCTATACTGCTCTTCACCTTACCATTCCCCTCATCCTCTATCACCTCTACAGGATTCTTGTATATGTATATAGAACATAAAGATTCTGATGTTGTAGTCTTACCCTCACCCACGGGATCCACAGATGCATAGTACATTCCAAATGTAGGATCTTTATGAGGACGTTCATAGACACATATCACTCCCTCTTTATCCACTGTTTTTTTAGAAATAGGAAACTCCATAATGGGAGTTTTTCTAGAAGGTTTATCTATAATTTTACCTTCAGCATTTCTGCTAAGTTCCAGATACTCAATAGGATATGTCTTATCAGCTATTCTCTGAAGTTGTTTATTTACAAGGTGTAATGGAAATACACTAGCCTTTCTAGAAGCAAATGCTTCTTCTATATTACGAGGTTGCTGTGAAACAGTAAGCTGGTATGCAGCTGGCTCCATTTCTTTTTTCATTTTAGCAAACTCTTCCTCTAAAGCTTTAAGAGCTTCTTCCACTTTAGAGTTACCATAGTTGTCTATATAAGGAGGCATAGACCACTGCTCAGGAATAAACAATCCTATTCTTCCTAGTGTTCCATCTGAATCAAGTAGAGTGGAGTCTACTCCATAAAATCCATTCTCATCTGGATGAAGAATATATTCTTTCATAGGATCACACTGATCAAGATCACCCACTGACCCTGCAGCTATGAACTGACCAGTGATAATATGACCACTCTTAAGAGCTGGTTTCATAAACCCATATGTGTCATTCATCTTAGGTGCAATACCAGCTTCCTCATGGAAGAAGTATGTCACTGGACCACCGACACCATTGGTGGGATCTTTCTCAAAAGAATAGGAAGATATTGTACTCTTCAATCCTCTGTATGTATCACGATTGTTAATCCTCACTTTAATTCTCTGCTGCCAAGCTCCCACCTTCTCAGGTTCACTAGGTCTATACCAAGCAGTGTGTTCATTAAGAAAGTTCTTGTATTCATCTAAGAACTTCCAGGATCCCTTCTCATTGATGTAGTCTTTTAGACTTGCTCCTATCTTTAGTACAGCACCCTCTTCAAACCAATACTGGTTAATAAGCTTAGCCATATGAAAATAGGAAGAAGCTATCTGACGTTTCTTTAGAATAATAGCGTGTTTATAATGAAGCTCAGCTAGATGCTCATAAAGAGCCATATGATACTGGGCATCTCTCACCTTAGCAAAGTCAAACCTCTTTTCTTCCTTATCATAGATGGGAAGAAAGTTAAGCCACATGTAGTAGTCTCTAGTGATATACCAAGTGTTACCATTAGACTTTACTATTATACCATTTCTACATTTAATCTTCTGGTCATCCCAGTAAGCTATAAAGTCTTTACTTTTTACAGGGGCATGACAATAGTATCCCTGCTTCTGAAACTTACGAGCCTCTGCATTAAACACTATAGAAGATTCATCAAACTGATATTGACCTGGTTCCTTAAATAGAAACAATAAGAAATCCCTGAACTCCTCTCTTGTTTTAAACTGAGTGGTAGCCCATTGTCCATTTTCGTATGTAGGTATTTCTATAAAACTACTCAACGTTTAATTTATTTTCTATGTCCTCACCTTCTGTTTTTTCTATAATCTCTATAAGAGTGTCTATAGATTTACTTCTAATCACTCCTTCTAGCTCATACTCATCCCAGTATTGTGTATACAAATCTCTAGGAATAGCTGCCCACATTTTTGTAAAAGGGTTAAAATGAAATACCCAGTTGTAAAAGCATTCTTTCATATTGTTGGTTTTATTGGTCATATGCTAAGTTTTGTCCACCTCTTACAGAGGATTGTTGTTCTTCCACTAAGTCTCTATACACTCCCTTGAATGATTGTCTTACAGCATCAAACCTTTCTGCTATTCTTAGAATAGCTGTTGCTGATCCATCTCTACCAGATGTCACTTGTTCTGTGGCCATAAACTTAGCCATGTTATCTAGTGCTATCTTAATACCCTGGTATGCTCTATATGTAGGAGTTTCATACATCTTTCTACACTGTTCTAGTGCATACACTATATCATCATCATCTGTACTAAACTCTGCATCTATTTCTTTAAGAATCACCTCTTCCTTATCCTGTTCTGGTACATCAAAGAATGGATTCATGTCAGGGTTGGGACAGGTCATATAAAACAAATAATTGTAAATTTTTAAATAGTCTATCGGATAATTTCCGATAATGTTCTTTAAAAATGACAATGTATAGCAGTGTTCACTAGGAACCACCTGTCCATTTTGTATATCAAATAGTCTTACCATTAGGTTTAGGTTTGGGTGTATATCTTAAATTTTGTTTTGTCATACCTCTAAGAAGAATCTGATTTTTTAATTCATCATTGTGTATCCACATAGTTTTTCCAATCATCTTATCTTTCTCAGTGGGGTAACACTTACGAGCTTTTTGACTCATATCTAGTGTACCATCCTGGTATTGTTCCAACACTTCTTGTAGCAGAGGTATATTATTTTCCTGAGTATTCATAGTCTAATATTTTACCCACTAAATCTGATCGGTGGTTATGTTTAAGTTTCACCCATTTAATTTCTTCAATCTTCTTAGAAAGTTCTATAACATAGGATAGTCCATTATATGGTTCTTTAATATCCTTCTGTTCATTATCACCATTGATAATTATCTTTCCTGATCTCCCCAATCTGGTGAGAATAGCCAGCATCTCAGCTTTAGTAAGATTTTGTGCTTCTTCAACGATAAGAATGTCATCAATCGTTTTACCCCTGATAAACTGTACTGGAAGAGCTTTAATCTTTTCATCGTTTACAAGTTGTTCTATTTTCACTTTATCATAGCACTTAAGAAGGTTCTCTTGAAATGCTTCTAAATAAGGATCAAACTTTTCATTAAGACTACCAGGTAGAAAACCAAGAGAATGTCCCACCTCTACGGCAGCTCTAGTTACATATATAGATTCATATTCTTTCTTAAATATAAAATCTAATGCTGTCTGAGCTGACACTAAAGACTTACCACACCCTGCCCTACCTGTTATCACCACTATCTGGTTTTCTCTTATCAGTCTCTTCACTTCCTTCTGCTCCTCATTCAGCACTATCTTATACTTAATGTCTCCTTTCAAAACTTTTTTTTCTTTTTCCATTATGCTTTTTTTAAGAAGTCAGTATTTCTTTTTGCTCCTGGAGGAAGCTTCTGTAATATCTCATCTAGCTTTTCACAGTCCCATCCTTTACCATTCATAGGATTACCCCATACACGTACATCATCAGAATAGAAATGTTTAATCACTCCCTTCTCCAGTCTCACCACCCATACAGTGTTTACATTTATTCCATAGTCTATGATAAACATAGCCTCCCCATCACCAAGTGGTGTGTGCACTTCTATAGTGGGATTAAGTTGTAACATCATTTTGCTTTCAATTTATGTTTGTTATCTTCCAGCCAATGTACAATACTAATGGCTTCTTGTTTAAGATAGGGTAGATCATACTGCACTATATCAGTGACAATAGGATTACCATCAGTATCACGAGCAGATATAGGATTATTAAAACGGTCTCTTCCCGCTTCATCGAAAAGTATGTGATGAATAGTAAGAGACCCTGGCTTAAGCTTAGGATTATGCTTAAGGATAATAAACATATAAAGGCTAAGCTGAAGAGCATAGTGATTAAGATGACAATCATCAAGGTGAGACATTGGATGAGACATCTTTTGACTAATTCCTTCCCAGTTAACATATCCTTCTGTTTTGATTTCCTTGTTAGTTTTATAATCAGTGATATGCACTTGTCCATTAACAACTTCCACAAGATCGGACTGACCACATATTCCAGCAGAACGCAGATAAACCATATGCTCAGGATAGATGCCATCTTTTAGTTTCTGTTCTGGAGAGTATTTTACACCTTCCTTTTCTATAGGTTTAAAAATAGGCACAGTGTGTCCATGTCTTTCCATGTTTTCTATTTCACATATATCAGCTTCTCTTTGATTGTGATACCATGTTCCTAATGTTGTAGCTCTGTCAGCCTCAGCTTTCCAGGCTTCTTTAATTTCCTCAGGTGTCAAACCATACCACTTACTCTTCTTATTCTTAGAAGACTTCTCTGCTATCTTATCAACCTCAAAGGGTTGCTTAAACTGTGATATTAAACTTGTTACGCTAAGCCATTCTTTATTATCTTCTTGTATACTTGTGTACTTGTGGTTGTGTGGGGTGAATCTTATATGTGTCATATTCCTAGTTTTTTGTTTAATTCGTCTTCCTCTTCCTCTGACATTTCAGCCTTCCATTTCTTTAGAGGACATTCAGCAGAAAGAGCTCTTGTCTTAAAAGCCAAGCTGCATCCACAACCTCCTTGCTTTTCATTGCAGCATGGTTGTGTACCTGGCACTATACATCCACTACCTGTAGTGTCGTATAGATGACAATTCTTGCATATAAACATTCTGTAGTCAGCTACAGCTTCTATATCTTCTTTCTTAAAGATGGAGTTTTTAATACCTTCAAGTATCTGACCTCTGGTCTTCCAAATCTTAAATATGTTAGCTCCTAGACTCATTTGATGATTTATGTAGTTTTATAAATTCTTTACGTTGGTTTTCTTCTTCTATTGTTTTCTTTAGTTTCTTTAGGTCAAAGAGAGTTTCGGCTGTTTTAAATCTAGCTGTCATCTCTTGCATACCCTTAAGCTTATTGTTCTCTTCCCACTTCTCTAGCATATCTATCTTGTCATCTATCTTCCAATGTTTTGTCACAAAATCTCCAAGATTTGTGACATGGATTCTGCTATGAGATAGACTGGACAAACTTTTTCTCACCTCCCTCCAATAATAATCTACAACATCTTTTACAACATCCTGAGAAATTTGTAAACTATTTGCCACGTCCTCTATAAAATCTTTAGACTTCTTAGGTTTCAACAGACAGGAATTTAAAGTCAAGAAGAATATTTCCATTGACATATACACCCACATCTGGATGTATGTATATTTTCTTTTTGTTCTTTCCTTCCTTCTTAATCAGGTGTTTCTTCTCTGCCTTTGTTAGACAGTTACGTACACTCTGTATGGAAGAAAATATTTCTTTGCTGTGGGCTTTTGTACAAAAGTTTGTTAGTTCTTGATCTCCCTCTAAAGCTAAATAAGTGAGGCAGTTTAGGTCTGCCTCACTTACGGATATCTTATTAAGATAACAATGGGTGAGAAGTTGATACTTCACTATATCCCATTTACTAAGCTTAACTTTCTTACCCACCTGGTTTACTAAAGCCATCTCATTTCTTTTTAAGATTTCTTTGTTTTGATTGTTCAGGGGCAGGAGTAGTTGATGACACTAACACTTCATCTCCCACTTTAAACCCTTGCTCAGAAAGTTCTGGGTTCTCTTCAAAGTCTTTCTCTGTAAGAGTGTGTGGTTCTGTTGGAGCCTGTGGGTTTGTAACCTGTGCTACAAAACTTAAAGCTTGTAGCTCTTCAGCCTTACCCTTAGCAAGTGCAGTGTTAAGCTGTTGCAGTTCTACCTGTAGCTTCTTTACATCAATTTGTTCTTGTAAGAAAGCCATTAGCTCTTCTTTAGAAGGCATCTTTTGTTCTGTTGTTTGTTCTGACATAACCTTGGTTTTTATTTAATGAATGGTTTAAAGTTCTAAATCATCTCCCCCATCTTCACCTTCTTTCTTATTACTATCATCTTCCTCATCGTCCATAGGCATAATATTCTTAAATACAATCTGAAAAGAATTGTAGTCTAAGAACTTCTTATAAAACTCTTCATATGGGGTGTCTATAATAAACGTGTCTCCGTTGTTTGTAAATATACTTGTACAATTATACGTAGGACTATCCTCTTCATCAGAAGACATCTTAGCAGCTGTAATAATATCCATACTAAATACAAACGAAAGCCACTTACCCTCATCCTTTATTCCCAGCTCTTCAGCTGTTTTAGCATCCATAGTGTGACATTGCACTCTACACTTGTGTGTCATATCAGCGTTTACTTTTTTTTGAGACATGGTGATATTGATTATATTTTATATACTTAGATTGATTACTCTCCCTTATCATCTGATAGGCCATCATCCTATATGCTATACCATCCCGTACATCCACTACAGGAACTCCCCTCTCTTGTCCATACTTATTTGTTGTAATACGATAGTGGGAAAGAAGATTGTTTCCCTCATCATCTTTGAGATATTCAATACGTTGGTTCATACTATAATATACTTTAAATGTTTAAACTTTCCAAATTTAATATAATACTTTATATCCTACCATTTAAAAATATCCACACCCTGTTTATATCCCCCCTCCCCTTCTGTACCATTGTATACCCCGCGGTGTGAGGGGTGTACCACATGAAGTCCCCCCGCTCCATCTGAAACTCCGTCTCCCCCCATATTATCAGCATTATTTTTATTTATTATCTTAAATTCAAAAAGTATTATGAAAAAGAAAGTTATCTTCATGTCGCTGAATGCGTTCAAGAAAGTCGTAAACTCTAACTCTATCAAGATAGTCCATCATGAGGATAGAGACACACTCTTCTGCATCGATGAGACTAATGAGCTTACGTACCGTTGCCAACAGACCATAGACCCTGCTCAGGACATGGCGTGGTTAATTCCGATAGAGGAATATAACGGAGACCGTAAAGAGGCGTTAGCTAATGCGTGCTTAGTTAACGTGAACCGTTCTAACGGAGAGTCTAGGCTCTCTACTGTAGGTAAAGTATAACCTACAACGGAATACCGTAGCAGTGTTGTTACGGTATTCCTTTTATCTCTTGTACGTTTCCACTAAATCAACCAGTCAGTTTAATATGATCGGACTCATCCTCAGTGATGGAACGGTTAAGGTTGTAGCTTCCGTACATGAAGCTGCATCAGTAGCCGAAGATCTACGTAGTGCGTAGGTCTCATCCACAGTTATGCTATATCTGTGTTAAATAAAAAGCATTAACGTGTGGGTTTGTTAGGAGCAGACCCACACCTTTTTCTTTCTTAAACCCTTGTAAATCAGCTCATTAAGAAATTTTTGGGCGGATTAGATAGCTATAA
>Ga0114976_10001791_pt1 | contig 13470 bp, 9 predicted proteins | sample S_130805_EF_Meta_FD_87319 | JGI IMG/M metagenome (GOLD analysis project Ga0114976, IMG submission 87319) | Freshwater microbial communities from Lake Simoncouche, Canada to study carbon cycling - S_130805_EF_MetaG | ecosystem: Environmental > Aquatic > Freshwater > Lake | place: Lake...
CGGCTGACCGGCGGTTAACGGCGCCGCGTGCTGGCCCGAAGCCAGTCCCAATCCACCGGCCTCGACGCCCACAATTTTTACATCCGCGTCGGGCACAAATGCGGTGAAGAAGCCAATCGCATTGGATCCGCCGCCGACGCACGCAATCACCGCTTCCGGCAGGCGACCGTACCGATTCAAATACTGTTGCCGAGTCTCATCTCCAATGACGCGCTGAAACTGACGGACGATGTAGGGGAACGGGTGCGGTCCCACGACGCTTCCAATGATGTAGTGGGTGTCGCGAACGTTGGTCACCCAGTCGCGCATCGCTTCATTAGTGGCGTCTTTAAGGGTTTTAGTGCCGCTGGTTACGGGCACCACCTTGGCCCCCAGCAGCTTCATGCGGAAGACGTTGAGCTGTTGGCGAACCGTGTCCTCTTCGCCCATATACACCACGCATTCAAGGCCAAACAAGGCACAAACGGTGGCGGTGGCGACTCCGTGTTGTCCCGCGCCGGTTTCGGCGATAATGCGCTTTTTGCCCATCCGCATGGCGAGGAGGCACTGGCCAATCGCGTTGTTGATCTTGTGGGCGCCGGTGTGATTGAGGTCCTCGCGCTTGATCACCACGTGCAGGCCGGTGTCTTCGCTTAGGCGGCGAGCCTCGGTGAGCGGAGTCGGACGGCCCACGTATTCCTCAAGGTACTGCTGAAACTCCGCGCGAAACGCAGGATCATTCCAGGCCTTCTCAAACTCCTGCTCCAACTGGTCGAGCGCCGGCACGAGGGTTTCGGGGACGTAGCGTCCGCCAAACGCACCAAAGCGACCGGCCGCATCGGGACGGTCCCAGAACAGAGGAGGAGTCATGACTCTAGTTTACGTTCTGACCGCCGCAGGCGGTAGCCCGGATCAAGTTGATCCGGGCCTGATTTCTTGGTTACTTGGCGCAGCAACCGCCGCCGCAGCAGCAGGTGGCAGGGCCGGTGCAAGCCTTGCAGCAAGCGCAACAGGCGGCCTTTGGCGAAGACTTCGGTGCCGGAGCCGGGGTGCCGGCGCTGACGGAGACGATGAGAGAGGTGGCGGCGATAGCCGCGCAGATGAGTTTCTTCATGTTATTGGTTTGAAATCGGACTTGGTCAACCCCCGCGACGCGGATGTTGGCAGCAACGAATTTCAACCAATGGGGGGTGCGCGAGGGCCGTTCGGACCATTAGGGGGTGGCCGCTTCGCGATCCAGCCTAAAGTTGGGGCTGCGACTTCGGTTTGCGGCGGTTCCTCCGCGATCATCAGTCGCGGCGTCGACGGAAGGTCGATAATTACCGCCACCGTAAATGTAAACGGTTGGGCTGAGGACTGCTTGACCGGAGCCGTTACGCAGATAGAACACTGCTTCTCGGGGCCACTTTTTGGCTTCGCACTTTGCGAGGCTTTGGTTTCGGGACAGCAGGATTTTGCGGCGACCGCCGGCTGGCTACAGACATATTTGTAGCACCCGGCGGCGGCAAAGCCAGGCAAAGCACTGGCCACCGCCAGAAGCAAAGCCCACAAAATCCGTAGCCGCATATAAAGAGTTAACCCCGATTTTGCCGATAAGTTCCGTCCTTGTTTCATTCGCACGGATTTCTTCTGGAATGCATACGGCGGCGGTTAGGCCTATTCGTGCTTGGCGATCCGGGTCTTTCGCGCAGTACCGACTGAATCTTGCGGCATAATCCGGGGCATGAGTTTGGCGTCCAAACCGGTTGTCATCATTGCCCGCATGTACCTGCCCGCATCGGCGCTGGAAGGGGCGCTGGCATATCACCGCGGACTCAGCAAAACTCTGGCGGCGACGGTGGACGGCTTTGAGGGATCGGGCTACTGGCAGAGCTATAACGACCCGACTTACACGATGATCCACTACCAATACCGGGACCAGGCCGCAGCCGAAAAGGGCCTGGTTGCGCTGGTTGATAAACGACCGCTATCGGAGCGGTCGGAACTGGTGGCTTCTCCTCCCGACGTGCTGGGGGTCGAAATCCGGGGGCGCCAGGGACGTCGCGTGACCAGCGAAGTGGGCGACTGGCTTTCCATCTCCATTCGGATGGCGGACACCGGCTACGGATCTGACCTCTGCGACGAGCTCGACCGAATTTTCCAAGAGATCTCGGTGTTGGATGGCTTCTTGGGCGCGGAGTACGGAGTGAACCAAACGCTGGAAGATCAGGTGGTGGGTCTGGCACTTTGGAGCAGTCGAGAGGCGTTCGCCGCGTCCGTGCCACCGGGAACCATCTACGACGTCAACGTTTTCCGCCGATTGATGTAGGCCCTCGTTTCGCAGCGCAACCGCGTACCCAATCACACCGTCAAATGTAGAGATGAGCAAGGTTTCGTTGCTGGTTTCCTTGGCGGCGGCGACCGCAATCGCATCACCGGCGGTCGCGGCTGATCCATTTAAGCCCGGCAAGCAAGATCAGCTGAAACTGGGGCTCAAGGCGGCGGAAGACATCCGGAAGAGCGAAAAGGTCCTTCCGGATACCGACCCCCGGGTGATCATGCTGCGCCGCGTTGCCAAAAGGTTAATGGCGACGTTCGATGACAGCAAGGAACCCTGGAAATACTCGTTCGATGTGATCGACAGCAAGGAGGTGAACGCCTTCGCGTTGCCGGGCGGACCGGTCTTCTTTTACACGGGTCTTCTCGACCGAATGACCACGGAGGACGAAGTGGCGGGGGTTCTGGGCCACGAACTCACCCACGTCCGTCGTGAACACTGGGCCTACGCCTACCGAGACTCGATCAAGGCGAACGGCATTCTGACGGTGGCGGCGATTTTCGGGGCTCCCAGCGGACTGTTGCAATTGGGCTCCATCACCAACGATATGCTTCTGGAGACCAGCTTTTCTCGGAAGCACGAGCGGGAGTCCGACGAGGGGGGATTCAACATGCTGACGGCGGCTGGCTATAACCCGGAGGGCATGGCCCGCACGTTCACCACGCTCAGCAAACTTGGGGGCGGGGGCAAGCCACCCGAGTTCTTGTCTACTCACCCGGATGATGGTCGTCGCGTGGCATTCATTCGCGACCTCGCCAAGAAGTCCAAGAAAACTTTTCCCGAAGAAACCCCGCTGAAAATTCCGCGCGGCAAAGACTGAGAAACCCGTAACTCCGTAGAGTTGGCAGCAATGCGTCGCTAATTCTGCCATCGGTGGGCAGGTTTTAGCATTATTTTGTGAGAATCCGTTTCAGATGAACAAATTTTGAAGGTTATTTTTCTCCCGGCTATATACTCCGGTTCATGAATCCCTTTCCCTCCATGGAGGAAATCCGAGCCCAATTTCCAGCGTTGGAAAGCAGCACGAGGTTCATGGAAAATGCCGGCGGCAGCCAGGTCCCTCAATCAGTGATCGATGCCGTTTCCAGCTATTTCGTTAATTCGTATGTTCAATTGGGAGCTGGGTACGAGCAATCGAACGCTGCCGACGCGATCGTCCGCGAGGCGCACAAGTTTGCCGACGACTTTGTTAATGCGGGGGGACGCGGTCAGTGCGTCATCGGACCATCAACGACCCGCCTCTTAGCCAACGTAGGGCGCGCCTATCGCCGAACGTTGCGGGCCGGGGATGAGATCATTGTCTCTCTCGCCAACCACGAGTCGAACATCGGTCCCTGGGTGCAGCTGGAAGAAACCGCCGGCGTTCGCATCGTCTGGTGGCCAGTCGACCCCAACACGCACATTGTCGACCCCCGGACTTTGTCGCCTCTGGTCAACAGTCGCACGCGCCTGATCTGCATTCCCCACGTTTCCAACCTGATTGGTCACGTCACCGACGTCAAGGCGGTCTCAAAAATTGCCCATTTGATGGGAGCGGAAGTGGTGGTGGACGGCGTTGCATTTGCCCCCCACCGAGCGGTAGATGTGGCGGCTTTGGAGGCAGACTGGTACGCGTTTAGCCCCTACAAAACGTTTGCGCCCCATATGGGCGTGCTTTACGGCCGGCACCTTTCCTGGGCTCCGCTCACAGGGCCTAACCACTTCTTCATTCCCCGCGATGATATCGAGCATAAGTGGGAATTAGGCGGTCCGAGCCACGAAGCCTGCGCCGGTTGGGTTGGATTGCAGCCTTACTTGGCGTTTTTGGCGGGAACGGAGTACGAAGGGCGCAAGACGATTGAAGCCACGTTCACCCGCGTGGAGATGTTGGAGCGACGCCTCACCGAGAAGTTGGTGAACTTCCTGGTTCAGCACCCCAATATCACCGTGATTGGACCCGGCATGGGGGCCGACCGGCTTCCGACGGTGAGCTTTATCCACCGAAGCAAAACTTCGGCGGAAATCGCGGCGGCGTTGCAGGAATCACGGTTCGCGGTGCGGCATGGCCACATGTACGCATATCGGCTCTGCGAGTCGCTCGGACTCACGCCGGAAGACGGCGTGGTGCGGATTTCGCTGGTTCACTACAACACGGCCAAGGAAGTCGATTCGTTGATCGTGGCGCTCACCGAAGTGCTGTAGTCGAAAAAGCGTCACAATCTGTCCATGGAACAGCCGCCGAGTCATCACCTTAAGTTGGGAGATGAGCTAAACGCCACGGTGGTCAAACCGATCGGTGGCAGTCGTTATCAGTTGCGATGCCGCAAAGCTCCCGCCGGATTCACCGTCACGCTGCAAACGTTGCGTAACGAAGAAGTGGAAGAGGGGCATCACTCCACCTTCTGGGTGGCCAAAATTGTCCCGGTTCGGGGAGAGATCCTGGTTCGGGAGGGCGATTACGGACGGCTTCCGATCAGCGAGTCGATGGCCCCGCGCTACTTAGCAGCGGTGCGCGCCATGACGGGTCAGGCTGGAGCGACGGCGGACATATTAGGCGATGCCCGGAGCATGGTTGCCCGAATTTCCACCCAGAACCACGCTGATTGGCTTACCGTTTGGCGGGTTCTTGGCGAACCCACCGCCGGCGATGGACGGCGGCTACTGCAGTTGATTGATGATCTTCGCGCGGCCCTCAAGGAATCGCAAGAAGCGGTGGAGCAGGTGCAGGCCACGATCAATGATGAGTACGGATTTGCTCTTGCGGGAGCGACCAAGCGGCTTGCTAAACTGGTTGCCCAAGCTGGTTGACTAGCCAATTTCGACGAATTTCCGCATAATGACGCGGTGACCTGTGTCGCCGCGCTTGCCATGCTGATTGCTGCTGATACCAACCCGCCGGCCCCCGCCGGTGCGACCCCATCGCCCCGACAACTTGCCTGGCATCAGATGGAGACCTATGCGTTTATGCATTTCTCTCCCAACACCTTTACCGATCGGGAATGGGGCTACGGCGACGAAGATCCGAAGCAGTTCAATCCAACCCAGTTTGATGCCAACCAGATCGTTCGATCGGTGAAGGCGGGGGGCATGAAGGGCCTGATCATGGTCTGCAAGCACCACGATGGCCTTTGCCTTTGGCCCACTAAGACCACGACCCACAGCATCGCCCAAAGCCCTTGGCGCGGCGGAAAGGGAGATATGGTCCGAGAGATCTCGGATGCCTGCCGAAAGCAGGGTCTGAAGTTCGGGGTCTATTTGTCGCCTTGGGATCGCAATCACCCCGTGTACGGTAAGGCGGGATACCCCGACGTCTACCGAGCCCAACTCACGGAGCTGCTCACGAACTACGGCGAGGTTTTTGAGGTCTGGCACGATGGTGCCAACGGCGGCGACGGTTACTACGGCGGCGCCCGGGAAACTCGCTCCATTGATCGACGCACTTACTACGATTGGCCCCGAAACTGGGAAATCGTACGACGACTTCAGCCCAATGCCGTGATCTTTAGCGACGTGGGACCGGATATTCGCTGGGTTGGCAACGAGTCTGGCTTTGCGGGCGACCCTTGCTGGGCAACTTACTCCCCGGTGGGCGAAGATGGTACCGCCGCGGCCCCGGGGTTCACCAAGTACAAGGAAGGCGAAACCGGCCACCGAAATTCCCAAAACTGGCTGCCAGCCGAATGCGATGTCTCGATCCGGCCGGGTTGGTTCTGGCATGCCGCCGAGGACGACAAGGTCCGCAGCGTGGAAAATTTGAAGGATCTTTACTTCAAATCCGTGGGACGGGGGGCCAGCTTCCTCCTGAACGTGCCGCCCGATCGGCGCGGCTTGGTTCATGAGCAGGATGTCGTTGCGCTGAAAGGGTTTGGGGATTGGCTCCAGAAGGCTTTTTCCCGGGATCTGGCGCGCGGGGGGCAGATCACCGTTTCATCGGTCCGGGGTCCCCGGTTTGCCGCCAACGCGCTGACCGATGGGAAACGGGATACGTACTGGTCAACCCCCGATGGCACCACCACCGGCACGGTCGAAGTGTCTTTTGCTAAGCCAACGGCGGTGAATATTCTGCGGATTCGTGAGGCGATTGCCCTGGGTCAACGGGTGGATGAATTCACGGTGGAGGGCGAACGGGATGGACGCTGGGAGCCGGTGTTCCAAGGCCAGAGCATTGGATCCTGCCGCCTTATTCGACTCGAGAAACCGACGGAATTCACAAAGATACGCCTGCGGATCACCCAAGCCACCGGCAGTCTCGCGATTTCTGAATTCGGACTATTTCTGGATACGGCCGGTTAGGATTTCGATCCGGCCGTGACGAACAGCCCGAGCAGGCCGCCCACGATAATGGGGATGGCCGGGGTGTCGTTGGCGTTGCAGGTGGTGCCGGTGCACTTGGCGTAGTACGCGTAGGTACCGCCCACGGCTAAGCCGGCGACCAGACCAAGGACACTGCGAAGGGCGGGAGTCATCTCAATTACGCGACGGTTTGACGACGAGTTCGTCGGGAATGTACCGATGCTTTTCATTGAATCTTACGTCAAAAATTTGGGCATCGGGCAACAAGTAGGTCGAAAAGTAGCCCTTTGGCGTCTCGAAATCAAACGCTTGTCCACCCACCACCTTTTGATTGACGGTGCCGTTCCATTTACTGCGATGACGGACCGTCCAGACAGTCCATCGCGACTCAAAGGGATCGACAAAGGCGATCTTCTTTTCGTACTGCGTCACTTTGCCATCCACGTAGATGGGCTTAAAGAGGTTTCGGGCGGCTTCTTCATTGCCCTGATATGGCAGTTCGAATGATTGTCGCTTGGTTCCCACCGTGCGCTGGATAAAGGCCGATTCGTCGGTGAACGTAACGGTGGCTTTGCGGACGGCCAGTAGGTCGGACCCCCGCGTGCCGGTTCGTTCTTCGGTGTAGCGCAACAGCGTTCCGTCGACGGTAACGAACCAGTATTGGGTCCAGACGTCCTCGATGCCTTTGTACGGGGGGCGATAGATGGATCGCCACTTCACGCGGCGACAAGGTTTGCCGGCGACGTCAGCTTCCGTGACTTCGACACTCGCGTAGCCGAAATTCTGAAACATGTCCTGATTCCCAATGACGTTGCCCGAGTCGTAGGTCATCTCCGTCACCCTCCGAAACGCGAGTTGGAGCCAGATGCCCCCCGGTTGCGTTGGTACCGGCCCAACCAGGAATTCCCGGCACGCAAATACCGGCTGGTCCACCACGATGGGCAAAGACTCATTCATCAGCAAGGCGACGGCAAATAACAGCATATTTACTTGACGGCGGAAACCGCTAACAAAGTTGGTACCCCAACGCGATCTTTGCCATATTCCAGATCGATGGAGGCGATGACCACGCCGGGCCGGGGGTTCGTCCAGGGCATGGCGAAGGCGGTTAGGTTCGTATCCCCGGCGGGTTTGGTCCAGGCCAAAAATGCCCCGGGAAGGGCAGAAGGCTGCCGTTGCCGGTAATCGTCGATATCCAACTCGGACCGCACCGGAATCTTGACCACCTCGCCGTCGGCGTACCGGATTATGTACTGAGCCAGTTCAAAGACCTTTCCTTCCCGAACTTCGTTCTCATTGCGGCGGCGATCGATGCGGGCGGTGTGGAGGAAGTACAGGGTGCTGGCCTTTTGGTTGACCGGGATGCCTCGCACGGCATCGGGCAAGTTGCCCGGAATCCCGTCGCCACCCAGCATCACCGCGTTCGGCACCGGTGAGGTGGCGAATTCGTACACCTGGAACGGAATGCTCGCCAGCACTTGACGGCCCGCGGGGAAGTCCCGGAAGCTGAGGTTCGGATCGCCAAACCAGCCCTTCTCGTTGCGGAACTGGTTGGCTTGTTTGCTCAGATCGATTGCGACGTACTCGTTGCCGACGGCGCCGGGGATGACTAACTTGCTCTGCGCAAACTTTGCGTTGAGATTCCGAAGGATCGCGGCCAGAATCACCTTCTTCTTAGCGGCGTTCGCGGGCACCGCTTCGCGGTCTTTGAACGCCAGATTTACCAGCACTACGCCGCCTTTGCCAATCGGATAATTGACCAGGCCGCCAATACTGGCGATGGGTTGAACGGACTTCGAAGCTCCTTCGCGAACCGGGAAAAGTCGGATATTGTCGACCCCGATCACGTTGCCGACGTTGGGATCGCGCGTCCATTCAACGGCCCGGAACTTCAGCCGACGGGTGGTGATGGGCGGCGAGAACGTGAGAGTTTGAGCCTCGTTGGTGGGCTTTACATCGAAGGTGACGGCTTTGCCGTCGTCGCCGGTGAGCTCAAACTTCGAAATGAGACGGTAGAAGCCATTGCCGATCCACTCCATCTCGCGTAAGGTTTGGGGCGACTCCCAGGTCGTTTCAAACTCCGGTGGGGCACCTTTGCCCAGCTCCATGCTAAAGATGTAGGGCCAGCCGTCGGCGCTGACCATGCCGTTGGTCATGTTGTAGTGGTAATCGCTGGGGAACTTGGCGAACGGCGCTACGTCGTTGGTATCCACCACGAAGCTGAAGACATCATCCGCGATGTACATGTCGTCGTTCCAGGCAAACATTTTCTCGCTGCTCAGCATCGAGATCTCGCCGAGGCTGAGACCGTTCGCGAGCGGGTGCCGAGGGATGGTGAGCGCGGTCCGCTCGCGCCGGAATGGCCGGATTTGATGGTTGATGCCCACGATCCGGTTGTAATCGGCCAGTCCCTCCGGGGTGAGTCCGTTAAAGACGATGGTTCCTCCAGCGGCGAAGAATGCCGTTACTTTGGCCCGATTGGCGACCAATTGCCGTAGGTTTGCAGGGGTTGCCTCCACCACTAGGATCCCCGGTTTGGACAAGCTGACAACCAGATCGCCAGCATTTTGGTGCTCCAACCCGATGGCATCAATCGCCTTGGCGAAAGGCGTCCCGGCGGTGAGGATCGCGGTTACCGGCCGGTATGTCTGTCGGTATGAATCGGCGTACCGCACCAGGTTCGTGATGAGCCGCTCCCCGACGGGTTTGGTGGCATCTTGGGTGTCAATTTGGCAGAGCAGAAGGAGCCCAGCTCCCACCGGCACCTCAGCCAGCGGCGACAGTCCCAATCTAGAGCCAGCCTGAATGATCGACTTGAAGCCTCGGGTTCCCTTGCGGTAGGCGTTGCGGTAGCGAACTCCGGCAAAAAGGTCGCGATCTTTCAATCCGTTCGCAGCTGGATGGCGCGCATCCTCCCAGAACGCGATCTCTCCCCGATTGCTATCAAACGCTAGATCGGCGGGCAGGGCTTGGTATCTCAACGGATGATTCTGGGCCAATACGATTACGCGAACTCCGGATTGGGCGAGTGCGCTCAAACGGGAATCGCCGTAGTCCGTCGCCGTGAGGGCGTTTTCGGCCACCAGAAGCACCCGGGTGCCGGCCGGAATCTGACTGAGACTAGCAATCCGCGGACACCCCAGGCGGGTTGCCAACGGACTGGCGATGGGGGAGTAGACGACTAGTCCTTTGACCCCCAGTGTCGCCGGTTCCTCGGGCAAAACAGTGATTGGCTTGACGTCCCGAAAGACCGGAGTCGTACCGGCAGAGAGAGAGATCTGCCATTCCCCTTCGGTCCTCGCCGTCACTTCGGGCATCACCAACTCGATTTTTGCGACTTGGCGGTCACCGGGACCGACGCGGAATGTCTTCTTGAACTCCGGCGAGGTGAATTGGGGGAATTTGAGGCGGTACCGTAACTCAAGCGGCTCGCTGAATCGACTATCGTTGAAGATGCCGACCGTGCGCGTCACCGTTGATGTGCTCGTAAAGGTGGAGTCATATTCCCGGACGAACGCGGCGCGCTCGGCGTTCGAGACGTACTTGCCGAACTCTTCGCCTTCGCTTCCCAACCACAGGTGGAACGCGCCAAAGGAGCCATTCCATCGGTAGCCCTCGGTGAGCATCTTTTGGACCAGCGCGATGCCTCGGTTGGCCCCCAACTTGCCGGTGAAGGCTTCCTCCCCGCCGATCCAGGCGTAATCGGCAGGGTTGATACCACTGGCGAAGAAATCTTCCCCAGCGTAGCGCGGTCGCTGCTTGTCCCAGGTCCAGCGACCCCGGCCCGCCCCGGTGGGTTGATCCTCGTACGCAAGGTTCGGATAGGCACTCGGATCGTTGGTATAGACGTAGTGGTCGCCCGCTACCGGGAACCGATTGGCCTTGCCCGCGCCGCCGCCATCGGTCATCCACAGGCGGGTGGGATCGGCCTCCGCCACGGCATTGCCGACCTCCAGCAAACGGGCCTCGAACTCATCCATCAAGTTGCCGTAGAGATTGATGCAGTTGATGTAAAGAAATTCGTTTTCTAGGCTCCAGAGATGAATGGATGGATGGTTTCGCTCGGCTTTCACCTGGGCGACCATCTGGTCTTTCCAGTTACGTAGCAACTGAACCTTGACCTCGGAGTTATAGAGTTTTCGCAGCTCGGGATCGTTCTCGATTGCCATGTAGCCGATCGCCTGACCGTCGAGAATTCCGCTGCGCCGGACCACGACGCCGTTCTCGTCGGTCCATCGCAATGCCTCGGTGAACGGCATTCCGTTCCAGCGGGGGCCACCGTTTTGAGAGATTCCGGACATGCGCTGGAATCGCTGACCCTTAACGCGGTAGTTTTTCAGCCACTCGTCGCGGTCCTTGCCCGAAATGAGCTCCGCCCAGCCTTGCCAAGGATTGCCGTTCAGGAGAAACAGCGGTCCCCGGTGACTCCACTCGCGGAAACCGAACGAGGTGTCCGACAGGTCTTCACCGTCCGGCGAGGTCACCCGAACGCGGAGCAGGCTCATTTGGGGATCGTCGGGCCACCAGATGCGGGCGTTGGGAAAGGCCGCTTCTAACCGCACTTTCTCGGTGGTCGCGGGTACTGACGGGATAGTGAGTTCCACCTTGCCGGTCTTGGGATTAACCACTTCCGCCTTTACCGTGACGCCGGGGCCCGGATTTGCGACCTGAACATCGGCAATCAGTCGCCGTCCTTCCCATTTGGGCTGAACGAACACGTCTGACGCGTAGCTCTTGGCGGTGGATTCCAACGTTGTCGCGTCCAAAATGCCACTCTGGAACGAGTTCCAGATCGGATACGCCAGGTCCTGAAATCCTGTCGCGGAGTAGCGGAGCGGCACGTTAAACATCTTCCGCAACTTCATCGGGTCGGTCGGGCTGGTGGAGTAGCCGTACCAAGCGTCCCGAATCCCCACCATGATCTCGTTACTGCCGCTTTTGACCGCGCGGCTGACATCCACTTGGAACGGCACCCATGGGTTCTTCTCGAACCCGCACAATTGGCCATTCACCACGACGGTGGTGTTTAGGTTGTTCTGACCAAACTTCAGCAGGAACGATTGCCGACCGGCGCCGCTTCCGATATTGACCCGGGTTCGGTACCAGATTCGGTGGGCAAACATCAGGTCGGGGCGACTGACGTTTCGGTCGCTCGGCACCGAGATGGCGGTCCAAAAATCTAACGGCCTTGCGGGCGCTTTGGGCAGTTCCATCGGGATGGCGATATCGAACGGCGGGGCTTGCTCGTCATCGCGGGCAATCTCCCAGTTGCCGGCCAGGCTAAGGGTGGATCGCTTGGCAGAATCGAACGAAGGCAGGGCGAACTCGTGCGTCGCGGCGGCGTGATCGGCGTCGGTTCGCCAATCCTCTCCGGGCCGAAACCGGCCGTTGGGGGCGAATGCGCCTTCGGTCAGTACCAGCGCATCGCTCGCGTAGAGGGTTCGCTGAACTTCCCCCTTGGCGTTCTTCTGCTTTGGGATCCGGATTTCCAGGGTCTGTTTGCCGGCGGGCAAATCGACGTCGCCCAGTTTCAGCCAGGCGATTTCGGTCCATTCGGCGATGGGCTGCAAATCGGTGGTGAGTTGCTGCGGCGAAACGTCCTTCCAGGTGCCGCTGCCAATTCGCCACGCGAAAGGGGATCGGACAAATTCATAGGCAATCCGATTCCAAAGTTCGCGGCGCCCGGCCGCCGGATTGTCAAATTCGTACCGAATGACCGCGCCGTCATCGGGCAATTCTTTGGCGGACCTTGCCTCATCCAGGTTCACTTGCCCCCAGGCTTGACCGCTGAGCAACTGCTTTGCGCCAAATCCGACTTTCTCGACCGGAATGGTGGACGACGTCGGAGCCTCTCCTTCGATCCAGATAAATCCCGATGCGGTTTGGGGGATTGATTGAGGAATCGCGGGGGCGGTCAGCGCCTTACCGTTAAGGGCGATCGCGGCGACAAGGCACGTCATCATGCTGAGTCCATTGTAACTCGCGGGGTGATGTCATGCGTTATCAATTTAACGAGAATCTTTTAACGCTAACTTTTAGGTTGGGCGGGTACGGTGTTCACCGGCATGGCTCTGTTGCAGACCTCGTATTTCAGCCCGACCCTCGTGAAGAACGTGGGCATGAATCTTATTGTTCCGGAGTCGATTGATGGCCCCTATCACGTTCTGTTCCTGTTGCACGGGCTCAGCGACGACCATTCGAAATGGATGCGAATGACCAGCGTCGAACGCTATGCCGACGGGTACCCCATGATCGTGGTGATGCCGGACGGCGGACGAGGGTTTTATCAGGATGGGGCCGCCAGCGCCAAGTACGGAACCGCGCTGGGCAAAGAGCTTCCCCAACTGATTAAGCGCTGGTTCCCCGTGCACCCTCGATTCGCCATTTCGGGGCTTTCGATGGGCGGCTATGGTTCGCTTCGGCTGGGATTTGAGTACTCCGAGACGTTCCGGAGCGTTTGGGCGTTCAGCGGATCGACCGAGTTTGGGATGGAAGGCGACTACGATCGGATGGAAAGCTTCCCGCGCGAATTTCACAACATCGTCGAAGTCCCGGCGGCCGGGTCGCGCGCCGATCTGTTTAAGATCGCGGAGAATGCCACCAATCCGCCGGCAATTGGATTTGACTGCGGCACCGAGGACTGGCTGATCGACTCAAACCGGAAGTTTCACGCCCACTTGGAGAAATTGGGGATTCCCCACGAATACCGGGAGCATCCGGGCGGCCACGATTGGACCTACTGGGACGCCCACATTCGGGAAGCGTTCGAGTTTCACGCAAAGAATCTCGGCTTCACCGGCCCGAACGGCTAGGTTGGGCGGTGCTATCGGCCGGGCAAGGCGTGTTCGAATGCATCCCGGCGAAGGTCGGGCGTCAGTCCCATTGACGTGAGCACCTGTAGC
>Ga0114976_10001792_pt1 | contig 13465 bp, 13 predicted proteins | sample S_130805_EF_Meta_FD_87319 | JGI IMG/M metagenome (GOLD analysis project Ga0114976, IMG submission 87319) | Freshwater microbial communities from Lake Simoncouche, Canada to study carbon cycling - S_130805_EF_MetaG | ecosystem: Environmental > Aquatic > Freshwater > Lake | place: Lake...
CTGTCCCGGGCTTTCCACCTGAAAGATGCCAAGGGTCTTGGTGGATTGAATTAATTCATAGGTCGCCGTGTCATCTAGTGGCACAGTATCGATATCAACTTTTTCTTGATGGACTCGCTCGATTTCCCGCATTGAATAAGCAATTGCAGATTGCATACGAACACCCAGGACGTCTAGCTTTAGTAAACCCACCGCTTCGACATCATCTTTATCAAAAGAAACCATGGGATATCCCCCGGCACTTGCCATTAGTGGCGCACGATCTAGAAAACCACCGTCGGATAAAACAATTGCACAAGGATGCATTGCAAGGTGTCTGGGCAAACCATCTAGGCGTTGTGCCATTTCAATTGTGGCAGCCATAAGTGGGGCCGAAGTATTGACTTTGCGAAGTTCGGGTAAGGATTGCAAAGTTGCTGCAATATTGCGGGCACGAACATGTGGCATCGATTTTGCCAACATATCGATCTCCATGCCTGGTAAGCCAAGTGCAGCGCCAGCATCCCGAATTGCATGGCGGGCGCGATAGGTATCGACCATCGAAACAACTGCGCACCGTGATTGATTGGTGGGTGATGTCCAATCACTATCCCCGTATCTTTTAAAGACCATGTCATAAATTTCTAATCTGCGGGCAGATTCAACATCGATATCAATATCAGGTAAGGCGCGACGCAAAGGAGAACAAAAACGTTCCATCAATAAACCATGTTGCATCGGCTCAACCCCTGAAATACCAAGCAGGTGACAAATCAATGAACCTGCCCCGCTGCCACGGGCTGCAACTCGGATACCAGCATTTCGTGCCATGTCTGCAATATCTGCAACTGTTAAAAAGTATGATTCAAAGCCAAGTGTTGCAACCGTTGCTAATTCATCATCTAAACGGGCACGAGCTTTACTGATTTGATCGCTGCTGTTATAGCGCCAGTTAATGCCAGCTTCGCTGCGGGTGCGCAACAAAGTGCGCATTTCTTGGGCGGTATTTACTCCTACAACATGTGGTTCCGGCAGGTGGGCAGCGCCTAATCCGATATCTCGTTGCGGTGATAACAAAGAACGCTCTGCCCATTCGCGGGTTGTTTTTAACAAGGCTCGCGGAGTTCGCTCTCCACCGGCTCGGGCGATTTCTGCTGCCAATGAAATCATTTCATCACTAGATTTTAAAAAGCCTTCGGCGTTACGGCGTTCGATATGGCGATCATGCAGCGGAACTAATTGGCGTACACAGTCTAAAACATCTGCCAACGGTCCATCGGTGCGATCCTTCATACGAACAGCGTTAGTAATGACGGCATCTAAATCATTGTCTCGAGCGAAGATTAAAGAACGGGCTGCGTGTTCGGTAGATCGTGGGCCACGGCCTGCTACCAAATGTGAAACGCATTCGATTGCGTTACTAGCAAATAGCTCACGGGTTTGATTAAAGATAGATAGCGCTTGATCAAAGCGATGGTTTTGTATTGCGCTACTAATGGGTGCTTCAGGGCCATGCAGCGCATAGACATTGGTACTGTACTGACTGAACTGGTGTAAGAAATCCAAAGTTAAAACCGGCACACGGGTATCACTTGTCATTGTTAACGATGTCATTAACCTGCACAGCGAGCGCCATCCGCCATCGCTATGTGCCAGCAAGGTGATGCGACCTTTTGCGTTGCCCAGGTCAATCGCACAATTAACACCAATGATCGGTGCGATGCCGTAATCAACACAGCTTTGCGTAAAACGGATAGCACCAGCTAACCCATCGCGATCTGTTAGTGCTAGTGCCGGCATTTCAAACTCTGCTGCGCGCTGTACTAAATCGCTAGGTTGCGTTGTTCCGTATTTCAATGAATAGCCACTGGCAACATTGAGGTGAATAAAACTCATACGCTACGAATAATCCACTGACCTGTTAGCTCATCGCGTTCTAGTTCAAAGGTTGTTAGCGCACCAATGGGAGCTGCCTCTACCCGCCACAGTGCACGCGCCTGATCATCAGGGCGATACTTGCCATCGCTAATGCGATTCCACCAGCCACCTGCTTCACACCATCTAGAGAGCACTGCATGGATACGAAACCGTTTTCCTTTGTAGGTGAACTCAATAGGAGTTGTTGCTCCATCGATAGTGACATCGAGGGCGGAGTTAACCTGACTGGCTGACATTTTTGGGACTACCTTCCAAGGCTGTGGGTATTCGAACAGATGTTCGAAAAATAGCCCTAGCCACCGACAAATGGCAAGCCCGCCAGCGTGTTGAGGCTGGAGGGGCCACAATTGCCCCATGGAAATCATTGGCGGATTGCTGGCAGGTGGCTTCATCGGAGCGGTGCTTGGATTCATCGGTGCTGGCGGGGCGATGCTCTCAGTCCCGATTCTTTTGTACATCTTCGATTTCACGCCACAGGCCGCAACAACTGCAGCGTTAGCTGTTGTTCTAGCTGCTGCAATTTCAGGATTGCTGCCCAAGATCAAAAACAAAGAGGTTTTATTCAAAGAAGCCTTCGTGATTTGGGGAATAGGGCTACTAACCAATCTTGGCTTCTCACTTGTTGCTCATCGAATACCTGACTCAGTTATTACAACGGGCTTTGCAATCGTCTTGGTTGTAGCTGGGACATCGATGCTGATTAAGCCTATAGCCGGTACAGAAAAGAAAGTGCCGCTCCTCTGGCTGATAGTTATCTCACTTGTGATTGGATCCTTAACAGGATTATTTGGAATCGGCGGAGGCTTCTTAGCAATTCCAATACTCGTTTTATTCTTTAAAAACCCTCAAGGCAAAGCTGCCGGAACATCTCTTGCAATCATTGCGCTTAACTCAATCACCGCCTTCTTTGGACATTATCAAGTCTGGCCAGATGTCACGTGGACAGTTCCCATTGCTATGGCGATCTCTGCCGTTGTTATCGCACGATTTGCTTCGATCAAAAGCGGACAGGTAAACCCAGCAATTCTTAAAAAAGCTTTTGCATATCTACTGTATTCAATTGCAATACTTACAATTGCCCAAACATGGATTTAAATGTGTCGACTACAGATGGCATTAAGGAAAAGGCAGCAGTAAAGCGGGTAATTAGCGCATTAAACAAGCATGGTCTTAAATCTGAAGTCCATGTACTTTCAGATAGCGCGCGTACGGCCCAAGAAGCAGCAACAGCACTAGGAATTGAGGTTGGCCAGATCGCGTCCTCATTAATCTTTAAATTAGCTGATGAATCGCCACTTTTGATTATTACGAGCGGTCGACATCGTGTTGACACTGAATTAGTTGCCAAAAACTTAAGTATCGAAAAGCTCGGCCGAGTAGATGCCGATTATGTAAAGGAAAAATCTGGATTTTCAATTGGCGGAGTAGCGCCAATTGGTTGGGTATCCCCCGCAACAATTGTGATTGATCAAGCACTCAATGATTATGAAGTTGTTTGGGCGGCAGCCGGGCACCCACATGCGGTGTACCCAACAAGTTACGCCGAGTTGATTGAGTGCACTGGTGCTAAACCAATGATTGTTGGCGAATAATGATCGTTGCCTATTTTTGGCGAATCAAGCCCGCTGCCGTTCCCTTTGCAATCATCGCAATGGCATTAGACCGATTTGTTTTACGTCGCTCTAACAATGTCGGTTTCTTTAAGTCTCTAGGCACGGGGAAAGGTGAAACCTTTACACCAGCAGATGCCAATGCGTTGCGCTGGGGCTTAATTGCACAAGTCCACGATGAGGAAGAGTTCGATCGATCATTTGTAGTTAACCAATGGAGAAAAAATTGTGTTGATGAATTTCGCGCAGTATTAGAGCCCATTTCATCTCATGGCAAATGGGCCGGGTATGAGCCATTTGAACCCACAGCTAAAGATTGGGAAGGTCCAGTCGTTGCAATTACCCGTGCCCGAATCAAGTGGCATCAAAACTTTAGATTTTGGAGCTCGGTCCCACCCGTAACAATTTCACTTAAGTCAGCGCCGGGATTGTTGGCCGCAATCGGAATTGGTGAAGCCCCAATCGGATTGCAAGGCACATTTTCCTTGTGGGAGTCATCTGCTGCGATAAAGAACTTTGCATATAAAGGCGCAGCCCATCAAAAGGCAATCGCAGATACGGCAACCTACAACTGGTACTCAGAGGAGCTATTTGCGCGGTTTGCTGTCAGGGATATGCGCGGTTCAATTCAGTAACTACTGCTTATAAATGAAATAGGGCAGACTTAGACCCATGTCGATCCGCCATTACACCCCTCGACGCAGATCTAGAGGTGGTGCATCTCCACTGTTGATTAAAGCAATGGGAGTTGCTTTGGGATTGACGATCTTGATGCAGATTGCCTACCCATTAACTGATGGTGGAATCTTGGGAGTGATCACGATTGCATCTGTCTACACAGCTGCCGTTGCAATGTTCTTACATGGAATTACGGCATACGGTGCACGATACGCCTGGAGCATGTTAGGGATAACTCTAATCTTTGGTTTTTTCATTGAACAACTGGGTACTACTACAAGTTGGCCATTTGGTGAATACACATACTCGGATACCTTAGGACCAAAGCTATTTTCTGTTCCAATAGTTGTTCCATTTGCTTGGGTAATGATTGCCCATCCGTGTTTAGTTGCTGCCCGTCGTATCGGTAAATCATGGGTCTTTTTGTATGGTGCATGTTTAATGATGGCGTGGGATTTATTTTTAGATCCACTTATGGTTTCGGCAGGACGTTGGACTTGGGTTGTAAAGGGTTCGCATATTCCGTTTCAACCCGAAATTCCGCTATCCAATGCCTTTGGGTGGTTGTTATCTGGAATGCTATTGATGACGATACTGCACTTTGTTACACCACGTGAGCGTCGCAAAGTTGGCGGATCATTAATCGGTGCCGATGTCATGTTGTTCTGGACCTTGTTTTCAGGAATCGTTGGGAATCTATTTTTCTTTGGTCGACCTGGAATTGCAGGCTTTTCCGGTTTAATTTTGGGCGTCCTGCTCACACCATACTTTTTTAATCGTTGGGTCGGAAGACCGTAATCCCTTGATGATCCTTTTCTTCTTGATTCCTTTAATTTTGCTTGTCATCTCCGCAACAAACTTTTTTCAACTTCGCACACCCAACAAAGTTTCACATTTAACTCAAACCGTAGGGGTCGTTGTTCCTCTGCGTAATGAGGCAAAAAATATTGAGGCACTCGTCGCGACTTTGTCAGCACAAGAAGGTGATTTTCACTTTTATCTATTAGATGACAACTCAGAAGATCAAACTCTTGATTTGTTAAAGCGCTTCACCTCAGGTAACCCACGATTTACGGTTATTACAGGTGCAGCTCTTCACGATGGGTGGATCGGTAAAACATGGGCGCTACAACAGTTATTTGTGGCGTCCAAGGAGGAGATCCTGGTCTCTATTGATGCTGATGTCCGATTAAGCAATGATGCAATCAATAAAGCGGTTACTACTTTGCAAGGTGCCGGATTAGATTTTATTTCTCCCTATCCAGCCCAAATCGCACACACACTCGGTGAGCGTTTGATTCAGCCTTTGCTTCAGTGGTCCTGGCTGACAACAGTTCCACTTCGCTACGCCGAAGGGTCAGGTCAGCAATCAATGGCTGTTGCCAATGGCCAATTTTTTGTGGTTCGTCGATCAGCATTAAACGCCGTCGATGGTTATCAGTCAGTAAAAGACGCCGTCATTGATGATGTGTTCTTGGCTCGTGCTCTTGTGAAAAATGGATTATCTGGAACTGTGATCAATGGATCTGACATAGCAGAAACAAGAATGTACGGATCCTGGAATGAAATTAAGTCAGGTTACGGAAAATCATTGAATAAAGCTTTCGGTTCGATATTTGGTGCAATTTTTGTCGTTGCATTTCTCATTGCAACTAGTGTTGCTCCCTTGATTATCGGTCTACTTGGAAATCCATATGGTTGGTTTGGATTCGTGGCAATTATTGCAACTCGCGTGCTCAGCGCAATTAAGAGCCGGGGCAAAGTATTAGATAGTGTGTTGCATCCGATATCAGTCATCGCACTCATTTATCTGATTTGTAACTCATACTTAAAGCGCGGCAGTATTCAATGGAAAGGTCGCACAGTATGAAGATAATCGTGATCGGTGCCGGTATGGGCGGAATGACCGCAGCAGCACGTTTGTCCCGTGGTGGTCACGAAGTTACTGTCTACGAAGCATCTGATCAAGTTGGTGGCAAGTGCCGTACTGAATGGATTGGAAAAGTTGCATTTGACACTGGACCATCACTATTAACATTGCCTGCTGTCTATAAAGATTTCTTCCAACGCACTGGTAAACCCATGGGACTCGTGTGTCCCATTGAAGCTGTAAATCCATCTTTTGATTATCGATTCTCAGATGGCAGCAATGTTAAATTCGCCAACCTTTCTCGAAAAGAAACTTTGGAATCAATTAATGGCAGCTTTGGGTCAGTGAGTGCAGCACAATGGGACCAGATCATGAAGCATGCCGAACGCATGTGGGATGTAAGCCGGGGTCCTTTCATTGAATCTGAACTCAAATCCCCCTTGTCCTTGTTAAAGCGGATCACATTTTTGAGGGATATGAAGATTATTGCGCCCTGGAAGAGCTTGCGCCAACACGGGGATGAAATTCTCAAGGATCAGAGGCTCCGGTTCATAATGGATCGATATGCCACATATAGCGGTTCTGATCCACGCAAAGCACCCGCTGTTTTATCAACAATTGCTTTCGTAGAAGAGAGTTTTGGTGCGTGGCATGTTAAAGGTGGCCTTGGCCAGTTAACTACCACGGTGTACCAACGAGCTATTGATGTGGGAGTGAAATTTCAGCTAAGTAGCCCGGTTGCAAGCATTACAACCGAAGGCAATACAGCTACTGGTGTGATCTTGGCAGATGGAACCGTGCTTGAGGCCGATGCCGTAGTTGCAAATGCAGATGCATCCTTGGTTTACAACACATTAATTACCGGCAACAAACGAGTGTTAAAGAAAGCGCGTAAAAACATTCAAAAAGCTGATGTATCTGTCGCCGGCTTTTCATTGCTACTTGGTATGCGCAAGAGTTCCGAACAGGTACTTAATCACCATACGGTTTTGTTTCCAGAAAACTATGATGCAGAATTTGATGCCATTTTTTCAGAAGGTAAGCCGGTAGAAAAACCAACCATTTACATTTGTGTTCCACATGATGAAACTATGAGCAAAGATGAAAATCTTGAAGGTTGGTTTGTGCTTGTCAATGCTCCAACGCATGGACAATTTGACTGGAACAATAAAGAGTTTGCAACAACTTATGCCAATAACATCATCGATCAAATAGAAGCTCGCGGTATTTCTGTAAGAGATCACATGGAGTCGTTGACCATAAGAACCCCCGCAGATTTAGAGGCAGCTGCAATGGCCCCGGGTGGTGCTATTTATGGAACATCTAGCAACGGTGCACGAGCGGCGTTTATGCGTGCGAAAAATCGCTCACCAATCAAAGGTTTGTATTTGGTAGGTGGGTCTGCCCATCCTGGCGGCGGATTACCACTAGTTGGAATAAGTGGAGATTTAGTTACTGAAGCAATTGGCTACGAGAAAAAAGCACGACACTAACAAAACTAAAAAGCTGAAGTAGCAAGAAGCCAATTGAAATCCACGTTGCACCTGGCAGGTTTAGTTGATTCAGAATCAGCACGATGAATAAGAAACTTGCACGAACTGGGCGTTCTGCCGGTGTAACAACGCCAATGTCACTGACTCCCAGTGAAATTAGCTTGGCCCGTGCGTACTCTTGAAACGAGGCAATGCACCACACAGTGATTGGTATCCAGGCGGGCACGCCTATTACGTAGAGCGCATAAAACCACAGGGCTTCACTGATTCGATCCGCGACTGAATCTAGTACCGCCCCCCAACTACTTTCCCGTTGCTGAAAAATAGCCACGCTGCCATCAATGCCGTCACAAAACAAAGAAAATACTAAAAAGAGAATTGCCCAAGCAGTTTGAGCCGTAAGTGCTGTTGCTGCAGCGCCGAGTAAGCCAAGCAACGTCAGCGCGTTAGGTGAAATTCGAAGCAAGGTACAGATCAAGCCGAAGCGATAAGAAATATTGAGCCAAGCACCAACGATGCCATCGGTCTTTGCATCGCTGTGCAATGAACTCCACTTAGCTGTGAATTCTTCTTTTTTAAGCATTGAGGTTCCTGTATATCTCTTGAGTCGCCGTTGAACTGTTCATTGTATAAAAGTGTAATCCCCTAGCACCTGCATCTAGTAACTGCTTACACAACGCGGTAGCGATTTCTACACCAAGTACCCGTACTGCAGCTGGGTCATTTTCAACTTTTGCAAAAGCATCGGCAATCTCCCCCGGAATAGGTGTCCCACCTAGTTCTGCCATGCGATGAAGCAATTTAACATTTGTAACAGGCAAGATTCCGGGAATGATGACTAACTTTGAACCACGTGCTGCAAGTCGATCAGTTAATCGCAGGTAACTATCTGCTTCAAAGAAAAACTGTGTTGTAGCAAATGTCGCGCCTAGCTCTTCTTTGCGAACCAATACATCGATGTCTTTTTCAAAATCTCCTTTAGAGGCGGGGTGTCCATCTGGAAAAGCAGCAACACCAATTGTGAATCCACCAAACTCATCGGCTAGTTGAACTAACTCATCTGCATGATTGAGACCACCAGGTGTAGGTGTCCATGGCGCACTTGGTCCCCCAATTGGATCTCCACGAAGTGCCAAAATACTTGTGATGCCTGCTTCTTTATAGCTGTGCAAAATTGCGATCAATTCATCTCGAGTAGATCCAACACATGTCAGATGAGCAACCGTTGAAATTCCGGTGCGCTGTGTAATCTCTTGTGCAATTCGAATGGAACGATCTCGGGTGGATCCACCTGCCCCATAAGTCACAGAAACAAAGTCAGGGGTAATAGATTTGAGGCCATCAATGGCAGCCCACAACCGTTCTTCACCCTCAACATCCTTTGGAGGGAAGAACTCGAATGAATAGGAAGTGCGAAGTACCACTGGGTGAGGGTACCGTTACCGCGTGAGTTCAGAGCAAAAAACATCATTAACAAGCGTTCGTAGCGCCGTTGAAGAAGAGTTAGCCATCTTTCTCAACTTTGAAGGCGCTTATCTGAATTCGATTTCAACAGAACTATCCACTGTCTCAGATGTATTGACATCATTTTTGTTAGATAGCGGAAAGCGTCTTCGCCCGTTGTTTGCATATGCTGGCTTTGCCGCTGCCGGTGGATCTATAGAAAAGCCCATTGTCCGCGCGATAACCGCACTGGAACTATTGCAAGCATGCGCACTAATTCATGACGACTTGATGGATGGTTCAGATACTCGACGTGGAAAGCCTTCGATTCACCGCCACTTTGAAACTATCCATGTCCAGGATGAATTAGATGGCTTCGCGCCTCAATACGGATTATCGGCGGCTGTGCTACTGGGAGATCTTGCTCTGGTTTGGTCGGATCAAATGTTGAACAGCGCTGGATTAACCACAGAACAGTTTGCTCGCGTTTTTCCTTACTACAACGAAATGCGTGTTGAATTAATGGCAGGACAGTTCTTAGATATTCACGAGCAAACACAAAAGACCACAAGTGTTGATCGCTCGATGAAAATTGCTCGGTACAAATCAGGCAAATACACAATTGAAAGACCACTGCACCTAGGTGCCGCTATGGCAGCAAATTCATCGTCACAGCTTTTTGCAGCGCTGTCTGCCTACGGACTTCCTTTGGGTGAGGCCTTCCAACTTCGCGATGACTTACTCGGAGTATTCGGAGATCCATCAGTAACAGGTAAGCCTGCCGGCGATGATCTGCGCGAGGGGAAGCGAACTGTTTTAATCGCCATGACCAATGAACGACAGTCTGAAACTCAGAGAGAAATTGCTCGTAAGCACTTCGGAAAGTCTGACCTAGATGCACAAGGAGTCGACGCACTGCGAGAAATCATCGAATCCACCGGTGCGAAGGCAGAGCTGGAAGCAACTATTGAACGCTTAACAGATGAAGCTTTGACCGCCGCACAATCTGATGTCTTTACCCCCGAAGGAAATGCACTGCTCGTTGAGCTTGCAAATATCGCTACTAAGAGGAGTTCGTAATGCCCGCACGTGTTAAAGGCCCCACCGATCATGTTGTCATTGTTGGCGCAGGCTATGCAGGCTTGAGTGCTGCACTTCGCTTAGCGGGTGCCGGCCGCAAGGTAACTGTCATTGAACGTGAATCTGTCCCTGGTGGTCGAAGTGGTCTGTTACAAAAAGATGGCTACTCATTTGATACTGGACCCTCTGTTTTAACAATGCCATCACTGATTCAGGATGCATTTAGCTGCGTGGGTGAAGATATGAAGGACTGGGTTGAGCTCATGCCAGTCTCGCCTTTATACCGTGCCTTTTACGCAGATGGCTCACAACTTGATGTGCATGCGAACACGAAGCAAATGGAAGCTGAGATTGCTGAAAAAATTAGCCCTGAAGAAGCTGCGGGTTATGCAAAGTATGTAGATTTTGTTACGAAGCTGTACAAGTATGAAATGAATGATTTCATCGATCGCAACATAGATTCACCATTTAATCTTCTAACACCTAACCTTGCCCGATTGATCGCACTTGGTGGCTTCCGTAGACTTTCGCCAAAAGTAAATCAATTCATGAAGGATCCTCGCCTGCAACGTGTCTACTCATTTCAGGCGATGTATGCCGGTGTTAGCCCACAGCAAGCATTGGCAATTTATGCGGTAATTGCTTACATGGACTCGGTTAATGGTGTGTTTTTCCCTAAGGGTGGAATGCACGCAGTTCCGCGCGCGATGGCAGCAGCTGCACAAAAGCATGGCGTTGAATTTAAGTACAGTACGAGCGTTTCAAAAGTCGATGTTCAAAATGGTCGCGCTAAAGCTGTCATAACAGAAGACGGCCAACGCATCGAGTGTGATGCGGTGATCTTGAACCCAGATTTGCCTGTTGCTTGGCGTGATTTGCTCGGTAAAACTCCGCTCAATGTTAAGCGACTTAACTACTCACCATCATGTGTGACTTTGCTAGCCGGTTCATCCAAGGAGTACGACTTTGCCGCACACCACAACATTCACTTTGGAGAATCGTGGGATGGCGTCTTCGACGAACTTATTAAGAAGAAGCAATTAATGAGTGATCCAAGTATCTTGGTAACGCTTCCATCAAAAGACGACGCATCATTGGCACCTGCTGGCAAGCACTCTTACTACATATTGTTTCCTACTCCAAACTTAACTGCAAACATTGATTGGGCTAAACAAGCAAAGCCTTATCGAGATCACATGGTTGAAACGATGGAAAAGCGTGGATACACCGGCTTTGGTGATTCGATTGAAACAGAGGTATTAACAACTCCACTTGATTGGCAGGCACAAGGTATGGAAGCTGGTGCACCATTTGCTAGTGCACATACTTTCTTCCAGACAGGTCCATTTAGACCGCGCAATATAGCGGCCGGAATAGAGAATGTGGTTTTTGCAGGCTCTGGAACACAACCAGGTGTAGGTGTACCAATGGTATTGATTTCAGGAAGACTCGCAGCAGAACGTATCGTGGGTCCGGTTAAATAAGTGCATGAACTAACCGCTGCAGGCATTACAGATCCAGATCTTCGTGCATCGTATGAAGAGTGCAAGCGGCTAAATGCTTTACATGGCAAGACTTATTTTCTAGCGACGCTGCTTCTACCAAAGGCAAAGCGTCCATTTGTTCATGCACTGTATGGTTTTGCTCGCTATGCCGATGAGATTGTTGATGATCTGGCATCTGAACTAAGTGTTGAGGAAAAGGCACAAGCCTTGAGTGCGTGGGGCAACACCTTGTTAGAAGATCTAAAAAAAGGTACTAGTCAAGATCATGTCGGGCGTGCGCTTATCGATACTGTAAATCGTTTTGATATTCCGCATGAACACTTTGAGGCTTTCTTACACTCAATGACAATGGACCTGACCGTCCAAGAATATGAAAGCTATGAAGACTTGCTGGAGTATGTATACGGTTCTGCTGCGGTCATCGGGCTTGAAATGGTTCCGATCCTTGGCCCACTACACAATGATGCTTTTACTGCAGCCAAGAAATTAGGTATTGCTTTTCAGTTAGCTAATTTTATTCGAGATGTTGATGAAGATTTAGATCGTGGTCGTGTGTACCTACCGATAAAAGAGCTTGCGCAATTTGGCGTTACCCGTGAAATGTTAGAAGAGCGTGTACTAACTTCTGAAATAACTGAAGCACTAAAGTTTCAAATTGCTCGTGTTCGTCAATTGCAGGCAGAGGCTGCCCCTGGGATTTTGCTATTAGAACCGACTAGTCGTCCATGCATAGAAGCAGCCAGCACTTTGTACTGTGGAATTGTCGATGAAGTCGAAAAGATTGGGTACGACATTTTCAATAAACGCGCCAAGACTTCAACAGCAAGAAGAATGCGTGTGGCTGGTGCTGCATTTATCAAGCGGCAACTGATTTCGCGCTAAGGTATCAACCACGGGAGCCGTAGAGGCTGAGAGGGTCTGAGATTCAGACCGACCGATTGACCCATCCGGTAATGCGGATGTGGAAAGGATTCAACCATGTCATTCATTGTTTTTACAGCATGGGGCTATGAAGTTTCGATTCTTGAACTTAGCGCTGCACTCACATCATTATTTGCAGTCATTCTAGGAACAACTGGGAAAAGAATCACATGGCCTTGGTGGGCATTTAGCAGTGCGCTCTACGGCATATTCTTTTATCAGGTAGATCTTTTTGCTAGCGCGGCTTTGCAAATCATATTTATTGTTGCCGCTATTTATGGTTGGTTTGGTTGGGCTCCAACTGGTGCGGTACCTGGGTACACATCTGGTCGAAACCGCAGAAATATTGTTATTGGAACAATCCTCAGCGTTGCTGTCTTGTCTCCGCTACTTTCAGGTATTGGCGCAGCTGCAACCTGGACGGATGCTTTTGTATTGATTGGCAGTCTGGTTGCACAGATGATGTTGATTTATGAAAAGTATGAAACATGGATTGTGTGGATTATCGTAGATGTAGTTGCAACGGTGCAATACATGCTGCTGGGGTATTGGTTTACCGCTTTGTTGTACGCAATTTTTACTGCGGTGGCCGTTTATGGCTGGAAACGTTGGCATGACTCTCTTAGCTATTGATGGTCCTGCAGGAGCGGGTAAGACAACACTTGCCGCAAAACTTGAAGCTGAATTATCCGTGGATTCTACCGTGCGGGTCATACACATGGATGACCTCTATAACGGGTGGGAAGATGCACTTGGTGAAGGGTTAACGAAAGTTTTGCACGTTGTCACTAGTGCACACTTGGCTGGTAAGGAGTGTGAAATTGTAATCTTTAACTGGTACTCCATGCAATTTGATCGACACGAAATAATTGAGCCAACTGATATTTTGATTTTAGAAGGTGTAGGTGCTGCGCAAAAAGTGGTACGCACCGCTGGTGCGACTACTTA
>Ga0114976_10001795_pt1 | contig 13449 bp, 10 predicted proteins | sample S_130805_EF_Meta_FD_87319 | JGI IMG/M metagenome (GOLD analysis project Ga0114976, IMG submission 87319) | Freshwater microbial communities from Lake Simoncouche, Canada to study carbon cycling - S_130805_EF_MetaG | ecosystem: Environmental > Aquatic > Freshwater > Lake | place: Lake...
GGATCGCTTTCCACGTTCGCGCCGGCGAGGCTGCGGCCCCGCGTCACCTCGGCGAGCACCGCCTGGAACACCGCGGCCGAACGGCCCCGGCGAGCGACGGCCTCGAGCCGCCCCGTGGTCTCGGCGATTTCGGCGTCGAGCGTGGCGGCTGCCTCGCGGGTCTTCTCATGAGCGACCTCGAGGGCGTCGAGCGGGGCTTTGCATTCGGCCGCCACGTCGGCCAGCGGCGGCCGGGCCTCGGCGGAGTCGAGCAGGGCGATGGTCTCGTCGGCCGCCCGGGTGCCGAGAAACCACTCGGTGCCGAGCTTCGCGTCGGCCTTCTCCCAGACATCCATCAGTCCGAGCCAGCGCTCGCGATAGCGGCGAATCGCCCCCTGCACGCCGTCGTAGGTGGAGCGGGTCATGCCCTGCATCGGCGTCACGAAGTCGGGGTCGGAGTGCGGCAGCATGCGGTGCCGCTCCTGCTGTCCGTCGAGCAGGTCGGAGAGCGAGACGACCTCCTCCTTGAAGGTGGCGAGCTTCTCGCGGGCCGTCCGCACCCGGCTGCCGTGCCGTGCCCACTGCACCGCCAGGCCGCCGAGCAGGCCTGCGGCGCCGAGTCCGGCGAGGCCGAGGGGCAGCGTCCGCGTGGTGAACACTCGCGTCGCCTCGGCCTTGCGCCGCTTCTCGTCGGCGGCCTCCTGGACCCAGCGTTCGGTGGCGTTGACGAGCTCGGCGATCCCGGCATCGAACAGGCCGTCCTTCGCACGGGGCACGAACGTGTTCGTGATCAGTTCCCGCTCCAGCGTCGCGCGATCGAGGCCGGTCGACGCCTCGAGCGCCCAGGGGACGTCCATCGCGATCTTCCGGTCGCCGACGTCCAGCACGATCGTCACGTCACCGGCGGGGTTGAAGCCGCCATCGGTGCGGGCCGACTCCTCGCGCCAGCGGGCCACGACCCTCTCGAGGAGCGCTGCGGCGTCCTCGGAACTCGCCGCCGAGTCCACCACCACCACCCGGTAGTCGCGGCCGGTCCGCTGCTTGGCCGTGGCGATGGCGGCGCGGGTCTCCGAGAAATCATCCTTCACGCCGCTGACGAACACCCGCGGTGGATCGTCGCGATCGGGCGCATCGGGGATCGCGGACTCGTCGGCCCGCGCGGCGGTGATCACCGCGCAGGCAGCGAGGCAGAGAAGGGAACGAAGCACGGTTGGGACGATCGACATGGCAGCTCCGACGAAGGCGAGGCGGTGGTCTGGGAGCGTGGAGTTTATCCGCGGCGGCGGCGCGGAATCCACGGCCCGGCGGCTGCCTTACGCAGGCGCCTGCGTGCGGGCCGCGCGGCCCACCGCGTCGGCCGCTCCGGTCGCGGCGACGACCGCGGCGGCGTCAACCGGAAACGGCATCGCATGGATCGTCTCGCCCGGGGCGGTGGCCCGCTCGGCGACCGCCGCGATGGCCCGGGCGTCGGCGGCGTCGATGCCGAGTTCCCCGAGCGTGACGGGCAGGCCGACGCCGACCAGGAATGCCGCCACCCGGCGGGCCTCCGCGTCGGCCTCGGTCCGCGCCGCCGTGTCGGGCATCCCCTGCGCCTCGAGCATCAGATGCACGAGCGTGCCGAAGGCCACCTTCTCGCCGTGCAGCATGCCGTGGGTCGCAGGGACGGCGGTGAGGCCGTTGTGCACCGCATGGGCCGCGGCGAGCCCCGCCGACTCGAAGCCCAGGCCGGAGAGCAGCGTCGCCGCCTCGACGACCCGTTCGAGCGGTTCATCGACCACACGGTTGCGGCAGGCGGCGAGCGCCGCGGCGCCGTGCTCGAACACCACGTCGCGGCACAGCCGCGCCAGCGCGAGCGCCGCGAGCGTCGATCGGCCGCCGCGGGAGTTCGTCGCCCCGGCGGCGACCGCCGCCCGCGCCTCGTAGAACGTGCTCAGCGCGTCGCCGATGCCGGCTGCCAGGAACCGCGGCGGGCTCTCGGCGACCAAGCGGGAATCGACGAGCACGAGGTCCGGAGACCTCCGGTGAAACTGAATGGTCTCGACCGCGCCTCGGGCCGGCCCTTCGTCGACGTAGATCACCGACAGCGCACTGGTGGGAGCGTCGGTGGAACAGATCGTGGGGCAGGAGACGAACGGCAGCCGCGCCGCGGCGGCTGCGGCGCGGGCCGCATCGAGCGTCTTGCCGCCGCCGGCGCCGACGATCGCGCGGGCGCCCATCGCCGTGGCTTCGGCGGCGATGGCTCCGATCTCCCGGCGGCTCGATTCGCCACCGAACGCGAGCACGCGATGGGTCCAGCCGGCCTCGGCGAACGACTCGGCCCACGCCGGCGCGAGGCTGGCGATCGCGGCGTTGCCGGCCGAGACGAGCACCGGACCCTCGAGCCCCACGGCCTGCATCTCGGCCGCGAGGCGTCCTGCCACACCGGGCCCCTGCACGTAGCGGAGCGGCGCGCAGAAGACGAGCGGCGGCCGGGGGTCGGCGGGCATGGGGAAGGTGTCAGAAGCCGCCGATGTCGTCGGCCGACACCCGCGGCGGTCGCGGCGTCGGGGCCGCGGGAGTGGCCGGCCGCGGGGCCAACGGTCCGCGGGCGGAGGGCAGCAAGCCGCCCCGCGGGCCGCCGGCGCGGCGGCTCGTGTCGGGCACGGGAATGCCCGCGTTGAGATCGGGCTTCGGGGACAGCGAGCCGTAGCCTGGCCGCGCTGCGGGAGCCCCGGCGCGGACGCCGCCGGTCACCGAACCCGGCCGTGACGGTGCCGTCGGGATCCGGGGAGTCTTCCCGCGCGACTCGGCATCGCCAGCCGTCTGCGACGGCGACTTCGGCACGGTCGGCGTGAGGCTTCCCGACACGACCGGCTTCGCATCAGGGACGCGGGTGCCCGGCAGCGCGGGCTTGTCGGAGGCGCGCTTGCGGGGCTCCACCGGCATGTCAGGCTGTTTGTTCGCGTCGGGCAGCGGTGGCTCGTCGGCCGGTTCGCTCCCGGCGATCACCCGCGGCTTGCCGGTGACCGGATCGATGCCGCCCTCGAGTTCGGATTCGAGACGGCTGCGCCGCATCCGCGCCCGTGCGATCGACGCCTCCGAGGCGTCGATCGTGCCGTTGCCGTCGAGGTCCCATTGGCGGACGAGTTCCTCCCGGGACGCGCCCGGGGCCGAGCCCTTCACGCCGGGCACCATGCCGCGGCTCCGCAGGCCGCCCGTCGGATCGGGGCCCTCGGTCGGTTCAGCGGCCACGGACCACCCGGTGACCACGGCCATGGCGCCGGCGATGGCGAGCGCCGCCGCGCCCCGCACGACACGAACGGACAATGGTGCAGGCATGCAGAAACCCTCCGGCAGGTGGCGACGCGACCGGATCATCCTATCGCCGCGGCGGGGATCGCCGCCAGCGCCGCAGCCATCCGCTCGGCGGCACCGTCCGCAGCGCCGCCGGCACGGTCGAGTTCGCGGGCGGCGACGTGGCAGTGGACAACGTGGGTTCCAACCCGCGTGGCCGGCGGATCGACCGCCCGACACGTCGCTTCGGCGAGCGGACACCGCGGATGAAACCGGCACCCGCTCGGGGGCCGGGCGGGGCTGGGCACGTCGCCGGGCAGCACGATCCGCCGCCGCCGGCGCTGCACGTCGACCGACGGCACCGCCGAAAACAGCGCGATCGTGTAGGGATGCAGCGCGACCCGCCGCAGGTCGGCGGCGGCGGCATGCTCCACGATCCGGCCGAGATACATCACCGCCACCTCGTCGGCGACGTACTCCACCGCCGCGAGGTCGTGCGACACGAAGAGATAGGTGAGGCCGAGCCGCTCGCGGAGGTCGACGAGCAGGTTGAGTACCTGGGCCTGGATCGAGACGTCGAGCGCCGAGATCGGCTCGTCGAGCACGACGAACTCCGGCTCGAGCACGAGCGCGCGGGCGATCGCGATCCGCTGCCGTTGGCCGCCGGAGAACTCGTGGGGATAGCGATCGAGCGCCGCGGCCGGCATGCCCGTGCGATCGAGGGCCCGCTCGATTCGCTGGAGGCGGTCGGCCGCGTCGCCCATGCGATGGACGATGAGCCCCTCCTCGAGAATCCGCTTCACCGTCATCCGCGGGTTGAGCGAGCCGTAGGGATCCTGAAACACGATCTGCATCCGGCGGCGGAGGGCCCGCAGCGCCGCGGGGCCGAGCCTGCGGACATCCTGGCCGGCGACGGCGACACGCCCGCCGGTCGGTTCGACGAGGCGGAGGATGCTGCGGCCCACGGTGGTCTTGCCGCAACCGCTCTCGCCCACGAGGCCGAGCGTGCGGCCGCGGGGGATCGAGAAGCTCACGCCGTCCACGGCCCGCACCGCGCCGACCTGGCGGCGGAGCAGGCCCTTGCGGATCGGGAAGTGCGTCTCCAGGTCCTCGACGAGCACCAGGGGTTCGGCGCGGGGGGGCGTCATGCGGGGATGGTCTCCACCTCGGCCGGATGCGGCTCGCCAAGCCGCATGGCATAGTGGCAGCGGACGAAGTGGCCCGGCTCGATCTCGCGGAGTTCCGGCACGCCGCCGCCGCAGGCCGGCCCCTCGTCGGACTCGCGCCGGGCGTAGCCGCACCGTGGGTGGAACCGGCAGCCGGCGGGAAACGCCTGCGGCGGGGGCACCATGCCCGGGATCGTGCGGAGCGCGGTGCGGCGGTCACCGCCCACGGCGTCGAGGTCGGGACGGGCGGCGAGCAGGCCGATCGTGTAGGGATGCAGTGGCCGCGCGAAGAGCACGTCGGCGGGGGCCCGCTCCACGATCCGGCCGGCATACATCACCGCCACGTCGTCGCAGGTCTCGGCCACCACGCCGAGATCATGCGTGATCAGGAGGATCGCCGTGCCGAGCCGCTTCCGCAGGTCGGCGAGCAGGTCGAGGATCTGGGCCTGGATGGTGACGTCGAGGGCCGTGGTCGGCTCGTCGGCGATCACGAGGTCGGGCTCGCAGGCGAGCGCCATCGCGATCATCACCCGCTGCCGCATGCCGCCGGAGAGCTGGTGCGGATACTCGTCGAGCCGCCGCTCGGGATCGGCCAGCCGCACGAGCCGCAGCATCTCGAGCGCCCGCGCCCGGGCCGCATCGCGGCCGCACGCCCTGTGGAGCAGCACGGCCTCGGCGACCTGGTCGCCCACGGTGAACACCGGATTGAGGCTCGTCATCGGCTCCTGGAAGATCATCCCGATTCGCCCGCCGCGGACCTGCCGGAGCCGGGGCTCGGGGAGCGTGACGAGGTCGAGCGGACCGCCGGGCGAGTCGAGGAGGATCGACCCCGACTCGATCACCCCGGGCGCTGCCACGAGCCGGAGGATCGACATCGCCGTCACGCTCTTGCCGCAGCCGCTCTCGCCCACGAGGCCGAGCGTCCGGCCGCGGTCGATCGACAGCGACACGCCATCGACCGCCGGCACGCGGCCGGCTGGCGTCTGGAACGCGGTCACCAGGTTCTGGATGTCGAGCAGCGGCATTCGCTACTTCCGTGATTCTCGCAGCCGGGGGTCGGTCGCTTCCTGCAGGCCCTCGCCGACGAGGTTGTAGGCGAGCACGGTGAGGAAGATGGCGATGCCCGGAAACACCACCAGCCACCACATGGCGAGGTTGGACCGGGCGCCGTTCAGGATCGAGCCCCAGCTCGCCGACGGGGGCGGCGGGCCGAAGCCGAGGAACGACAGGCCGCTCTCGACGAGGATCGCCGCGGCGATCCCGAAGGTGATGGGCACGAGGATCGGCGCCAGGGCGTTGGGGAGGATGTGGCGGAGCATGATCCGCAGCGGGCCGGCACCGGAGGCCCGGGCGGCCGTCACGTATTCCGCCCCCTTGAGCCGGAGGAACTCGCCGCGGGTCAGCCGGGCGATGCCGGTCCAGCCGGTGAAGCCGATGATCGCCATGGTGTGCCAGATCGTCGGCTTCTCGATGATGGCCATGATGGCGAGGATCAGCACGAGCGTGGGCACGCACATCACGATCTCGGTGACCCGGCTGGTGACGGCGTCGATCCAGCCGCCGAAATAGCCGCCGAGGGCGCCCACGAGGATCCCGATCGCGCCGGCGATTCCCATCGACACGAAGCCGACGAGCAGCGCCACCGTGGTGCCGTGGACCATCTTGGCGAGCACGTCCACGCCCGCCTGATCGGTGCCGAAGGGATGCGCCCGGCTCGGCACACCCTGATCCATCGCGGGGTTCTCGGGACGGCCCGGCCACTCGTCGGCCCGCACCGCCCGGTAGGGATCCTGGAAGACGAGCGGCCAGATCGCCCAGCTCTCGGGATCCTTTGCGGCGAGGTTCTTGGGATAGCTGCCGCGGAACTTGTCGCGGGCGAAGATCGCCGGCTCGAGCCGGCGGTCGAAGTAGGCCAGGCATGGCGCGTAGAGGCGGCCCTTGTAGCGGCAGAGCACCGGCTTCGTGCCGGCGATCGCGGGGGCCAGCAGGGCCACCGCCACGAGGAAGCCGACGAAGCCGAGCGCGGCCAGCGCCAGCGGCCGTTGCCGGTAGCGCCGCCATGCTTCGACCCAGAACCCGTGTGCGGCCATCACTCCACGCTCACCCGGGGATCGACGGCGGAATAGAGCAGGTCGGCGAGCAGCTGCCCGAGCAGCGTGAGCACGCTGAACATCAGCGTCAGCCCCATGATCGTCGGATAGTCGCGCTCGCGGATGCTCTCGAAGAACAGCCGCCCCATGCCTGGCCAGGTGAAGATCTGCTCGATGATGATCGAGCCGCCGACGAGCGACGGCAGTGACAGGCCCAGGAGCGTGACCAGGGGAATCAGCGTGTTGCGGAAGGCGTGCCGAAAGAGCACCCGCCACGGGCCGGCCCCCTTGGCGCGGGCGGTGCGGATGTAGTCCTGGCGGATGGCCTCGGCCATGGTCGCGCGGATGAATCGCGTGTCGTAGGCGAGGCTCACGTAGGTCTGGCAGACCACCGGCAGGATCATGTGCCGGGCCACGTCCACGATCCGCGCCGTCAGCGGGGCGTCGGGCGGCAGGTCGCTCATCCCGAACAGCGGCAGTTCCCAGGCCGTGCCCTTGCTCCACACCGAGAACACGATCTGCAGGAACAGCGCGGCCACGAACGTGGGGAACGAGTAGAGGGCGTAGAGCACGAGGCTCACGCCCCGTTCGTCGGGCGTGCCCGAGCGGGCCGAGGCGTAGAGGCCCAACGGGATGGCGAGCGTCCAGATCAGGAGAAAGGCCGTTCCCGAGACGAGCAGCGTGGGGCCGAGCCGCTCGCCGATCAGTGTCGTCACCGGCTGCTTGCGGGTGATCGAGCGGCCGAGGTCACCGCGGAGGAGGTTGCCGGCCCACTGCAGGTAGCCCTCCGGCCACGACTTGTCGAGGCCGTAGGCCCGCTGCATCCGCTCGTAGTCGGCCGCGCTCACCTTGCGGCTCGGGTCTTCGCCGAGCTGCGCGGTGAGCGGGTTGCCCGGCATGGCCCGGGCCAGCGCGTAGACCACGACCGTGATCGCCACGAGCGTGACGCCACCCAGGAGCAGCCGCCGGAGCAGGTAGGTGGCCATGGCTCACTCGGCCCGCGGCTTCCACAGGCTGCCGGAGCCGGGGGAGTAGTGATAGGGCCCCCGGGGGCTGAACACGTAGCCCCGCAGGCTCTTGGCGAACCCGTAGAAGCTGTTCCGCCAGAACAGCCAGGTGTAGGGCTGGTCCTCGTAGAGGATTTCCTGGATGCGGGCGTATTTCTCGGCCCGGCGGGAGCGGTCGAGCTCACGGCGGCCCTCGGTGAACAGCCGATCGACCTCCGGGTTCGAATAGCCGCAGTAGTTCCGCATCTCGCCGGTCTTCCAGATGTTCTCGGTGCTGTCGGGATCGGTGCCCGACCCCCAGCCGGAGAAACAGGCCTGGAAGTTCTTCTTCTGCATCATCTCCTGGAGGGCCGTCACCTCCACGGGCCGCACGTTGGCGATCACGCCGATCTGCTCGAGGTTTTCCTTGAGGAGCGTGCAGATCGCGATCCGGAAGGGCTGCTGGTTGACCAACAGGGTGAACTCGAAGGGCACGAGCCGGCCGTCGATTTCCTTGTCGCGGATGCCGTCGTTGTCGTGGTCGGTCCAGCCCGCCTCGTCGAGCAGGGCCTCGGCCTTGTCGAGGTCTTGCTTGTAGGGCTCGAGCTTCTTCGGGCCCGCCATCCACGAGCCGGGCGGGAAGTTGCCGGCGCAGGGCTCGTAGAGCCCCAGGCAGATCTTCTCGAGCATCCGGTCGTGATCGAAGGCATAGCTCAGCGCCCGCCGCACCCGGCGGTCGGCGAAGAAAGGGGTGCCGATGTTCCACGCGAAGTGGAAGCTCACCCATTCCGGCGCCGTCGCCTTGGTGTTGAGGCGGTCGTAGTCGGCGTCGACGGTCTGGGTCGTCCACTGCTCGGGCTGCAGGATCATCTCGTCGATCTCGCCCGACTTGAGGGCCAGGAGCGCGGTGTTCGGATCCTCGATGATCCGGAAGCGGACGTCCTTGAAATACGGCGGCTCGCGGACCTGCCGGCCCTGCACGGTGCTCCAGCTGTCGCGCCGCCGGAGCACGATCTCCTGGCCGCGCTTGCGGGAGAGGATCTCGTAGGGCCCGCCCGCCACCGGCTTCTCCTCGAGGGCCACGTGCTCGGGGCTGTCCTTGAGGGTCGGGTCCTTCTCCCAGGTGTTCTCGTAGACGTGCTTGGGGAGCACCGGGAAGTTGATGTTCCAGACGTTGGTCGCCAGCGGCTCCTTGTGGAACAACACGAGGGTGCGGTCGTCGTAGGCGTGGACGCCCTTCATCTGGTCGGTGCCCGAGCGGACGGCGGGCACCGGCACGCGGGGATCCATGATCACGCGGTAGGTGAAGGCGACGTCGTGGGCCGTGATCGGCGTCCCGTCGCTCCACACGAGATCGTCCCGCATCACCACCTTGTCGTAGAGCCCATCGGCGCTCGTCTGCCAACTGACCACCGTCTCCGCGTTGGCGAAGGGTTCGAGCGTGCGGTCGTAGGAGAACAGGCCGAAGCCGGTGAGCCCGAGGATGTCGAACTCGGCGCTGGAGCTGATCAGGATCGGGTTGGTGCTGCCCAGGTCGCCGGCGACGTGGCGGTCGATGCGGGCCTCGAGGTCGGCCTGCCCCGGCTCCGGAAGCCGACCCAGGGCCGAGAGGATCCTGGCGTTGGCCGCCGCGGAGTCGTTCTTGACCGCGAGGGCCTCGGCGACGGTGCCGAGGACGGGCTCCTTCGCCTGCTGCTCGCGGAGCACGGCGAGGGCATCCTTCACGGGGCGGTCGATCCACTTCGCGTCGCGATCGAGCGTCGCCAGCGGCGGCGGCTCGAACGCCTCGGCCGGCGGAGCTGAGGGCCCCTGCCCCGAGGCCGCGGCCTGCGCCGCGGGCGCCTCGGGCTCGGCCACCAGCCGTCCCTTGTCTCCCCGGCCGCAGCCGCAGGCCACCGCCGTCAGGCAGGCCACCGCCGCCCACGTCCGGCGGCTGGCCGCACGGACCTTCACCGCGGTTCTGCACACGGGCATGGATCGGCTCCTGGCCACGGGGAAAATCCCGATGCTACGGGGCTGCGCGGGGCCGGGTCAACTTGGGCCGGCCGTGCGTCACTCGGGGAACTTGTGCCCCAGCTTCTCGCGCTTCGTGGCGAGGTAGCGCTCGTTGAACTCGTGGATCGGCGGCAGGATCGGCACCTGGTCGATCACTTCCAGATCGAAGCCCCCGTAGATGAAGGCGTCGGTCTTCTTCGGATTGTTGGTGAGCAGACGGATCTGGCGGAGCCCGAGATCCTTGAGGATCTGGATGCCCACGCCATACTCCCGGGCATCGGCCTTGTAGCCGAGCGCGAGATTGGCCTCGACGGTGTCGAGCCCGCGGTCCTGGAGCTGGTAGGCCCGGATCTTCTCGACCAGCCCGATGCCGCGCCCCTCCTGCGGGAGGTAGACGAGCACGCCGCAGCCCTCGCGGCCGATCATCTCCAGGGCCAGGTGCAGTTGGTCGCCGCAGTCGCAACGCAAGCTGTCGAGCAGGTCGCCGGTGAAGCACGACGAGTGCAGCCGCACGAGCGGTGCGGCCGCTGTCGCGACGTCGCCCATCGTGAGCACGATCGGCTGCTGGGTCTCGAACTTCACGCCGTAGGCGACGACCCGGAAGCGACCCCACTTCGTGGGCAGATCGGCCTCCGCGATCCGCTCCACGAGTTTCTCACGGGTGCGGCGGTGCCGGATCAGCTGCTCGATCGAGATGATCTCGAGGCGGTGCTTCGCCGCCAGCGTGAACAGGGCGTCGCGGTCGGCGCGGTTGCCGGAGTCGTCGAGGATCTCGCAGATCACGCCGGCGGGTGGCCGGCCGGCGAGCCGGGCCAGATCGACCGCCGCCTCGGTGTGGCCGGCGCGGCGGAGGACGCCCCCCTCCTTCGCCACCAGGGGAAAGAGATGTCCTGGCCGGACGAAGTCACCGGGCACGCTGGCGGGGTCGAGGATCGCCGCGACCGTCGCCGCCCGCTCGGCGGCGGTGATGCCGGTCTTCGCCGAGCGGTGGTCCACGGGCACGGTGAACGCGGTGCCGAGCGGCGCGGAGTTGGTGGCCACCATCATCGGCAGGTCGAGCCGCCGGGCCACGTCGGGCAGGATCGACAGGCAGACCTGCCCGCGGCCCTCCCGGATCATGAAGTTCACCACCTCGGTGGTCGAGGCGTCGGCCGCGCAGACGAAGTCGCCCTCGTTCTCGCGGTCTTCGTCGTCGGCGACGATCACGACCTCGCCGCGGGCGATCGCGGCGACGGCGGCCTCGACGGAGGAGAAGCGGCTGGGCATGCGGCGGGACCCGAGGCGGATGTCGGACGGAAAACCCCATTATAGGATGCAGCCGGCGGCCGACCGCCGCTCGTGCCCCCACCCCCGGAAGGAAGCCGACCGCCGCGATGCTCGACCGTGAGGAATCCATCGAGCAGGCCTACCTGTTCCGGTCGTTCGGGGAGCGGATCGTGGCCGGCATCGCGGCCCAGGAGGCCCTGGTGGCGATCGGCCAGGAGGTGCTCGCCACGTCGAAGCTGCCGATGGCCCTCGACTACCTCGCGGGCGAACTCAAGCTGGTCGGCACGCTTTCCACCGCGATGGCTCGGCTGCCCCACTACTTCACGGCGTTTCAGACGTTCGTGATCGCCACCGCCGAGGAGGAGGGGGGGCGGTTCGACATGCGAACCGCGCTGGCGATGCTGGAGCGGGAGGCGACCTACCGCGCCGAGGCCGCGACGCCCCAGGGGCTGTTTCTCTACCGCTTCGAATGCCTGTCGCGGAATCGCCTCGACTACGCCCGCGGCCTGGCGGCGATCGCGGCGGACGACATCTTCGACGCTGCCTGGAAGGCCTGGATCGGCACGGTGTCACGGCAGGTGGGGCTGATCGACCTCGCCGACCTCGTCTACGTGCGGAGCCCGGAGTATTGGCGGGTGGAGAAGCGCGATGCCCTGGTGGCCGGCCGCGTGGCCCCCGAGCCCGACCGGGCGATCCTGTTTGGCGAGAAGGAGGGGCGGATTGCCCGGGCCAACCGTGGCAAGGATCCGCTGTTCTTCTTCGCGGCGCTCCAGCGGCAGCTCGGCTATCCGTCCGTGCCCCGGGTCAATCCGCTCGCTCCGTCCGCCGAGTCGCCGGCCCTCCTCGCCCGCCGGCTCGAACGGCTGGAGATGCGGATGAAGCTCCTCGAGGAAGAGTCGCGGGGCGGGATCGATCTCTCCCGGTTCGATCCGAAGAACTTTCCGCTGCCGCGCAACGAATGACCGCCACCACTCGCGCCGACCTGACGCACGTCGTCGAGGCCGCGATCGCCGCCGTCAGGCCGGAGACGCTCGTGCCCCGCCGCATCGAGTGCCGAGGCGGCGGCCTGCTGCTCGACCGGGCACCGTTTCCCGAGGCCGTGTCGCTCGGTGGACGGATCGTCGTGGTCGGCGGCGGCAAGGCGGCCGCGGGCATGGCGGCGGCGGTCGAGGCGGTGCTCGCTCCGGCGGTCGCCGCCGGGGCCGAGGTGCATGGGCTCGTGAGCGTGCCCGAGGGTTGCGGACGGCGGCTGAAGCACGTGGAGGTCCGCGAGACAAGGCCCGCGGGCGTGAACCTGCCGACGCCCGCGGCCGTCGCTGCGACAGCCGAGATGTTCGGGGCAGTCGCGGCGCTGGGGCCCGACGACCTCGCGATCGTGCTCGTCACCGGTGGCGGGTCGGCGCTGCTCGAGGAGCCCAGCGAGGGCGTCGCGCTCGCCGACCTGATCGCGATCACCCGCGCGGTGGCTGCGGCCGGGGCGGACATCCGCGAGCTCAACGTCGTCCGTCAGGCCCTCAGCCGCGTGAAGGCAGGCGGGCTCGCCCGGGCCTGCAGGGCGGGACGGCTCGTGGCGCTCGTGCTCTCCGACGTGATCGGCGATCCGCTCGAGCTGATCGCCTCGGGGCCCTGCATGCCGGTGTCGCCCGATCCGGCCGCGGCGCTGGCGATCCTGCGGCGCTATGCGGTGGTCGATGCCGTGCCGGAGGTGACGCGCGCTCTCACCCGCGCCGCGGCCACGGCGCCGCCGCGGGCGTCGGCCGCGGCCTGCGGCGCGTGGACGACGCCCGCCGGCTGCCGCGTCAGCCACGTGCTCCTCGGCAGCAACGCCACCGCCGTCGAGGCCGCCGCGGATGCGGCCCGGCCGCTCGGCTACGACGTGACGATTCGCCACGCTCTGCCCACGAGCGAGACCGCCGACTCGGTGGGCCGTCGCCTGGCGGCGGAGGCGGCCGCCCTGCATGCCTCGGCCGTCCGCGATGGCCGGGCCCGCGCGGTGATCGAAGGGGGCGAGGCGGTGGTCGCCGTGCCTCGTGACCACGGGATCGGCGGTCGCAACCAGCAGACGGTGGTCGCGGCCGCGGCCCGGTGGCGGGAGGCGGGCGGCGCCTGGCCGCAGGGACTGGTGATCGCGAGCGTGGGCACCGACGGCGAAGACGGCCCGACCGATGCCGCGGGCGGGATCGTGGACGCGAAGACGGCGGCCCGGCTCGGAAGCGACGAGGCGCTCGCCCGCGCCCTCGCGCGGTGCGATGCCTACCCCACGCTCGCCGCCGCCGACGGCCTCATCCGCACGGGCCCGACGGGCACGAACGTTGCCGACGTGCGAATCGTGCTCGCGAAGCCGTGAGCCCGGCGAACGCGCCTGCCATGATCGCTGACGAGCGAGGGGCTGCCCGTGCCCCGAGAGCCGGCGTTGCTGACCAGCGCAGCCAGGATGGCGGAGCGCAGTCAGCATCGAGAGAGCGAAGGGCAGGATGCCCGTAGCGAACGTCCGGCGACGGGGCACGGGCAGCCCCTCGCGGCGCGGCACCGCAGGTTGAAAACCTGCGGCCACGTGGCGACGGGGCACGGGCAGCCGCTCGCGGTGCGGCACCGCAGGTTGAAAACCTGCGGCCACGTGGCGACGGGGCATGGGCAGCCCCTCGCGGCGCGGCACCGCAGGTTGAAAACCTGCGGCCACGTGGCGACGGGGCA